>Ga0299912_10001919_pt1 | contig 16931 bp, 18 predicted proteins | sample RVTome_2_FD_207667 | JGI IMG/M metagenome (GOLD analysis project Ga0299912, IMG submission 207667) | Soil microbial communities from uranium-contaminated site in the Upper Colorado River Basin, Wyoming, United States - RVT95D214 (version 2) ... | reverse complement strand
GTAGAGGGGGAGGGACATCATCTCACCGTAATTGTTGGCGATGAGTGACGGAAGCGGGTACGCCGCGTCGAACACTGTCCTGGGTGCCTGGGCGACGTTACCCACGACCATCAGCACGGCCATCGTCTCGCCTATCGCCCTCGTGAAGCCGAGGATGACGGAGGCCAGCACGCCCACGCTGGCCTCCTTAAGGACGACGTGCTTTACCGTCTGCCACCTCGTGGCTCCCAGAGAGTAAGCTGTCTCCCTGAGGACACTGGGGACTGCCCTGAGGACCTCCTCGGCCACCGATATTATGAGAGGAAAAACCATGATCGCTAGCACGACGCCCGCCGACAGAACGCAGTATCCCGTCGTGTTTACGCCGAACAGGGGGGCGATGCTGTACCTCACAGCGGGGACGACGAAGGCGACACCCCAGAGGCCGAATATCACCGAGGGGATGCCCGCCAACAGATCGATCAGTGGCTTAACCGCGTCGCGCACCCGAGTGGAGGCGTACTCCGACAGGTATATCGCTGTGAGAAGACTCACGGGTACGGATAGAAGCATAGCCATCAATGTGACCATCAGCGTTCCTATTATGAAGGCCATGAACCCGAACTCGCCCCTCAGAGGAAACCACTTCGAAGAGAACAGTAGGTTCGTCAAGGGGACGGAACTCAGGAGGGGGATCGACTTGCTGAACAGGACGCCTGCTATGAGGAGCAGCAGGGCTACGCAGGACAGGACCAGGACTCTTATCGCGGTCCACGCCGCCCTGTCGACCCTTGCTCGGTCCAAGTTATCCACCCAGCTTCGATATCTCCTGCTGTCTACGCTCAGGCGAGAGGGGCACGAACCCAGCGTCCGTAGCCATCTCCTGGCCATCCGCCAGAACCCATCTTATGAACTCCAGAGTGGCCCCCCTGAACTCGTCCTTAGTGACCAGGTTAAGCTCCCTTGAAGGAGGCGACGGGTAGCGCCCATCAGCGATGGCGTCTATGATGCTCTCTCTATCCGAGTAGTAGTCCTCCGCTTGGCTTATGCTCCCGTCGCCGTCAACGTCGAGGGGCACCACAGCTATCCCCTCCACGGGCAGCCCAGTGTTCATGTCGTAGGCGTAGTTGACGTTATTGTACCCGATGGCGAATGGATCGCCTCTGACCGCCTCGGCCAGGCCCGGGTCGCCGTATACCCCCACACCCAGCAGATCCTCTTGCGCGTATCCCATATTCTCGGCGAATGTTGCCGCCGCCCCACATGCGTCGCTCCGCGTGTAGACGTTAATCGGATCCGTAACCTCGGGCCTGCCGACGACATCACCCCACGTTGTGAAGTTGCCCTGCACGTATATGGCGGCCAGCTTCTCGGCTATGAATCCTTGGCTTATGAGCTCGCTGAGGACAGGGTTGTCCGCGTTCACGGTCACCACCACGGCGTCCGTGGCGACAGCCACCCAGAACGCGCCCCTCTGAACCTCCTCAGGGTAGATCTGCCTGGACACCATGCCGAGGTCTACCAGCTGGTTGAGGGCGTCGGTCATGCCTTTGCCTGCCCCCCCTGCCGAGACCTCGAATTTTATGTTGGGGTGAAGCCTGCTGTACTCATCCGTCCACTGGACCATCAGCGGGTAGAGGGCGAAGGCACCCGAGACCGCTATGGTCTCTGTCTGTTGTCTGCTCCACTGGGTGTACCCGTACCCTGCCGCACCCAGGATAATTATCGCTACTGCGATTATGGCTGTTCTGTTCAACTAAAGACACCCGTTTTGGTAATCTACCAATATACTGTTGGTATATTTATTTTTGCGGGTTGCGCATTCCTACAATAAGATTAACGACTACCTTTAACCGACCAGCACGCATTCTTCGGTGGGCTCACTGAAGCTTACGCTTAGGTGACTTTACTTCTGGTAAACTCCGAGCTTGCTTCGTTTAACACGAAAATCCTGAGTTTATTCTCAAATTCCTGCCTGATGTTCCTGACGTATTCCTCGTGCCTGACCAGGTCCTTCAGAGTGTCCTCCATCTCTGACATGGTTTCGGGAGCCAGTCTGGTCTTCGTCGAAACCTGGTTCAGTCGCTCAAGAGGCTCGATCTGTTTGATGTGGGTCATGTCCCAGAAGGTGTTTAGGTCATTGGAGGCTTTAGCTGAACGCGCAGGCGTGTTAATCAGTGATCTATCTTTGCCTTCCATGTGAAATGACGCAAGAGGGCGCGTATTTAATGTTGGTGGAATGTGAATCTCGATTCAGGGTACAGAGGCACACTACAACGTGGGGGACCCTTGTGGTCTCGTCGCTGGGAGAGTATATTCGAGGAGGTAGCGCCGAGAGTAAGAAAAACATTATCTACTCTTCGGTGAAGTGCTGTTAAGGTCTGCCTTGCTTGAGGACTCTCGCAATCTGAGGATACTGTTGGAGCTTGTCTCCGGCGACGCTGTGAGCGTCAACGTAAACCTGCTCTCAAGAAGCCTGGGCAGACATAGGGCAACCATCGATCATAGAGTTAAGGCGATGATGGAGCATAGCGTGTTGGACCCTCCACTCTATCCGTTCCATGGAGTTTTCAGGGTCTACCCTATACTCGCCATCGTCTACCTCGATACACGTGGACTTAGCCAAGGAGGGGGCTTGACTCGGTGGATGCACGAAGACCCGCATATATTGGCTGCGTTCCATTCAAGGATGTGGAGTCACGACACGCTTCTACTAACTTACCATGAGAGCGTCGCCAGCCACCAGCTATGGATGGGGGCCATTCCCGGGATGCTGTCGACAAGCTACGGGGTGGATGGGAAGCAGGGTGACCTTCAGAGCAGCGTCTCCTACCTCAGTAACCAGCTCATGGTCAAGTACAGCCCAGGCTCGGGCGTCAACCTCATCGAGAAAACGGTTCAGGAGGAGGGAAGCGTCACGCTTGGTGGCTTGGAGCTGGACGAGCTTGACGTACGCATCATGAGGTCCCTGATAGAGGGCAGAGGCATAAAGACTAACATTACCAAGCTCAGTGCGGTGTCTGGGCTCCACAGGAAGACGGTGGAGAAGAGGGTCAACCTGCTGTTAACGGGTAGGCACGTCGCCGACCCTGTTTGCAGGTTCCCGGGGTTCCTCGTGCCCCCTGGATACCTCCTCACAATAACTGAGGCCCAAGTCAAGAGGCTTGACGAGGCTCTCGTCAACCACCTCGTCGAGGACCCGCATGTCCCGGTGGCCATTCAGACAGCCAACGAGGCGGGTAACCTTCTACTGTTCGGTAACCATGAGGATGTTGATAGCTACCTGGGTTGGGTGGAGGATCTACGCGGATTATTCCCTGATAGGATAGGCGACGTCAGGACCATGTATCTCCCACCTGAGACGGTCATCGCATTCAACTATAAAAGGGTCGCATTGAGCTACATCAATCGGATGCTCGGCGAGGACAGAGACCCGGACTAATATATTTACCCTGAACGATATCGATGCGAGGCCCTCCTGCCAGGTTCTAGACTGCCAGAGACTGAGGTCTCAGCAGCCCCTGACCCCAGCCCTCGACGCCTCCCCCCCGTAGCTTTATCAAGACGTTGCCTTCGGCCTTGACCAAGTACAACGCAAGCGCGCGCAACTAAGTCCCTATGCTTGTCTCGAATAAGATAACCTGAACGTCCATAGAAAAGGTAATCAACAAAACGGTTACCCTAAAACATCAACACCGTGATAGACACCTAAATCTTAAAGATAATAAAGTATAAATAACGTGTTAAATAAAGAGAACATATTCTCTATAGGTGACTTGACGGGGGGCGACAGCACTATGACAAGCCAAGGATTGAACCGAGTGTTGACCGGGGTCTCCGGCCTGGACGAGATGCTTACGGGTGGGGTGCCTAAAGGTAAAATCATTCTTATATGCGGGGGTCCTGGAACCGGGAAGACAATATTCTCGCAACACTACATGGTTACCGCTATCAACCGAGGCGAGCCATGCGTCTACGTCTCGCTGGAAGAGTCTTTCCCGGATAAATTAGAGAACGCGAAGGAGTTCGGTTGGGACCTCCAGAAGGCCATGGACGACAAGAAGCTGGGGGTCCTGGACATCAGCATGATCCCTCAGGCCAGGGGCATAGTGGAGCCCTATGAGAGGGTTCATGGGAAACTAGAGATGGGCATCATAAAGGCGATAGAGGACGAGGCGGACCGGATAAAGGCTAAGCACATCGTGATCGACCCCCTGACGAGCATCGTCATCCACGAGGTCAGGTCTGGGCCGAAGAGGTACCAGATCGGCCAGATCTTTGACTCAATCAAGAGGAAGAAGTGCACTGGACTCATCATCTCTGAGAGCATACCCAACAACAACGACTTCTACATGGAGCAGTTCCTATCAGATGGGGTCTTTGTTCTAGAAAAGGAGATCATAGACTTTAAACTGGTGAAGACACTGCGTATCGACAAGATGAGGGGGACAAGCTTCGATGAGCAGCCCAGAAGATACCTCATAACCAACAGGGGCTTCTCGGTGTTCAACAAGGAAGCCGTGATCACGTAAAAGTGATGGGCCCATGCCAAAGATCATCAACCAGATCATGAAGCCGTTTCTGCAGTACTACTCGATGAACTGGTTAAAGGAGAGAGACTACAAGGCTAAGGTAGACGGTTTAATAAGGGACCATCTGAGGAAGGTCGCGCAGACGGGAATCGGGCGTAAACTCGGAGTCAAACCTGAGACACCGATAAGCGATGTCCCGTTGACGCACTACAACTTCTATCAGCCCTTCTTCGAGAACCCTCATGTCGGCGACTTCATCTACCCTATCAGCGACTATCTGCGAGTACTAACCAGCGGCACGATGGGTAAGCCCAAGACGTTCCTTCTGCCCAAAACAGGGCTCTGGAACAGCATCCAGAAGACAGGGCTGACGTTCCAGTTCCTCTGCACCCATGACGGCCATAGGATCACCTACGAGGTGGGGGACGTGGTCTACCACAACATGCCCGGCGGCCAGTTCATCAGCGGCTTCTACTACGACATCATAACGAGGAAGCATGTGGGGTGGATCACTGAGGTTCCCGACCCGAACCTTTCCTTCCAGGAGAAGGTGGACTACTTCCTCAAACACTACAATGAGATCGACATAGCGTACATGACGGTAACCACATTATTGGACCAGGTCTACCCCAAGATCCAGGAACCCATCAAACTGAAGGGGTTCCTGACGACGGACCGCTCCGCGTACGTCCTGAGGGACAAGATCAAGGAGGTGACGGGGAGCTACCCGAAGACAATCTTCGGGTCCACCGAGACCATGTTGATCGCCCTGCCATCCGTCGAGTACCCGGGCTGCTTCTTCTTCGACTGGCGGGTCGTCTACGCGGAGTTCCTCCCGGAGAAGCAGAGGCTGGACAACGGCAGGGTCACGACGGATCCCATCGAGGATGTGGTGTCGATGACGGGCGTGGAGGTGGGGAAGGTCTACCAGCTGATCGCGACCCCCTACGGCAACGACCTTGTGAGGTACGCCATGCCGGACCTGGTCGAGTGCGTGGCCCTCGAGGATAAAATCATCGGGTCAAACATACCCGTGTTCAGGTACTACGCGAGGGCCGACAACCTGATAGTGCTCCACAACTTCACAAGGATAAACGAGGATGAGCTTATCGATGTGTTAAACACGGCGGGGGTGGAGTACGTTGACTTCACCGCCATGAGGGAGATAGAGTACTCCCGTGAATACATGAAGATGTACGTCGAACTGCAGAAGCCGATGGACACCGAGGAAGTATCATCCAGGGTCAATGCGCGGCTCATGGAGTACGATAAGGATTGGCGCGACATGAGCAGTATGCTGCAGTACAATCCGCTGAAGATCGAGACGCTGCCGAAGGGAACTTTCCACAGGTACCTGCAGAGGAAGACGGGGATACCCAAGATAAGCAGGATAAACATGTCGCAGGAGAGCCTAGAGCTCCTCAAGAGCTCTACAGGGTGACGACGTTATCGGCCACGGCCTCGAACCGTTTAACCTCAGACTCGTCTTCGTGGGTCTCGGGGATGAAGAACAATAGGAGCCGTACGCGGCTTGACTTGAACTGAGTCAAGTTTGATAGGAGGAACGAGTACATCCTCCTCCATCCGTGGTTGTGGATCAGGCTGGATATCGAGTAGAGGATTATGTCACAGTTTAGCTTCCTCTCATTAGAGTAGGTTACGACATCCGTGAAGAGAAGCTCCAATATGTTGAGGTCATCGTCCACCTGCATGATGTTCTCTTCAAAGATCTTCTTGGCGCTGCGGCCACCCGCTATCATCCTCACGAAGTACACCTTGTCCTCGATCATCCTCGAGGACAGGTCGTTGACGGAGATCAGGTCATACGTGGATATGAGGATGGTTCGGACTCCTTTGATGGAGTTATCCCTCACCCTGTCAACGATCCAGTCGAACACGGCGCTGCGGTCCACCCCCGTGCTTATCAGCGAGACTCCTCCGTTAGCCTCGGAGACGTAGGCGGTCGGGTTCCCCGCTATCAGGTACTCCTTCAAGTCGTCCACGAGCAGAGAGAAGCTGGGCTTGATCATGCCCACGAAGATCACTATCTTGGCGAATATGGCCATCACGTCGACGAAGTAGACCTCCATGGCGTTGAATGCCAAAGCGATGTTTGTCAGGAGGAGGAGGCCCCAGCCCACCAGCAGGAGGTCTATGGAGGAGGCGAAGTTGATCTGGATGAGTAGGAAGCTGAGGAATATGATTAGAAAGGGGAGGATGCTTATCACCCAGCCGATCCTCTCCACGAGCATGACCTCAGGGAAAGGTGACACCAGCAGTACCAACAGGGCGATGGGCAGTATGAGCACAACGTAGAGCAGGCTTATGCGATTCACCAGGTCGGCTATGCCGCCTATCATGCTGATGAAGCCGCCTAGAAGGAAGAACGCGGCCAGCCACTGGGAGAAGGACGGTCCCTCACCTATTCTCATTAATATGTTTAGCCCGTACAGCAGGAACCCAATGCCCCAGTAGAGGTAGAACCGCCTCTGGGTTTTCTTGTACACCCTATAGAGATGAAAGAAAAAACCTACAGTAACCAAGCCATTTAGAAATCTGACAGGGATTTCTAAATCTGCTAACATTTTGATGCCAGATGCCTATAGTATAAATACTAAATATGATTCGCTATAAAAGTATTGTCTCATATTCTCGTGTCAATGTGATAAACTGTTTTTACATTAATTAATGGGATGAAAATAATAGAAGAATAAAATCTTTTACTATAGGCATGGGAAAACCATTTAGCATCATACAGGAGTTTTAGTTAGACGTATTGATAGGAATCAATGAATAAAATTGTTAAATTTGTATATTAAACACAATAAAAAAATGATGAAAGCGGTCCACTGCGCGTATAGTTTATATATCCATAATATATTTTATGTGTAGAGTTTCAAACGGACACAAGAAACTGACGGGTAGCCAGACGCAGATCGTGGGTGAGCTGCACCTTCTTGTCCGCTTAAACATAGTTTTTGTGCTGTTTGTAAATTCAACAAACGTTGAAGAAGGAAAGTAAGATGAGTCAAACAAGACACATGGCCAGTAAGGCCCTCATATTAACCATAGTTTTGGTCCTAGTCGCGCCGTCTTTCGCACAGGTAGCGTACGCTACGCCGAAGGCAATGAAGTTCTTCGAGGATGGCCTGATCGTCCAAGACCAGGTGTGTAAGGGGGTCGTGAGGTACACGGAGTATGTCCCCATCACAATCGAGGGTTTCCCGAGGTTCGCGTTCTACTCGGTCAATGTTTACGCCGTTGACACGGGGAAGGGGGTTATCCTCGTTGACAGCGGCACGGAGGACCTGGCTCAGAGACTGTACCTCAGGGTTAAGGCCACATTTGGGAGAAAACCGATCACAGCCGTTCTGTTGACACATGGTCACGCTGATCACGCCGGAGGCGGGGGCTTCTTCCAGGATAAAGGCGCAGCCGTGTTCATAGGGGTAATGGATTGGCAGATGGTTGAGACGGGTAACGCCGAGGCACCCTACGACGACTTCAGGTACACGGGGTACACGCCCGACGCCGCATACGAGGCATCCAGCATGCCGGGCGGCTTCCTGTATCACCCTGTGCCTGGGCACACGATGGGGAGCGTTGCGCTGGAGTACACTTGCAAGAAACTTTTATTCACGGGCGACGCGAGCCTACCGTCCCGAGACGAAGACATACACACGCTGGACTTCACCTATGAGCTCGACTATGGTGCCCTGGAGATGCTAAAAATGTATGCGCCGATGCTCCTCAACATGCAGATGGATTCACTGAACAGTATTCTACCATTGATCTCTGGTAAAACCATCATGTGCCCCGGGCATAAGGGAGTCTATAGGGGACCCGAGGCCACCGTGAACATCTACACCGCCATTCAAACAATTCAGTACGTCATCTCCCAGTAGTAGCTAAATTCTTATATTTTTTAATCATCAGCTCCTTAGCATCCCGTTATATTGGAGAAAATAGATGCAATAACCTTATATCTGCTGAACCCTCAACTAGATTCGCTAATTGCATCAAGCAAATTGGCAATAATATCCCAGACACTGTGTGTGCGGGTGGGAATCGACTTCTGTGTAGGGTAAACCACCATAGTGAGATGCATTTGCAAAACAACGAAAAATGGGATGTAGATGACAAAAGTGGACGAAACATACGGATGCCTTCCTACCGATACACAGTTATTCAGTTATAACAAGAATAAAGTAGACAAGGTGAAACGTCCTCCCAAAGCCAGTATCCAGCGCAATAGAGGCGGGATTCTACAAGGGGGGGCGCTTCATGATTAAGATCATACACATCGACGACGAGAAGAACTACCTTGAACTCACAAAGGAGATTATCATGGCCTACGACAAAGACATGGAGATAGAGACATCAACTTCTCCTAGCAGAGTCCTCGAAAACATCAGGGACACTGAACCAGACGTTGTGCTGTCTGACTACAAGATGCCTGAGATGGATGGCATACAGTTCACAAAGAGGCTCAGAGAGTTATCTGGGATTCCGGTCATCCTCTACACCGGCTCATCGGAGGAGGCGGTTGCAGAGGAGGCTTTCAGGGCCGGTGTAGATGACTTTGTAACGAAAGCTTACGACGCGGCCCACTACGTTGTGCTACTGAAAAGGATCAAGAACGTGGTCGATAAGTACAGGATGAAGATGGCCTACGACAGAAAAAGTGAGGAGATCACACTGCTGAGGAACATGAGCTGCCTATAACAAAGTTAACGGATACAAGCTACACATTTTATTTTTTTTTTACTTGAGCCGTGAAAAAAACGTTGAAAACACTCATCTAAATTTCTTGATGTTCAGTAGTTTAAAATGCGGAGAGAATATAAAAGTAAACCATGAACCATCACTTTAAGCCAAACATATTCTATCACACGTACGGCCCCAACGAGCCCGCCCACCACGTAAAGCCTGGTGACACAATAACCGCGCCAACGGTGGACGCGGGGGGGCAGGACCACAAAGGTAAGCCCATCCCAGACGAGATGAGGCAGAGGATGCGGGGCACCTCTCTCAGCTCATCAAACCCGTTGACGGGCCCCTTCTACGTGGAGGGGGCGGAGCAGGGGGACACTCTGGTGGTGGACATCCAGAGGATCAAGCTCACCAGACCCTCAGCCTACTCGAACATCCTCCCATGGTTCGGGTCTCTCACGGAGGAGGTGCCCGGCCGGAGACTGCTCCTGAACGATCCTCTACCTCATAAAAGGTACGAGTGGAGGCTCGACCTGAAGGAGAACACGGGGTTCGTCGAGCTCCCTGACAGCATCCTCAAGGAGGCGTCCATCCCTCTCCACCCATTCATAGGCTCCATAGGCGTGGCACCAAGGTTTGGGAGAGTGGAGATGTCCCTCGCCCCGGGGGAGTACGGCGGGAACATGGACTGCGTCGAAACCAGGGCAGGGGCGACGCTTCTCCTCCCGGTCTTCGTTGAGGGGGGCTACCTTGTATTCGGGGACGTCCACGCGGCTCAGGGCGACGGGGAGCTGTGCGGCGTGGCCCTTGAGACCTCCTCAGAGGTGACCGTGAGGGTTGACGTCGTTAAGGGTAAGGGCATCGAGTGGCCCCGCATAGTGGACGATGAGTGGATTATGACCGTGGGGAGCACAAGACCACTGATGGAGGCGTACAAGATCGCCCACGTCGAGATGGTGAAGTGGCTCTGCGAGGACTACGGCTACGGTAAAATGGACGCGCTACAGTTACTCTCGCAGGTAGGCAGGTGCAGAGTGGGGAACGTCGTCGACCCCAACTACTCGGTGGTCGCCAAGTTCCCTAAGAAGTATCTACCCGCCCACTGAAAGCGACACGTATTTTTAGTTTCTCCACCCATTAATGTGTGGAGGCACCCATGCTTGAAGTACGTCTTCGTCTACGGCGCCCGCGAGCCCGTAGCAGAGAACACCAAGAAAGCCTACGACGTGGAGAAGAAGAGGATTGAGAGAGGCGAGAACTGGGGAGACGAAATGATCTTCCCTATCCACCACTTCGTCACGCAGTACAAGGCCTTCTTCGTCGTGGACACAGACGACGAGATCAAGGTCGCCAAGTGGGTGGAGGACTACGCCCCATACCTAGACGTTGAGGTCAGCCCGATAATCGAGAGGGCGGCCTACGAGAAGGCTAAGAAAAAAGCTTAACCACCCTTTTTTTAGTTCCTCACCAGCCCATGGCGTAAGGATTACCCGTCCTGGGCGAAGCCCCTCCGTGGATGACCCCCGTCTCGGCGTCGAACCTTATCGCCAGGCACCTGCCATGGCTCCAGGGCCTGCTCATCACCACTCTGTGGCCCTTCTTCTTGAGCGCCTCCACCACGGCGACGGGTATACCGGGCTCCACGCTCACCTCGCCTGGCCTCACAGCATGAGGCCAGAAGCTGCCAGGGAAGCTGCTGGTGTGAACCGTCTGGGCGTCGATAGCCTCCTGCACGTTCATCCCGAAATCCACATGGTTGAGGAACAGCTGTAGGGTCCACTGGTCCTGCTGGTCTCCCCCCGGCGTACCGAACACCATGTAGGGCCTGCCGTCCCTCAACACGAGGCTCGGGGTCAGGGTGGTGCTGGGCTTTTTACCCGGCTCCAGCCGCTCCACATGGCTTGGGTCCAGGTGGAAGAACTGGCCTCGGGTGCCCACTGGGAAGCCTAGGCCGGGAACCAAGGGGCTGGTCCTGATCCATCCGCCGCTGGGCGTAGCCGACAACATGTTTCCCTCGCGGTCCACGGCCTCAAGGTGCACCGTGTCGCCCTCGTGGAAGGGCTTCTCCCCGCTCTCCTTCAGCTCGATTGGTGGCACACCCCCAGGCCTAAGCATCATCGACGCCTCATCTGGGTCTATGAGGGTTCGACGCTCGTCGGCGTAACTCTTGGATAGAAGCCTGCCGAGGGGCACGTCCACGAAGTTGGGGTCCGCGTAGTACTGCTCCCTGTCAGCGAAGGCGAGCTTCGCGGCCTCAATTATTGTGTGAAGGTACTCCACGCTGTTGTGGCCCATGGACTTCAGGTCGTAGCCCTCCAGCAGGTTAAGCATCTGCAGAAGCACCGGCCCCTGGGTCCACGGCCCACACTTATAGACGTCGAGGCCCCTGTAGTTGACGGACACGGGCTTCTCGAACCTCGAACTGTAGCCGGATAGGTCCTCTCTAGTTAGCAGCCCGTGGTTCTCCATCCCGTAGACGTCTCTGCACCTGAAGCTCTGCGTGTAGTCTATGATGGCCTCGGCTATGGGCCCATCATAGAAGTACTTGATGGCCGCGTCGAACCCGTGAGACCTCCCCGTCTTGGCGTCCCGGCTGGTCTCCTTGAGGAGCCCGCTGAAGGTCCTCGACCAATCAGGGTTATTTATCACTTGGCCGACCACGGGTGGGGCTCCGCCCGGGAGATAGACCCTGGCTGAGCTGGGCCACTCCGCCTGGTATCTGTCCTTGAGGCGCTCAAGGAAGCCTGCGAGCGTCGGGTAGACGGGGAAACCTCCCTTGGCCAGCTTGATGGCCGGTTCGAGGACCCTCCTGAGGCTCAAGGACCCGTACTCGTCCATGGTCCTCATCCAGGCGTGGAAGGCCCCCGGGACCACGGCTGGCGTGAAACCGTCCTCCGGGATCATGGGATACCCGTGGTCCTTGAACCACTCGATGGTGGCGGCGGCCGGCGCCGGGCCCTGCCCGTTGACCGCGATGACGCGTTCTTCGTCTGAAAGGTACAGCAGGATGGGTACCTCCCCCGCGATGCCCACCAGGTGGGGCTCAAGCAGAGACAGCGTGAACCACATGGCGGCTCCAGCGTCCACCACACCCCCACCTTCCCTCAGGACCTGAAGACCCTCGACCGTGGCCAGGTAATGGGTGCTAGCCACAACGCCGTGGGTCCCCATGATGACTGGCCGAGTAGTAAAAACCATGGAGAATGATAGGCTCGGGACGTATTTAGCAGCTGTCCAGTTTAACCTACTGGAATCCGCCCGAGAACATGTAGGCGTCCACAGCCATCATGAGAAGACCGAGAACCAGGACCACGAACCACGCCTGTCCTACGACGAGAGTGTCGCCGTGGCTGAACCTGGCCTTCGAGTATGCTCCTCCGCCTAACACATGCAGAGAGAAGCCCATCATAACAGCCAGAAAACCCACGAAGGATAAGGCGCCCATCTCGATACGACTATATGGTGCTTCGTTTAAAGTAGTTACGCAGCTTCTGAAAGTATGCGGGAGTGAACGTAGAACCCGACCACGGCTCCGTTTCACTACAACATAGCAGAGATACCTAGCAGAGGTGAGCATCATTTTTAATAGCGCGCCCCTTCTCTCACCTTGTGAGGATTATATGGCTGGAAAAAAGCTGTTCAGCACCACAAACCTTGTGACCCTGGCTCTCATAGTGGGCCTTGGTTCAGGTTTCTATGTCAACTACACTCTCACCAACCCAAAGATCAACGGTTTAACATCCGACCTTGAGCAGAAGACAAGCCTGGTAGCATCGCTGCAGACCCAGCTCGGGGCACTCCAGGCCAACTACACCGAAGCCTTAGGCGAGCTCACGCAGGTAACACAGAGCTACAACGACCTGGCAGGCAACAGTATAGCCCTCTCAGAGTACGAGGAGCTTGAGGAGAGCTACCAGGATATGTCAAATGAGCTGGAGGAGCTCCAACTAACGAACCAGATCCTAGTAGACGAGAACCACGACCTATCAATCGAGTACGTGAAACTCATGGAGAAGTACAACGAGTTGAGGGTCCCGTCGTGGACTTATTTCGTGGTAAACAACCTACGAGTGAACCTCACCGTGACCTCGAACACGTACCCGTATAACATCCCGATCACGGGAACAGTTAACATCAGGCACCTTAACGGGAGCCCGTTCACTGGACGAATACAGCTGCTTGTGTGGAGCGACTACTGGAAAAACGGAAAAACCTCGCCAACCATCACAGTGTCAGGGTCAACCCAGTACTCCATAGAGGCTCCCTTCAACTCTGGACCCGGCACCTACTACCTTCTTGTTTCAAACATTGAAGACCTATCTGGCACGGACATCGCCACATATAACGATCTCTTAAGCTTCAGAGTAAAACTTCAGATGGGGTAACCACCCTCGTTTTTTATCAGTCATCTACTATAATAAATAGTTCCAGAGGATTCCACTGTGTTCTTAAAATAAATCATATCAAGCGGTATAGTGCATGAATAAGACGCCCATGGGCCAACTTTGGCCAGAGATATACACTATGAGGGACGGACCAATCGAAGACACTTGGAAAGCGAAGGATGATAAGATGACGGATTTCAGAAAAATGGTGATTAAATTATACCATCTATCGCTGTGGCTCGGATTCATGATAGGGGCGGCAGTTGTAATATAGCTCGAACTTAGTAACACTCACTTTAGTGGCTGAAACACCCTATTATTAAAAACAGTTCTACTCATCGTCTATATTTAATGGATTACCGGGATGTGCCCATCTCTGGTGAAGGAGGAGGCTTAGCCCGATATCAAAACTCATCGATTATCAACGATGTATCTAATACGGTAAGCATACTAACCAATGGGCCAATGAGCCGGATGACGCCAGATCTATGGCGTGAACCGGGGGCCCACGTTGTCTCTTCGCCAGGGATCGATGAACTTCGCTCCGGAGAACTGGGGCTCAATGATGTGGATCGTTGGCTGGTCATCCTCTACGCCTTTGTGGAAGATGATGTCGCTGGCCATTTGGATGTAGTTGTCAGCGACCCCGCCACCAGTAGCCATGTCCACCACGTTCAGATCTTCCGGTTTGAAGATCACTGATCTGTTTTTGATCTCCATTGAGTCAGTCGGCGTCAGGTAGTCTTAAAAGGTTCGTGGAATCTAGGTCTAGACTAAAAGTACGTAACCAAGCTCTGTTTTTACTCCTACTATAAAGTTGATCAGGGGTAAGGTCGGCTTGAAAGATTTATTATATACGGCAAACCGAGGAATAGGTGAGGAGTATCGGTGGAACGCGCCTACATTTGCCCTTTCTGTGGTCTGGAGAGGCTTGAGAAGAAGCAGATGGATTTTCACCTGAAGTACGGCCACCCGGAGTTCTACGAGGTTATGAGGCGGGAGCACGAGCTCGTTGACATGGGTAAGAAGCTTGAGGAGCTCAAGGAGAAGAAGAACTTTCTAGAGCGGGAGATCAAGCTGATGCAGGCCATCATCGAGAAGAAAGATAAGCCAGGTAAGATGGTTTAGGTTAGAACCCTATTCTTTCTTTGCTGTGGAGAAAATATTTCCTATACGATCTTGATTAAGTAGATAAATATAAGAAAAGGTTACTGGCTTTTTCTTTGGCTGTATAAGTAGTAACCTATTGCGGCCACCAGCACTACGCCTATGGCTAGGATGTACATCATCGTGTTGTCCTGTGGTGGCTGTGGGGGCGCCTGGACCGTGAAGCTGCCTGTGAGGCTTCCGACTCCTATGGTGTAGGTTCCTGCGGTGCTCTTGGTCACCGTGAATGTGGCTGTGGTGCTAGAACCGGCGTTTATTGTCACCGACTTTGTGTCCGCTATGGCGCCGTTAACCTTGAGCTCCACGGTGGTTGCCCCGCTTTGTCCCCCCGTGTTGGATACCGCGACTGTGACGGTTACAGGGCTACCTGTCTCCACCGTAGATGGGTTCACCAGTAGGTTAGAGTAGGTGAACGCGGCGGGCTGCGGGGGTGCCTGCACGGTGAAGCTTCCCGTTAAGCCGTCGACGGAGACGCTGTATGTCTTGGCGGTGGTCTTGGAGGTCGTCCAGGATACCGTTGTGGACTGCCCCGCGTTTATCGTGACCGTCTTGGTGGCCTCCGTTGATCCATCCACCTTCAGGACGGCTGTGTAGGATGCCGCTTCTGCCCCTGTGTTGCTTACCTTGACGCTTATGGTCACGACCGCGCCTGCCTGAACGCTCGCCGGTGAGACTGATAGCTCACTGACTTGGAACTCGCCCATCTGCGGCAGCTTGGCAACAGTGACGGAGTCAAGATACGGGAATAGGGCGTTTCTCTCGGCTGAGGCCATGGCTGGCCACAGGGTGTCCAAGAAGCCGTCGCTCATGTAGCTGAATACCTCGGCTAGCTCCTCAAGGCTTCCCGTGTTTACCCAGGCGGATACGACGTCCAGGGTCTTGGTTAGCTCCATGGCCTCCAGCACGGTTGCGACTGTGGATGGCGTGGCCGGTAGGTTGGCTATCTCTATGAAGATGTCGACAAGTGTGTCGGTGTCCGCGTTCTCCAGTGTTGCAGCAATTTTATCGATGATTTCCTGCGCCTTTGCAGGGTCAGTCTCTCCAAGGCGCTTCTTGACTGCCGCCTCGACGCGTTTAGCGGCCTCATTAAGGTTGTTCTGTGCCATGCCAACTACCAAGTCCGCTCCGGACTCGGGGTCCATATCAAGCAGGATGCCCGCCGCAGTGTCCTCATCCATCTCGTTTATTATCTCTGAGAACTGGTCTACGTCGCCGCTCTTAACGGCCTCCTCCATCAGGCCAGCGACATCCGATGAAGACATGTCCTCAAGTATTGATACAGCCGAATCTGTACTTAGACCCGCGATAGCTTCAACTGCTTTGCTCTTGTTCATAAGTTCCAGAATAGCTGTGGCAGTATCGGTATCCATCTCGCTAAGTATCTGTGTGACAAGTGTTGGGTCCATGAGTTCTAGAATGTCAACAGCTTTCTCAAGGGTAACTTCTGATAATATGTCTGCGCTGTCCTCAGGATCGAGTTCAGCTAACGTGTTGGCTGCCCCGAGGTCAGTCATGTCCTCTATGTCATCTGGGGTTGGAATTATCACTCTACTACCTGCTGCAGGTGATACAACAGGAACATTCAGCTCGAATGTGGTTGATACAGCTGTCGAGGCTCCTTCTTTAACGTGAATGGTCCACGTTCCGCCGTTCCAATCTGAAGGAATAATAAAGTTGATGTACCATGTACCTGTTGCACTGATACTGTATTGTTTGACCCATTTAATGTTGTTACTAGGGTCTTTGAATTGGAGGTACAGGAATTCCCCGGTTTGAGTTATTCCGCCAACCTGGATATTGATGGTGTCTCCGCGCTCATACTCCGCGGCGTCTGTAGACACAGTGATACCAACAGCGTGAACAGGTACAAGGCTACATACTAGCATCCCGAGAACGAGTCCTAAAAGATACTTTTTATTCATCTTTCATCAACCTCATGATATCGTGAACGTGAACTCCGTCACGGTCGGTGTCTCAGACACTCCGTCAGGCAGCCCCGTGCTCCAGGCCAGAACCTGTGCTGTGTAAGTACCGGATGTAAAGCTACTTGTAGTAGGCATATCGGTCTGATAGTTTTTACTCTCTCCAGGTGACAGTGCACCGGTTGAAGTATAAAATTTCACTGGTTTATTGTTTAAATCTAGAATGGTTATGA
>Ga0299912_10001918_pt1 | contig 16940 bp, 16 predicted proteins | sample RVTome_2_FD_207667 | JGI IMG/M metagenome (GOLD analysis project Ga0299912, IMG submission 207667) | Soil microbial communities from uranium-contaminated site in the Upper Colorado River Basin, Wyoming, United States - RVT95D214 (version 2) ... | reverse complement strand
GACGGCGCGGCGCATCCAGGCCTCGTCCTCGCCGCTGCCCGCGATCAACACGCGCAGGGGCCGCCGGCTCTCGGCCAGCAGTCGCGGCAGGATGCGCAGGAACTGCCGCGTGCCCTTGAAGGGTGACAGGCGGGCGAGGAAGAGGAGCACGGCTTCATCGGGCGCCGCGCCGACGCGCGCGCGCGCGGCCGCGCGGTCGATCGCGAGGGTACCCCACTCGGTGTGAATGCCATTGAGCAGCCAGACGATGCGCGCAGCGGGCACGCCGGCAGCGAGGGCGGCCTCGCGGCCGCGCGAGCCGTCGTTGAGGAGCACCAGCCGGTCCACCTGGCGCGTGAGCCCGTAGAGGGTCTCCCAGTTCTTGTAGCGGTACTTGAGTAGCGGCCACTCGTCGAAGAAGGCGGCCGTGTAGACGCCGAAGTGCTTCACGAGGCTCGGAATCGCCAGCTCGCGGCCGATGACTTCCGCCGCGCGGGCGCCGTGGTAGCTGAAGCCCATCACGAGTTCGGGCTTCACGCGGCGGGCGATGCGCAACGCCCGCGCCACGACCGGACCCCGGTAGTAGGCCATCCAGAGCAGGCGCTTCGCCGGCGTGGGCAGCCAGCGCGTGCGCGGGACGATGTCGGGGAAGGGGTGCAGGACGAGGCGCGGGTGGCGCTCGCCGGCGTCGAAGCGCCCGCCGGCCGGCAGGACGAAGTGCAACTCATGGCCCGCGGCGAGCGCGCGGCGCACGAACTCGGCATCGTCGCTGACCCCGGCCTTGCCGGGCATCGACCAGAAATCCGCCCACGGCGTCACGATGAGGATGCGGCGGGCTTGCCTCGGCTCCATGCGGCGAGCCTAGCACGCGCGCCGGCGGCCGGGAAGCGAGGCTTGTGGACCCAGCCGCGCTGCGCTAGCCTGCCGCCCATGCCCGCCCGCCGCGACACTCTGCTCTGGCTGCTGGCCTTCCTGGCCATCTTTGTGGGCGGCACGCTGCTCTTCGCGCTGCTGTGGATGCCGATCTGGCTGCACTCTTTCGGCTGGACACTACAGCGCACCGCCCTGGCGGGCCTTGTGCTCGCGCTGATTCCCCTCACCTACGGCCGTCGCCGCGCCGGGGAGGCCGAGCGCCTCAGCCGCGCGAGCCGCCTCCTGCTGCGTCCGCCGGGCTGGCCGCTCGTGGCGGTGGGCAGCTTGGCCGTCACCCTGCTGGCCACGGGCGCGCAGCTCCTGCTCATTCGCAGGAACCCGCATCTCTACCTGGCGCAGTACTGGCGGGAGGAGATCTGGGCGGTCTGGCTGCTCATGCTGCCGGCCAGCGCCCTCGTGCTTGGCGGCCACGCCCTCTGGGTGCGCCTGCGGGCCGCAAGCGGCAGTCAATAGCGCGCCTTGATGGCGCTCATCGAGCTCCTCGTGGTCGCCACCGCCCCGCATCCCACGGGCTTGGAGCCAATGTAAGCCTCGCAGTCGTGCTGCCCGGGCGCGCAGGGGGAGTCGCTCTGCAGCAGGAAGTTCCCACTGTCGGGGATGCCGCAGAACTGCGGGTCCGCAGAGAACGTGCCATTGACACCGGTCTGGTCAGATACCGTGCCCGTGTAGTCCCCTCCGGAATTTCCAAAGACATCGCAGCAGGTCAGATTCAATGTGGTGGGGCCGCTTCCGTAGAATCCCGCGCCGGTGCTGAAAGCGACGATGCAGCGGTCCATCGTGATCGATGTACTCGCGACATAAACCCCGCCAGCATGATCCGACAGTGTCGAATTCGCCTGGAAGGTGCATTGTGTCAGAACAGGCTGGCAGTAGAAGTAGATGTTCAGGCCCCCGCAGCCTGAGTAAGCACCGTTGCCGATGAAATCCACGTGATTTAGGGTGATGCTCGAATGGTCCTGAATGGAGAGCCCGCCACCTTCTCTGTCAGCCCAGTTCCCCTGGAAGAGCGTGTGCTCGATGGACCCCGTCGCATAGTTGTAGAGCTTCGCGCCACCACCGTCGCCCTCGTCGGTCGTGTTCTCCGTGAATGTGCAGTCGCGGATGGTGATGCTCGAGTGCCAGAGATTAGCGTCCAGCCCGCCGCCATTGTGGACTGCGCGATTGGCGGCGAAGGCGACCCGCTCCAGGCTTAGCGATGCAAGTCCATCGGGAGGTACGGCTTCCAAGTGGATTCCGCCACCCCAGTTCGCGAGATTGTCGATAAACGAGACGTCGGTTAGGGTGGCCGCACCCGCGGTGACGCAGAGACCGCCCCCATCGATGCGGCCGATATTGCCTTCAAAACGTGATCTGGTAATCAGCAGCTCGCCGAACGCAAGGTCTACGCCGCCTCCGGTCGAATCGTCCTTATTGTTCAGGAAGACCATATCATCCAGCGTCGCAGAAGCATGGGCGCATCGCATGCCCCCGCCTGGTCCTGTCTCTCCGTTGTAGTAGCAGTTCTGAACAGTGAACCCCTCGATCCGCGAGGCGAGGGTCTCACCACTCTCAAGGTTGATTCCTCGGGCCTTTCCTTCACCGTCGACGACTGTCTGTCCCGACCCGTGGCTTGATTTGAGCACGAGGTCGACCCCGTGGAAATCGAGGAGCGTATTGTCAGATCCAATGTACGTGCCTGGGCCCACGAGCACCGTATCACCGACCGCGCAGGCGTCGATGGCGGGCTGAATCGTCGCGAAGTCCTCCGGAACGCGGTAGGTCCCCGCCCTACTGAACGTCGGGATCACGGCTAGGAACGCGATCGCTGCACATCTGCACGGCACGGCGCCACCTCGGCGATCCAAGACCGGCGACCTCGCAATGGGGCCGCCCGCCTCAAGTCTAGCCGAAATCGCCGACGCGCGCACCAGCGAGCTCAAGCAGCCGGCCGGGATCGCCAGGGCCCTCGTTCCCCAGAGGCCGCCCCGGGGGCGACTAGCCGAGACCCAGCCAGTCATCGACGAGGAAGATCACGCGGCCGATGAGGATGGAGACGCGACCCATGATCGTGTAGCCGAAGGCCGCGCCGAAGGACACCATCAGGAACCAGATGCCCAGGCGCCCCACCCCACCCACGACGCCCTTGTGCTCGGCCGAGAAGAAGAAGTAGACGAGCACGGCCAGCACGCCGATCACGAAGACGAGGCTCGAGATCCACTCGCCCGTGCTCACGGTGTGGCCCTGGCCGCTCACCCAGATCGGCAGCCGCTCCGGGATGAAGCGCCAGAAGCTGCGGATGGTGTCGGCCGACTGCGGCAGCACCTCGCCCTGCAGCTTCTGCATCATGTTGAGCCCGGTGTAGTAGCCCACGTAGACGGCCAGTGCGAAGCGGCTGACCCAGGCGATCTTGGGGATGTAGCGCGTGTAGAGGATGAGCGCGAGCATGAAGGGCACAATGAGCAGCCAGTGCTGCGCCGTGTGCCCCGGGTAGAGCTCAGGGCTGTAGGCCGGCCCAGCATGGAAGAGCGGCGCGATCAGGTTAGGCACGAAGGTATTCTTGAAGGTGAGATTGATGTAGTAGCCCATGCTGATGCCCGCGAAGGCACTCTCGGCGAAGCGGAAGAAGGGGTTGTCCTTGTAGAGAAAACTCAGGATGAAGAGCGTGAAGAGCGCTGCGACCCAGACCCAGACTTCGGTGGACATAAGCTCCCCTACCGCCGTAGCTGCTGGCGTCGCTCCACGAGGAAGCCGACGTTGCCGATGATGATGAACAGCGTGATGATCGAGTAGACGATGGACTGCACGTCCCAGCCCTTGCCGGCGTTGTAGACGTCGGCGGCGGTGGCCTCGGCGATCCGCGGATGCTGCTGCTCGACCAGGTACTCATATTCGGCGGCGCCCTTGAGCCCGGGCAGCAGGGCGAACATCTGCCCCGCCTTGTAGTAGGCGAAGTACTTGGGCGCGCTGACCGCGGTGCAGCCCACCGCCACCGGCGTGCCGTACTGGGCGTTGACTAGGTTGGCCCACCACTCGCCGATGATGCCCGTCGCGAGGCTCATCACGAAGGTCACGTCGCCATAGCCCTGCACCTGGTTGGACAGCTCGTACTGCGTGACGGGCGCCTGGAAATACTCCTGCGGGAACACGGTGTGCACGTTCTCGCCCATCTGCCGCATCGTGGCCTGGCCGCCGTCCTTGTAGCCCAGGTAGACGAAGTCCTTGCCGTAGAACTTGCCCGGGAAGCTGCTGCTCTCGAGCACGCCGTTGGGCGGATCGATGGGCCCCACGGCGCGCCGCAGTTCCTCGAGACCCTCCGTCACGCCGCCCAGGGGGTAGAGCGCGATGCAGATCACCTTAAGATCCCGCGCCAAGCAGTGGCGGATGAAGGTGTCGGCCATCGGGTCGTTCTCGGGCCCCGTGGAGGGTCCGTAGTCGAAGGACACGAGGACGATGGAGCCCGCGGGCAGGCTCTCGACGCGGTCGTAGAGGTCCTGCACGGACTGGGCGACGTTCACGGGCAGGTTCAGGGGCAGCAGGATGGGGATCACCGCCGCCAGCCCGACCAGCAGGTAGAGCCAGCGCTTGTCCATGTTCATCAGCCGCTGGAAGAGATCGGTCACGCTACTCTCCCTTCTGCAGGCCGAGATAGGAGCGCTCGATGCCGATCAGGATGCGCAGGGCCATCGAGGCCGCGCCCAGGGCGGCGCCGATGATGATGCCGCGCTGCGCCGCCGCGTTGGGAATGTTCAGGGTCCACTGCGTGAGATCGGGCAGGAAGGGCAGGGCGCGGACCACGTAGGGATTGACGCCCAGCATGATGAGCAGGGCGGCCGCGAGCAGGATGCCGGCCTCCACGTTGCGCACGCGGAAGGCGCGGAAGGCGGCCGAGGCGACGTAGAAGGCGAGCAGGCTGAACATCGTCGCCTGCAGCGGCTTGAAGCCGGCTTCGACGATCCACTGGTAGGCGGCGTGCGCGTACCAGGCCGTGATGTCGGCGCGCGCGAAGGCGTCCCAGAGGCCGAAAACGGCGGTGACGATGAGGGCCGTCAGGAAGACCACGGCGTAGGGCCAGCCCTTGCCGCGGTTGGAGATCTTCTTGAGGTTGACCTGGAACACGTTGACGACGCCGAGCAACAGCGCCCCGGCGGCGAGGATCACCATCCACTGCTCAAAGGTATCGCTGACCTGCACCACGCCGTTGCCGGTGGGGTCGTCCTCGAGCAGCGCGGGCGCGCGGAAGAAGAAGGAGAAGATCGGCAACATGCCGGCGATGAAGGTAAGCAGGAGCGGGAGTCGCTTCTTGAACATGCTGTCCTCTCTACTGCGACATCAGCCAATCTTGCAGAGCCAGGTTGCCCGTGAAGGTGGCGAGCAGCAGGCCGACGACGATCCACACCAGCAGGACGAACTTGACGAAGTCCTGCCCCTTGACGCTGCCCAGCATGACGGGCTCGCGGGACAGGTAGGCGCTCGCCGCGTAGAGCTCCTCGCCGATCAGCGTGTAGTCGCAGGTGACGACGAAGAAGGGAATCTGCGCGACCTCGGCCGTCCCCGCGATCTGGATGGCGCCCGTCGCCTGGCCGGCTTCGGCCAGCAGCAGCGACTCGGCGTAGAAGGAGCCGACCAGGAAGTTCGCCGCCGGCTTCTCGCGCACCATGACCCCGGAGACCGCCGCGGTGAAGGCGAACTGGTCGTAGGTCACGTAGTGCACCATCTCGTCGTTGAAGAGGTCCGGCCGGCCCGCCTCCAGATAGGCTTCCTTCACCGTCTCGCGGGCGGCGGCGTAGGTAAGCGGATCCTTGTTGGGCACGTCCAGGGGCGTCCCGTACTCGGCGGTGTGCTTGGCCACGTGCTTGAGCACGGCGAGCGAGGCAAGCGTCTGCACCTCGTCGATGGACATGATCCCCGGCACGTAGAGCACCTTGCGTCCCAGCTCGGTGGCGCGGCCGATGGCCTCCTCGACGGCGTTGAGGCCCGCGATGCGCCGCACGAAGAGCGGCCGGCCGGTCCGCGCCAGGCGGATGCTGATCAGAATCACGATCGAGAAGAAGGCGAAGAGCACCAGCGCTGAGAGGTTTTCCTCCCGGAGGCCCCAGCCGCCGCTTGCCTCTTGGGCCGCCGCGGGGCCCGCAGCGAGAGCGAGCAGCAGGGAGGCGGCGCCCAGCGGGGCCGGGCGGCTGCGATGTCTGTGCATGGGACTCCCTCGCACTGGGGTAGGCCGTCAACGAAGGGCGGCGCCGGGGCGCCGCCGCGGAATCCTAGCGGCGCGAGCGGGCCAGGAGCAAGGGAAACCCGGCCGGCAGGGCCGGAATCGCGAGCCTGCGGGTCATGCCAGCGCCGCGGGCAGCGCCGCGGCGAAGACGGCCAGCTCGGCGGGCGTGCCCACGCTGACGCGGAAGAGCGCGGGGAAGCCGAAGGCCGCCAGCGGGCGCACGACGACGCCGCGCTCGAGCAGGCGACGGCAGATGCGCGCGCAGCGGTCCGGATCCCCCGCGGCCACGGCCAGGAAATTCGCGTGGCTGGGCAGCGCCGCGAGTCCCGCGTCCGCGAGGGTGGCGCGCAGCGTGGCCAGGCCCGCGGCGGTGCCGGTCACCGTGCGGCGCAGGAAGTCCTCGTCCTCGAGGGCGGCCAGGCCGGCGACCTGGGCGAGATGGCTGGGCTCGAAGGGGAGCTTCACCTTCATCAGATTGCCGATCAGCTCGTCGTGGGCGAAGCCGTAGCCGATGCGCAAGCCGGCCAGGCCATAGGCCTTGGAGAAGGTGCGCAGGGTGATCACGTTGTCGTAGCGATAGGTCATCGAGTCGGGGAACGAGGGCTCGGCGGCGGTGAACTCGAAGTAGGCCTCGTCATAGATCACGAGGCAGCGGTCCGGCACCTTGGCCATGAAGGCATCGAACTCGGCGCGCGTGAAGATGGTGCCGGTCGGATTGTCCGGGTTGGCGAGGTAGATGATCTTCGTGTACTCGCTCACCGCCTCGCCCATCGCGGCGAGATCGTAGCGGTAGTCGGGGCGCCGCGGCACGAGGGTGAGCTTGTTGCCGCTCGCGCGGGCCAGCACCATGAAGCCGATGAAGGTGTGCTCGGCGGTGAGGATCTCGTCCTCGTCGCAGAGGAAGGTGCGCATCACCGTGGCCATGATGCCCTCGCTGCCGCTGCCCACGGCCACGTTCTCCAAGCGCACGTTGAAGCGCGCGGCCAGCGCCTCGCGCAGGGCGCGGGCGCTCATGTCCGGATACCGGTGCAACTCGCCGGCCGCGCCGGCGATGGCCACCAGCGCCTTGGGCGAGGGCCCCCAGGGGTTCTCGTTGCTGGCCAGCTTGACGACGCGCTCGAGCCCGAACTCCCGCTGCACCTCGGCGATCGGCTTTCCGGGCGAGTAGGGCCTGAGCTCTCTGATGGACTGGGGCACCAGCGGCATGGGCGAACTCCCGAAGGGGGGTGGGTGCGGGCGGGCGCCGCGGGCCGCGGGCAGCGGCCGGCCGGCGGCGGGCCGCGGGCAGCTTAGCCGCTGCCTGCAGAGGCGGCAAGCCCTGTGGCCGCGCCGGGCTTTCGCGTCTACACTTGGGGTGCGGGCCGCGCGGCCCGCCACCCGAGACCGGCGAGGAACAGCATGCACGCGGAGAAACGGCGCTTCGCCGAGCAGTGGCGGGACGCGGCGGTGTGGGGCTCGGTGATCCAGATCCGCGGGGAGAGCGTGCTCTTCAAGCCGCGAGCGGCCACCCAGTCCCTCTGGCTCTACCTGGACGGCCCCGGCCCCCCACCCGCGGTGGGCGAGTTGCAACTCGTTATCAATCCAGCAGTTTTCGAGTGCAAGCGGATCATCCCCCGGCACGGGGAGTCCGTGAAGGTCCCCTGTCTGGACTTCCACAAGGACGAGCTGGAGCGTGCCCGCGGCCGCTTCTCGCATCTGGCCGAGGGCGAGCAAGCCTTCGTCCTGGACGTCGGCTTCCCGCTCGTGGTCAGCGTGCTCCAGGACTGCCAGGAATTGCGCCGCGCGCGGCCGGGCGAGATCCTCGAGATGGATTTCGCCCCGCCCGCCCGGGGACATCGGCTCTGAGCGCCCGGGCGCGGCCGGTCTCGACAGGGCTGGTGGTCTGGAGTTGAGGCGTGGGAATCCCTGTACCTGCTTGGCTTTTCAGCAGTTGTCCAGTTTTCCATTGGCGGGCGCGCCCGAAGCGTGCTATGCTATGCGCACGCCTGTCACTCAGCTCGTCTCCGGCCACTCCCTGCTTGGAGGTTTCCTCTCATGCTTAGTCTTCTGCGCCTGACGAAGACCGGCCTGGCGCTCGGCCTGCTGCTCGCGGCGGCAGTGCCCAGCTTCGCGGTCAGCCAGACCCCGTACCTCGATCAATGCGCCCCCGACATGATCGAGAGCGCCGTCGCCCAGGTGGTCTTCAACGACCTCCGCAGCATGTTCGGCGAGGAGGCCGCGCTGGCCTGCCTGGAGGCCGCGGACCGCAGCTACTGCCTGGCGGCCGACACCCCGCCCGAGCTGGCCGAGGAGCTGCTGCGTAAGCTGCCCACCTGGATCGAGTCCGACGGCGGCCGCTACATCCGCCAGGACCGCTGGAGCAGCACGGCAAGCGGCTATTCGGGGATCTTGGGCGATCCGATCATTCTGAGCTACAGCTTCGTGCCCGACGGCACCTGGATCCCCGACGAGGGCCAGGGCAGCACCCTCTTTGCAACGCTCGACGGTCAGTTCGGCAGTACCGAGGCCTGGAAGCAGAAGTTCGCCGAGTGCTTCGCCCGCTGGGCGACTTTCATCGGTGTCACCTACATCGAAGAGCCCACCGACGATGGCGCCGCCTTCCCGTCCACCTCCGGCGTCCTGGGTGTCCGGGGCGACTCGCGCATTGCGGCAGCCAACATCGATGGCGCCAGCAACGTGCTCGCCTATACCTGGTATCCCAGTTTCGGCGGCGACATGGTCTTCGACTCCAGCGAGTACTGGGCGAACGCGACCAACGACTACCGCTTCCTGCGCAACGTTACGATGCACGAGCACGGCCACTGCCTGGGCCTCGGCCACTGCGTCGCCAGCAACCACCAGTTGATGGAGGCCTACTACGACGGCACCATCTACGGCCCGCAGGACGACGACATCCGCGGCGGCATGCGCAACTACGGCGACTACCTGGAGAAGAACAGCGTCGTCGCCGATGCCACCGACTGGGGCACCCTGCCCGCGGGGGTCTTCGTGCAGGAGAACGTCTCACTGACCGCTTCGGCCGACAACGACTACTTCAAGTTCAACGTCGCCGGCGGCATGCTGCTGGTCGTGACCGTGACGCCTCTCGGTGAAACCTACATCCTCGAGGGCGTGTCCATCAGCACCAACATGATCATCGACTTGGGCTTCGAGCTGCGTGCCAGCGACGGCACGACGGTCCTCGCCACGGTCAATGACGGCGGCCTGGGTGTCGCCGAGACGCTCACGGACTACGAACTGACGCCGGGCGACTACTACCTGCGCGTGCGCCGCTACACGGGCAACGACACCCAGCGCTACCGCCTCGGCGTCGCCCTGGAGGAAGTCGCGACCGCCGTCGGCGAGGCCAGCGTGCCGGCGATGGGCCTGGGCCTGAGCGTCTTCCCCACGCCTTTCAACCCGAAGACCACGGCGCGCTTCTACGTCCGCGAGACGGGCAGCGTCAGCCTCGAGATCTTCAACGTGCAGGGTCGCCGCATCCAGGCCTTCGCCATGGAGGCGGTCGGCGGCGAGTGGCTGCAGGTGAACTGGAATGGCCAGGACGAGGCCGGCACGCCAGCACCCAGCGGCCTCTACTTCCTGCGCGCGGCGAGCGGCGGCGAGAGCGAGACCGTTCGCGCCCTGCTCCTCAAGTAGGTCTTTGCTTCATCGCGTTTCTCCGGAAGCGGGGGCCCCAACCGGGGCCCTCGCTCTTTTTGTGCCTTTCTCGCCTGGATTGCGGCACTCCCTGGCCTCTTCATCGGATCTTTACGCGGCCTTGACGGATCTGGCATACCTTGGCATGCCGAACTCCGGACCGGAGGGGCGCCCATGTCCAAGCCGAAGATCCTGATCGTTGAAGACGAAGCGGACATCCTCGAGATCATCGCCTACAACCTGAGCCGCGAGGGCTTCCGGGTGCTCAGCAGTCGCGACGGGGAGGAGGCCCTCGACCTCGCCCGCAGCGAGGAACCCGACCTCGTCCTCCTCGATCTGATGCTGCCCGGCATGGACGGCATCGAGGTCTGCCGCCGGCTCAAGGACGAGCCGCGCGCCGCTGAGCTGCCGATCATCATGGTCACCGCCAAGGGCGAGGAGAGCGACGTGGTGCTCGGCCTCGGCGTGGGCGCGGACGACTACATCGTCAAGCCCTTCAGCCCGCGCGAGCTGGTGGCGCGGGTCAAGGCCGTGCTGCGCCGGGGACCGCTCAAGGAGAAGCCCGGCCCCGCCGGCGAGCGCATCGAGCGGGAGGGCCTGGCCATCGATGCCGGCAAGTTCCAGGTGCGCGTGGACGGCGAAACGGTGCCCTTCACGGCCACCGAGTTCCGCCTCCTCCATTATCTAGCGCGCCATCCGGGGCGGGTCTTCACGCGCAACCAGCTCCTCGCTCGGGTCATCGGCGACGAGGCCGTGGTGATCGACCGCAACATCGACGTGCACGTGCGCTCCCTGCGCAAAAAGCTGGGACCCTACCGCGAGTTGATCGAGACCCAGCGCGGCGTGGGCTACCGTTTCAAGGACAGCGACTGAGGGCATGTATCGCCGCCGCTTCCTCTGGCAGCTCTACCTGGCCTTCAGCCTGATCATCTTCCTGGCCACGGCGAGCATCCAGATCTTCAGCGCGCGGCGCATCGCGGCCAACGGCCGCGCCGCCCTCGAGTCCTCCCTGCGTGCCCGCGCCCTGTTTCTCGCCGATCTGGCGCAGCCCTGCCTGTCGGGCGCTCCCTCGGACAGCCTCCAGACCGGCCTCTTGCGTCTGGGTCGCAGCACCGTCACGCGCCTCACCGTGATCGCCGCCGACGGCCGTGTCCTCGCCGAGAGCGACGAGGACCCGTTGCGCATGGACAACCACGCCGGCCGGCCCGAAGTGCTGGCCGCCAAGCAGGGCGGCCACGGCATCGCCGTGCGCCACAGCGACACCGTGGACCGCGAGATGCTCTACTACGCCCTCGCCCTGCGCGACTCGGCGGGCACCCTCACCGGCTACGTGCGCGCCGGCATGCCGCTGGCGGACGTCGATGCTCACGTCGCGCAACTGCGCCGGGGCGTGCGCCTGGGCGCGGCGGTGGCGGGGCTCGCGGCGCTGTTACTCGGTTGGCTCATCGTCCACTACCTGACGCAGCCGCTCGGGGAGATCCACGGCGCGCTGCAGGCCTTCAGCGCCGGCGACTTCTCGCGCCGCCTGCACCTGCGTGGCAGCGGTGAGTTCGGCGAGCTGGCCGGTGTGCTCAACGGCATGGCCAGGGAGCTGCAGCTCCGCATCGAGCGCATCAGCGAGGAGCGCAACCGGCTGGAGGCCATCCTGGCCGGCATGGTCGAGGGCGTCATCGCCGTGGACCGCCAGGAGCGCATCCTCCACCTGAACCAGGCGGCGGCCCGCCTGCTCGAGGTGGAGCGCGCGGGCTGCATCGGGCGCCCGGCCTGGGAGGTGGCGCGCGTGCCGGCCGTCAGCGAGGCCCTGGGCCGCTGTCTCCAAGAGCAGCGCGAGGTGGAGATGGAGATCCGCCGCACCGGCGAGGACGGCAAGGAGCGCATCATCGAGCTGTACGGCTCGCCCCTGGGCGGCAACGGCAACCCCGGCGGGGCCGTGCTCGTGCTGCACGAGGTCACCGAGCTGCGCCGGCTCGAGCATATCCGGCGCGACTTCGTGGCCAATGTCTCGCACGAGCTGAAGACCCCGCTCACCGTGATCCGGGGCATCGTCGAGACGATGCAGGACGATCCGACGATGACCGATGAGATCCGCCAACGCTTCCTCGCCAAGATGAAGCACCAGTCCGACTATCTCGGCGCCCAGGTGAGCGACCTGCTCGCGCTGTCCCGGCTCGAGGGCCCGCGCGAGCAACTCGAGCGGGCGCCCCTGGACCTGGCCGCGCTGGCGCGGGAGGTGGCCGCCGGGCGGGCGGCCCTGCCCGTGAACGGCGACCGCCGCGCGCTCGAGCAGGCCCTGGGCAACCTGCTCGACAACGCGCTCCAGTACACGCCGGCCGGCGGCCGGGTCAGCCTGCGGATCACGGCGGACGCGGAGCGCATCCTCTGCGAGGTGGCGGACACGGGCATTGGCATCGCCCCCGAGCACCAGGAGCGCATCTTCGAGCGCTTCTACCGGGTGGACAAGGCCCGCTCGCGCGAGCAGGGCGGCACCGGTCTCGGGCTGGCCATCGTCAAGCACGTGGCCCTGGCCCACGGCGGCGGCATCGCGCTGAAGAGCACGCCGGGCCGGGGCAGCGTCTTCACGCTGTCTTTGCCCCGCAACGCCTGAGCGGCGGCCATTCGGAGCGGAGCGCCGCAAATTCACCCACCCTTCATCGGACCTTTACGCGGCCGGCGCACATTGGCCCCGGCGCGGCGCGCGCGCCCGCGCTTCGCCCCCAATTCCTCCGACCAGGAGAACGACCATGCGCAAGCTCGGCCTCTACATGCTCCTCACCCTCGCCCTGGCGAGCGTCCTCGCCGGCTGCGGCGGCAAGCGGGAGAACGCCTCCACCGGCAGCCCCCTGACCGGGGTGGTCCGCGTGGACGGCTCGAGCACCGTCTTCCCGATCACCGAGGCGGTGGGCGAGGAATTCCAGCACCTGCACGCCGGCGTGCGCGTCACGGTGGGCATCTCCGGCACGGGCGGCGGCTTCAAGCGCTTCGTCCTCGGTGAGACGGACATCAACGACGCCTCGCGGCCGATCAAGGCCAGCGAGGAGGCCACGGCCGCCGAGCACGGCATCAGCTCCATCGAGCTGCCGGTGGCCTTCGACGGCCTCTCGGTGCTGGTCAACCCCGCCAACACCTGGGTGGATCACCTGACCGTGGACGAGCTGAAGCGCGTCTGGCAGGCCGGCAGCACGGTGAAGACCTGGCGCGACTTGCGCCCCGAGTGGCCCGCCGAGACCATCGCCCTCTACGGCCCCGATACCGACTCCGGCACCTTCGACTACTTCACCGAGGTGGTGACGGGCGAGGGCTCCTGCCGCCCCGACTACACGGCCAGCGCGGACGACAACGTGCTCGTCACCGGCATCGCGGGCGACAGGCACGCCCTCGGCTACTTCGGCTTCGCCTACTACCTGGAGAACAAGGACAAGCTGAAGCTCGTGCCCATCGATGGCGGGAGCGGCGCCGGCCCGGTCGCGCCTAGCCAGGAGACCATCAACAACGGCAGCTACGCGCCGCTCTCGCGGCCTCTGTTCATCTACGTCGGCACGGCTGCGGCCGAGCGCCCCGAGATCCAGGCCTTCGTGAAGTTCTACATCGAGCAGGCCGGCAAGCTGACCGCCGAGGTGGGCTACGTCGCCCTGCCGGCCGCCGCCTACGAGTTGGCCTGGAAGCGCTACGCCGCGCGCACCCCGGGCAGCCTCTTCGGCGGTGAGGCGGCCAAGAGCGGCAAGTACACGATCACCCAGTTGCTGGGCATGTAGGCATGCCTGCCGCCGGCACCGCGCAGGCGGCGGCGCGCGCCGACTTCAAGCGGCCGCGCCGCTGGGGCGAGGAAGGCATCCGGGGCCTGCTGCTCCTGTGCGCCCTCGTCTCGGTGCTGACCACGCTGGGCATCATCGTTACGCTCAGCACCGAGACCTTCGGCTTCCTGCGCCAGGTGCCGGCCACCGAGTTCCTCTTCGGCACGCGCTGGTCGCCCTTGCTCGCGCCGCGCAGCTACGGGGTGCTGCCCCTGGTGGGCGGCACCTTCATGATCGTGCTCGGCTCGGCCCTGATCGCCATTCCGGTGGGCCTGGGCAGCGCCATCTACCTCAGCGAGTACGCCTCCGACCGGGTGCGCCGCGTGATCAAGCCCGTACTCGAAATCCTGGCCGGCATCCCGACGGTGGTCTACGGCTACTTCGCCCTCACCTCGGTGACGCCGCTGCTGAAGCTGATCATCCCCGACACGCAGATCTTCAACGCGGCCAGCGCGGCGATCGTGGTGGGCATCATGATCCTGCCCCTGGTGGCCTCCCTGTGCGACGACGCCCTCGCGGCCGTGCCGCGTTCCCTGCGTGAGGCTGGCCACGCCCTCGGCGCGACGCGCCTGGAGGTCTCCACGCAGATCGTGGTGCCGGGCGCGCTGTCGGGCATTCTCGCCGCCTTCGTGCTGGCGGCCTCGCGCGCCTTCGGCGAGACGATGGCCGTCACCCTGGCGGCGGGGGCCACTCCCAACCTGACTTGGAATCCGCTCGAGAGCATCCAGACGATGACGGCCTACATCGTGCAGGTCAGCCTGGGCGACACGCCGGCCGGCGGCATCGAGTACCAGACCATCTTCGCCGTGGGCGCCCTGCTCTTCGCAATCACACTAGCTATGAACGTGCTCTCGCACCGGATCATGAAGCGCTACCGGGAGGTCTACGAGTGAGCGACGCCGCCTGGCCGGGCCTGCCGAGCCTGGCACGTCGCCACCGGCGGGCGGCGCTCGCCCGGCGCGGCTTCGCCCTGCTCACCTGGCTGGGCGTGGCGCTGCTCGCGGTGCTGCTTCTGCGCGTCGGCCGTCAGGGCTTCGCCTGGCTGGACTGGGGATTCCTGACCAGCTTCCCCTCGCGCTTCCCGGCGCAGGCCGGCGTGCTGAGCGCCCTGGCCGGCACGCTCTGGCTGATCGGCCTCACGGCCCTCTTCTCGGTGCCCATCGGCATCGCCGCGGCCATCTATCTCGAGGAGTTCTCGCGGCCGGGGCGCCTGCGCAGCGCCATCGAGGTGAACATCGCCAATCTGGCGGGCGTGCCCTCCATCGTCTATGGCCTACTCGGGCTCGCCTTCTTCGTGCGCGGCCTGAACCTCGGCCGCAGCGTGCTGGCCGGCGCCCTCACGATGAGCCTGCTCATCCTGCCCACCATCATCATTGCCGCGCGCGAAGCGCTCAAGGCCGTACCCCAGTCCCTGCGCCAGGGGGCGATGGCCCTGGGCGCCACGCGCTGGCAGGCCGTGCGCCACCACGCGCTGCCCAGCGCGCTGCCCGGCATCCTGACGGGCATCATCCTCTCGCTCTCGCGGGCGATCGGCGAAGCGGCGCCGCTGATCATGATCGGCGCCCTCACCTACATCGCCTTCACGCCCGACGGCCCCCTGGACGACTTCACGGCCCTGCCCATCCAGATCTACAACTGGGCCTCGCGGCCGCAGAAGGACTTCCACGGCCTGGCCGCCGCGGGCATCCTTGTGCTGCTGGCCGTCCTGCTCCTGATGAACGCGGCCGCCGTGGCCATCCGCTATCGTTCGCAGAGGAAGTCCTGATGCCAACCGCCGCGACGAGGCCCATGATGCAAGAGACACCCGACTTGAAGCCGCCGCTGGCCCTGCCCGAGTTGATCCTGGAGACGCGGGCCCTCAGCATCTTCTACGGCGCCAACGAGGCCGTGAAGAAAGTGAGCCTGCCCATCCCGCAGCGCCGGATCACGGCCATCATTGGCCCCAGCGGCTGCGGCAAGAGCACGCTCCTGCGCGCCTTCAACCGGATGAACGAGTTCCTGGCCGAGGTACGCATGGCGGGTGAGGTGCGCTACCGCGGGCGCAACCTCTATGCGCCGGACGTCGATCCCGTCGAAGTGCGCGCCCGCATCGGTATGGTCTTCCAGAAACCGAATCCCTTTCCGAAGAGCATCTTCCAGAACGTGGCCTGGGCGCCGGCGATCAACGGGCTCGCCGCCAAGCGCGAGCTGCCGGAGCTGGTCGAAACCAGCCTGCGCCAGGCCAATCTCTGGGACGAGGTGAAGGACCGCCTCGACGCCTCCGGCCTCTCACTCTCCGGCGGCCAGCAGCAGCGCCTCTGCATCGCCCGGGCACTGGCCATGAAGCCGGAGATCATCCTCATGGACGAGCCCGCCTCGGCGCTCGATCCCATTTCCACCGCCCGCATCGAGGACTTGCTTTTCGAGCTGAAAGAGCGCTACACGATCGTCATCGTGACGCACAACATGCAGCAGGCGGCGCGGGTCTCGGACTACACGGCCTTCATGGACCTCGGCGTGATGGTGGAGTTCGGCGAGACCGACCAGGTCTTCACGCGCCCACGCGAGCAGCGCACCGAGGACTACGTCACGGGCCGCTTCGGCTAGGAAGGTACATGGCCAAGCACCTGCATCGCGATCTCGAGCTGCTCAGCCGGGACATCCTCACCCTCGGCGCCCGCGTCGAGGAAAGCCTCGACCTGGCCGTGCGCGCGCTCGTCGACCGCCGGGAGGATCTGGCGGAGCGCGTGCGCGACGGGGACGACCTCATTGACCGCCAGGAGGTGGAGGTCGAGGAGAACTGCCTCAAGATCCTCGCCCTGCACCAGCCGGTGGCGGCCGACCTGCGCTACGTGATCACCGCGCTGAAGGTGAACAACGACCTCGAACGGATGGGCGACCTGGCCGTGAACCTCGCCGCGCGAGCGAGCTGGCTCGCCCGCCGCGAACCCATCGACGCCGCCGAGGCGATCAAGGCCATCGCCCTGCGCGTGCGGGAGATGGTCCACCAGAGCATCGCCTCCTTGGTGGAGCGCGACCCGCTCAAGGCGCGCGCCGTCTGCGCCATGGACGACGAGGTGGACCGCGAGCACAAGCAGATGTACCGCATCGTTCAGGACCTGATGAAGGTCGACCCGCGCACGGTCAAGCGCGCGGTGCAGACCCTGTCCGCCTCCCGCCAGCTCGAGCGCGTCGGCGACCTGGCGACGAACATCGCCGAGGACGTGGTGTTCATGGTGGAGGGCGAGGTCATCCGCCACGGACGCGAGCAGATCGGCGACGGCGACGAGAAGGACTAGGCCCCGCGCAGCTCGCGCAAGCGGGCCATGAAGGCGCGCACGCGGGTGGCGTCAACGGGCGCATCCCAGCGGCCCTCGCGCTTGAAGTAGCTGCCGACGATGAAGCCGTCCGCCAGCTCCACGAACTCCCCC
>Ga0299912_10001917_pt1 | contig 16943 bp, 16 predicted proteins | sample RVTome_2_FD_207667 | JGI IMG/M metagenome (GOLD analysis project Ga0299912, IMG submission 207667) | Soil microbial communities from uranium-contaminated site in the Upper Colorado River Basin, Wyoming, United States - RVT95D214 (version 2) ... | reverse complement strand
GTATGCTCGGCAATAGCATTTGGCGAGTATGCCGGAACTCTGACTACCTTAATTTTGTCTTTGGCAGCCTGTAAATCGATATTATTAAATCCCGAACTGCGCAAAGCAATTAGTTTAACACCAAATGAAACCAGCTGATCTATCATAGTCTTGTTAATTAAATCGTTCACAAAAACGATCACTACATCGGAATTCTGAGCCAGTATAATATTATCGGGAGTAAGGTGATAACGGAAATATTTTATATCAAATCCATACCTCTCATTAATCTCATTAAATGTTTCCTTATCGTATGGTTTTGTATCAAAAAAAGCAATTCGTGTCGATTTCATAATAGTATGTTGTTTTGTTATCAATATAACAAACTTTGTCCAACATTAGTTCCTATTAATTGACATTTGTTGATGAGATTTTTTTCAGGTAAGTATCGGACAGGTGTTGTACTGAGTGGTGGGGCGGTAAGAGGTATTGCTCACTTGGGTATTCTGCAGGCTCTTGTTGAAAGAAAAATTCGGGTCGATATTATTTCAGGTACCAGTGCCGGGGCACTTGCCGGGGCTTTTTTTTCTGATGGATTTTCACCGTACGAAATCCTGGAATTATTTTCAAAGAAAAAATTCTATGAATTAATACGTATTTCTATTCCACGGTCTGGCTTTTTCAAGGTGGAAGGATTGAAGAAAATCCTTAAAAGAAATTTGAGGACTAAACGTCTGGAAGATTTACCGATTCCGCTCGTTGTATCGGCAACAAATTTTCGTGACGGGAAGGTCGAATATTTCGAATCGGGAGAACTGATCGATATTCTGATTGCCTCATCGAGTATTCCCATTCTCTTTGAGATGCCCCTAATAAAAGGAATTTCTTTCACCGATGGAGGGATCATGGATAATCTGCCTGTGGAACCCATTTTAAAGCGATGTCGAAAAATTATTGCCGTTCATGCAAATCCTATAGGACAGCAGGATATGTTAAAAAATCCGGTACAGGTTGTTGAAAGGATATTTCATTTGGCAATTGCATCGGAAATTCAACGTAAAAGAAATCTGGTCGATTTGTTTATCGAACCTCCACAGCTTACACAGTATGGTTTGCTTGATCTGCGTAAGGCAAAAGCAATTTTTCAAATTGGATTTGATGCAGCGCAAGAGTCTTTAGATTCTTCAGGGTTTTAGGGATTTTGAAAAGAATAATAAATTCGGAATGTCAGCCTGTAATAATTTTTACCTTTGCATGTTAATGGTTACAATGGTATACGAATAATGGAACATCCACTACATATTTACAATTCAATTTCCCGCAAAATAGAACAATTTATCCCTCTTAATCCTCCTTTTGTTGGTTTGTATGTTTGCGGCCCCACGGTATACAGCGAGCCACATCTGGGTCATGTTCGAATGGCCATAACATTCGATGTGCTATACCGCTATCTTCTACATCTGGGTTATAAAGTTCGTTATGTTCGGAATATTACTGATGTCGGGCACCTGGAAGATGAAATAACCGGGCAGGGTGAGGATCGCATTACAAAAAAGGCACGGATTGAGCAGCTTGAACCCATGGAAATTGTTCAGCGATACAAACTGGCATTCCAGGAAGCACTGAAAGAACTCAACACATTGCCTCCAAGTATCGAACCTCAAGCTTCAGGTCATATCATCGAGCAACAGGAAATGATCCGACAGATTCTTGCCAACGGATATGCATATGAAGTAAACGGTTCGGTGTATTTTGATATTGATACTTATAATAAAAATTATACCTACGGGAAATTATCAGGCCGTAGAATTGAAGACATGCTTGTCAATACGCGCGAACTGGAGGGACAGGCAGAAAAACGTAATCCTCTCGATTTTGCCCTGTGGAAAAAGGCAAGTCCTGAGCATATTATGCGCTGGCCTTCGGAGTGGAGCGAAGGTTTCCCCGGCTGGCATCTTGAATGTTCCGCCATGGGAACCAAATACCTGGGCAAGACTTTCGATATCCATGGTGGTGGGATGGACCTGATATTTCCCCATCACGATTGTGAGATTGCACAATCTGTCGCAGCAAACGGAAAAGAACATGTGCGCTACTGGATGCATAATAACATGATTACTATCGACGGGCAAAAGATGGCCCGTTCCCTGAATAATTTTATAACTCTGCGTCAACTGTTTAGTGGAGAACACGAAAAGCTGGAACGACCCTATGGGCCCATGACGATACGATTCTTTATTCTCCAGGCTCATTACCGAAGTACCCTAGACTTTTCGAACGATGCGTTGCAGGCTGCCGAAAAGGCCCTGATGAGGCTAATGAATACTCTTGTTCAAGTTGAAGAAATTAAACCAGTTGGTAAAAGAAGCACTACCGTCTTCGATGACTTATATAAAAAATTCTTCAATTCTCTTAATGACGATCTCAACACAGCTAAAGCAATTGCAGTTCTATTTGATATTTCCGATAAAGTTGCTTCGATTGTTAATGGGAAAGAAAAAATAATAGAGAAGAAATTGACTGGATTAAAAGATTTTTTAAAAAAAGCTGTTAAGGATATACTTGGATTGAAATCAGAAGAAAAAGAAGCAAGTAATTCTTCTCGTGAACAGGCTCTTTTAGATATTATCATAAATTTAAGACACGAAGCCCGAAAAAACAAAGATTTTGCAGTTTCAGATTCCCTGCGTGATAAACTGGCCGCTATTGGTATTGTTTTAAAAGATACCAAAGAAGGAACCACATGGGAAAAGCTCTAGTACTTCCTTGTAATAGTAAAAAGCAGGCGATTATATGAAAATAAACCTGTGAAGAAGTCGCTTGTTCCTATTTTACCCTCTATTCCGGATATTGAAGCATTTTGTTGCTCAACATTCTATGTCTTTATTTTTACGAACAATTGACCTGAATTGTATAAAGTCAATTAAGTTATAGTAAACAGGAATATAAGGTTAACTCATTTTTACCAGTATACTACCAGACTCCGCCGTATCCTGTTAAAACTTTTGTTGCGGTTACAGTTGCCAGCTGCATAGCCTCGTTAACAGTAGAGTTGTGATTGATTGCATAACAAAATGCTGCCTGGTAGGCATCGCCACAACCCGTAGTATCGACTACTTTTTCTGTCTTTAAAGCATTTTGTTTGTATTCTTTTCCATCATAGAAAGCAATACTACCTTCTGCTCCCAGCATGGCAACAACCGGTTTGTTCAATGAACAGGATAATGTTTTCAATGAATTTAAAGACCTATGCTCAGGACTAACAAAAGCAATATCAAGCAAAGGAAGGTATCTACTGATAAAATCGGCAGAGTCGAAATGCATAAAATCGACTGATATGAAATTATTTTCTGTCCGCTCTTTAAGTAAATCATCCAGGTGCCTGTCGTTGCATGGCAACGCAATAACATCCTGATCAAGAATAAAATTCCATACTTCATTTGTAAAAAGACCATCATCTTTCACCCCGTTTTGCCATTCGCCCGGTTTCGAATAACGCTCTCCTTCGGCGGTTATATATAGTTTATTTGATGCTGTTGCTCCTTCTATCTGATTGATATAACGTGCATTAATTCCTTCATCGACACACAATTTCAATATTTGCTTACTTGCTGGATCGGTTCCGATAAAGCCTGCGATGGCAACATCCTTTTCTCCAAGACGTCTGGTCTGGACAGCAAAATTCAAGCTGTTTCCTCCCGGTACAGATAGTTTCTTTTCCGGAAAATAGTCGATACAAATCGATGAAAATGCGATAATTTTCAAAACAAACCTTACGTTATGCCGTATTGTTATTACTATTGCATCAAACAGACATTAAATATAAAACTATTCACCCCTGAAAATATTCAGGAGACTATTATTTTTTAACAATATATTTGTTAACCATATACCAGAATTATGAAAGTGAATAGAATCATATTCATTCGATTTTTAAATCATTCTGCAATAGTTTTTTCACTATTTATTACATTGTTTTCAGGTTGCAATAAAGATGAACCCCCTACAATAACTTCCGAAGATAGTATCTATGTTGTTATAGACGAGATCATGAATACATGGTATTTGTGGTATCAGGAAGTTCCTGATATTGACATTTTTCAATTCAGCGAACCTGCCGATTTGATGGATGCCTTGGTCTATAAGCCGATAGACAAGTGGAGTTTTGTTGAGGGGAAGGAAGTACTGGATGCTATATTTCAGGAGGGTGAAACATTTGGTTTCGGCTTTATTATCCGTTTCGACCCGGAAGATAATCTGCGTATTCTTTATGTTTATGAAGAGTCGGAAGCTTATGATATGGGCCTGCGCAAAGGATATATTGTACATTCGATAAATGGAATTTCCGCAAGATTGTTTGAAGACTATGATGAATTTTTCGATGAAAACCCTGCTACATATACATTTGAAATCATTGATTTTAACGATGTTCATGAAGAAATCACATTATCGAAGTCAACAATTTATCAAAATGGAATTTTCTTCCAGGATATTTTTAATGTGTCTGGCATCTCTACCGGATACCTGGTTTATGATAGTTTTTTAGGTTATACCGAAGACGAATTGAACGAGGCCTTCGATTTATTCAAAGACAATCACATCACAGAACTGGTTGTCGATCTGCGATACAATCAGGGTGGATATATCAGTCTGGCCGAACAATTTGCTGAAATGGTGGCTCCACTTACAGCAGTAGGTCAACCGATGTATTCCCTGGTACATAACGAATTAATTGCACCTTATGAGGATACAACGAAAAACTATTCCTTACACGAATTGAACCTGAACCTCGATCGGGTATTTTTCCTTACTACACAATTTACTGCCTCGGCCAGTGAACTCGTTATCAATTCCCTCGAACCCTATATGGACGTTTACCTTATTGGCACTCCTACCTACGGAAAACCCGTTGGAATGTATGGATTCCTTTTTCATGACTGGTATATTTATCCGGTGACCACAAAACTTGAGAACGCCGATGGTTATGGTGATTATTTCGATGGCCTTCCGGTTGATTTCTTTGCTGGTGAGGGACTTGACAAAGACTGGGGCGATGAAACGGATCCCTGTTTGAGCCAGGCATTTTATTTTATCTCCTTCGGAGAATTTGATGAAAAAGCTTTGTATGATTTCAAATCTGAAGAAACTGTTAGAATCTCCCCTATGAAGACCGTTAAAAGGAATTTACTTATAATGGATCGTTAAAAGAAAATTCCGGTATAATATATTTTGCAGATATATGATTTTGAAATTCTGGAAATCGATCCTGTGGTCATTTTTTATTGCTTTTCTATTATTTTTACCCGGAGATAAACTTCCAAAAAATAACCTCTTTAATCTTGTATATTTCGATAAAATAGTTCATTTCGTACTTTTTATATTTCTGGAATTATTGATCCTTGTTGAAGGACAACCTTCCGGTGCTTACATTGTCAGTAACAAGATCAAACTGACAATATGTGCTTTAGGATATGCCTTACTTACGGAATTAATGCAAGTTTTCTTTATGCGATCCCGACATGGAAGTTTGTATGACTTTATTGCTGATGCAGCAGGAATAATCTCAGGACTGGTTATTTTCTGGATGTATAAAAAAATTACAATTCGAGTTTCTTTCCGGAAACGATAAATTCCTGAGCCAAGGTACCTATGGTATGTCCCGAAAACATGGTTTTTATATTGTTTCGGATTGAAGTATAATAGTTATGCAAGGCACAGGGTGAATTTTCAGTATCAGAACAAATTTTATTCGTAATCAGGCATCGATCAAACAAATCGTCACCATCAATAATCCTGATTATTGATATCAGGTTTACATTGAGGGTCGATTCTGTAGCCCGAAAACCACCATTTGGTCCTTTGGTTGAAGCAACAATCTTTTGTCTGGCAAGAGTTTGGAGAATTTTCCCAAGAAAAGGAGAAGGTATATCAAGATCTTCAGCAATTTTTTTTATACCTATCTTTTTATTACTGTCTGCATGAATTGCAAGATAGATTAACGCTCTTATTGCATATCGAGATGTATTGGAAAGCATAGGGTCATTTTTTTATAGGAATTTTGTCTATTCTTCGTTTATGTCGTCCACCCTCAAACCCCGTTGATAAAAATATATCGACAATTTCTTTTGCCTTTTCAGGACTAATGAATCGTGCAGGTAAGGCACAAATATTAGCATCGTTGTGTTGACGAGCCAGTTTTGCAATTTCCACATCCCAGCATAACGCTGAACGTATGCCAGAATATTTATTTGTTGTTATGCTAATTCCATTGCCACTGCCACACATCGAAATACCGATTTCACATTCCTTTCGTTCAATTGCCTCTGCAAGAGGATGGGCAAAATCAGGATAATCGGAGCTATCCGGTGAAAAAGCGCCAAAATCTTTTACCGTGTGACCTTTACTCTTAAGATATTCTTTTATCAGCATTTTAAGTTCAAATCCCGCATGATCACAAGCCAGGGCAATCTTCATTAATTGTTAATTTTATTTGGTAACAAATATACTTATTATTTATCAGCAGTTCTTTTTATTGTCTGCCCCGTTTCTCATATGATATTGTGCAGGCAGTAATTATAAAATAGTTACAATTATTATATTAACATTATAACATGTTTAGTTGTTAATTATTTATCAAAAAAATTTTGGACTTTTTCTTGATAGTAAAAGTTTGACAGTGTATTATAAATTTCTATGAATAAACAAGTGTATAGTTTTAAAATTATTTACCCGATTATGAACAGATATGAAACAGATTTTAGATTGTTGAAAACATATAATTTTTTGAACAGGTTCAGGTATTAACAATGTGTTCATTTATAAAAAAGTACCTGATTATTAAAATTTTATAATAAACTGCCTGTTAATATTCATTCAACAAACTATTAATTACCAAATTTGCAAAAGAAATGAAAAAAAATTTCAACAGATTCAACAGGCTATCATCATCAATATAGAAAATTATTTAAATTTATTAATTACTATTAATATTTAAAGCTGTTATGAAAAAGTTTGTCAATACAATGGATTTGAAAAAATTTGGATATTTGAATATGGATATAAGCAATGACATTAATGTGAAAGAAGAAATAGTAAAATTAAAAAACCAGAAAAACGCTGTTATCCTTGCTCATTATTATCAGAAAGGAGAAATACAAGATCTAGCTGATTTCGTCGGAGATAGCCTTGCTCTGTCACAAAAGGCAGCAAAAACAAAAGCTGATATTATAATCTTTTCAGGAGTTCATTTTATGGCTGAAACGGCAAAAATTATTAATCCAGAAAAGAAAGTTGTATTGCCTGACCTTAAAGCAGGTTGTTCTTTAGCTGATTCCTGTAAACCAGAAGAATTCAAACGATTTATTTCACAATATCCTGAACATATAGTAATAAGTTATATAAATACAACAGCTGAAATTAAAGCATTATCGGATATTATTTGTACCTCATCAAATGCAATGAAAATAGTAAATTATCTACCAAAGGATAAAAAAATAATTTTTGCACCGGACAGGAATCTTGGTAACTATATTCGGAGTCAGACTGGTAAGGATATGATTATTTGGAATGGCGCATGCCATGTTCACGAAGAATTTTCTCTGGAAAGAATATTGGAGTTAAAAGAAAATCATCCCGATGCTAAAATCATTGCTCATCCTGAATGTGAAAAACCCATACTACTTGTCGCTGATCATATTGGTTCAACCTCATCATTATTAAATTTTACAAAAACCGATAAAGGAAAAAAATACATTGTCGTAACAGAGTCAGGTATTTTGCATCAGATGAAAAAATTCAGTCCTGATAAATTATTTTTGGCTGCGCCACCAAAAGATTCTACATGTGCTTGCAGTGATTGTAATTTTATGAAACTTAATACTCTGGAAAAAATTTATAATGCATTACTATATGAGATGCCGGAAATAATTATCGATGAAGACATTAGAAAAAAAGCTGAAAAACCTATACGAAAAATGCTTGAAATTTCAGAAAAATTAGGACTTTAGTTTCATGAAAGTATGGTTTTTATTTTTTCTGTCAAGTATCATTTTTTGCTATCGCATATACGCTCAGAATGATAGTACTGGAATAAATCCTAATGGGTACAACATAACCTATTATCCAAACGGAAAAATATTGAGTGAGGGCTTTATGAAAAACGGTAAGCCAGAAGGATACTGGAAGACCTATTACACAACAGGAATAATTAAATCGGAAGGAAACCGGAAAAATTACTTATTGGATAGCCTTTGGATTTTTTATAACAGTACTGGCGATACAATTAGTAAAATCAATTATCTATTTGGGAAGAAAAACGGATATTATTCAGAATACAACACAGATAGATCAAGACCTGAATATATTGGAAATATAAAAAGTAAAGAATTGTATGTTAACGATTTAAAACAGGGTTTAGCATGTTATTATTACAACGATGGAAAGATAAAAGAAACCATTACTTATCAGAATAATGAACCAGATGGATTGAGCATTGAATATGCCGAAGACGGAAGGATCATAACAATAAAGACATACAGGAAGGGATCACTCGTGGAAAGGCAAAAGATAAACAGGTTTGATGATAATAATCAGAAAGACGGGGAATGGCTGGAATTTTATGAAGGTATTAAAATCAGGAAAGAAGTTAACTTTAAAAAAGGTCAGTTGCATGGATACTACAAGGAATATAATAATAACGGTAAGCTGATTTTAACCCTTTTATATGATAATGGAAGACTTATTGAAGAAGTAAAAGAAGGTAACAGAACCATTGTTGTCAAAGAAAAGAAAAATAAAGAAGGTATAATCATTGAAAGCGGTCCCTATATAGATGATATTCCTGTCGGAATCCATAAAACTTACGATGCAACCGGAAATATTACAGGTTCAAGAATCTATGATGATCAGGGTGTTTTGCTGTCTATAGGAATTATTGACAAAGAAGGGAAAAGAGAAGGAGAATGGAAGGATTATTACAGAGAAGGAAACATGAGGGCAGAAGGAAAATATATTAATAACCTTCGTGAAGGGAAATGGATATTTTATTTTTCTGATGGTCCTATTGAGCAAACTGGATATTATAAAAATGACTTGGAAAACGGAGAATGGATACGATACTATAATACAGGTAATATATTCATTGAAGAGAGTTATTTTAGTGGAAAAGAAGATGGACATTATACAGAATATGATGAAAATGGAAAAATTCTTACAGAAGGTGACTACATTGAAGGAGAAAAGGAAGATGAATGGATTTTGGAAATTAACGATTTAAAAGCTGAAGGTCAATTTATTACAGGACTCCGTGATGAAAAGTGGAAATATTTTTACGATGACGGTACTTTACTTTTCGAAGGAAACTATATTCAAGGAAATCCCGATGGAAAACATAAATACTATTATCCGGATGGAGAACTTAAAGAAGAACAATACTACTCGAATGGGATCCCTGATAAAAACTGGAAACGTTTCGATGAAGAAGGCAATTTAATTGTCACTATTACTTATATGAATGGCAAAGAATACAGAATAAATGGAGTAAGAATAGATTTACCGGAGAACAATATCAAAATCCTGAAATAGAATGACAGATTCTTTTGATATAAGAAAAAAAGGACTTTACGTCGATGAGAAAGAATTCGAAATTGCTATTCGCCCGGGATCATTTGAAGAATTTAAGGGTCAGGATAGAATAGTAAATAATTTAAAAGTTTTTGTTGAAGCTGCTAAGAAGCGAAATGAACCCCTTGACCATGTTTTATTATCGGGACCTCCTGGTTTAGGAAAAACTTCCCTGGCAAATATCATAAAAAATGAAATGGGATCAGACATAAAGATTTCATCTGGTCCTGTGCTTGAGAAACCTGGTGATCTGGCAGGTTTACTCACGGGATTGGAAGAAAAGGATATACTTTTTATCGATGAAATACACAGATTGAGCCCTGTAGTTGAGGAGTTTCTTTATTCAGCTATGGAAGATTTTAAAATCGATATTCTCATTGATAAAGGACCTAATTCACGAAGCATACAATTGCTTCTGAACAAGTTTACATTAATAGGAGCAACTACAAGGGCTGGTTTGCTTACAAGTCCTCTTCGCTCACGATTTGGAATACATTTTCATTTCGAATATTACAATGCTGAAGTACTTAGTACGATAAGTAAAAGAACCGCAGGAATCTTAAACATACCTATGATGGATGAAGCGGGTTATGAAATCAGTCGTCGATCACGCGGAACTCCTCGTATTGTAAATGCATTGCTTCGAAGGGTACGTGATTTTGCACAGGTTAAAGGCGATGGCACAATTGATACAGAAATTACGAAATATGCCTTAAATGAACTCAATATCGATGAGATGGGATTGGATGAAATGGATAATAAAATTCTGAATGTAATCATCGATAAGTTCAATGGAGGTCCGGTCGGCCTGAATACCATTGGAACTGCTATTGGAGAGGATCCAGGGACAATTGAAGATGTGTATGAACCGTTTCTGATAAAAGAAGGATTTTTAAAACGAACACCCAGAGGACGTGAAGTTACTGAGCTTACATATAAACATCTGAAAAAATCAAAGTTTAAAAGATCCGGAGGATTATTTGATTAAATAAACTGATGTAAAAAACGAACATCATTTTCAAAAAGGTAACGAATATCGTTTATTTGATGTTTTAACATAGCAATTCGTTCTATTCCCATACCAAATGCAAAGCCTGTATACTTATCTGAATCAATGTGAGAATCTTCTAATACTTTCGGATCGACCATTCCACAACCTAATATTTCCAGAAAACCAGTATACTTACAAACATTACAACCTTTTCCATTGCATATAGAGCAGGAAATATCCATTTCAGCCGATGGTTCTGTAAATGGAAAGAATGATGGGCGCAATCGGATTCGGGTGTCTGGTCCGAACAATTCTTTTGAAAAATAAAGCAATGTTTGTTTTAAATCGGAGAATGAAACATCAGTATCAATATATAAACCTTCTACTTGATGAAAAATACAATGCGATCGTGCCGAAATTGCCTCATTTCGAAACACTCTTCCAGGGAATAACTGTCTGATAGGAGGTTTCGACTGTTCCATAACGCGTACCTGCACAGATGAAGTATGAGTTCGTAACAGATAATCGGGATTTTTAAAAATGAAAAAGGTGTCCTGCATATCCCGGGCAGGATGTACTTCTGGAAAATTTAAACCTGAAAAAACATGCCAGTCATCTTCAATTTCTGGTCCTTCAGAAACTGTAAATCCTACACGGGAAAAAATTTCAACAATCTCCTGTCGGGTTAATGAAACAGGATGACGCGAACCCAATTTTACAGGATAGGATGGTAAAGTATAATCAATTTTTGAGATATCTGTTTTTTGAGAAGATATTCTGATTCTACTTGATTCAAACAATGAATACGCATACGTCTTAATGTCATTGATAAGCTGTCCGACTTCTTTTTTTTGTTCTGGAGAAACATGTTTAAAATCGAAAAATAGTTGTGATATAAGTCCCTTCTTACTTAAATACTTCAGACGAAATGCTTCAAGCTTATCGGGTGTATCAATACTAAGGGAACTTATTTCGGCCTTAAGTTTTTGGATTTTTTCAATCATGAGTTTTATTTAAAAGAAAAGCATTTACAATGAGAACATCATTCAACGGTCTGTTAAATCTATCGACTGGTGCGTTGGAAATAGCATCAAGTACATCAAAACCTTCTATCAATTCACCAAAGACAGAATATTCATAATCTAAATGAGGAGTTCCTCCTGCTGTCGAATAAGTTTTAACTTGTTCGTCAGAAAAGGGAATATGAACACCACGCTGTGCCATTGCGTCCAAATCAATCTGAGAAATCACCTTGCCCTGAACAATATAAAACTGGGAACCACTAGATTCCTTATTAGGATTTACATGGTCAGGCTGTCGTGCAGCTGCTAAAGCACCACGTTTATGATAATATTGGGGTACAAATTCAGCAGGAATTGTATAATCAGGTCCTCCACGACCAAGCAATTGAGATGGCTTAGCGTTTATTGAGTGGGGATCTCCTGCCTGTATCATAAAATTTTTTATAACTCGGTGAAAAAGTTGATTATTATAGTAACCTTCATTGATTAATTTTGTGAAGTTTTCACAATGAAAGGGAGTTTCATCATATAATATGAAAACCATTTTGCCTAAACTAGTTTCAAAAACAACTTTAGGATATATTGTTTGAGAAAAGGATATTAGAAATAAACTTGGAAAAATGATTAATAGAATGAAACGCTTCATAAGTATTTGAATAAGAAAAATACAAATTTATAAAATGAAGAATAAACTGAAAGTGTGAAAATATATAAAAAACTAGCAGGACAAACTGTAATATACGGATTAGGTACAATTGTACCGAAAATTCTGAATTATTCGATTCTGACATTTTATTATACAAGAATATTCAGTGTTGAAGAGTTTGGTGTAATAACTGAATTGTATGCCTATGTTACATTTTTATTGATTATTTTAACATATGGAACTGAAACTGGATTTTTTCGTTTTTCGATTGAAGACAAAAAAAATCTGGTATTTTCATCCTTACTTGTCTCACTTGGTACTACTTCATTAATTTTTCTATTAGGAGTACTACTTTTCCGTAATAAAATAGCTAACGTAATAGAATACAGTGGTAATGTAGAGTACATAACCCTGTTATCATTAATTGTTGCTATTGATGCGTTCAGTACCATTCCTTTTGCTAAGATCAGAAAAGAAGAGAAAGCTATTAAGTTCACATTATTAAAAATTACGAATGTACTAATAACCATTGTGTTAGTACTATTATTTTATGAGGTTTTACCTAAGAATAATCTACCATTGTTGGAGAATAAAGGAATCGTATTTAACAAAGATGTTAGTTTCGTCTTAGTTGCAAATCTTATTGCAAGCACATTTATTATGATATTATTAATACCTGAAATTTTTGAACAAAAAATTCGATTTAACTGGAAAATATTAAAAGAAATTTTAAGTTATTCTTTTCCACTACTAATTGCAGGACTTGCTGGAACAATCAATGAAACTCTGGATAGAGTATTGCTAAAACATTTGATACCTGACCATAACGAGGCCATGTATGCACTAGGAATATACGGGGCTAATTACAGAATTGCGGTTCTTATGTTCATTTTTGTGCAAATGTTCAGATATGCTGCAGAACCATTCTATTTTAATTATTACGGAAAGAAGGATGATAAAGAAGTATTTAGTAAAATTATGCGTTTGTTTCTTGGAGTCGTGATTATTATGTCAATGATCATGTTATGCTATATAGACTATATAAAATACTTTATTTCGCCACGGTATCACGAAGGTCTTTTGGTTGTTCCAGTGGTTCTTGTTGCTTATATTTTTTATGGAGTTTTTTTTAATTTATCAATATGGTATAAATTAATGAAAAATACGATTTATGCTATTGTATTAACCGGAATTGGTGCTGCAATTACAATAGGAGCTAATGTTCTGTTTGTTAAAAAATATTCCTATATGGCTTCGGCATTTGGACATTTAATAGCATATTTTACAATGATGATTTTATCCTATTTTCTTGGACAGAAATACTTTAAGATTGATTATAAGCTGGCAAGAATCATGGAATATGTTGCTATAGGATTAATTATTTTTGCTATTCGTTTTCTGGTAATAGGCACTATAAATGTATTTTTACGTGATAGTATCTCTTTTATTATGATCGTTATATATGCAGTAATTATTTTCAAAAGAGAAGGTTTTAAATTGAAAAGGCTTGAATTAAATGAAAATAAGAATAGTTAATAAATCACGACACACATTACCTGAATATTCTACTGAATTTTCAGCAGGGATGGATTTGAAAGCGAATATCGATAAAGAAGTTATTCTTCTTCCTCTTGAGAGAGCATTAATACCAACAGGACTATACGTTGAATTACCTGCAGGATACGAAGCTCAAATTAGACCAAGATCTGGTTTGGCATTGAAAAGCGGAATTTCAGTATTAAACACTCCTGGAACAATCGATGCTGATTACAGGGGAGAAATAGGGATCATATTAGTAAATTTATCTAATGAAACGTTTATAATAAAGGATGGTGACAGAATTTGTCAGATGATTATTTCAAAACATGAACATATTTCATGGAATGAAGTTGAATTTTTAACAGATACCGATAGAGGTACAGGAGGATTTGGACATACTGGAAAACACTAAACAATGAAACTGATTATACCTATGGCCGGTATGGGTAAAAGAATGCGACCCCATACACTTGTTACACCAAAACCATTATTGAAGATTGCCGGATTGACTATAATAGAGAGAATAATCCTGGATATTAAAAAGAATTCTGAGAAATCAATAGATGAAATTCATTTTATAACTGGAAATTTTGGAAAAGAAATAAAAGAGAAACTTATATCAATAGCTCAGGAAATGAATTTGAAGGGATATATTCACAATCAGAAGGAAGCCCTTGGAAGTGCACATGCTGTGTACTGTGCAAAAGAAGCATTAAAAAATGAAGTAATAATTGCATTTGCAGATACTATGTTTGTTGGAAAAATAGAAATAAAAACTGACGATGAGGCAATTGTTTGGACGCTTTCAGTAAAAAATCCTGAAAACTACGGAGTGGTTATAACAAACGAAAAAAATTTTATAAAAAGATTTTCAGAAAAACCGAAAAATAAAATTTCAGATAAAGCAATTATAGGTATTTATTATTTCAAACATGCCGAAAAACTGGAATCTGCAATAGAAAAAATAATATCGGATAATAGAAATGTTAAAGGAGAATTTCAATTAACTGATGCACTGCAAGATATGTGTAACACTGGTACTGAGTTTAAATGTAAATTAATTAAAAAATGGCTCGATTGTGGTAATAAGGAAGAATTTCTTAAAAGTACAGAAAGTATTCTTCTTAATGAAAAGCATAAAAAAATCGGAAAAAACAAAATATATAAAGTAATAAGTCCTGTTTATTTAGGTAAGAATTGTGAAATACTGAATTCAGTTGTAGGTCCCTATGTAAGTATAGAAGATAATTCAAGAATTATTAACTCAAAAATTGAGCGATCTAATATTGGAAATAATTCAATTATTGAGTCATCTTCACTGGAAAGATCGTTGGTTGGGAATAATACAAAAATTTCTAATGCTAAGGGAGTAATTAATTTAGGTGATTTCTCTGAATATGAAGGTAAATGAAATAGTGCTTATAATCGCAATGGTTATTGTTACGGGAAGTTGTGTTATTGTTAAAAAAAGCCCAACTGATGAGAAAAAATTGGCTGATAGTATGTCAGAAACACAATATTATAAAATGTTTACGGATGCAACAAAAGATGTTTTATTGTATAGTTATTATAAAAACGCAATACCGCTTTATAATGAATGTATACATCTGTTTCCTGAACGTGCAGCTCCATACTACCAGTTGAGTTCCATTTATCTTAAAAAGAATGATATTATACTTGCAACAAAATACGCTGAAAAGGCTCTTTCACTTGATTCATTAAATATATGGTATCTTTTTCATTTGGCTAATGTTTATCAAATAGGTAAAGATTATGAAAATGCTGCAAAAATTTATAGAAGGATTTTGACAATTCGGGATGATGATGAAATTCTATTCAATCTGGCTATTGTATACTCTCAAAAAGGGAGAAATAACGATGCACTCGAGGTTGTAAGTTTAATGGATAAAGAAAATATTGAAAGTAGGGAAGTGATGATGCTTAAACATAGCATTTATAATGAGATGCGTCGATATGATTCTGCAGTGTATGAATTGGAAAAAATAAAAATTAGTTTTCCTGAAGATATTTCTGCCTATGGAATGTTGGCTGAATATTTAACAGAAATTGGAAGAAGAAATTATGCACGTAAAGTTTATAAGGAAATATTAGAAATTGATTCTACAAGTGGAATTGCAATATTATCATTTGCTGATTTTTATTTGAGAGAAAATTCTATCGATAGTGCATTTCATTATTTAAAAATTGCATTCTGTTACTCTGACCTTACATTAGATGAAAAAATTTCTGTAATTGTTGGTTATATCAATAATACTGATTTTCTGAAAAAAAATTATATTCTATTGGATGAACTATTAGAAATAATTAAAAAAGAGGATAGGAAGTTCTCATTCTATGCTGCAAAGTCCGATTTATTTATAAACCTTGAAGAGTATGAAAAGGCTCTACCATATCTGGATAGTTCGTTAATATATGAAAAGAATAATTTTATGCTTTGGGAACAGACAATTATAATAAATAACTATTTAAAAAGAGACAACGATATAATAAAACTAACAACAAAATGTCTGGAATATTTTAAGGATAAACCAAATATTTACTTTTTCAGAGCAAATGCTTATACAAACATAAATGAATATGAATTAGCTATTTATGATATCGATAGTATATTAATAAATAATCCGGAAGTCCAGTTGAAAGTTCAAGCATTAAATTTAGGAGCTGAAATCTACAGAAAAATAAACGATCATAATAAATCAGATTTTTATTTTGAAGAAATTCTAAAAATTAACCCCGAGAATTTAATAATTAGAAACAATTATGCATACTATCTTTCATTACGAGACGTAAATATTAAAAAGGCTGAAGAACTTAGTAAATTAACAATAGAAAGAGAACCTTTTAATGCAACCTATCTGGATACCTATGGATGGATATTATATAGAATGGGAAACTATAAACAGGCAAAAAGCTATGTTGAAAAAGCAATTCGAAATGGTGCATTTGATAATGCTGAAGTGTTAGAACATTATGGCGATATTATGGGAGAAATGAATAACTGTAATGAAGCAAAAGAAGCTTATCAAAAAGCTATTGAAATACTATATTCAACAACTCTGGAAGAAAAGATAAAAAAAACTACAGATTGTAAGTGAAACAAAATAATCTTAAAAAATATTTCGCA
>Ga0299912_10001916_pt1 | contig 16945 bp, 14 predicted proteins | sample RVTome_2_FD_207667 | JGI IMG/M metagenome (GOLD analysis project Ga0299912, IMG submission 207667) | Soil microbial communities from uranium-contaminated site in the Upper Colorado River Basin, Wyoming, United States - RVT95D214 (version 2) ... | reverse complement strand
TGCTTTTTGAAATAATGCAGGCACCGTCAAAGATGCACCCGGCTATAGTCTCGCGTATCAAAATTATGTCGAACCTTGATATCTCAGAAAGACGCCTTCCACAGGACGGCAAAATCTCGGTGATCGTGGGCGGCAGGGCGATTGACTTGCGAGTCTCGACATTACCGATAAACCATGGAGAGAAAGCTGTTATCAGGGTGCTGGACAGCAAGTCCATTATGCACGGTCTTGAACAACTCGGCATGGAGCCTGATGTGGAGGCGGCCTTCCGCGAGCAGATAAAGCTGCCTCACGGGATATTACTGGTTACAGGCCCCACCGGCTCCGGCAAGAGCACTACCCTGTACTCGGCCCTGTGCCAGATGGACGGAAACAAATTGAATGTCTCAACGGTTGAAGACCCGGTCGAGTATGAGCTTGACTTCTGCAATCAGGTGCACGTCAGTGACAAGATCGGGCTGACATTTGGCGCAGCGCTTCGGAGTCTGCTGCGCCAAGACCCGGATATAGTAATGATTGGTGAGATTCGCGACAACGAAACCGCTCGCATCGCAGTGCAGGCTGCTCTGACGGGACATCTGGTGCTCTCCACGCTGCATACCAATGACGCAGCAAGCAGTATCACCAGGTTGGTCAATATCGGCATCGATGCGTACCTGATTGCCGCTTCATTAAATGGCGTTGTGGCTCAGCGGCTGGTCAGGAAGATTTGTCCGAAGTGCAAACAAATATACCAGGCGCCGGAGCACATGCGTAAATATATGGAGCGCTCCGGAATCAAGCCCGAAGAAATTCTGCACGGCACCGGCTGTGATTTCTGCAGAGGCTCAGGCTATTTAGGCAGAACGGGCATCTATGAGCTGCTGATTATCAATGATGAGTTCAGGGATATGATTAACCAGGATGCCTCCGTCAGCAGCATGCGTCGCGTGTTTCGTGAGAGTGGACAGCCCACTCTGTTTGATGACGGCATGAATAAAGTCAAGCGCGGCGTCACAACAATAGAAGAGGTGCTGCGCGTGACCGAAATCTATGGCCGAAATGAGCAGGAAGCGTTTGTCGAAAATGAAGCGTAGGGGACCCGGTCCACGGGAACATAGGCCGTGGGCTAATAACAGGTGAGCTAAGAGGATTATGCCATGATAGATATCAAAGCGATACTGACAAATGCGATAGAAAACAAGGCAAGTGACGTCCACATTAACGTTGAAATGCCGCCCGTGCTCCGAAAGAATACCGAATTGATGGCTATGGATTTTCCTCCGGTCAGCAACGAAGATGCAAAGGCAATGGTTCTGTCCATGATTGGGCCGGAGAAATTCAAGAAGTTTCAGGAGAACAAGGACTTTGATTTCTCCACGACCGTAGACGACGGGCATCGATTCCGTGTTAACGCCCACTATCAGCGCGATACGATTGCGGTCTCCTTTAGAGTGATCCCCAAGCACATTCTTCCGATAGACGACTTGAATCTGCCGCCCATCGTTAAGGAGCTGACGGAACTGCCCAGAGGCCTGGTGCTTGTAACCGGGCACACAGGCTCCGGCAAAAGCACTACGCTGGCTGCGATGATAGGGCTCATAAACTCAAAGTATGGCAAACGCATAATCACGCTGGAGGACCCTATCGAGTACTTGATCGAAAATGAGAACAGTATGATTGAACAGCGCGAAGTCGGTTCGGACTGTCCGAACTTTGCGTCAGGGCTCAGGCACGTCTTACGCCAGGACCCTGACATCATTATGGTGGGCGAGATGAGGGACCTGGAAACCACCAGCTTTACTATTACTGCTGCCGAGACCGGGCACCTTGTCTTTAGCACCCTGCACACTATCAACGCTCCTCAGACCGTTGAGCGTATTATAGACATGTACCCGGCCAATCAGCAGAATCAAATCCGAACCATGCTTGCCAATACGCTGCAGGCAGTTGTTTCTCAGACCCTGTTTAAGCGAGTCGATGAGCCCGGAATGATACCGTGCACGGAGATATTGTTGTGCACCTCGGCTACGAGAAACTGTATCCGCGAAAACAGAATCTACGAGATACCAAATATCATCGAGACCTCTCGCAGATTGGGTATGCAGAGTCTGGATAACGGCATTGCCGAGATGTATTTCAAGGGTTACATCGACAGGGAAGATGCCATCGCTTGCTCAACCAACCCCGGCAAAATGGAAAAGACGCTTGTCCCAACCGACAAGTTTGAAGTTGTACAGACACCCGAAGCAGTAAGTGCGAAAAAGTAGGATACCTACACATGTTTGAAGAATCTTCGCAAAACCAAAAAGGTGCTACTGTCGTAACCGACGATAGTCAGGCGGCGCGCGTGCGAACCAATCGCACAAGCCGGCGCACACCGCCCATGCTTTCTCCAGATGATGCGGACCAGGCCAGACGATCCCCCAGCACGGCAAACGTCCAAACCGCTGCTCTGGACAGGATAAAAGGTTTCAGAGTAGAATTTGGCCCGGGCAGAAAGGATATCCTGAGCTTCACCAATCAGCTTGCAGTTATGATCAGGGCCGGCATAAGTCTTCAGGATACGCTGGAAGCGATTGCCCAGCAGCAAGAAAAGCAGAAATTCAGGGCGATCATCAACGACTTGAAGAACCGAATCGAGTCAGGACAGAGCTTCTCGCAGGCGCTGGCTGAACATCCGCAGGTATTCAGCAATCTCTATATAAATATGGTAGCAGCGGCGGAGATTTCCGGCTCACTTAGTGACATGCTGCAAAAATTGGCGGAATACCTGGACCAGGAGACTGAAACTCGCTCGCAGATCAAAAGCGCTATGGTGTATCCGGTCATCATAGCGACAATGGCAGTGTCAGTGACCATTTTCTTACTGTGCTTTGTGTTGCCGAGGTTTACTGCCATATTTGCGGGAAAGGAGCATCTATTGCCCCGCCCGACCGTGATTTTGATGGCCAGCAGCGCCTTTTTGCGCAATTACTGGCTCTTTATCATCCCTGGCATTGGCGCTGCAATCTGGGGTTTCTGGTATTTTATCAATACCGAAGCGGGCCGACTCTGGTGGGACAAGACCAAGCTGGTCTTGCCCCTCATCAAAACGCTCTGCCGAAGTCTTTATATAACCAGGAGTCTGCACACAATGGGCGTGCTGACAAGAGCGGGCGTGCCGATTCTGAACACCATCTCCATAACTGCCCAGATATCGGGGAATGTGCTTTATAAAAGAATGTGGCTTGCTGTTTATGAAGAGGTCCGGCAGGGCAAAAAAATCGCATCGAGTCTCTCGCGTAGCAGCTTGATGCCGAGCAATGTGGTGCAGATGATGAGAAGTGGCGAAGATTCGGGCAACCTCAGTGACGTGCTCAGAGACATCTCTAGTTTCTACGCCAGGGAGCTCAAAACGGTTATAAAGACAGTGACATCGATGATTGAGCCGGCAATGATCGTCGCGATGGGTTTTTTGGTTGGCTTTATCGCTATGAGCATTATTCTGCCGATATTCAAGATGTCCAATCTGGTCATGGGCAAATAATATGCTGCAAAATTCAAAATTCAAAATTCAAAATTCGAAATTCCCGCCGCGGGCGGACAATGGTTTTTCGCTTATTGAGGTATTGATTGCCGCCGTATTGGTTGGTCTGGCGGTCGCCGCTCTGCTTGGCGCCAGCAGGTCGTTTACAATGGCAAATGCTTCTGGTGCGGATTTGTCAACCGCTGAGTTTCTTATTGAGCAGATAAGAGAGCTTACCACTTTACTGCCGGTGATCGATCCTCAGACGGAAACCGCTACATTTGGCCCCGAAGAGGCAGGTCTGGCGAACTACGATGATCTGGATGATTTTGATGGTGCGAATTTCTCGCCGCCGATCGGTGCTAACAGGGTAGCCCTGAGCAACTTTGCCGGCTTCAGTCAGCAGGTGATTGTTGAAAATGTCAACGCGGCAAATTTTGAACAGGTGATGGCAGACCACAGCAGCAATTTTGTCAGAGTAACGGTGAGAGTTCTTTTGAACTCCAGAGAAATTAGTTCGGTAAGGTGGATTCGTGCTCGATACTGAAATGAAAATTCAAAATCTGAAATCCGAAATTCGGAATTCCGGCCGGAGGCCGGCCGACAGCGGTTTTACCATTGCTGAGGTGCTTATTGTTTTGGCGATAACGGGCATACTGCTTACGGCGGTAGCGGCGGCCTTTAATGCCGCCATTATAAATTATCGCCAAAACGAGCAGATGTTCAAGACAATCAACAATGCCCGTCAGGCGTTGTGTCGGATGACAAGCCAGCTTCGGACGGGGCACCTGGTCGATCCTAACGCGCCAAGCAATGAATGCAGCTTCTTTACGGCTGATGACAGTGACATTACTTATCGGTACAGCAGTGCAGATAACAAGCTTTACGTGATAACCAACAGTAACGGCCAGCAGTATCTTCTTTGCGAGAACGTTACTTCGATGAGCTTCATTAAGACTCCCACGGATGACGGAACGGACTGTAAGAGTGTTCAGATTTCTATGACGGTCCAGAGCGGTAACGTGCAGCGGACACTTTCGGCTGCATCGGTTATTAGGAGAAATCTGGACTAAAATCATACTAAGGCGCGTCAAACATCTCCACGCTCGCTTGCGTGTTTCTTCCACCCAGTTGTATATCGCTGAGCACTTCTATAAAATGAATCCTACGTAGTGAAGACTCTCTTGGTTATTAGTGAGTTACCATAGGATGGCGGCAAAAATCGGCGTCTACAATGATGAACGCACAGCGATTTTGAAGGGTGGATTCCGGTCATTTAACACATCTGTGCCTACAACTGTCCAGGAATGGGAGCAGCGGAAGGTTGAGCTACGTAAAACGCTGTGGCGATTGCTTGGCGATGTTCCTGCTCTATTTACTCCTGCGGCGGCAATTCATAAACAACAAGCAACACACGGGTACATACTTGAGCGGTTTACCTTTGATAACGGCGTCGGCGACACAGTCTATGGCTACATACTTATTCCGGCGGCTCACAAGGGCCGCGGGCCGGCAGTACTCTACAATCACTATCATGGAGACCAGTACGAACAGGGCAAAAAAGAGGTGCTTACAAAAGCCTTTTCAGAACTGGATTTCGCAACGGGCGAGGAACTGGCGCGTAAAGGCTACATTGTTCAATGTATCGATGCTTATGCATTCGGCGAGCGTCGCTTCCAGGGGCCAGCCGGCAGCAACGAAGAGGGCGCAAGCACCGAGTCTTCGCTATTTAAGACCTTTCTGTGGGAAGGACGAACGCTATGGGGGATGATGGTTCGTGACGACATTTTGGCCTTGAATTACCTGCTGTCGCGACCCGAGGTCGATCCGAATCGTGTTGCTGCGATGGGCATGAGCATGGGAGCCACACGAACATGGTGGCTTTCAGCTCTGGATGAACGCATTAAGGTAGCTATTAGCATGGCGTGCCTGACCAGGTATCAGAATCTGATTGCTCACGGCTCAGTTGGAGCCCATGGCGTATACTATTACGTCCCCAATATGCTAAAAGAGCAAATTGACACCGAATCGGTGATTGGCTTGATTGCGCCTCGGCCACACCTGACGCTCACCGGCGATCGGGATGAGGGTTCTCCGGCCGATGGCGTCCAAGTAATCAATGCCTTTCAGCAGCATCTCTATAAGTGTTACGGCAAAGAGAGCGACTTTCGAGGGATATTATATCCGGGAGTGGGCCATACATACACACCCCAAATGTGGAAGGAAACGTTACGGTGGCTGAAAAAGCACTTGTAGGCATGTCCCTTTGCTGGCAATCAGAGAATAATTGATGTCGATATTTTATAGAGCAAAAGGATTTTTATGCGGTTGGCCTGCAGTCGGGTCGATACATTTGGCCGCTTTTTTTATGTCGTTCTACGGCGGCATTTACATAGTATCGCTACCTTTTGTTGTCTCCTTCGTTGGCGGCACAGATAAAGACCTGGGCCTGTGTGCCTCGCTGGGCTTTGTATCCTACTTGACCGGCTGCATCACCACAGGCCCATTGCTCGATCGATTCAATCCCAGACGCCTGGCGCAGCTTGGCTCTCTCGGAGTAAGTGTAAGCGTCGCGGCATTGCTGGTAATAGTGTTCTTAAAACTCTGCTCGCGCAACCTACCCTATCCTGTGATATTGGTAATAATTACCTCCGTATTTGCCGGCCTACTCACCTCCCTATACTGGCCGCCAATTATGGGCTGGCTCTCGATAGGCTACGAGGGACGGGATTTGAATCGCAGGCTGGGCGTTTACAATATCAGCTGGTCCGCGGGTCTTGCTGTAAGCCCATTTCTTGGGGGGATACTTATTCAGTCGAGTCTCTTGGCATCGTTGTTTGTAGCAATGATATTTGCCGTATTGGCATTTGTCGCGATTACTTTCGCCCATCCGCCTGCTTCCACAAGACGATTTCCGATTTACGATTGCCGATTGTCGATTGTGAGAGAAGAATCGAAAATATCGTTCCGCTGGATGGCTGGAATTGCGTTGGCGACAGTCTTTACTTGCGTCGGCTTGATGAAGACCCAGTTGGCGCTTTTATTTACTATGGAGTTGGGCTTTTCCAAGTCGCACTTCGGAGCGGTGACCGCTGTCATCTGGCTGGTCAACTGCATTGTATTCTTCGCGGCCTCCAAAACCCATTTATGGCACTACAAATTTCTGCCGCTTATTCTGGCCCAGTTGGCTGTGCTCGGCGGTATGCTGATCATAATAAAAAGCTCGCTGATAATCAGTTTTTTCTTTGTCGCGGTACTTATGGGTTTTGGGCAGGCCTTCGCTTACGTTTCGCATCAATTTTATGCCGCCTCGCAAAGCCGCAAGCGCTCGGGTTCTATGGCCTTGCACGAAATACTGCTCTCAGCGGGGCAGATAATGGGATTCTTGGCAGGAGGCTATCTGGCGGATTCTTTCGGCAGAAGGGCAGTCCCTTATTGGTTTGGTTTTTCTGTTGTCCTGATGGGCATGACGGTACAATTGGCGATGATTATCAAGAGACCGACCAGCAGTCCCAAGAGCGCCCTGCGAATATCGAATAATGAATAGGGAACTTCAGAATTCGCAGTTGCCTGTTCTTGGCAAGCCAGCGCAACGTCAAAATCCTGGGCAGACCGTTTTTCGTTTAACGGTTGCGCTACTCGTTTCGTGTGACGGTTACCGTTGAGCACAACCGTAACGAGCCGCGCAACCGGTCGACGACTTTTTTCCGTTCGTCGGCTGGGCTCGGTCAAACCGTGATCAGTTCCCACAAGCGGTTTAGCGATTCGATGGTCTTCTGCAGTACTGCGTCCTGTTGCATCTTGCGGAGCTCTTGCTCGAAGGGTTCGCACTCCACTGGGCCATCGTAGCCGATTTTTACCAGGGTATTGATGAATCCTTTCAGATCGATCACCCCTGTGGTCACCGGTAGTTTGCGCCGGTTGTCGATTTGTTCATCGACGGGTATGCCGGACGGAGCATCGTTTACATGAACGTGGACGACGTCCTTGCTGGATAACTGAAGCAGTTCTTCCACCGTGCCGTGTGATGTGTACCAATGCCAGCTATCGAGCAGAAGCCCCACATTGGGCGTGCCGATTGCCTCGGCCAGTTCCATCATATCGAGCTGGGTGCAGATAAAGGGAAAGCGGTACCGCTGCCGGGAAGTTTTGGGTCCTACGAATTCCAGGCCCAGCCTGATATCGTTGTCCCCAAGCACCTTCGCCACTTCGCCGAGGCGTTTTTTGTGCTGCCGGAAATTTTGCAGGTAAGTCAGTTCGTTATGGCCAGGCGGAATCCAGGTCGCCATGCGTTTCACGCCTAATTGCTTCAAGATGCTTGCCTCCTTGGCCAGCCGCGTCAAGTCCTTCGCAAACCGCTCTTCATCTCTGCGGAACTCGACAGGCAGGCCGGCGGCGCCATATCGAACGCCCTTTTCTTTCATTATCTGGACCCATTCCTGAATTTCCGCGGAAGACTTGTTTTCAAATTCGCCTGGACTTGGGGCGATGCCATCGAAACCATATTTCACCGCGTGCTCCAGCGCCTGGCGTTGGTCGGCCTTCACTCCGATGTGGCCGGGAGCCAGGTTCTTGTAGAATCTGACTCTATTCTTCCCCTGCGCACCGTGGCACGGGCTTCCAGCCCGTGAAAACACGGCCAAGATGGCCGTGCCACCCGCGGTGAGCCCTGACCGGCAAAACGCACGCCTCGAGATCACCCCGGTTTGTTTCGTTCTTAGTTCGGTCATGTCTGTTTCTCCGATTCAGGTTTGAGGGACCCCACTTTGCGGGAACCCAAATTCAGTGCATACTTCTCTGGATTCTCGCGTAATTGCCTGGCGGCTGCCAGACCTCGCCTCGCGGCGAACGAACCCAAACTGCTTCAACTATTTCTTTTGGGTCAAGGGGTTGTTACAGTATCATCAACTGACCCCTTTGCGCTTTGCGTAGGGCGGCTGAGAATGGACAAGCCCCACAAGGCCCAGTCCAGTCACAATACCGTACACGATAGCAGCCTCCCCAGAGCGAACACCGAAGACAATCCAGGCCGTGCCTGTCAGCATCCATCCTACCACGCTAAACACGATCCACAGGCTTGCGCGCAGCATGTGCCGACGGAACAGCCACCACTGTGGCATACCCAGAGACAACCCGAATGTGGCAAGCGCCGATCCATATCCCATCCAGTGCATCCATTGCAACCTCCAATCCAAAATCATGATGCCCTGGATGGTCTGTCCAAGAGGATAACCTACTGCAAAGCCGACACCGCTTAACGCAATAAACCGTAAAGGGCGCACACCAGCAGCCCGAACGATGGGCCATTGCAGACCAGCTATAACCACACCGATGACTGAGCCCTTACCCACACGAGCCCATATTCCTGGCTCGCCCCCTAATAGGCTGGCTGTCTCGTTGCCCAACTCCCAACACAGGAACATCGCGACTGTGGAGAGCAGAACGCCGATAAGCCATGGTGTAATACTATTCAGAGTCTTCAATTGCGTTCTCATTATTGTTGATTCTCTAAAGCGGGCTAACGGCCTGCCGCTGATCGGTCTTCACGCCGATGTGGCCGCACGCCAAGTTCTTGTAGAATTTGACTCTATTCTTCCCCTGCGCACCGTGGCACGGGCTTCCAGCCCGTGAAAACACGGCCAAGATGGCCGTGCCACCCGCGATGAGCCCCGACTGGCAAAACGCACGCCTCGAGATCCGGCCTTCGCAGCCGCTTCGGCGGAGTAGGCTCGCCCCGGAATATTTGGTGTTCAGTTCGGTCATCATTGTTTCTCCAATTCAGGAAAGATTGAGCGGTTAAGCCACAAGGTTTCTCAAGATGCCAATCCCTTCGATTTCCACTTCCACCACGTCACCGGATTTCATCGGAGAAGTCTTTCCGGGCGTGCCGGTGTAGATCACGTCTCCTGGATGAAGCGTCACAAACCGGCTTGCGAAACTGACGATTTCGTGGACGCCAAAAAACAAATCTGAGGTTCTCTGCTGTTGTTTGATTTCGCCGGCCAGACGTGTGGTTAACAATAGATCACTGTAATTAAGCCCCTGAGCGATCGCCGGTCCAAGCGGTGCAAACGTATCGCAGCCTTTTGCCCGCCACCATTGGATATCGTTTTCCTGCCAATCTCTGGCGCTGACATCGTTACCACAAGTCACGCCGAAGACGTAATTCGGTGCTTCCTTCACTGGGATATTCCTGGCTTTTTTGCCTATCACGACAACTAATTCACCCTCGTAGTCGCAGCGCTGGGTCCCGTCTGGAATCACAATCGTACCGCCCGGTTCGAGCACAGCCGATGAGGGCTTAAAAAAGAGTTCCGGGTTCTTGGGCTTAGGGCGGTCGCCGAGATGACTGGCATAATTTGCGGCAACAGCCAAGATTTTAGTCGGCTCACACGGCGCCAGCAGTTTCACTGCGGCCAGCGGATGAATCTCGCCGGTTTCTGTGTGTCGCTCGAAAATCGATCCCTTCAGCTCATGAACACTTTTATCTTTAAGCAGGCCATAAGCTATCCGGCCATGAATTTGAAAGCGGACATAGTGTTTCACGTCGGCCTGCCCCGAGCCTGTCGAACGGGATGGAATCTGGGTCGCAAGCAAACCGTGCAGTGCAGGGTATCCCGCTGCCAGACCACCTAAGAAAGTTCTTCGTGAGATGCCTGTCCTGCCTGTCCCGAGCCAAGTCGAGGGAAGCGTAGCCGAAGGGTTCATTATGTCACCTGCCTTTCGACTCACTCGCAGCGGTGAGCCAGAAAATTCTGTCTTTTGCATCTTAACGTAGAGCATATCAAGAGCGTCGATTCTATCGCTTTAGAATACCACATTTATGCGAGCAGTTCAAAGCCCATGTTTTCAATTTGGTTTCCTATTGGTAGAATAGTACAGTAATTGGCATTTTGGCCCAAACGTGGCAAAGAGAACAGAAAGGTTCGATTATGAAAAGGACTGTCCTGGCTTTCTGGCTACTTACGTTCGGCGCTGTGGCGGCAGCAAATCAGACGGCACCGCAGGTGCGCTTTGAAGAATACCAGAACAGAATTGACGTGCTTATAAGTGGAAAACATTTTACCAGCTACGTCTATGGCAGCGAGCTGCCCAAGCCGACGATGGTACCGGTGCGCAGCCCTTCGGGCATTGAGGTGAGCCGTGGATATCCGCTGGTGAAAATGGAAGGGGCAAGTGAGGATCATCCACATCACGTGGGCATATTCTTCGCCGCAGACCGGGTCAATGGTACTAACTTCTGGAATAACGTCGCACCACCTCCGCAGATTGCACACGTGAAGATAATGGAAATGTCCAGCGGGATAAGGCAAGGCAGACTCTCGACCATCGCACACTGGATGGAGGATAGCGGCAGGATACTGTTGGAAGAGCACAGGAATATGATTTTTGTCGCTGGCGTGAACGAAAACGAATACGCTATTGATTTCAGCATTGATCTTATCGCCACAGATACAAAGGTGGCATTCGACGACATCGAGGAAGGCGTGTTTGCGATCCGAGTTTCTGACTACTTGAGAGAGAGCGGCTCGAAGGCAGCGCTGGAGCCGGGGCCGCCGCTGCCCGAAGAATCAATTGCCGGTACTGGCAGGTATTTCAGCTCCGACGGAGATGAGACGGCAGAGAATATATGGGGCAAAAGGGCTCGCTGGGTTGCGCTGCAGGGAGTCAGGCAGGGCAAGGTGGTAGGAGTTGCCATATTCAACCATCCAGAAAGTATAAATTATCCCACTTATTGGCACGTAAGAAGCTACGGTTTGTTTTCCGCCAATCCCTTGGGACAGGGTGATTTTCAAAGGCAGAGCAAACACAAGAAGAATCCTATTTTGCCCCTTCGACTTACACTTAGCCAGGGTCAAGCGGTGCATTTCAGGTTTCTGCTAATTATCTATGAAGGTATAAGGACGCCCGAACAAATAGAAAGGCGATTCAAAGAATTTGTGCAAGGGTAGATGAAGTTAGCACTGCAAATCGAGAGGTGAATTATGAGCAGTATTACACGCCGGGAGTTTGTGAAAAGTTCAATGGCCGCTGGGGTGGTGATGGCGCTGCCGTTTTCTCGCGTCCGCGGAGCTAACGACGAAATTCGTGTGGGTGTGGCAGGTCTTCGTGGTCAAGGCGGCAGCCACATCAGTAATTTCCGCAATACTGCCGGAGTCCGGATTGTGGCGTTGTGCGATGTGGACGGGAACGTTCTGGAGCGTGAAGTCAAGAAATTCGAGGAGCGTGACCCCCGCTTTAGCGGGGGCAGGCTTGCCCCTGCGCAAGCAGGGGTTGACGCCTATATCGACTGCCGAAAGATGCTTGAAGATAAGTCAATCGACGCGATCTCTATAGCTACGCCGGACCACTGGCACGTGCCTTTGGCGGCATATTCTGTGGTCGCAGGCAAGGACGTGTACGTAGAGAAGCCGCTCAGCCATACGATTGCTGAGGGGCGTTTGCTGATCAATCTGGCGCGAAAGCACGGGCGAATTGTCCAGCACGGCACGCAGTCCCGCAGTTCAGAAGGCCTGATGGAAGCGATTGAGTACCTGCGGTCGGGCAAGCTCGGCAAGATCAGGATGGCTAAAGCAATTAACAGTCAGTTGCGTGGTCCGATCGGCCGTGAGCCGGATACCGACCCGCCGCCAAATGTCAATTATGACCTCTGGCTGGGGCCGGCACCGAAACGCCCGTTCAATCCTAACCGGTTTCACTACAACTGGCACTGGTTCTGGGACTACGGAACAGGTGACACAGGCAACGACGGCATCCATCAGATCGACATTGCACGCTGGGGGCTGGGAGTCGAGATGCCAAAGGCCGTGTCGTGCAGCGGCGGACAACTATTCTATCAGGACGACCACGAGACGCCGGATACGCAGATAGCGACCTTTGAATACGATAATGCGTACTTGATGTTTGAGATGCGGCTGTGGACTCCGTATCCGCATGAGGGCCACGAGAACGGCAATATCTTCTATGGAGACGAGGGGACGATGTCTATCGGCAGGGACGGCTGGCAAGTGACGTTCAAGGACGGGAAACCTGGTCCGGGCGGTTCTCGCCGAGACGGCTCACACATTGCGAATTTCATCAAGGCGGTGCAGAGCCGAAAGGCCGGCGACCTGAATGCTGACGTTGAGGTTGGACATTGCTCGGCAGCTCTCTGCCACATGGCTAACATTGCAATGCGGGTTGGGCGACGGCTTAGATTCGACGCCAAACGGGAGCAATTCATCGGCGATGCTGAGGCGAACACATATCTGAGCAAGCAATACCGCAAAGGTTTCGAATTGCCGAGTCTCTGATCAGGGCAGACCCCGCAATAACATTGCGGGGCTAACCGGTTAACCCCGCCATCACTATGGCGGGGTTTATAGGTTCAAGCGTGCCGCCGCAAAGTCGAGGCATTTTTCAATGTTGTCCTCTTCAAGCCTTATTTGCTCATCGAGCGGCAGGTGGCTTATCCTTGGAAGGTCTGTGGCACGGCCATCTTGGCCGTGTTTCACGGGCTGGAAGCCCGTGCCACATGCTTTAGCCCGGACATATCTGAGGGTTCGAGCCAAATCGCAGCCGGCGACGTCTTTGAATGTCGCCCAGTATTTCTCCGTCAGGCAAGGCACCTTCAGGGGGTCGCGGGTTGCCATCTCAAGGCTGAAGTTAATCCGCCTTGCGTCTGGCGGATTAATCTCAGGTCGCCCCTTTCGCAGAATCTGGGTCATTCTGGATAGATCGAGCAAGCCCTGGCCCAGCGGAACATCAGCAAGTAAAAAGCCATCTTCGTACTCGGCCACGGCCATATCCTTCAGATGGGTGGCGAAGGCATAAGGGGCGTACGCCTCTACGACCGCCATCGGGTCTTCCAAGAGGGCGAAACTGTTGCCCGTATCGACGCACACGCCGACATATTCGCTGCTGATGTGATTTAGCATGTCCAGCATTTCAGGCACGCGCCAATCTTTGTGGTTCTCGATGGCCAGGCAGATACGATGCTTGGCGGCGACCGGCTCAGCTAACTGCACCGACTTCCACGAACGTTCCTTGAAGGCTTTGAATTGTTCAGCCTTATCAAACTGTTCGTACCGCCGCCCACCTATGGCGACGCAGATGACCTTCGCCCCAGCGTGGCGGGCTGTGCGAACGACTGCCTCATACCTTTCGATAGCGCTCTGGTCTGCCGGCAGCCCGGCAGATCCCTCCAAAAACATGCCGTAAGCTTCGGCTTTTTCGCGGAGCCTCCCGATGTAGGTCTGCTCTCGAACACCAATATCCATCTGGACCCCGCCGGCGCCCGCCTCGTGGCAATGCTCAAGGAAGTTCAAAGGGTCGCCAAGCTGACCCGCCATGCGTATGGCGGGCTGGCCCGCTCCGCCGCTGGCGGACTCTGCCTTTAGCCGTATGCTGTACGAGAACTTCACGATTCCCAATTTGGTTTTCTTTTGCCGCCCTGAGCTCAGCACTGGCGCTGGGGTTGCAAGCACCGAGGAAACCGCACTTGCTGCAATCGAAAAAAGCAATTCTCGACGGTTCATAGTTCCTATCCGGCTACGGCTCGGCGCTCCGCCGAGACGAGCTCAAGTGATATTAAGGCTTCGCAGTTCTCTATCCCACGGCTGGCGGTAAGGACGCTCCAGCATCTCAGCCGCTTCGGGATCGCCTATAATTTGCTCCTTTTCGGCGTCCCAGGCGACCTTACGCCCGACCTTCAGAGAGATATTGGCCAGGTGACACGTCGTCGCCACGGCGTGCGCGCTCTCTATGTCTGCAAGAGGCTGCCGGCGCGAGCGAATGCATTCGAGGAAATCTCGCGTATGCAGAACGTAATCTCTGGCGCCGTCGCCGCTGGCGTCCTTCTTCTTTTCAGTCCAGAGCTGGTCTTTCGGCTCCGGCACGGGCTGCGGCCCGCCCGCCGGATGCCCGCCCAGAATGGCGGCCATGGTGTTGAAGGGATCGGCCTTTCGATCCGGGAACACCTCGTAGCCGCTGCGGCCCACTGTCATCATGCCGCGCGTCCCGTAGAACACGACGCCGCCCATCCCCAGGCCCTCGCGTCCCTGCGTGGCCTCACGGTACTGGCAGACGCCCGTGAAGCCGGGGTAGTCAATCAGTACATCCTGGCTGTCCGGCGTCTCCATGTTGTCCTTCAGGTAGAACCGTCCGCCGGTACTGTAGACCGACTTCGGTGCGCTGACGCCTGTGAACCACTGCACGATGTCGAGCGAGTGTTGCCCCAGGTTGGTCATCTGCCCGCCGGCGTAGTCCCAGATCCAGCGGAAGTGGTAGATCCCGCGATTGGGATTGTACGCTCGTGCGGGCGCGGGACCCAGCCACATGTCCCAATCCAGCTCTTTGGGCGGGTCCTGGTCCGGCGGATTGCCGAAACCAGGCATGAGGTTGCGGTAATAGCTGTCCTGCACGGCCACGATCTGGCCGAGCTTGCCCTGCTGCACGAACTCGCGGGCCCGCTGGAAGTTCGGCGCGGCGCGGTTCTGCACGCCCACCTGAATCACGCGCTTATAGCGGTTCGCGACGTTGATCATCCACCGTCCTTCTCGCACGAATAGCGTCAGGGGCTTTTCAACGTAGACGTCCTTGCCCGCTGCGCAGGCCATCATAGTCATCAGTGCGTGCCAGTGATCAGGAGTAGAAATAACCACAGCATCGATATCTTTGTTGTCCAGCATTTTGCGGAAATCACGGTATTTTGTGACGTTGCCACCTATCAGTTCTGCAGCCGCCTCCAAGCGCGGAATATACGTTTCGGCCACGCCTACAATGTTCACATCGGGCTGGGCTTTGAAATTTCGCGTGTGGATGCGACCGACCAAACCGTAGCCGATCATGCCAATACCTATTCGTTCGTTGGCCCCCAGGACTCGATCCCACGACGATGCAGCAATCGCAGTTGCTACACCGGCTTTAACGAATGTGCGACGAGATATTTTGCTCGCCCCGTGCTCGTCCATCTTCTCTCGTCCATCATCCATCGCCGGACGATTGACGAGGGACGCGGCACGAGGGACGACGCACAAGCGATGGGGGCTCGTCCGACATTTTTCTTTCTCCTGCTTCATCTTTCATCTCCTAAGGCAAACTTGCGATGCTTGTCGCCGTGAATATACTCAGGCTCACCTCGAACGGCAAATAAATACCGTAGAACTTTGATCATATCCTCACCTTTTAGGCTTTTGCCAACATCGATGGCAAGGCGATTCCTGGCTGGTTATGAGAGGAGATTCTTAGAAGATGCAGAAAAAGAGTCTCTATTGCGCAGGCCGAGCCTGCTTGGTGATGCAGTAGAGATGATCCACGCCCCGCAACAATAAATTCTCACCAATGACCGCCGCGGAAGACCAGAACGTTTCGGCGTCCAGTTTGTTGGTTGTGACGACCTGCAGCTTGGGACCCGCCGCAACGACAACCGTCACTCCGGTCTCATCCAGGCAGAAGACCTTGCCGTCGCTGGCCCAGGCAGAAGAGGTAAAGCCGCGTGCCCCGGGCAATCGCTCGCTGTAGTGTTGCTTACCTGTCCTGGCGTCGAAGCACCTGACGGTCCCCGTTTGCTGATCGAGCTGGTACAGGCAGCCGGCGTAGAGCGGCGGCGACGATACCCTGTAGGTTCTAAGCGGGACGCTCCAGGCGACAAAAGAGTTGGAGGCCTGCCCTCCTTTGAGCGAGATGTCACCCGCGCCCCCGGGCAGGATGGCAACCAGCGAACCTCTGCCTCCCATCAGCCGATCATAAGAGTCGACGTAGACCAGCTCCTGGTCGCCTACCGGCGTGATCGCGGTGCGGCCGCTGCCGCTCATCTCCCAGAGCAGCTCGCCGGTTTCCGGACGGTACGACCGCATCTTGGCGCCGCCGGCCGTGACCAGCTCAGTCCGGTACTTATTCTTCCAGATATAGGGCGTGGACCAGTTTGACTTCTCATCGCGCGCGACGCGCCATAATTCATCGCCCGTTTTCTTGTCGAGGGCGACCAGAAATGATGCCTTATCGTTGTCGCACTGGATAAAGACGCGGTCGCCCAGCAGCACGGGAGAGCTGCCGGTACCCCAGCCCATTTGCATTGGGTACGCCCCCAGGTCTTTGCTCCAGAGAAACTTGCCGGAGAGGTCATAGCAATACAGGCCGGTATTGCCGAAGTACGCAATCAGCCGCTCGCCGTCGGTCACGGGCGTTTCCGAGGCGTATGTGTTGTTGCGGCTGATGGGAGTCCTTGGCTTGCCCTCGTGGGCGGTCCGTTCCCAAAGCACCTTGCCTGTGGCGCCGTCGAGGCAAAGCACCTTCCAGCGATAGACTACATCAGGCGGTCTACCGCCGCCGAAAAAGCCAAAACCCGGGTCGAACTCTCCGCCGCGGGGTTTGGCCTGCTTGTCCGTCTCGGCGGTCGTCACGAAAACCTTGTCACCCCAAACAATCGGCTGCGACCATCCCGCACCCGGAAGCGCAACCTTCCAGGCAATGTTCTTC
>Ga0299912_10001914_pt1 | contig 16947 bp, 16 predicted proteins | sample RVTome_2_FD_207667 | JGI IMG/M metagenome (GOLD analysis project Ga0299912, IMG submission 207667) | Soil microbial communities from uranium-contaminated site in the Upper Colorado River Basin, Wyoming, United States - RVT95D214 (version 2) ... | reverse complement strand
TTCTTGCTACAGCAAGGAGGAAACGGAACGGCTCGGCTTCATCAAAGCAGACCCTCTCCAGTCCTATCTCGGCAGCAGGATCGCGGCCTTGCCTGATCTCAAGATTGTCGTGGTGCCGGGTGGGAACTTCGTTCAGTTTGGGGGGTCTTGAGCCATGAACAGCAGGGGGAAGGCGCAAATGAGGACGAAAGAGATCAAGACGGTAGGGATCGTGGGGGCCGGAACTATGGGCAGACGCATCGGCTTCGGATGCATCATCAGGGGAGTGAAAGTCAGGATCTTCGATATCAAGCCGGGAGCGGCTCAAGACGCCGTCCGGGCAATCAGAGGTTTGATCGAAGGGCGTGAGGCCGACGGCCGTCTGAAGAAAGGCACGCTTGCTGCGTCCCTGCCATTTCTTTCGATCAGCCCGACTCTCAAAGACTGCGTATCTGGTGTGGATATGGTCATTGAAAATGTCCCGGAAAATGTTGAACTTAAAAGACGCGTATTCTCGGAGATTGACAATTATGTTGATGATGACACAATACTCGCCACCAACACATCATCCATCCCTGGTTCCCAGATTGCAGACGCCACCAGTAGGCCTGAGAAATTTTTTAACTTCAACTGGGGAAAGCCCGATGATGTCCGCGTCGAGGTGATGGGCCATCCCGGGACGGCACTTGAGACCATCGAGGCGGTGATAGCGTTTCTCAGGAAATTGGGAATCATTCCGCTCCGGGTCAGGCGCGAGATCATGGGTTACGGCTGCAACCGGATCTGGAGAGCCGTCAAGAAAGAGGTGCTTTTTCTCATCGCCGGAGGCTACATGAGCCCTGAGGATATCGACCGGGGCTGGATGCTCGAATGGGAGACGGAGATCGGTCCTTGCGGCTCCATGGATTACATCGGTCTGGATGTAATCAGGGATATCGAGATGAACTATTTCAGGGCCTCGGGTGATCCGTCCGACCGGCCCCCTCGGTTCTTGGAGGAGATGATCGCCCAAGGAAAACTGGGAATAAAAACCGGTGAAGGCTTTTATAAATATCCCCGGCCCGCCTACAAGCGGCCGGGTTGGCTGAAGGGAGAAGCCGGATAAACGATTGGACACTGTAGGGAGGACCCGATGAGAAAAGGCATCTTCAGGACGGTCATGACGATGTTTTGTTTGGCCGCGATCTCCGTATTCCCCTGCACGATTTTCAACGCCTCGAAGAATGGCAGAGTCCTGGCCGGGAATAACGAGGACTTGAATTCGACGGATGCCCGGATCTGGTTTTACCCCCCGAAAGAAGGGAAGTACGGATATGTCTATGTGGGGTTCGATTCTTACGGAATACAGGGCGGCATGAACGACCGTGGTTTGTTTTTTGACTACAATGCGCTCAAGTTTGCCAAAATGAACCCGAGCCCGGAAAAACCCGGCATCAAGAGCTGGAGGGCTTTCGTCGACAAAATCATGTGTGAATGCGCCACCGTAGAAGAAGTGGTCGACCTCCTCAACAAGCACAACTTGGGATGGTGGGGACCCAATCAGGTCATGTATGCGGATGCGACCGGCGCCTCGGCGGTCATCGGGGCGGATAAAAACGGCCAGCTGTCTGTCGTCCGCAAGAAGGGCGATTATCAGGTTTCCACGAACTTCAGCCTGGCCAATCCTGAGTTCGGGTCATCCACCTACCCCTGTTACCGTTATGAAATCGCCAACCAGATGCTGGAACAGATGGAAGAATTGACGGTTGATTACTTCCGGAAGATCCTGGGCGCCACACACCAGGAAGGAACAAATCCGACGATCTATTCGAATATCTGCGACCTGACGAGCAAAGAAATCTACATCTATAACTTTCACAACTATGAAGAGGTGGCGAAGCTGAACCTGGAAGAAGAATTCAAGAAAGGGGAGCATTCTTACGAGATCCTCTCGCTTTTTCCCCGAAAGAACCATGCCCAGAAAGCCTTCGAAGACGCCCAGGCAAAAAAGCTCTCCCAAGTTCTTCTCCAGACCATATTTACGGGCGGCACGGAGGCGGCGATCAAGAAATTCGGTGAAATTAAGAACGATTATTCCCCGGTGGCGGGAGAATTGGATAGCCTGATCTTTTCTTTGCGGATCAGAGGAAGAGGCAAGGACATGATGGAAGTTTCCAAATTATACGTCCAGGAATTCCCGAACTCTGCAGACGGCCACAAGCGACTCGGAGATCTCTACCAATGGACGGGAAATCGAGAACTGGCTGTCAAGAGCTACAGAAGAGTGCTTGAATTGGACCCCAAAAACGCCGAAGTTCTCGAGATCCTGAAAAAGATCGAAAGATAGGCGTCTACAACTGCGTGCCGGGGCGAATCAGACTGTGCGTAAAGCGATATTCAAAGCAAAAATCCTTTTCGGCCTGACCCGCCTTGTGATCTCCGCGGGCTCCGCCATCGCCCAGCCCGCGAAGGAGAAACTCCCCGCCCTCTATCAACAATGACTGGACGAAGAAGTGGTCGACATCATCTCTCCGCTGGAGCGAGAGGTTTTCCTCAAGCTGGCCTCGGGCAGAGAAAGGGACCTTTTCATCGACGCATTTTGGAAGCACCGCGACCCGACGCTTTCCACGCCCGAGAACGAGTTTAGGTCCGAGCACTACCGCCGCATCCAGTATGCCAATCATTTTTTTGGTCGGCAGGGGCTGAGACCAGGCTGGAAGACCGACCGGGGCCGAATTTATATCATTCTTGGCGAGCCCAACGACATCCAGCGGTACGAGGGAAAATCGGAGACCTATCCGGCGGAGGTCTGGTTCTACCAGGACAAAAGCCAGTTCGGGCTCCCCCCGGGTTTCCATATCGTTTTCTTCCAGCCGGGAGGCGTCGGCGAATCCAGACTCTTCAGCCCGGCCGCCGAGGGGCGGCGATGGCCACCATGCTCAGCCCGTAAACGCCGAGGTTGCCTTCGAGCTTGGCCATGGACGCTGGTCTGCGGGTCACTGAAGCGGAAGCGAAGAGCCACTGTCCGAGTAGACGACTTTCCCCTCGAGGAGCGTCAGCACAACTTTCGCCTCATGGATTTTCTGAGCGGGGATCTTGAAGAGGTTGCGGTCGAGAACGATGAGATCGGCGGCTTTGCCCGTTTCGATCGTGCCCCGCATCTTCTCCTCAAAGCTCAGGAAAGCGCCGTTCGTCGTGTAGGCGATGATCGCCGTGGGAAGGTCGATGAGCTCGTCCGGAAGCCAGGCCGGTCCAGCGGGCGCATCCGGGCCGCGCCGCGTCACCGCCACCTGGATGGCATCGAGAGGGTTGAGGGAGGACACTGACCAGTCGCTGCCCCCGGCATACAGCCCGCCGCTGCGGACGACACTCCCGATGGGATAAAGCCTCGATGACCGCTCGGGCCCGAGGATCGGTTCGGTGAGCTGAGTGATGTAGGGGTCGGCATAGGCCCAGAGGGCCTGGAAATTGGCTACAACACCGAGCGCCTGGAAGCGAGGGATATCAGCGGGGTCAATGAGCTCCAGATGACAGATGTGATGCCGGGCATCGCGCGGGCCGTTGGACTTTCCGGCCTGCTCCATGGCATCCAGGGTCATCCGGATGCCCCGGTCGCCGATGGCATGGACATGGATCTGGAACCCGGCCTTGTCCAGGGCGACGGCCAGGCGGTTGAATTCCTCTGCTTCCAGGATGGGCTCTCCGCGGTCATCCGGACGGTCGAGATAGGGTTCGAGAAGCACGGCAGTATGGGATTCGATGACGCCGTCGATAAAGATTTTTGCCGCCGTTGCCTTGAGATAATGGCCTTGGTACTGTTCCCGCTTCTGGACCAGGTCACCGATCTGCGCAACCCCCTTTTCGGGGTCGACGTAGATCGAGGCCAGCACGCGCAGCGTTAAGTCTCCGCTACGGTCCAAATTTGCGTAAGCTTCAAGAAGCTTGTCATCGGCGCTCGCCTCGATGATCGAGGTGATACCGAAACGATTAGCCAAGGCTAGCCCTCCCCGAAGGCCGCTCAGGTATTGCTCGGCGGTAGGGTCCGGGATCAACCGGCCGACGAGGCTCGCAGCGGCTTCTCTTAGAGTTCCAGACGGCTCCCCTGTCCCCTCCCTTCGCTCGATGCGTCCATTCTTGGGATCCGCCGTTTTCGCCGTGACGCCCGCCATCTCAAGGGCGCGGGAGTTCACCCAGGCCGAATGGCCGTCGGCTGCCGAGAGAAAGACCGGCCGGTCGGAGACCACAGCGTCAAGCTCCTCTTTAGACGGGTTCGCTTGCGGGAAGACCGGAAGGGCCCAGCCACCCCCGACGATCCAATCCTTTTCAGGATTCTCGGCCGCGTAAGCGCGAACCCGGGCCAGGATCTCGTCTTTCGTCTGCAGGTCGTTCAGATTGCACTGCTCGAGCTCCATGCCGCCCGAGATCAAGTGGACGTGAGAGTCCTGGAATCCCGGCAGCACCATTTTTCCGGCGAGGTCGAGGGTTTTCGTCCCCTCCCCTCTGTATTTTTTCACGTCTGAGTTCGAACCCACAAACACGATCTTGCCGCCGGCGACCGCCGCCGCTTCTGCCCAGGGCTGCGCCTCGTTCAGCGTATAGACCGCGGCATTTTTCAGGATGAGCTCGGCGGCGGAGCCCTCCCGCCCTCTCCGGCAGGCAAATGTGGAGAATAAGAGAAAAACAAGAAGCCCTAAAAAGAGGACTCGAAAATTCCGCCGACGAAGCAGGAATTGATTTTGATTGAACATGGGCGAATTATATGCCCGTCGGTTGTAGCCTGCAACCGCTATTCTTGGCTCAACTTGACATCCCTTCACATCGCGATTTATCATCCCGAACGATTCAGGAGGGCCGTATGAAACGATCGATGATCTGCTTATTTTCCGCGGCGATCGTCATTCTCGTTTCCTTTCAGTTCCCCGGCACCCAAGCGCAGAGCAAAATTTTTATTACCCCCGACGGCTCAACCCCCACAGGCCTTTTCGCCCCCGGTGTCCTGGTAGGGAAAACACTTTACGTCTCGGGGAAAGGGGACTACAAACCGGAAGAGGGCATCGCAGGAAAAACCAGAAACTGCCTGACCGAAGTCCGCGCTGTCCTGAAGCAGGCGGATATGGACATGGAGAACGTTGTCCAGGTCTGGGTCTATCTAGAAGACATCAACGCGTACTCCGAAATGAACAAGGTCTACGCCGAGTTTTTCCCCGTCAACCCACCGGCCCGGACAACCCTCGGCGTCAACACAGTCCCGGGCGAATCACAGCTGGAGATTACGGTCGTCGCCTATAAAGATCTTCGAGAGAGAAAAGTCGTCGGAACGCCGGCGGCGGGACTGCCGTTCAGTCCGGGAGTTCTTGCCGGAACTACCCTGTACATATCGGGCAAAGGAGACCAGCTCGCCGACGGGACTCATCCCGCCACTTTCGAGGAGCAGGTCAGACAGGCGATGAAAAATGTCGAAACAGTCCTCAAAGCCGCCGGGCTTGATTTCCGCCATGCCGTCATGAACCACGTGTACCTAGATAATTACGACAACTATTCCACCGCCAACAAGGTTTACAGCGAATTCTTCGAGTTCGGCAACGAACCGGCCCGCGCCACCGTTTTTGTTGACCACATTCCCGGCGGCTCACATGTGGAGATCACCTGCCTGGCCACGAAAGACCTGGCCAACCGTAAGGTCGTCCGGCCCGCCAGCCTGAAATACGGTCTCAACGAGATGGCGCCGACCGCCAGTCCCGGCGTGTGGGCGGGCGACATGCTCTACCAGTCGGCGCAGCCCGGTTTCGTGCCCGGTGAAGGGCTTGTATCCGACGACCTGGAAACTCAGTTCCGCCAGATGGTCCGAAATCAACTGGATGTGGTCGAGGCGGCAGGCCTTGGGTGGGAAGATCTAGTTTCAGCAAATGTTTACTTGCGGGATATCAACGACTATGCACCGATGAATGAACTGTACCGTGAATACTTCACCGCCAGCCCCGGCGTCCGGACTACACTCCAGCAGAATTCCGGGTATGAAACAAACAGCGTGCGTGTCCGCGGTTCATTTATTTTCACGCGTCCGAAAAAATAACGGCCTGGCAACAATGTGATACCGTAAACGAGGTCCATCGCCATGAAATCTTCACCACCAAAAACCATTTCACCGGCCGGGATGAGCCGGCGGAGCTTCTTCAAGAGCGGCAGCCTGGCGGCGCTTGCCGGATTCTCGGGATACCCGTCGTCCCGGCCGGCGGAAGCATCGAGAATCGCGATACCGACCTATCAATCGATCGGCGTCAGGCCGATCATCAACTGCTGGGGAACCCATACGAACCGCGGCGGTTCGCTGATGCTGCCCGAGGTTATGCAGGCGATGGAGGAAGCGAACAAACACTATGTCCGCATGGACGAGCTCATGGAAGGCGTGGGCAAGCGCCTGGCCGAGTTGACCGGGGCCGAATGGGGAATCGTCACTTCCGGAGCAGCGGCCGCGATGTTCGCGGGGACATGCGCCTGTGTGGCCGGCGCCGATCCCGAAAGAATGGCCCTGCTACCCGATACGACGGGCATGAAAAACAAAGTCCTCGTCCCCAAAGGGCACCGTCATGTGTACGACCGCGCCATCTGGATGGCCGGGGTCACCCTGATCGAGGTGGAGTCCCTCCCGGCGATGGAAGCAGCGATCAACGACTCGACCGCCCTGATTTCTGTCCTCGGGGAGATATTGGATCAGAGCGAGATTTCTCTCGAAGATATGATCGGTCTCGGGAAGAAGCGGGGAATCCCTATAATGGTCGATGCCGCGGCGGAACGCCCCGATGTCCCCGACCGGTACATCAAAGTGGGAGCCGACCTGGTGGCCTACAGCGGCGGCAAATGTCTCCGCGGGCCGCAGGGCGCGGGGATCCTGCTCGGGCGGAAGGACCTGGTCAAAGCCGCTTTCCTCAACGTCTCTCCGCACCATGCCGTGGGAAGACCCATGAAAGTCGGCAAGGAGGGGATCATGGGGACGCTCGCCGCCATGGAGATGTGGGTTCACGGCCGTAATCACAAGGCGGAATGGAGGGAATGGGAACGGAAATTGATCTCCATCAGCAATAAAATCAACTCCATTCCTTCGGTAATCAGCAAGATGAACAACCCGGAGCTGCGGTCAAACGTCGCCCCTACTCTATCCATCAGCTGGGATCAGGAAATTGTCAAAATCACTCCCCGCGAGGCCAGCGAACAACTGTACGACGGTGAACCCGCCATAGAAATGCCTTTCGAAGACGCCGGACTGACCATTATGTCGTACATGCTCGAACCGGGCGATGAGTTGCAGGTGGAAAGACGGCTGTACGAGGTTTTCTCAAGCGCCGTCAGGGAAAAAGCCTAGTCGAACGGAGAAGGTGACCAATGGCCAGAAGAATCTTGCTCTGTCTTGTTGTCATAGCCTCCTTGTTCGCCGGTTTTTCCGGCGCTCGCGATCAGCCGAAAGTCGCCGGCGAGTGGGTGATTGCGTTAAAATTCATCGCCGGAACAGCCCAACACACGGCGATATTCGTACAGAAGGGCGATTCGCTTTCCGGACTGTATAAAGGGGAGTTCAAGGAAGGCATCTTGTCCGGTCTCGTGGAGGGCGACAGGGTCGATTTCAGCGCCCGTCTCAGTCACGAGGCCACTTCAATCGTCTACCATTACACCGGGAAAATCGAGGGAGAAACGATGAAGGGAACGGTCGAGATGGGCGAATACTGGACCGCCGAATGGACCGCCGCCCGGAAACCGGTAGAGGTTTTGTCAAAGCCCCAACCCCTCGACTACAGCGCGCTCTACAAGGGAGAACGTTTCCCCGACGGCCGGCCGAAGGTCGCCGATTCGATCATCGAACGCGTGAAGAGAATCTCCATCGAGGAAGCCTGGTCGGTGCTGCGGCGTTATGGATACAACAACCAGTTCGAAGGCAGCTGGGTCACCAACCCGGCTGATCCGCTCCTTGTGGGAAGAGCGGTGACCGCAGCCTTCATGCCGCTCCGCCCCGATGTGAACGACATCATCGCCGCCAAGGGAAAGAGCGACGGACGGATCGGCGCTCAGAACTCCTGGGTCATCGACACCCTGGTCGAGGGCGATGTGCTGGTCGTCGACCTGTTCGGCAAGGTGATCTCCGGGACGTTCGCCGGCGACAACCTCGGCAACTCCATCAAATCGAAAACAGGGAAAGGTATCGTCATCGACGGCGGCTGCCGCGACCTCAAGGGAATCGATGAAATAAAGGATTTCCCGGTCTTTGTGCGGGGCTGGGATCCCTCGTTTCTGAGCGATGTGATGCTTATGAGCATGAACGCACCCATCCGGATCGGCAGGGCGACGGTCATGCCCGGCGATGTCGTCCTCGGCAACCGGGAGGGCGTTCTGTTCATACCCGCGCATCTCGCCGAAGAAGTGGTTGAAGTTTCGGAATTCATCAGCCTTCGCGACGAATTCGGCCACCAGTGCCTCAGGGAGGGCAAGTACACACCCGGTCAAATCGACAGCCAGTGGACGGCTGAGATAGAGAAGGATTTCGATGAGTGGCTGAAGAAAAACGGGAAGACATTGACCCCGTACCAGCGGGAAAAGCTCCGGCAGGGAAGAACATGGTAATGACTGTTCATCCCCGGAACAGCCTGGCCCCCCAATCGCATTGCACGGCATAATCCAGGCATCTTTTGAAGCTATCATAAGTGAGATCGGGACAGCGAAGCCCTTTTTTATCGAGAATCGGACCGGCCCTCTCTGTCCCAAAAACCCTCCGGTCCCTCATGTACGGCCCGTAGGCTTCGAGGTATGTCTCGAAGACAGCTTCTAGGGCATTCCGCGGTTTCCCCCCCACCGCCTGCGCCGGGCAGGCCGAGATTCCCCGGATGTGGAAAAGAGCCTGGGCGTATTCGATGATGTCTTCGAGCCTCGTCTGGCGGCTGTTGACGATATGAAAGATGCCGCCGTCGCTCGCTCCTTCCCTGATCGCCCCGAAGGCGCGGACAAAGAAGTCAATCGGAACGACGTTGATGCCGGCTCCGTCTCCGACCATTATCCGCAAAGGCATGACCGTCCAGCCGTCCCCGTCCAAGCGCACGCCCATTTCCGCCGCCTTCCTCCCGCCGCGCTCTCGGATATCCGTTTCGTAGAGGTTCTTGAGAAAAAGGGCTGTCCGCACGGGATAATAGAGGGCGTTGAAGAGGAGGCTCCGGCCGGTCTCGGAGTGGCCGTAGACGATGGAGGGCCGATAGACCGACAGCTGGAGACCGGACTTGGCGCAGCGCTCAGCGGCGAGCCACTCGGCCCGGCACTTGGTCTCTTCATAAACGTTGGTGAAGGCGGATGGGTGGACAATTTCCTCGGGGCAGGGACCCGACTTGCGTCCGGCCACATAAGCGGAGCTGACCAGATGGAAACGGCGGCAGCGGCTGCGCTCGGCCAGGTCGAGAACATAGCGGAGCCCGTCCACGTTGACGGCCTCGACCTCGGCCCTCTTGCGCTCGGCGAATGACGTGCTGGAGGCGCAGTGGACGATCTCGTCGATCTCCTGGGATATTGAGGCCGAGGCATCCGGTTCCAGTCCGAGCCCGGGGTGGTCGAGCCGGCCTTCGACCAAATGGACATTTTTCTTCTGGCCCGCCGCGACACCGAGCCAATCCAGGAGCCGGCCGACGCGATCCGCAGCCGAAAGGCCCTGTTTGGAGCGGGCCAGGAGGACGACCTTTTCCCCCTGCTCGAGGAGGTGGGCGGCGAGATGGGCCCCCAGAAAACCGGTTCCGCCCGTGAGCAGGATCATCGGTAGAGGAAATTCTCTTTCCGCGAACAGCCCTGGGAAAAGACGTATTTCAGGAAAGTCACTCCCTTGGTTCGCTCCGCCAGTCCGTCGAGCCAGGGCCCGATCTCGACCATCGCCCGCCCGATTTTCGCGCGCTCGGCGGGGTCGGTGTGGTCGATATAATAATCGTACTCCAGGATCGCCCTCTTTCCGAAGTCCATGGGGGTTAGAAACCCGAAATCATGGTCGATGCCCTGGGCCACAGCGATCCGGGCGAACTCCGCGTTGATATGGTTGATGACGTCATTCCGGTCGATCGGCACATAGACGAGAAAAGCGAACATGTGTTTGCGGCGGGACATGCGGGAGCTCAGGATCCGGAACATGTTGAGCCAGGTCATGTCGGTGAAGCGCGGTTGAGAATAGAGTCCGGTGTAAAGCTCCCTCAGGTCCTCCTCCACGGCGTCGGCGAGCGTCTCCGGCGACGGCCTGAGCACGGCCTCGATGAGCGGCCTCATCTCCGGCCGGCAGAGAATCTCATAGGGAGGCCGGCCGGCTTCAAAGCCCTTGATCAAGTCCTGCCACTCCCGGTCCAGAAGCCGGGGGAGGCCGAGCGTCAGCGTCCGCCAGAGGCCGCTGTCGATGACCGGGCCGGCCAGCTTGCTGATGGATTCCCGCGCAAACCGGTCTCCTATAGCGAAGACGACATAGCGGATCCCCAGGGTTTCCGGGAGGACGTCTTTCAAGCGGTCGGCCAGGACCTTGGATGGCGACATGAAGTTGGCGATGTAATGGATGCCGAGGACGGCGACGGCCAGGCCGATCCGGCGGCGGCCCAGCTCCCGGGCCAAGGCTACGGCCTCGTCGAAATCCCAGAAAGGAACGAGCACCCCATCCTCGTCTTCGGTCGTGGGCTGCAGCTTGACCGTCGCCTCCGTGCAGATGCCGGGCGCAGGGATAACGGCGTTTTCGAAGGCGAAGACATTGGGAGCCTGCTTGTCGTTAAGGCGGAATATTTCGCCGCTAGCATTGACGAACTCCATGTCGATGAACCCGTCGGCCGCGGTGCCGTAGGCATATGACCAGGTGGAGAACGTCCCGGTGCAGACGATGTTGCCGCAGACCGTGGCGGCCGGCTCGGCGGCGTTGACGCGGAGGCCATGCCGGAACGCTTCCTGCTGCAGCTCGAACGAAGTGACGCCGGGCCCGACGGCAGCGCTCCAGTTGTCCTTGTCGATGACGATGCCTCGCATCCTCTGCATGTCGAGGACGATTCCTTCGCTGAAAACGAACCCGAAGACGCTCCCGCCATTTCCGCGTACGGCGTAAGGCAGGCCGAGCCCATTGGCCAGCCGGACGACGGCGGCAACCTCCTCCCGCGTGCCGGGCAGGACGACATACCGAGGCATCCTCATGTCCGCCAGGGGGAAAGGATCGTTGGCGTAGGTGACGAGAACGGCTGGGTCGTTCGACGCCCACTCGGCACCGACGATGCTTTGGAGGCGCCGGAGGGACTCGTCAGGCGCGATCGAAGCCGGCTTTCCGCCGCCTTTCAGGTATTCCCCAACCCGATTCTTGAGCGCCTCCATAACCTTGAGCGGCCGCAGGCCGGTGACAAAGTGGCACTGCAGGTCACACACGCCGCACAGCGTGCAGGTCTCGGCGATGTGGACGAGGCCTTCGGTGACGGGGATGAGGTTTTCGGACAGGGCCGCGTAGAGGTCCATCCGGCCCTGGGGGTAGTAACTGACATACTGATACCTCTTCCCCGGAGGGCAGAGCCCGGTCCCCAGGTAATCGATCTTGCACATGGCATAGTGACGGCATTGCGAAGCCGTCTTCAAAATATCATCGTCGGCCTTGACCATTTTTATTCTCCTGGCTCAAAACTCCAGTTTTTCTTTCCTGGCTGTATAGAGGGTTGCTAATCCCCGGGAAATTCTTTGAAAATAGACGTCCTTAAATCCGACCCCCCTGATGATTTCGGCCACTTCCTCGGGAGGCGGGAAAACGCGGATGGACTCCGCCAGGTAGCGGAACGGTCCGGCCGTCCCGCAGATAAGCCGGGCGACGAGGGGCATGACCCGGAACGAATAGAAATGATAAAGAGACCTCAGTCCGCGCCGCGCCGGCAGGGAAAACTCCAACACCAGAAGCCTGCCTCCGGTTTTGAGGACCCGGTGGATCTCTTTTAAACCGAGCTCAAGGTGGACGAAATTGCGCAGGCCGAAGCCGAGCGTGACCGCTTCAAAGCTCTCGTCGGCGAAGGAGATAGCCTCCGCATCTCCCTGGACGCAGAGAATGTTATCTCCTCGGGGGGATCGCCTGATCTTCCGCCGGCCGACCTCCATCATCCTCCGGTTGAAGTCATAGATGACCACTCGGCTGTGATCACCCGTCTGCCTTGCGGCCAGGAGAGCGAAGTCGCCCGTTCCGCCGCAGAGGTCCAGCACCCGGTCCCCTTCATTAAGCCCCAGGAGGCTGATCCCCTTTTTCCGCCAGCGCTCGTCCAGGCCCGCGCTCAGGACGGCATCGGCCAGGTCGTAGGTCGCGGCGATGGGGTCGAACTGCTCGCGGACGAGCCTCTTCTTTTCCTCGGGTGAGACCTCGCGGTAACCGAAAGGAACCCTGTCCGGCATCACCGCCCTATCTTATGCATTTTATCATCAGGGCACAACTTTTGTGGATCAAGCTTCAGTTCAGCCCGCGAGTTTGAATATTCGGCCTGGGCGCCGGTGGTCACGACGGGACGGGAAGGCATGACGCTTGGGTCGAAGGCTATGGTCTCAAAAAATATTTCGCTCTCGCCTACCGGCTCGCCACGGCGGCAGACGACCTTTCTGTTTTAACTGGGAATATTTTTCGAACGTCCACGTGTTTGGATGCATCGAGGATCTCGATACCGACAATCTTGTTGTTCCTTCCGATATCAAGGACGACATCCTCGAATATTCGCTTATTAATGACCTTCTGCTTCTTCTCATCTAAACAGATATAGAGCAGATCTACCTTCTGATCATAATGAATACGCATTTTTCACACCCATTTTCCATAAAAGACATATACGGTTATCACGATTATGTCACTCCCCTCCTCCGCATAAAACACTTCTACCCTCTTTTGATCGTAATACCGGTCCAGTCTCTCGCCTCCAAAATGGAATATCTTGGCCTTGCCCCTATAATGCCCATCAACAATGCTTAACGACCGCCGGCAACGATCCTTCTCAATCATGACGTAACATTTTCCGGACAAAAAATGCTTGATTATTTTGTCTGTTCCGGATATCTAATCTCGGATGGCTACACAAGGGTTGACATCCCAGAGAGAGTTCACCCATGAATAACAGCCGGCCTTCTGGCTCGGTCTCCGATAAGTCCAGGATCGAGCTGCCTCGAGTCCTCGGGCTCTGGGACATGGTCGCGATCGTGGTCGGCGGCGTCATCGGCTCGGGGATCTTCCTCGTCCCTGCGGACATCGCCCGGAGCGTCCAGGCCCCGCTTCTCATCCTTGCCGTCTGGGTCGTCGGCGGCCTGCTGAGCTATTTCGGCGCCCTGTCCTTCTCGGAAATGAGTGCCGCCATGCCCAAAGCGGGAGGGATGTACAATTTCTTGCGAGAAGCCTTCGGCCCCCTTCCCGCCTTTCTGTTCGGCTGGACCCTGTTTCTGGTCATCGACTCCGGAGCCATCGCCACGCTGACGGTGGCCTTCGCCTCCAACTACCTGCCCTATTTCGTCAAGATTTCTCCTTTCGGGCAGAAGATCGTGGCGGCGGTCTTCATTCTCTTCCTCGTCGTCGTCAACTACGTCAGCGTCCGCTGGGGGGCCAACCTCCAGAACCTCCTGACCATCATCAAGTTCGTCGCCCTGGCCGCCGTCTGCATCATCGTCTTTGTCTTCGCCAAGGACGCCAGCGCGTCCAATTGGATCAGACCGCTCCCCTCGGGCCTGTCCGGGAGCATATTCGGGGCGTTCGGGGTCGCCCTCGTCGCTTCCCTCTGGGCTTACAAGGGATGGGAGGGAGCGACCTACAGCGCCGGTGAAGTCAAGCGTCCGGAGCGGAACCTGCCGATGGGCCTTCTCATCGGTACCATGGCCTGCGTCATCATCTACGCCGTAGCCAACATGGCCTACCTCTATGTCTTCCCTGCGAGCAAGATCGCCCTATCCCCCCGCATCGCCAGCGACGTCATGAACGTCGTCGTCGGCCCGGTAGGAGGGTCGATCATCTCCATCATCATCCTCTTTTCCATCGCCGGGGCCGCCAACCAGAACTTCCTCTGCTCGCCGCGCGTCTATTTCGCTATGGCCCGGGACGGCCTTTTCTTCAAGCGGATCGCCGACGCCCATCCCCGGTTCCTGACTCCTCATTTTTCCATCATCGCCCTCGGCCTCTGGAGTCTGGTCCTCACTCTGCTCCTGGAGACATTTCAGGCGCTTTTCACCTACGTCATCTTCGGCCAGTGGCTCTTCTTCGGACTGACCGTGGCGGCGGTCTTCGTCCTCCGGAGGAAGCGCCCGGACATGCCTAGGCCCTACAAGACGTGGGGATACCCGGTGACACCGGCAGTCTTCATCCTGGCCGCTCTTTTTATCTCGTTCAACAGCCTGATCCAGAAGCCCAAGGAGTCCTTATTCGGCCTGCTGATCATCTTCCTGGGCCTTCCGGCCTACCTCTACTGGAAGCGGAGGCCCCGGTGAACCCGGCGCGCCTCGTCGAGATGGCAAGCGCCTTCTACGACTCAAGCGTCCTTTTCGCCGCCTCGGACCTCGGTCTCTTCGCCAAGCTGGCCGAGCTGAAAGAAGCCGATGCCCAGACCATGGCAAAGTCCTGCGGGCTCGACACGCGCGGCTCCCGCCTCCTCCTCGACGCCTGCGTCGCCTTGGAGCTTCTTATCAAGGAGAGGGACCGCTACCGTAACAGCCCGGAGGCCGCCGCCTTTCTCGTGCCCGGCTCGCCGGCTGACCTGAGCGGCGCCATCCGCTACAACCGCGATGTTTACGGCGCCTGGGGAAAGCTCAAAGAGTTGGTCAAGACAGGAAAGCCGGTCGAACGGCCGGAGCTCCACCTGGGCGAAGACCCGGAACGCACGCGGACCTTTGTCCTGGCCATGCACGGCCGCGCCATGGGCATCGGCCAGGCCGTTGTCCCCCTGCTCGACCTGTCCGGCCGGGAGGACCTCCTTGACGTCGGCGGCGGACCGGGGACGTACTCCATTCTCATCGCGCGCGCTTTTCATCAGGTCAAATGCACTGTGCTCGACCTCCCCGAGGTTGTGCGCATCGCCGAGGAGATCATCTCTCAAGCCGGCGTCGGGGACCGGGTACGGACGCTGGCCGGGGATTATCACACTCTTCCTTTTCCAGCGGATCAGGATGCGGTCATCTTCTTCGGCGTTCTGCACCAGGAAGACCCGGAGGAGATCCGGGACCTCCTGCGGCGCGCCCACCATGCGCTCCTCCCGGGAGGTTCAATCGCCGTCCTCGACATGATGACCGATGCCAGCCACACCCGGCCGAAGTTCTCGGCACTCTTCGCCCTGAACATGGCGCTGACGACCCCGCACGGATGGGTGTTTTCAGAAAACGAGCTCAAGGCGTGGCTGGGGGAAGCCGGGTTCACCGACTTCAACTGCCGCCCTTTGCCTCCGCCGATGCCGCACTGGCTGGCTACGGCCAGAAAAGCGTGAGTTCATAAATGAGGAAGGCGCTTTCGCTTGGACGCTACGCCTACATCGACGGCGCGGCCAAGCTCGGCCTGATCCTCGAACTCCTGGAGAACTTCTAGAAGGGCCCTTACCCGGTCGCTGTCATCAATAGTATCGCCCGATCAGCGGATGTTCGACGATGAACTTCCTCAGGGCCAGGGGGTCGACCATGCCCTGACAGCGATAGACGATCTTACCCCCGGGTTCGACGACCAGGGTATAGGGTAGGGCTCCCTGCCAGGCCGGGTCGATCGTTTCGATGAGCGGATAGATGCTCTCCCCCGTGAAGATGTAATTCTTGTTGGAAGCCTGGTTTTTCTTGAGAAACTCGAGAGCCCTGTCGCGTTTATCGGCCTTATCGCCGCTGATGGAGACAAATTCAAAGTCCCGGTCACGGTACATGCGGTCGGTTTTGATCAGCTCGGGGAATTCTGCGGTGCAGGGCGCGCACCACGTTGCCCAGACGTTGATAAGACGGAGTTTTCCCGAGGAGTTCGCCAAGGTCTGTTTTACGGTCACCAAGTCAATCGGCTCCAGGTTCACGGGCAGCTCTGTCCACTCCTTGTAGAGCTGCTTCGTGTATTCATCCTTCCAGGCCCATTTGATGGAGCAGCCGAACACTTTTGTCGTGGCGGGCGATGGCTTTTTACCGGCGAGAAGGGCGTCGAGGGCGTTCCTCAGGTCTTCGGCCATTCCGCTCCCGGGCTTTTCTTTCTCGTCCACCCGTCCCGCGTATTGGAGAAGGCGCTTTTCATCAAGGATAAAGACGTGGGGCGTGGCCACCGGGCCATAAGCAATAGATGCCTTCTGATCGTCTCCATCGTAGAGATAGGGAAAAGGGAATTTTTTATCCTTGGCCCGGATTTTCATTTCCTCCAGCGTATCCCCCACATCGGTGTACCCCATTTCGGCCAGGTTGAGCGCCTTCGGGCTGTTGGGTGAAATCATGACCATGCCGACGCCCTTGGTCTGATAATCGAGGCAGACGCGGATCAGCCGGTCTTCATAAGCCTGGGCCGTCGGGCAATGGTTGCAGCTGAAGACAAGGACGACCAGCTTGTGCCGTTCGAAATCCTGGAGGCTCCAGATTTTGTCGTCCGTGCCCGTCAAACGGAAATCCGGCGCTTTTGCTCCTATCGCCAAAATCTGTGGGTCCGGATGCGCCGGCTGAGCCGCCAGGCGCAGTCCGCCCAAAGCCAGGATCAGTATGAACACCTGAAATGTTCGTTTCATCAAATTCGGATCCTTCACTCCCAACTCCTCCCGGACAGAGATTATTTAACCCGATCCGCAATCCGTTCCAAGAGCAAAATCCCGGCCGGGATCGACTCGTGGCGGAAACCGGCGGTTATGGAAAGGACGAGCACGTTCAATGGCTGCGAGTTTCCGCAAAGACAGAGAGCGGACATGCTGGTTACGAGAAGATGAATCATGACCTCGACGATGTTATCAGCTTAGCGCACTAAAGACAACTGGCCCGGGACTACCTAACGCCCTGTGAGGACTATCGACAATGGTAACA
>Ga0299912_10001913_pt1 | contig 16947 bp, 15 predicted proteins | sample RVTome_2_FD_207667 | JGI IMG/M metagenome (GOLD analysis project Ga0299912, IMG submission 207667) | Soil microbial communities from uranium-contaminated site in the Upper Colorado River Basin, Wyoming, United States - RVT95D214 (version 2) ... | reverse complement strand
GCATCGCCCATGGGGCCCCCGACCACGAAGCGTCCAGTGGCGTTAATATAGTATTTGGTGCCCTCATCGAGGTAAGAAGTAGGTATGGTCTCTTTGATGACCCTTTCCAAAATGTCTTGATGGAGCGTTTTGGGGTCGACTTCCTCATCATGTTGAGCAGCAATTACCACCGTATCCACGCGCTGAGGGACACCATGCCTATATTCTACGGTAACCTGTGCTTTCCCATCTGGACGCAGATAAGGCAGGGTTTTATCCCTTCGCACCTGGGCTAAGCGCTGGCATAGCTTGTGAGCCAGGGAGATGGGCAGGGGCATAAGCTCGGGGGTCTCGTTGCAGGCAAAGCCCACCATTATCCCCTGGTCTCCAGCTCCTAGCCTGTTGAGCTCGTCGGCGGAATGGAACTTCGTTTCCAGAGATTCGTTTACGCCTAAAGCAATATCGGGGGACTGCCCCTTGATGGAAACCATAACACCACAGGTGAGGTAGTCGAAGCCGTATTCAGCCCTGGTGTAGCCAATTTCTTTCAAAGTCTTGCGAACGATGTCAGGTACTTCCACATAGCAATCCGTGGTGATCTCACCGGTTACTATCACCAGGCCAGTGGTAACCGTCGTCTCACAAGCCACACGAGCCATGGGGTCTTGGGCAAGGATAGCATCCAGGACAGCGTCTGAGACCTGATCGCACAGCTTGTCGGGATGGCCTTCGGTTACCGACTCCGAAGTCACCAGCAATGACGCTGAGTTTTGAAAAGTTGTGCTCATTCAATTCCTCCTTTTAGGTAGATTGGTTTTTACCTAAGTTCCGCTTCTCCAGCTTTCCAGGTACTTTTTTTGTTCTGCGGTTAATGTATCTATGGTGATGCCCATGGAGAGGAGCTTTAATCGACCGATCTCCCCGTCGATCTCCTTGGGCACAGAGTATACTTTAGGGACCAGGGTTTTTCTCATCTTGATCATATACTCGCTGCAAAGAGCGTGGTTGGCGAAGCTCATATCCATGACGCTGGCGGGGTGGCCCTCGGCGGCGGCGAGGTTGATGAGCCTGCCTTCACCCAGCAAGAAGAGATGGCGGCCATCGGCTAGAGTATACTCGTCTACGAAGGGTCGCACCCTGCGCTTTGCCGTACTCATCGCTTCCAAGGCGGGGATATTGATCTCCACATCGAAGTGACCGCTATTGGCCAGGATAGCGCCTTCCTTCATGATCTCGAAATGACCTTTGTCGATGACGCTGGTGTCGCCGGTGAGGGTTACGAAAATATCCCCTACTTTGGAGGCGTCCATGAACGGCATCACCTCATAGCCGTCCATGACCGCCTCGAGGGCGCGAATGGGGTCCACCTCCGTTACAATGACGTGGCTGCCGAGGCCCCGTGCCCGTAGAGCTACGCCTCTCCCGCACCAGCCGTAGCCGCAGACCACCACCCTCTTGCCCGCCCACAGGATGTTGGTGGCACGGGTAATGCCATCGATGGTGCTCTGTCCCGTGCCGTAGCGGTTGTCGAAGAGATGCTTGGTGTCGGCTTCGTTGACGGCGAAGAGGGGGTACTTGAGGGCGCCCTCCTTCTCCATTTGCCGCTGCCGTTTCACGCCGGTGGTGGTCATCTCAGTGCCGCCAATAATATCGGGGATGAGTTCGGTAAGCTCTCCGTGGATGGCGGCAACGAGATCGCCGCCATCATCCAGGGTGATCTGGGGCTTATAGCTGAGGACGGCTTTGATGTGCTCATAGTAGGTGGCCATATCCTCGCCCTTGATGGCATAGGTGGGGATGCCGTACTTCGTCGCCAGGGCAGCCGCCACATCGTCTTGCGTGCTCAGGGGGTTGCTGGCGCACAGGACCAGATCAGCGCCACCGGCTTGCACAGCCAGGGCCATATTGGCAGTTTCGGTGGTGATGTGGAGACAGCCCGAAACGCGAATGCCTTGGAGGGGCTTCTCTTTAGCGAACCTCTCCCTGATGAGCTTCATCACCGGCATCTCGCGAGCCGCCCATTCGATTCTCAGCTCACCGGCTGATGCTAGAGAAGGGTCTTTAATATCGTAGCTAGTTGTCATCCTTTTGGTCTACTCCTTCTTCATTTTGGCGAAAACTTGGCTTAGCATCTTTTCCTGAGATGCTGAGGTATCTATGACAAGGTGACTTGTTGTGGGGATCTCGGTCACCTTCTCGTATGCTCTCTTAAGATCTCCGAAAATCTCCAGTCGACCATCGGAGGCCGACTCCTCCCTCACTCGGCGTTCTAGTCGCTCTACGATGGTTTCTTCAGAGCACACACACTCCAGGGCCCAAAAATCGGCACCCTTTTCCTTGGCCAGATCCATTGCCTTTAGGCGATCCTCAGCCCTCCCGAAGGCGGCATCTAGTATCACCGATCGCCCTTCGCTCAAACGGTCGCCGGCCTGCTTGAAAAGCTCAGCGTAGGTTCTCTGTGAGAAATCATCCGAGTATATGCCTCCTCGCACCTCTTCGAAACGGTGCTCTGTTGCGGGGATGCCAGCCAAATCTTTTCTGACTACGTCCGAAGAGATGGCCGGTATGTCCAGCCTTTCCGCGAGAGCCCGGGCAAGGGTGCTTTTGCCGCTGCCGATAAGGCCGGTGGTGATAAAAAGGGCCGGCCTTTGAGAACCTATGAAGGAAGAGGCTAGGTCGAAGTATCTCTGAGCTGCCTCGAGTGCTCGCTTCTTCTCCGTTTCCAAAATCAGGGGGTCGTCCAGCTTGAAGCTTTCCACCTTACCTCGCACGTAAGCCCGATAACCCTTGTAAAAGTTGAGCAAGAGCAGGAGATCGCGGTCACCGGAACCAGCAACATAGGTATCGACGAGGTGCTGGGAAAGCTCAGGATGGCCGTGGAAGTCCATGTCCATCGCTAGGAAGGCTATCTCGCTGGCTACATCGGCGTAACGAAACCTCTCATTGAACTCGATGCAGTCGAAGATACATATTCCATTTGTGAAGCACACATGAGCTGAGTGCACATCGCCATGGCAGTCTCTTATTCGACCTTTGTCCATCCTTTTCTGGAGTAAAGGGTGGTTTAGCTCCAGGAACAAATACGAATAGTATTTTAGTGCTTCGTAAGCCTTTCGGGAAAGGCAAAGCTCGATGTACTTCTCCGTTTGGGCGAAGTTCTCTCGGCAGTTTTCGCGAATCATCTCCAGATCGCCGTAGCTACTTATCTCGTCGTTCGTTTCCGCTCGCGCGTGAAACTGAGCTAGCTTTGCCGCCACTCGCTGTACCATCTCTTGGGATACCTGGTCGGCCTCAAGAAGCCTATCCATGGTCCGGTCGGGGGGTAGTCGTCGCATCTTCACCGCGTACTCGATGGTCTCTCCCTCGCCTTCCACTGAGAGGGCCCCGTCTTGTTCAACCACTTTTACCACACCCAGGTATACATCGGGGCAGAGCCGCCGGTTGAGCAAGACCTCCTGCTGGCAGAAGAACTGGCGCTTTTCCAAGCTGGTGTAATCGAGGAAGCCGAAGTCCACCGGCTTCTTGATCTTGTAGACATAATCGCCAGCGAGAAAGACAAGAGATATTTGCGTCTGCACCAACTCAATGCGCTGGGGATGGTGGGGATAAGCCTCTGGGCGCAAGAGAGCCTGGATTAGGTCCGGCAATTCCGACATTTGCTTTCGCTTACCTCGTGTTACTAAGCCTGCCGGCCCCGTTGCGGGCGGCTTGTGGCCTTTCTTTTCTCTTCTAATTTCTTGGCCTTACGCCGATGTTTTGATTGAGCTACTCTTTTCGTTTTGTTCATGTTTCACTTCCCGCTATCGTGATCTACATAGACAGCTCGCCTCAAAGCGCAGTCGCCTCTTGTGCATATTTTGAACGTAATTGCCTCGACACCTCGCCCGTAAGCTGCAAAGCCCTTATCGCTGCTTGAGGCGAGAGCGGACCTAAACCGCAGGACGGTGTGATCAGGCACTGCTCCCTGAGGAGATCGAAGTCGATGCCTTTCTTGGCCAGGGCGCTCATCGCTTCCTCCAGGCGCTGAATAAGGCTGCCCGCCGTTTCAGTAGCCAATGCGTCTTCGTCGGAGGGGACAATTCCCCAGGCGATGATGCCGCCGCGCTGGATGAAGGCCTTGACTTCGGCCGGGTACAGGCTTAGAGACCATCCGTAGTTGTAGGCGTCAATATGGAGGATGTCGACGGAGGTCTCCAGCAAGACAGACCAATCGGTGTTGCCGCAGCAGTGGATGCCTTTTAACCCCTCGATGCCTTGGAAAACCTCCTCCAATAGGGTGACCACCTGCTGGCGGGAAACCGAGACGAAGGCCGAGCCGAAAGAGCTCATATAAGGCTCATCGACGAATATGATAGTGTTAGGGGAGAGGCGACTCAGCGCCCTCTCCTGCCAGGTGGCCTTTAGCCTTAAGTGTTTGGCCAGGGCATCGGCCAGGATGTCGTCGTAGAGGATGGGGCGGCGGTCTTGGTCGGTTACGGCAAGCCCCCAGCTTATGGGCCCCGTAACTTGCCCTTTAACCGCGATGGGTGAGCCTAGGTCCTTTGCGAGGAAGGCGTGAAGGCCGGCGGCATAGTTGGGCCTCAGGGCGTAACGCTCCACCTTGTTTTCCAGGTATGCCGCGTAGAGTTGGGCTAAGGCATCGTCCAGGTCTTGGGCGCGATCGACGTATATGTGCTCTCCCCTGATGACCACGCCGGGGAACCCCTCACTGAATTGTGCGTACATATTCTCGAGAAAGGACCTCTTGGGAAGCGAAGGCCAGGGTGGGATCTCCCCAAGATGGGCAAGCACCAGCGAACAGGCCTCGTCGGGGTCTGTTTGTGGCATGCTGCCGATAGCCGTGGCTAGCCCTCTAGGCTCAAAGCTGAATGAGGTCAAGGCTTCAGTTCCTCCTCACTTAATATACTTCCCGATGAGCAGCGCCAGGTCTTTCTTTACCTGAGTTGGAATCCGATCGGGCGCGGTAATGATGGCATTCTGGAGCGCCGTTACACAGGAGCATTCCCGTTTTTCTGGGATATTGGCCACTACCCTCTTCAATATCCTTTTAGCGGTGGCCACATTTCTGAGCAGGTTAGAGAGGACCATCTCAATGGTCACCGACTCTTCTGATTCGTGCCAGCAATCGTAATCGGTGACGCAGGCCAGGGTGGCGTAGCACATCTCGGCCTCTCGCGCCAGCTTGGCCTCGGGGAGGGCGGTCATGCCGATGACGCTGGCTCCCCAGGAGCGGTACAGGTTGGACTCAGCTTTGGTGGAGAAGAGGGGCCCCTCCATCGCCAGATAGACGCCGCCCTGGTGAACTTTTGCCCGCGACCTTTGCGCTGACTCATAGACAATATTGCTCAAGACGGGGCAAAAGGGGTCGGCGAAGGTGGTGTGAACCACGACCCCCTCTTCAAAGAAGCTATTCACTCGGCTCTTGGTGCGGTCGATGAGCTGGTCGGGTATGACCAGATGGAGAGGGTGGATCTCCTCCTTCAAGCTGCCCACCGCGCTCACCGAGATGAGCCACTCCACGCCCAAAGACTTGAGGGCGTAGATGTTGGCTTGCACCGGCAGGTGGGTGGGGTTGATGCGATGCCCCTTGCCATGCCGGGGTAAGAAGGCGACCTTTTTCCCTTCCAGGGAGCCGACGACAATGGTGTCGCTAGGGTCGCCGAAGGGCGTTTTTATCGCCACCTCCTCGACATCGGTCAGACCGTCCATCTCATAGAGGCCGCTGCCGCCAATAACTCCGATCTTAGCTTCAGCCATTTATGTCTCCATCACTGTTTGATTTCTGACCTTTATGTACTTGCACGACACCGGGAAGCCTTCTAGCGGGCTCGGGGTGGCCAAACGTGGAGTCGGATATATCCCTTCTGTTCGCCTTCAATTATTTCACCTGTGTCTTTTACTTCTTGCCACCTTATCCTCATGGGACTTTTTACCGCGTTCAGCTTGAAGAGCCCGCTTCTATCAGGGATATGAATAAAAATCGAATGACCACAGTGCGGACAAACAGCCCGGGCGAGTGAGCCGCCGGCGCCCCTAGCTCTTCCCGTATCATCAAAAATCCCCGTGCAGCGAATCTCGCGTCCTCTAACATTCATAGACACGCTAACCCTCCTTTTGAAATGCCTTCCTCAGCCTTGCCTCGTAGGGCTCTTGTAGAATGCCCTTCTCGGTTATTATAGCCGATATATAGTAATGGGGCGTTATGTCGAAGGCGGGGTTAGCCACTGTCACCCCCTCGGGGGCGATGCGTATCCCCTGAATATGGGTTACCTCCTCCGGGTCGCGCTCTTCGATAGGGATCTCCTCGCCTGACGCTATCGAAAGGTCGATGGTGCTAGTGGGGGCGGCCACGTAGAAGGGCACCCCGTGCTCCATGGCCAGGACTGCTATGTTGTAAGTCCCGATCTTGTTAGCCACATCGCCGTTGGCCGCTATCCTGTCGGCTCCCACCACCACGCAGTCGATCTCGCCCTTGCTTAAGAAATAGCCGGTCATGGTGTCGGCAATGAGGGTACAGGGGATTCCCTCCTGGACTAGTTCCCAGGCAGTGAGCCGCGCGCCCTGCAAGCGGGGGCGGGTTTCCGCCGCATAGACGTGGATCCGCTTGCCTTGTTCGTGGGCGGCGCGAACAACCCCCAACGCCGTGCCATATTCCACCGTGGCCAGAGCGCCGGCGTTGCAGTGCGTCAATATGCGGAACCCGTCTTGGATCAGCTCCGCCCCGAACTGCCCCATGCGCCTATTCGCCTCCCGCTCCTCGGCCTCTATCTCTTGCGCTTCAGCTAGAAGAGTCGCTTTGATTTGTGCTACATCTTCGCCCTGTTGAGCTGCTCTGTTCATTCTCTTGAGGGCCCAGGATAGATTGACGGCGGTGGGGCGGGTGCAAGAAAGGACCTCGGAGATGTGACGGATCTCGGCCAGGAGTTCGTCTACGCTATTGGCTTCGCTTTGCTGCGCTCCTAGAGCCAGTCCATAAGCAGCGGCCACGCCGATAGCCGGCGCACCGCGAACGCGCATCTCTCTGATTGCTGCTGCCACCTCGCGGTAATCGCCCAGAACCAAAAAGGCCTGCTCCTGGGGTAATTTTGTCTGGTCGATGAGTCTAATTCTGCCTTCTGTCCACTCTATGGTTCTTATCACCGTTTCTTCCCTGACTGTCCTGCAAAAAAGCAATAAAAAACTTCCCGATGAGAGAAGTTTGCTACAACTTCACTCTCATCTTTCAGGGTACGTCGCTCCCTGTCGGAATTGGCACCATATCCGGACTCAACGGTAGCCAAGCCATTGAGTTCCACACTGGTTGCCGGGCTTCAGTGGGCCGATCCCTCTGCCACTCTGGATAAGAGTGTTGCTCAATATGCGATTTTCAATAAGATTAACCTAAATCGGGGTGCTTGTCAAGGCAACTTTTTGGATATTTCTCCCTACCTAATGAGTTCATATGCCGTTACCTGGCTGGAGAATAGCCGGCTGAAAGCTCTGTTCCAGACATGCCGGTGGCTTAGGGCAGAAGGCCTGCATAAAAGCCCCTACAATGGCCGGGTCCCACTGGGTGCCAGCGCCCTTCTTCAGTTCTGCCAAAGCCCCCTCCGCGCTGAACGCCCGGCGATAAGGCCTATCGGAGGTCATGGCCTCGAAACCATCGGCCACCGCTAGGATGCGGGCAACGAGGGGGATCTCCTCGCCTTTGAGGCCATCTGGGTAGCCGGTGCCATCCCACCTCTCGTGGTGGTGAAGGATGGCGGGGACAGCATCTTTGAAGGCCGAGACACGCTCTGCCGTCTGGGCACTCACTACCGGGTGGGCATGGATCATTGACCATTCCGCCTGGGTTAGCTTGGCAGGCTTGTTGAGCACACTGCTGGGGATGCCCACTTTCCCAACATCGTGCAGTGGGCACGCTATGCGTAGAATGGCGAGCTGGTCTTCCCCTAACCCCATCTCCCTTGCGAGTTTGAGAGCAAGCTCGGCGACCATGGCCGAGTGGCCGGCGGTGTAAGGGTCTGCAGCCTCAACCAATTGAGATAAGGCGTCTAAAGTTTCGAGAGCTGCGTTCTTGAGCGCCTCCTCTGCCTGCTTGCGCCCGGAAATATCCCGTACCACCGCGGAAACAGCCGGCTTGCCTTCGTATTCGATAAGCTTGGCGTTAACTTCAACTGTTATACCTGTGGCCGTAGTGAGCTCATAGCGCTCAGGCTCTGCTTCACCTGCTATCCTTCTGCGAAACCGCTCTCGGACCTGTTGCTGACCTTCTGGAGGAAGGGACGACCCCAGGGGACTGCCCACGAACTGGTCTAGGGGGACTCCATAAATCTCCACCGCTCTCTCGTTGGCCATGATGACTTTCTCGTCCTGAATTACTAAGTAGCCATCATTGATATCGCCCAGGAGCCGGCGATATTTCTCCTCGGAGGCGGCTAGTTCCCTGGCTCTGGCCGCTGTTTCAGCCGCCACCCGCTTGCGCTCGGTGATGTCTATGGCGATCCCTCTCAAGCCCATAGATTGGCCATTATGAACAACAAGACTGCCATATACCGAAACAGGGAATGTGCTGCCGTCTTTCTTTAGTGCTGTGAACTCAACACCTTCTAGCTTCTCTCCGCGAGATACCCGTCGAATACTCTCTTCGGTTCTATCTCTATCATCGGGAACACAAAGTTGAACAATATTTAACCCCCTGTCCAGATCCTCCTGCGTGTACCCGGTAATTTCGAATCCTTGCCGGTTGGCGAATGTTAAATTGCCTCTTTCATCGATTTCGAAAACAATTTGCGGTAATGAATCGACTAGTCCTCTGTATCTCTGTTCACTTTCCTTCAGGGCCTGCAAATTCTGCTCCAAGAAGGCAATGGTGGCTTCGGCTATGTCCCGGTAGTTTTCTGCCCGTGCCCACTCCTTGCACCAGGCACCCTCTAAGCGCTTATACTCGATTCTTGCCACTTCAGTCATTGGCTGGCATGGCTGTGTCAAGGCTGTTTCGGTCTCCATCTAGCGCCTTCCTTTCTTGCCCTTAAGCCTGGGTCTTAAAACGATATAGTTTACCGAAGCTCTTTGTTCTTCACTAGAAATTGACGGAGCAGAAACGGTGCGCGTCCCCTTCTTACCACGGAGGAGACCTTAGACGGAGCTCAGCAGCATTATGACTCTGATCACCGTCTAGATGTGGTGCTTTCCCTTCTTTTACGCCAACCTGGTCGTATAAATAAAAAAGGGGCGAAGAGGGAAATTTCTCTCTTTCGCCCGCCGGTGCTGCTAGCTGAACCCGCCGACCAAATGTTCTATACATCTCCAAATTGTAGCGATAGCGCTACTAATTGTCAAGGGTTTTGGCTCCCTTTTGGGCCCCTTTTTCGCGGCTTTCTTAGGAATTCCTCCATTGCCGCGTGAGTGGTCACCCAGTTGCGAGCTATCTTGCGCGCCGGTAGCTCTCCTCGCTGGGCTAGCTTTCTCAGCCACGAATGCGATAACGCACAGGCTGCGGCAGCCTCAGCCAGCGAGATAAACTGTTGATTCGTTGTGGCCTACCCTTCGACGATGGGCAAGCAGCACACATGATAATGCGCTCCCCGGAAAGTAGAGAAGCACATCCCACCGAGGCCTGCTCACCTTTGGCCCCGATTGAATAGGGGTTGACATGGCTTGCGCCAAGCTTCAGACCCGTGGCTTTGTGCCCACGTCTTTCGATGAGTTTGCCTTTTCGGTATGGAGTCGCTATTTTGTTTTTAAAGTACGCCTCTTACTACTCCATCCGCCTCACAATACCAACCCTTTTCGTCGAAGTCAACACCCCAATTGGGTCGATACGGCTCCCTATTTGGGTACATCAACTCTTTGACCTGGCCGTGATCTCGATCTTTTCCCGCTGAGGCATCCTACGGCCGACGGCAGCAGCGACGCCGAAGACCTGGGACATGAGGCGCTCGAAGTTCTCGAAGGTCAGAGATTGGGCGCCATCTTTGAGGGCGATATCGGGATTGGGGTGGACCTCGATCATCAAGCCGTCGGCTCCGGCGGCGACAGCGCCCAAGGCCAGGGGGGTAACCAGGTGCCACTTGCCGGTGCCATGGCTGGGATCGCCGATGATGGGGAGGTGGCTGAGTCTTTTGATGGCGGGGATAGCGCTGACATCCATGGTGTTACGGGTATAGGTCTCGAAGGTCCTGATGCCGCGCTCGCAGAGCATAAGCTGGCGGTTGCCTTGGGAGAGGATGTATTCGGCTGATAGGAGCCAATCCTGGATGGTGGCTGACATGCCCCGCTTGAGCATGACCGGCATGCGCGTTTTCCCCACCTCATCCAGGAGGATGTAGTTCTGCATATTGCGGGCGCCCACTTGAAGTATATCGGCGTATTTGGCCACCAGGTCGATGTCGCCGGGGGTGAGGACCTCGGTGATGATGGGTAAGCCCGTCTCAGCTTTGGCCTCGACCAAGATCTTCAGGCCGTCTTCGCCCAGGCCGCGGAAGGAGTAGGGGGAGGTGCTGGGTTTGAAAGCTCCGCCGCGTAGCATGTTGGCTCCTGCCGCCTTGACCGCTCGCGCTGTGTCCAGCACCTGTTGCTCCGTTTCCACAGCGCAAGGCCCGGCCATCACCACCAGCTCGTCGCCACCAATGGTCACATCCCCCACCTTTATAGTAGTATCCACAGGCTGGAACTCCCGGCTGGATAGTTTATAGGGCTTGCTGATGGGAACCACCTCATCCACGCCAGGTAGGAGCTCTAGCATGTCCTTTAGCTCGGCATAGGTCTGTCCCACCACACCGATAACCGTCCTCTCCACGCCCGTGGATGTGTGCCCCTGCAACCCCAAGTGGGTTAAACGCTCAAGAATGCCCTCGACTTCTTTTTCGGTGGAACCTTTTCTCATGACCACGATCATTGTTTCATCTCCAGCGCCACTCACCCCTGCTTTTGCTATTCGCCTCCCGATGGAATCGGGGTGTTCGGCCACGACCTCAGATTCTCGGCCCCTTTGATATACACGTGAACGATCTCGTCGGCGCTCTTCTCGGTGTTTACTAGCACCAAAACACGCAGGCATTTAGACAAGCTGCCTGCCACGTTCATTTCATGTCCACAGAGGAGGGCTACATTGGTCCAGCCCATCTGCCGAGCTGCGACCGCGGGGAACTCAGCATCGAGATCCGTCGTAGTGGTGAAATAGGCGTAAGCTATGTCTTCCGCCTGGAGATCGTTAGCCTCGATCATCTTCTGCAATAGCTCCTCCGTCGCTGCCAGGATATCCTCCCTTGTGTTGTCCTCCACCGTGGTTGCACCACGAATGCCTCTGCACCACAAGTTAGCTTCTCCTCCTTAATTGCTTCGTCGCGTTGTTATCTCTTGCACATATTGTTGTGCTCTCGTTACCCGTTCTTGGGCCGGTGCCTTCTCTATGAGGTCGATGATAGCACTACCGATGACTGCGGCGTCGGCATAGCTGGCAAGGGCCTCGATATGGGCATGGGTCGATATACCAAAGCCCACCGCTAGCGGCAGTGGGGTGCGCTCCCGAACGCGGGCGACAAAATCTCTCAGGCCCGGCGCTAGCTCCCGGCGAGCGCCGGTAATGCCGGTCAAGCTGACGCAATAGATGAAGCCGCTGGCCATTTGGCACACCTTCTCAATACGTTCATTGGTGCTCGTGGGTGTCAGCAGGAAGATGAGGTCTATCCCGTTGGCTAGGCAAGCCTCCTGTAGAGGTTTCGCCTCCTCCGGCGGCAGGTCGACCACGATAACGCCATCCACTCCCACCGCGGCACAGCGGAGGGCGAAACGCTCAACCCCATAACTGAGAATAGGGTTATAGTACCCCATCAGAACTAGGGGCGCGTCAATAGAGCACTCCCGCAGGCGTTGGCAAACCTCCAGGCACTTTTCGAGAGTCACGCCCCGTTGCAAAGCCTGGAAACTGGCTCGCTGGATGGTAGCACCGTCGGCCAAGGGGTCGCTAAAGGGCACTCCCAGTTCCACGATGTCCGCTCCCGCAGCTACCAGAGCCGGCACTAGGGATAAAGTGGCGTCCACATCGGGGAAGCCAACGGGCAGGAAGACCACCAAGCCTACTCGCCCCTGCGCTTTGATTCCGGCGAACCTTGCACCGATTCGGCTCATTCTGCTTTATCCGTCCAGACGCTAACTCACGAAAAGTAATGCCTATCATAGCACGCAAAAGTGGGCTCCGCAACATTGTCAGCGGTCAGGTACTGGGTCAGCTCAAAACTTGGGCAGTTTGGAAAGAGGTTATGAAACTGGCTGGCTAAATTTGCCGATATAACCTGTGCCTGTAGTCGGTGAACCCGTGTTTCTTCCAGAACGAATAACCCACTTGATTTTTTGCAAGAACCTCAAGTTCAACACGGTCGATGTTTCTTGACTGGAACCACTTCAGAATCTCGCTGAGCATTTCTTCGCCAATGCCCCTGCGGCGATAGCTTGCCGTGACTGCCACATGATCAATAGCCCCAAACGTCTCGAGTTCAAGTCCCCTCGAACTCCTGATTTCCGATAGGGAGTATCCCACAACTCGCCCGCTATCCAATGCTACCAGCACGAGACCGTCTTCTGATTTCATAAGTCGTCGCACCTGCTCCTCTTCAAAACCTGGCACTGCGCCATCAAGCGGCGTGAAAATGTGGTCAATATCCTGATGGAAACGCATGAATTCTAGCCACAGTTTATCTATATCGGATATGTGACGTTCCTCAGCTCTGACAATCTCAATCATCTAAGCCTCTTCCGCAGTTTTCAGACTGCCATCCAATTCATCACAACCGTGCTGGTATCTTAGAACAAATTGCTCGACTTTTCAAATTGACCCACTACCGGCAAGACAAAAAGGGGCACCGAAAACCTCAAGGAAAATGGGCCTCAATTCGTCTACAACGTGACTCCCAGGGCCTCGGCCACGATATTCAGGTCTTTGTCGCCGCGCCCGCTGAGATTTACGAGGACGATCTGATCCTGAGGCAGCCCGGCGGCCAGCTCGGTGGCGTAATAGATGGCGTGGGCGGGCTCCAGGGCCGGTATGATGCCTTCGGTCTCGCACAACAGACGGAATCCGGCCAGCGCCTGCTCGTCCGTGACAGCAACGTAGGTCGCCCGGCCGGTCTCCTTGTAGTAGCTATGCTCAGGGCCAACTCCAGGGTAATCCAGCCCGGCGGAGATGCTGTGGGTCTCGCGGATCTGGCCGAAATCGTCCTGCAAGAGGTAGGATTTGGCTCCATGCAATACCCCTACCCGGCCTGTTACCAGGCTGGCGGCGTGCTGACCAGTGCTCAGCCCTCGGCCCGCCGCCTCCACACCGATGAATTTGACCTGGGTATCCTTGACCATAGGATGGAAAAGACCCAGGGCATTGCTGCCGCCCCCCACGCAGGCCACGGCGTAGTCGGGCAGACGACCGGCGGCCTCCAATATCTGCTGGCGCGCTTCCACGCCGATGATCGACTGGAAGTCTCGTACCATGACCGGATAGGGGTGAGGGCCGACCACGCTGCCCAGAAGATAGTAGGTGGACTCGACATTTGTCACCCAGTCGCGAATGGCCTCGTTGATAGCATCCTTGAGGGTGCGACTGCCGCTGGCCACCGTCCGCACCTCTGCTCCCAGCAGTTTCATGCGGAAGACGTTGAGGGATTGGCGGCGGACATCCTCCTCGCCCATGTAGACGATGCAGTCCAAGCCCAGCATGGCGCACACGGTAGCCGCCGCCACGCCGTGCTGTCCGGCCCCGGTCTCGGCGATGATGCGCTTCTTGCCCATGTACCGGGCCAGCAATCCCTGGCCGAGGGCGTTATTGATCTTGTGGGCGCCGGTGTGGGCCAGGTCCTCCCGCTTAAGGTAGATTCTGGCCCCGCCGCCGCGTTGGGTCAGCTTGCGAGCGAAATAGAGAGGGGTAGGTCTGCCAGCGTAGTCTTTACATAACATGGCAAATTCGGCCTGGAAGGCGGGGTCTTGTTGCGTACGGCGGTAGGCCTCTTCCAGGTCTGCCAGTGCTGCCATCAGGATCTCGGGGACGAATTTGCCCCCGAACTGCCCGAAGTGGCCGAGGGAATCCGGTAGTTCGTCTGAAGAATCTATCGACTGAGTCACTTCTGCTCCACTCCTCTCACCGCCTCGATGAAGGCTTTTATCTTGAAGGCATCCTTAACTCCCATCGTTTCAACACCGCTGGAAACATCCACCCCCCATGGGTGTACTATTTTCACTGCCTGAGCTACATTCTGCGGCGAAAGCCCGCCGGCTAAGAAGAAAGGAAATCCTTGCGCCAGTTCCTTTGCCAGCACCCAATCGAAGGCCTGCCCGGTTCCCCCGTAAACGCCTTCCGTTTTCTTATCCAGGAGGTAAATTATGTCCAAGCCGAGTGCCATATCAAAACCGGCCTGCAATTGTGCGGCGATCTCAGCCGTGGATTGGCCGCTTCCAACATGAACCGCCTTGATGATGGGCCTTTGGATCTGTCGGCAGTACTCCGACGGCTCATCGCCGCTGAGCTGCACCCAATCGAGGCGGCAGTAGTCGGCGATCTGATTGACGTCCTCCGCGGGCGTATTCACGAAAACCCCCACTATGGCCGGGCAAGTTGGTCTGTCTTTCAGCGCCGATACTATCTCTCGCGCCCTCTCCGGGGTTATCTGTCGCGGGCTGGTCGCGAAGACAAAGCCTAAGAAGTCGGCGCCGGCCTCAACCGCGGCCCCGGCGTGCTTCAGTTGGCTGAGGCCGCAAATCTTGATCTTGGTCAAGCTAGCTCCCTCACCTTGGCGGCTATATCTTCGGCGGTCACCAGAGCCTCGCCTACCAGCGCGGCGTCCACCCGCCACTGCGCGAGCTTATCCATATCGCTGCCACTCTTTACCCCGCTCTCACTGATCACTATGCGGTCGGGCGGGATAAGCGGGCGAAGCTGCTCTGTTACGCTCAGGTCAACCTCAAACGTCCTTAGATTGCGATTGTTGACGCCGATGATCTTTGCTCCGCTTTGCAGGGCTACCTCAAGCTCATCCCGGTCGTGAACCTCCACCAGGCACTGCATCCCCAATTGCCGGCTTAACGAAAGAAGCTGCGATAGCTCTTCATGGCCCAGAATGGCTACAATGAGGAGCAGGGCATCAGCTCCGTAGGCGCGGGATTCGTAGACCTGGTAGGGATGGAAGATAAAGTCCTTGCGCAGCAGCGGGACGCTGACTCGCTCCCTGATGGCTGCCAGATGAGCGAGGCTGCCCTGAAAATGATCCGCCTCGGTCAGGACCGATATGGCCGCCGCGCCATTTTGCGCATAGGTCTCGGCCAGTTGCACGGGGTCGAAGTTGGGGCGCAGCAGGCCCTTAGAGGGCGATGCCTTTTTCACCTCGGCGATGAGCCTAACCCGCTCACCCCCGAGCGCCGCTCCGAAATCGAGCGGGGTCGGCGCTTCCCGGATGCTCTGCTTCAGCTCGGCCAGCGGCACCTCGGCCTGCCTCCGCGCTAGCTCCTGGCGCACGCTCTCCACTATCTGATCTAAAATCGTGCCTGACATCATTATTGCAGGCCCTGGCTAACCACGATCAACCCCCTGAGCTTCTCCCGCGCCCGTCCGCTGTCCAGCGACTCTTGCGCCCGCAAGACGCCTTCTCTCAAATTTGCGACTCTATCGCCCGCTACCAGCGCTGCCGCCGCGTTCAGGAGCACGATGTCCCGCTTTGGCCCTTGCTCGCCACTCAGGACGGCGCGCAGCGCGGCGGCGTTCTCCTCCGCCGTTCCGCCCACGATGCTCTCCATGCTCGCCCTCTCGAAGCCGAAGTCCTCGGGAGCCACCGCATAATCTATGATAATACCCTCTTTTAGCTCGCAGATGGCCGACAGCCCGCCGATGGATATTTCGTCCAGCCCGTCCTCGCCGTGCACCACAAGGGCGTGGCGGCAGCCCAGACGCTGGAGCGCCTGCGCCATCTTGGCGGCCAGCGTGCTCTCGGCCACGCCGATGACCTGCGCCTTCGCCCGCGCCGGATTGGTCAGCGGGCCCAGGATGTTGAAGATGGTGCGAATGCCAATCTCGCGCCGCGGCCCGGCGGCGTATTTCATGGCCGGGTGAAAGATGGGGGCGAACATGAAGCCGATGCCCACCCTCTCTAGGCACTCGCGCACGCCCTCGGCGCCGAGGTCGATCTTCACCCCCAGCGCCTCCAGCACATCGGCGCTGCCGCATTTGCTGGTCATGGCGCGGTTGCCATGCTTGGCGACCTTGAGGCCAGCGCCCGCAACGACGAAGGCGGCGGCGGTGGAGACGTTGAAGGTGCCGAGGGCATCGCCGCCGGTGCCGCAGGTGTCCACCACGGCGTCGGAAATTTCGACCGACATGGCCTTCTCGCGCATCACGCGGGCCAGCCCGGCGATCTCCTCCACCGTCTCGCCCTTGAGGCGCAGGGCGGTGACGAAAGCGCCGAACTGGGCGGGGGTGGCCTGGCCGGACATGATCTCCTCCATGACGGCGGCGGCCTCCTCCAGGCTCAGCGACCGCCCCGAAACTAACGCTTCAATAGCTTCACGTATCATGGTCAGGCTCCTTTTTAAGTCAAGGTGAACTTGAACTGCGTTCTGAAAGCTTGCATCTGTTCGTTCCCCGTCTTGTCTATTCGCGGAGGGTATTCAATGCCATCAAAATCCTCCCATGTGATTCTGACCACAAAATCCGCAGCATCAGGGGAAGGGGTGAATTGTCCCCTAATTGGGCGGCACTCGAATAACCTCATATCACCTGAATTGAGTGAGCTTGGCCCGTCATAAAGATAGAAAAATGTTTCAGGGTCTTTGCGCCACCAGCATTCGACCTTGATGTTACGAGCTGGGCCTCTACCGCAGTTCTGAATATTCACACTTGCGCCCAGCTCATTGACTGTATGAGGAACACCCCACAAAGTTAGCTCTGGCACCCTACCTTCTTTTCGTTGCCGTTCCATCTCCTTAGCCATTTTCTTTGTTTGTTTGGCATAC
>Ga0299912_10001912_pt1 | contig 16951 bp, 16 predicted proteins | sample RVTome_2_FD_207667 | JGI IMG/M metagenome (GOLD analysis project Ga0299912, IMG submission 207667) | Soil microbial communities from uranium-contaminated site in the Upper Colorado River Basin, Wyoming, United States - RVT95D214 (version 2) ... | reverse complement strand
AGCAGGAATACAATTCCAATAATACCAAACGGCTGGATATTGCCGGAATGAGCGAGCTGCTGCTGAAGCTTGACTGTGTTAAGCGAGCGTTGAGGGGGGAAAAGGTTGAGGGATAAATGGTGGAATGGAGAGTACTCAGAAATTCAGATTTGAGGTCAGGGGTTGGAAGAAAAGATTCAATATTCATAATCACCCCCTAACGTTTGACTGCTTGATTTCTCGCGATTTCTAAGAAAGAGAAGCCAATGAAACAAGTACTGATTACCGGAGCGGAGGGATTTATCGGCAAAAACCTGCATGCGGCTTTGCAGCAGCGTGAGGATATCGCCCTATCCATCTTTGATCTCACCAACACTGATTCTGACCTGCCGCCAATGTTGGATAAGGCCGATTTCATTGTCCATCTGGCCGGTATTAACCGGCCGCAGCACGAAGATGAGTTCCGCACCGGTAACGCGGGCCTAACCGAGAAGATCGTGAACATCCTTACGGTACACGGTAAGGCGACGCCAGTTATCCTTTCCTCCTCCACCCAGGCGGCACTTGATAATCCCTACGGGCAGAGCAAACGTGTTGCCGAAGAAGCGATTTTCGCTTACGCCCGTTCTTCCGGCGCCCCTGTTTTCGTGTATCGTCTGCCCAATGTTTTCGGCAAATGGAGTCGCCCGAACTACAACAGCGTGATTGCTACATTTTGTCATAACATGGCCCATGATCTACCGCTTCAGATAAATGATCCGACGGTGGTATTGAACCTGGTCTATATCGACGATGTGGTGAGTGCTTTTATTAATGCCATCAACAGCGCTTTCGCTTCTCTTGGCTCTCACACCGCAGCCTGTGGACAGACCCCATTTTCCAAAGAGGCTCTTTCTCGTGAATTTTCTTCCGTCCATCCCGTCTATACCATAAAAATCGGCGAGGTCGTAGCCCTCCTTGAGTCTTTCAAAGAGAGCCGGGCCATGCGGAGCATCCCCGATATGGCAGATCCGTTCATAAAAAAACTCTACAGCACTTATCTGAGCTATCTGCCGACCGACAGGTTCAGCTCTCCGCTGAAAATGAATAATGATAACAGAGGGTCCTTTACTGAATTTATTAGAACGCCCGACAGAGGTCAGGTATCCATCAATATCTCCAAGCCCCGCATCACCAAGGGCAATCACTGGCATTCGACAAAGAATGAAAAATTTTTGGTTGTGAGCGGAAAAGGAGTGATTCGCCTTCGCAAGATCGGCTCCAATGAGGTGTTTGAATATTACGTAAGCGGTTCCCATCTGGATGTTGTCGACATCCCGCCCGGCTACACCCACAATATCACCAATACCGGAGATACGGATATGGTGACGGTCATGTGGGGAAATGAAGTCTTTGATCCGGACAAGCCGGATACATATTTTGAACCCGTTTGAGATACAAGATGTCTTTGGTGAGCCTCTCTCGATTAGGCGGGAAGGGAAGATGAATGGAGACTATTTTCGGATTAACGTTACGTCTTCTTTTTGTATTAGCGCGTTCATGATATTTTTTGGTCATGATGGGGCAGGGGGGCGAGGAGGGGCATGAGTGAGGATCCTTTACCTGCACCAATACTTCATCACCCCAAAAGAGATTGGAGGGACACGCTCCTACGAGATGGCCCGGAGACTGGTATCGTGGGGACATACCGTGGAGATGGTCACATCCCAAAGAGATCTTCAAGGGGGAGGTGGCCAAGGGTGGCAGGAGAGCGACGAGAGCGGCATCCATGTTCATCGTCTGTCCGTCCCCTATTCAAATTCGATGTCCTATTCCCGGAGGATCGCGGCATTCTTCAAGTTCGCCGTCGGCGCAGCTCTGAAGGCGGCATCGCTTAAGGCTGACGTGGCCTTCGCTACCAGCACTCCACTGACCATCGCCATCCCTGGAGTCTACGCTGCACGACGTCAAAAGATTCCCATGGTCTTTGAGGTGCGTGACCTTTGGCCAGAACTCCCCATCGCCATGGGAGCCCTTAAGGGGGCCTTTTCCATCTTTGCGGCGCGACGTTTGGAGCATTGGGCCTATCGGAACTCTGCTCAGATTATCGCTCTCTCCCCGGGGATGAAAGCGGGGGTGGTTAGGAAAGGATATCCCGAGGCGCTGGTTCATGTGATCCCCAATAGTTCCGACATTGAACTATTCACTGTACCAAAAGAAAGGGGAAAAGAGTTTCGCCGAAGATACCAATGGTTGCTGGACAGACCCTTGGTGGTCTACACCGGAACAATTGGAAGGGTCAATGGTATCGAATACATGGCTAAACTAGCTGTCTCAATGTTGAAACTCGATCCCGAAGTGAGATTTTTAGTGGTTGGCGAGGGGGGAGAAAAGGGCAAAGTTCAAGGAATCGCTAAGGGATTGGGTGTATTGGATAAGAACTTCTTCATGATCGATTCTCTTCCAAAGACAGAAATTGCCGCCGTACTTTCCGCCGCAGACATAGCGACCTCATTTTTCATCGATCTGCCAGAGCTTTGGGCAAATTCGGCCAACAAGTTCTTCGACGCCTTCGCCTCGGGAACCCCCGTGGCGATTAACTATAGGGGGTGGCAGGCGGAGATCTTAGAAGAGACCGGCGCCGGCATCGTGCTGGATGCTCATTCGATGGACCTAGCGGCGGTCCGGTTGATGGAAATATTGCGAGATAAACCTAGGTTGGCGCGGGCTGGTCAGGTTGCCCAGAAATTGGCCGAGGAGCGTTTTTCGCGGGACAAGTTAGCCAAGCAATTAGAAGGTGTATTGTTGGGGGCTGCGCAGAAGTGATGGGCGATGTTTTAAATAAGATTTTGACCTGCCCCCCCTAAATCGATCCAAGTATAATGAGAAAAAACGCCTGAAAGGAAGGAGTCATTATAGGGAGGGTACGGATTATGCCGGAACAAATCATTTCATTGGAAAGCTTCATGAGGCCGAAGTGCTCATTGCACAAGGCTTGGCGATTGGAGAGGTCTGTCGAAAGATTTCCATTTCTGCCTTGCAGGCGATCCTTAGAGTGATAACCAAAGCAAACCATATGGCTTTGAATATGATTTTTTATTATTGTGTAACGGAATGCGCGCAGTGGGTTGGCGTGTTCAATATCGTGACGGGGAAGGCCAGGCCTTTTTGGGAGAAAGCCGAGAGCACCCGGTAGATTCGTATCCGAGAGAGTTGCGAAAAGAAATATCAGATGAGTACGATTGAAGTGCTTGTCGCAACAATGAATCAGACTGATATGCGAAAATACCACGAGATGAACATCAGAACTGATGCATTATTTGCCAATCAAGCCGCAGAGCATAAATACCAGGAAGAAATGATAGGACAACATCGGGTAAGGATGATTACGACAATCTCCAAAGGTGTGGGAAAAAACAGAAATATCGCTTTGCAGTTTGCATCGGCGGAGATTTGTTTGCTAGGCGACGATGATATGCATTATACAGATGATTACCCGGAAATATTGGCGCAAGCATTCAATGAATTGCCTAACGCTGATGTTATTATTTTCAATATTGATACCGCAGGTAAAACCGTAAAGCGCAGGAAAAACAGCAAAATAAAGCCGGTGAAAATCTTTAATTTTCAAAATTACGGCACGGCAAGAATTGCTTTTCGGAGAGAATCTATTATAAGAGCAAATATATGGTTTTCTTTGTTATTTGGCGGAGGCAGTCGGTATTCGTCGGGTGAAGATTCGCTTTTTTTGCGGGATGCGTTGCGTAAGAAGATAAAAATATTCACCTATCCGGCAACGATTGGAACTGTTGATCAAACAACCTCAACCTGGTTTGTCGGCTATAATGAGAAGTACTTTTTTGACAAAGGTGCTGTGTTGCAAGCGATGTTTCCAATATTAAAAAATGCTTTAGCTAAGTTTTATTTCCCGTTGAGGTTAAAAACAATGACTAACCTTTCTGCGAAAGAGATGCGGAGTTGCATTGCGGCAGGGATAAAAGCTTATACGCAAGGGATAAATTACGAGGAGTGGAAAGCCAGTATACAAAAGAAATAGAAACTCCTCGAAGGGGTGAAGGAATGAAGATTAAAATAATCACGATACACTGTCTCCATAACTTCGGTTCGGTTTATCAAGCCAGCGCATTACAAAGGTATCTATTAGATAACGGGTACGATGTCGAGATTATAGATTACCGACCAGCTTATTTTAGCTCCGGACGAAATCGTTTTAAAACTTACGTAGGTAGATTATTGAACTACGATGCATATGTCATAAGAAAAAAAAAGTTTGAGAAATTTATTTCGAAATATATGGTATTGACTATTGAGCAATATCAAGAGTTTGATAAGCTTCAGTCTTTCGAGAATACAGCAGATGTATTTATCGCGGGCGGAGACCAATTGTGGAATGATTATCATTTTTCAGGTCAGGATCCAGCATATAAATTAGCTTTTGTTACTAAAGGCCAGAAAATAGCGTTTGGAACCAGTATGGGGCGAGATAACTATACGGAGGTTGAGATAAAAAAAATAATCTCTGCCGTCCACAATTTTCGTTTTATCGGCTTAAGAGAGAAGACGTCCGTGAATTTTTTAAAGTCAGGCGGGCTTGAAAACGTAGCGCATGTTGTCGACCCGGTTCTTCTATTGGATAAGAGCTTTTATGAGAATAATGCGATAAAGCCGAAAATGGAAAGGTACGCACTACTCTATTTAGTGGATAAAAGCCCCCTTTTAGATGCGGCCGTTGAATATATCACGAGAACACTGAAGCTGAAGATTGTCCACGTGTGCGGCTTTAAAAAGAAATGCCGATGCGATTATTTCCTTAAGGATTCAGGGCCGGGGGAGATACTTGGCTTATTGATGTACGCAGAGTTTGTAATCTCAGCATCGTTTCATGCGACACTCTTTTCCATATTGTTTAATAAAAACTTTGTGTCGCTACTGCCGCACGAAAACACAAACGCTAGAATAACTGAATTGTTGGATTATGTGGGGTTGAAACAGAGAATTATTTCAAACGAGAAGAACTTGAAGGTTATCTCTGAGCCGGTGAAGTATGATAACGCAAATAGAGTTATTGAGGATATTAGCAAGAACTCAAGAGCATTATTGATAGAAACACTAAAAGCGATAGTCCGTGATAGGGAATGGGATTAATTTTAATGGACATTTTATATATATCTGGAATGTGCTCGGAAAATAAGTTCGATGTTTATTTCCAAGCTGGCATTATAAAAAAATTGCCGCAATCACAAAAATATCATCATCTGCTTATTGAAGGCTTGCGGGAAAATACAAGGGGGCGAGTATTGGCAATATCTTCATATCCAGTGAAAAGGAGTTGGGCAAAGAAGATCTTTTTTTGGGCGCAAACAGAAAGCATTCACGAGATTACATATCGGTATCCCTTTTTTTTTAACATGCCGATTTTAAGACAGATATGCCTTGGCGTATCAAGCTTTATTTATTCAATAATGTTTCTTCGAAATAAAAATAAGAATAGTGTTGCGATTTGTGATATTTTAACAAAGTCGAATTCCACGGGCGCGAGATTGGCCTGTAGGTTGCTTAAGAAACCATGTGTCGGGATTGTAACCGATGTACCTGGACATACATCAGGAGCAAGAAGAAAGACACTACCAAAATACCAACAATATATTTTCAATCTAATTGAGCGAATAAGCTCTAAAAATGTAGACAAGTATGACGCATACCTTTTTTTAACTGAAGCGATGAACAAAGTGGTCAACCCGAAAAATAAACCCCATATTGTTATTGAAGGGCATTCAGATATAAAAATGAGACAAAAAGTGAACCTTTTGGAAAATAAGAATGATAAAATTACTGTTCTATATTCTGGCGGCATTCATAAGGAGTTTGGGATCGAAGTACTCGTTAAAGCATTTATGAAAGCAAATAATGACGATTGGGAACTTCATATCTACGGTGACGGAAACTATAAAGATGAGCTTGAAATTCTGTCCGCTAAGAATGCTAGCATTCGATATTTTGGTGTGGTAGAGAATGCGAAAGTTGTTGAAGCACAAATGAAAGCCCACTTGTTGGTCAATCCTCGTTTAACGGGTCCTGAGTATATTAAATACTCATTCCCTTCGAAAAATATGGAATATATGGCATCGGGTACGCCGATGCTGACGACCCGATTGCCGGGAATGCCTTTAGAGTATTACGACTATGTGTATATTGTTGATGATGAATCTGTCGAGGGGTTTTGCTCAGCATTAACCAGCGTGTTGTCTCAATCCAAATCTACGCTTCATGAAAAGGGAAAGAAAGCAAATAAATTTGTATTAGAAAATAAAAACAATGTAACACAGTCTTCCAGGTTAATTAGATTCATAGAATGCGTATTCGGGCAGTACTATAAATAGAAAAAGAGACGATGAGCGATGGCCGTAGTTTTATTCGATAAAAAAATAAAATGTTGCGGCTGCGCGTCCTGTAGTAATGTTTGTTCGAAGCAATGCATCATCATGGAAGCGGATGAAGAAGGATTCAAGTATCCTTCTATCGATAATAGTAAGTGTGATGAATGTCGCAAATGTATCAATGTGTGCCCGATCAATCAAACGACAAATGATGGCAGTTTTAAGGAATCGCAGTATTATTCCGCGCAGCATAAAGATGACGAAGTGATAATGGAGAGTTCGTCAGGCGGTGTTTTTTCTGCTCTCGCTAATATCGTTCTAAAGCAGGGCGGCGTAGTGTATGGCTGCGCTTATAATGAGAATATGCAGGCAGTGCATATAGGAATAGAAGAATCGGGCGAATTGAAAAGATTGCGCGGATCGAAGTATGTGCAAAGCGATATGCAAGGATGCTATTCGCAAATTAAAAGGCAGCTGGATGAAAAGAGGAGTATTCTGTTTACGGGCACGGCCTGTCAAGTTGCGGGATTAAAAACATTTCTTGGAAAAGAATACGAGAACCTTTTACTCGTTGATGTGTTGTGTCATGGAGTACCGAGTCCGATGCTTTTTGAGAATTACAAAATATATTTAGATAAAAAGCATCGAGGGAAAGTGGTGAATTATGAGTTCAGAAACAAGAAAAAGAATGGCTGGGGTAGCGAACACAGATCGTATTATGAAGTCGAAAAAAACGGTAAGATTACGGGACATCGGCCCATCCTTCCAGCATATTTCTGCGCTTTTTTCTGGGGGCTAAACCTAAGACCTTCGTGTTATGAATGTCAATATGCCGTCCCGAAGAGGAATAGTGATATTACGATGGGTGATTTTTGGGGGTTTTATGATACCTACAAGAGATACTTCCCAAAAGGAATCTCCGTAATGTCTGTCAACACTTTTAAGGGGGAAAAAGTGATAAATCTGTTGACGGCAAACATGGAGTTGCTGCCAATTACATTTGAACAGGCAACAAAAAGTAATACGAATTTCGCACGTTCCGTAACCAAGCCCAAAGTACGGGATGAGTTTTATAGAAAATTGCGGGATAAGCCTTATAAAGCGATAAACCGAATGGTTTTCCTCAATTGCGGCTATAGGAAATTATTAACTTCAATATACGGTAGGTTTGTGCCTTCGGGAGTTCGGCGAATTATCAAATTCGGGGTGGGAGGGAAGCGTACCCCAAACCCTGCACTATAAAGGGACCAATTAACGGTCCCTTCGTACCCTCAAGTGGACATAAAATACCGGAGAGATTGATCTATGGTGGAAAATGAATTTCCAATATCTCAACCTGAAAGTATTGAAAAATGCCATAGCCTTCCAGGGCGCCGATAAAAGCCATGCTTGTCAATTGTGCTTCTTGTTTGATAGTGTGGATTTTCGGCTTTAAGGTGAAGTGCGGAGAATTTTCGGTGGCGAATCTAAGCAAAACTCTTTATCCCTTGTCCTGGGGATCTCTCGGGAAATAATGTAATGACGGACCCGGTCCAAGATCATTCACCAGGTGCTTAAAAAAACTCTGACTTTGCGAATGTTGGTTCCGCCACATGAAAATGGGGGAGGTGATCGAAAGCGTGTCCAAATTAATGCCTTCTCTCGAGAATGTCGAATCTTCGGAGATGTTTGTCCTTTTCTGGGCAGGTGAGATCTTCGATCCGGCCCTCCCTGATATATACGACGCAAAGGTGCCGAATGAAAAAGCTTAAGGTAATGACTGTTGTAGGAACAAGGCCTGAGATAATTAGACTTTCGCGGGTTATTGCTGCTCTTGACCGAAATTGCGACCATATCCTCGTCCACACCGGGCAAAATTACGACTACGAACTCAATCAAGTCTTTTTCGAAGATTTGGAAATTCGTCGGCCCGACCGATTCCTGGAAGCAGCCGGAGCGACTGCCTGCGAAACGATCGGTCGGATTATCGAGCGGATGGATTCTCTTTTGGATCAGGACCGTCCCGAAGCCCTGCTCGTCTTGGGTGATACGAACAGTTGTCTGTCCGCCTATCCGGCCAAACGGAAAAAGATCCCCATCTTCCATATGGAAGCTGGAAACAGGTGTTTCGACCAGAGAGTTCCGGAAGAGATCAACCGGAAGATCGTGGATCACATTGCCGACATCAACATGCCTTACAGTTCGATCTCCCGGGAGTATCTTCTGCGGGAGGGCATTGCTCCCGACCGGATCATTAAAACCGGTAGCCCGATGTTTGAGGTTCTACATTATTATCGCCCGAAAATCCAAAAATCCGATGTCCTCGAAAGGCTGAATCTGCAATCGGGCGAATACTTTATCGTCAGCGCCCATCGTGAAGAGAACGTTGATTCGCTTCCTCATTTTGAGGGTTTGATTCGGATTCTCAACGGGCTGGTGGAGGACTATGGCAAGCGGGTCGTAGTAACGACCCATCCCCGAACCCGGAAAATCATCGAATCGCAAAAGCCGATTTTAGCCCCGGAAATTCTTTTAGAGAAACCGTTCGGTTTTTGCGATTATGTGAAACTCGAAATTGAAGCGGCGGCCGTTCTCTCCGACAGCGGGACGATCACAGAGGAGGCGAACATTTTCAATTTCCCAGCCTTAAATATCCGAGACGCCCACGAGCGGCCTGAAGGGATGGAAGAGGGGGCAGTGATGTTGGTCGGGATGAAATACGAGAATGTTCGACGGGGCCTGGCCGTTCTGTCGACTCGGCAGCATGGCGAGACGCGGGGCTCGCGGATCGTTTCTGATTACGAGGTTCCGAATGTTTCCGAGAAAGTCCTCCGGATCATCCTCAGCTATACGGATTATGTGAACAGGACGGTTTGGCATAAGCACGTCTGAAATGAATCTGTTGTAATAAAGCGGAATGAAAATTCTGTACATACACAAGTATATTTCGGCACTTAGCTAGGGTCTGCTGAAAAAGCCTCTTACTTTCCGTAGCCTCTTAATTATACACTAGATCTATGGTATATCTCGGGCAAGCTCAATGCTTCAAGTGCACGAAAAACGGAGTATGTCCCCCGAAAACAGTGCACTTAGTAAAGGAGCTTCTGCCCGTGTACCGACCTAAAGACCGCACCTCTCGGCCTCTTTTCCACGAGCTTTTCCCCTTCGTAGGCAAGCTTGATGAGCGGAACCGCGGATTTCGCATCGCGCAGCTCATTCCTTGGCAGGATCTGGAGGACGAATATCGGAAGGCGTTTTGGAAAATAAGGGGCTACGAGACCATTGATGTGCTGTATCTGCGACCTTCCGTTGTGCATGTCCGGTTATGAGGAGGGGCTCGTAGTTGAGGCGTATTGGCCAAACCGGATTGTACAGCTCGGCCTGATGGCCGATGCCTTGGTGGGTGAGTTGGACAATGTATCAAACTTTTGGAAAAAGACTATTTGATCTAGTTATAACAGTTCCCGCAATCATCATTATGGCTCCATATTTGGGGATTGTTGCTTTTTTGTTGCGGCTGAACTTAGATTCGGATTCTCCTTTTTTCTGTCAGAGAAGACTTGGCCTTTGCGGCAAGCCTTTTACTCTATACAAATTCCGAACGATGAATGATGTCAGAGATTCCCGGAATTCAGTTCTGCCCGACTCTGAACGGCTTACCCGATTCGGTAAAATTCTTCGAAGCGCTAGCCTTGATGAGTTGCCTGAATTATGGAACGTAATCAAGGGCGATATGAGCTTAGTTGGGCCAAGGCCACTATTGGTTGAGTATCTGGACAGATATACCCCTGAGCAGGCCCGGCGGCACGAGGTCAAGCCCGGAATCACTGGTTGGGCGCAGGTCAATGGCCGGAACGCACTCACTTGGAAGGAAAAGTTTGCGCTGGATGTCTGGTATATGGATAACATGTCGTTTTGGCTCGACGTGAAGATCCTGGCGATGACGGTATGGAAAGTGATCAAGCGGGAAGGAATCAATCAGCCTGGACAGGCGACTATGGAGGAATTCCGAGGAGGCATGTGATTATGTCAGAATCAGAAGACAGGTTTAAAAATTGGGTCTATCCAGAAATCGAGGACGGAAGGCCGACAAAGCACACTTGGATGGTCCAACATTCTAAGCGCCTGAAGCTCGGATTGAGGAGCGATATCGGGGCTTTCACTTATATAAACGCCCAGTTTGGCGTCGAAATTGAAGAAGAGGTTCAGATCGGTTCTCATTGCTCCATATATTCTGTCTCGACGATCGATGGCAAGCAGGGCTCCGTGCATCTTAAAAGAAACTGTCGGATCGGCAGCCATTGCGTGGTGATGCCTGGGGTTACTATCGGAGAAAATTCAATCATCGGGGCATTCAGCTTTGTGAACACCGATATTCCGGAGAATGTAATCGCAATGGGAGTGCCGGTCAGAATAGTCAAAAAAATCAATGATTGAGAATGGTTAAACCCCGCATCTACCTTTCCCCGCCCCATATGTCCGGCCACGAGCAGGAGTTCGTGGCCGAGGCGTTCCGGTCGAACTGGATTGCGCCGCTCGGTCCGATGGTTGACGCCTTCGAGAGGGAGATGTGCAAATATGTGGGGGTGCCGCACGCGACGGCGCTTATGTCGGGGACGGCGGCGCTTCATCTTGCGCTTCTGCTTGTCGGCGTAAAGACCGGGGACGAGGTCCTGTGCGCGACGCTGACGTTCAGCGCGTCGGCGAACGCAATCACTTATGCCGGCGCCGAGCCCGTGTTCATCGATTGCAACCGGGAGACCTGGAATATGGACCCGGACCTGCTCGAGGAGGAGCTGGCGGCATGCACGAAAAGGGGTCGTAGGCCAGGGGCCGTCATGGCCGTCGATCTTTACGGCCAGTGCGCCGATTACGGCCGGATCGAGGACATCTGTCGGAGATTCGAAGTGCCTCTGATCGAGGACGCGGCCGAGGCTCTCGGGGCCACCTGCAACGGGAAGAAGGCCGGGTGCTTCGGCCGGATGGCCGTGTTCTCCTTCAACGGCAACAAGATCATCACGACATCCGGCGGGGGGATGCTTGTATCCTCCGACGGGGAGATGATCCGGAAGGCCCGCTTCCTGGCTACGCAGGCGCGTGACCCGGCGCCTCATTACGAGCATTCGACGATCGGCTACAACTATAGGATGAGCAACATCCTGGCCGCGGTCGGGAGGGGCCAGTTGAAGGTTATCGAGGAGCGCGTTGCCGCGCGGCGCAGGAATTTCGAGCTGTACCGGAAGGCACTTGAGGGCGTGCCGGGCGTTTCGCTCATGCCCGAAGCGCCCTACGGCCGTTCGAACCGCTGGTTGACCTGCATCACGGTCGAGCCGGGGGAATTCAGCGCGTCGCGGGAAGATATCCGACTGACCCTCGAGGCGGAGAATATCGAGGCCCGACCCGTTTGGAAGCCTATGCACCTGCAGCCGGTCTTCGCCTCGTGCCGGAGGCGCGGCGGGGAGAAGGCGGCCGAGCTTTTCGACAAGGGGCTCTGCCTTCCGAGCGGCAGCAGCCTTTCGGAAGAGGACCTGCGGCGGGTCGTCGACATCGTGCGGAATACATACACCCGGGCGTGAGCGGGATCGAGTGGGGACACAACCCTGACGCAAAAAAAGAAAAAATGCAAAAAGTGCTTGAAATATTAAACGAAGTGTGATAGAGAAAGAAAGCTTTTAGGTGAACCTGCGCACGACCGGGAACCTGAAAATATTGCTGATAACAATCGGGCGGGAGTGATGCTCATTGGGGGGTTGATTGTATGAAGGAGAGAGTTTTGGGATTCGCGAGGGGGGTACTAAGGACGACGCCATTCAAGAGGCGGGCGTTCTTTCTGCTTGCGGACGTCGTTCTGATTGTCTTCGCCCTACATGCAGCGTTCTGGCTCCGATTCGACGGTCAGGTTCCACATAATTTTTCGCGATACCTGCTTGCCTATAGCTTGCTGGCCCTGGCGGTGAAGCTGGGGTTCCTGATGTTTAACGGCCAGCACGGCATTTCCTGGCGGTTTTACAGCCTTTGTGATCTGACGAAGCTCGTCCGGGCCTTAGCGTTCGCATCTCTCACAATAGCGTTCCTGCTGTTCTTTCTCAAGACTTACGTGCCCTTCCGGCAGTTTCCGAGGTCGGTGCTTCTGCTGGATTTTATCTTAGCCATGGGGTTGATCGGCGGCCTAAGGATCGCCAAGAGAGTCGTCCGGGAATACCGCTTTTGGACGGAAACGGGGATACGGGGCCGGACGAGGATCCTGATTATCGGCGCGGGGCAAGCCGGGGAGCAGATCTGCCGGGAGATGCTGAACAATCGGAAGTCGAAATACTTCCCGGTGGGATTCGTGGACGACGACCCGGCCAAGCATGGCATCAGTATCCACGGCATCAAGGTATTGGGGAAGCGGGCAGACATCCCCGAAATCCTGAAAAGCCGCAGAATCGACGAGGTTCTTGTGGCCATCCCCTCGGCCGATTCGAAAGATATACGCAATATTGTCGAGACCATCCGGAACGCGAACCACGTCAAGTCGATCAAGATCCTGCCGGGGATCATGGCCCTCATGGATGGCGTCGTGGCCCTGTCCGACATCCAGGAGATCCAAGTCGAGGACCTGCTGGGGCGGGAACCGGTAACCATCGACTACGAGGCCGTCCGGGGATTTTTGGCCGGTAAGCGTGTACTCATTACTGGGGCGGGGGGGTCGATCGGCGGGGAGCTGGCCCGGACCGTCCTGCTGTTCAAGCCGAAGAAACTGGCTCTGCTCGATATTGACGAAACCGAGCTATTCGACCTGATGAACCAGCTAGCGCTGGTCGGATCCGAGCTGACGCCCGTTGTCGGCGACATCCGCGACCGGGCCAAGATGGCCCGGCTCTTCCAGGCTTTCCGCCCGGAGATCGTCATCCACTCGGCCGCCTACAAGCACGTCCCCATCCTCGAGTCCTACCCGGAGGAAGCCGTTAAGAACAACGTCCTGGGGACGAAGATCCTGGGCGAGCTGGCGCTCGCCAATGGGGTGGAAAAGTTTGTCAACATCTCGACCGACAAAGCCATCAACCCGACGAGCATCATGGGGGCGACGAAGCGCGTGGCCGAAGAGTTGCTGCGGATCCTCGACAGGAAGAAAGGGACTCGGTTCATATCGGTCCGGTTCGGGAATGTCCTGGGCAGCCGGGGGAGTGTTATTCCCCTCTTCAAGGAACAGATACGGAAGGGGGGTCCGGTGACGGTGACGCACCCGGATATGAAACGCTACTTCATGTCCCCGGCTGAGGCCGTGCTTCTCGTGCTTGCCGCGGCGGCGGCCGGCCAGGGCGGCGAGACCTGCGTGCTGGATATGGGTGAACCGGTGAAGATCGTCGACCTGGCGCGGGACATGATCCGGTTGAGCGGACGCGAGCCCGACGTGGACATCCCCATCGTGTACATCGGACTGAGGCCCGGAGAAAAGCTGTTCGAGGAAATCCTGGGCGCGGAGGAAGGGACGGAACCGACCGAGCACGCCAAGATCTTCCGGGCGCGGAATTCGCGGATGAGGGAGGAAGAGCAAATTGTGGAGGCGGTCGATCGGCTCATCGCTTTGTGCGGTGAGGGGTGCCGGAGGGAAGATATCATCGGCGTCCTGAAAGAGATCGTGCCCACCTTTAGCGCGAACGGTAACGAACCTACGGCACCTTGCCGGCTGGACAAGGGGAGGGCGAAGGAGGAGGGTGCCGTGGGAGAGCTTGAACCTCCGCTCATTCCCCGAACAGGCCGGAGTCGATCCACTCCTTCTTGACGACGGACCAAAAGTCGGCGGCCGGGAAGCAGAATTCCGACAGATCAAGAAGGACCTTTTCTTCGGATACAGGCTCGAAGGCGACATCTTCGTCGCAGAACCGGAGAAAGCGCTTCTGGACGATTTCTATAGTAAATGTTGAATTGGATTGAGGCAGCGCTTCTCGCGGCGTTGGCGCCTCTTTTCCTTTTCCCCGCCGTGGACAGGGAGTGGCCGTTCCTTGTTTTCCCCCTCCTCTGGGTGGCGCGATGGTGGGTCGAAGAGAGGCGGAAGCAGGGGGGAGAGGCGGGGCTGAGGGACGGAGAGATGGGGGTGCGGGGCTGGGCCGGAACGCCGCTCGACGCGGCGATCATGGTCCTGGCTCTTCAACTTTTCGTCTCGTCCGTCGCGGCCGGCGATTGGGAGGCGATGCTTCCCAAGATCGCGGGCATCCTTTACGGGATCCTGGTGTACTTCGCACTTGTGCGGCTGGTTACGACGGACCGTTTGGCCGGCGCCGGGCTGGGAGTATTCGTCGCCGGGGGGACGGCGCTCGCCGCCCTCGGGCTTACCGGCATGTTCGTATCGAAGGAGCCCAATTTCCGGGAGATCGTCGCTTTCCTGTTCAAGAGAGTCCCGCAGAGGAATTGGGCATTCGAAGGGGCCGAGGAGGGGTTGAATCCCAACGCGGTCGCCGGCGTGATGCTGCTATTCGTACCGCTGTGCCTGGCCCTCGCCTTTGCGTGGACAAAGAGGCGGAGGCCGGGGAGAGAGAGCGCTGGGGAGGTAACGGCGCGCGGCAAGGCGTTCGCCGCTCCGGCCGGGACGTCGGCCGCGGTTCTGTGCGGCCTGCTTTCGGTTTTCTTCCTGATCGTGCTTTTCTTGACCCAGGCCATCGCCGCCTGGGTGGCCCTTGTCGCTGGCCTGTGGCTAGTCCTGCCTACTATAAAGTCCCGGGTGATAGGCGCCGTGCCGGCCGCGCTCTTCGTCGCCGCCGTCCTCGTTTTCCTCCCGATGACCGATAAAGAAGCGACCGCGCGAAAGGGGCAGCCTTTCTGGAAGTACAAGATCGAATTACGGTATAAGCGGTGGGATGTGGGGATAGACGCGGTGCGGGAGAGACCGCTTACGGGAGTGGGCGTGAACTTGCTGAGACAGCGGCCGGAACTCGGGTACGAGCATGCCCATGCCCACAACCATATGCTCCACACGGCAGCGGAGATGGGCATCCCGGGACTCATCGCCTACCTGGCCATCTTGGGAGGCGCGGCGTTCATGTGCCGCGAGACATGGCGCCGGGCAAGCGCGGGGTGGATGCGGGCGGCGGCCCGGGGGCTTGGCGCCGGGCAGGCGGCGCATTTCATCTTCGGCTGGGGGGATGCCATCCCCCTCGGGGCCAAGCCGGGGATTTTCTTCTGGGTGTCCCTGGCCCTCATCGCCGCGCTGTATGGACGCACCAGAGGAAATTGCGGGCATTCGCGCAGCGCGGAGTGAAATCGGGCGGCCCTCTTGAGGGGTGAATCTCATAATGTAAAATGCTAGTATACAATATTGTATACTCGTATTCGATATAATGAACGACAATTCGCCCGTCAACCGGCCGGTGATCTCGATCGTCATGCCCTGTCTCGACGAGGAGCGCTATATCGGCCGGGCGATCGAAAGCCTCCTGGAGGGCTCGGGGGGCGACATGGAGATTCTCGTGGTCGACGGGGGAAGCACGGACCGGACGCGGGAGATCGTCCGCCGTTTCGCCAGGAGGGGGAGCGAGAACACAGGCCGCATCCGACTTTTGGACAACTCGCAGAGACAAACGAGCGCCGGTTTGAACGCCGGTATCCGGGAGGCGCGCGGCGCATATATCGTGCGGGCGGATGCCCACTGCGTTTATCCGCCGGGCTACGCGCGGCGGTGCGTCGAACTCCTGGAGACGACGGGCGCAGCCAACGCGGGAGGCATCCAGGTTCCGATCGCTGAAGAAAGCGAGGGCGAACGCGGCGGGATCGTCCAGGAAGCCATCGCCCTGGCCATGCGCCATCCCCTGGGCGCCGGAAACGCCCGCTGGCGTCTTGGGTTGAGGAGCGGGTTTGTGGATACGGTTTACCTGGGCGCGTTCCGGCGGGATCTCTTCGACGCCGTCGGGTTCTACGATACGGAGGCGATAACAAACCAGGACGCCGAGCTGAACCTGCGTATCTCCACCGCGGGAATGAAGGTCTATCTCGACCACACAATCGAAGTGCTGCATTATCCGAGAAGGACTCTGCACGAGTTGGCCAGGCAGTATGTGCTCTATGGGCGGGGACGAGCTTACACAGCCCTCAAACACCGGAGGTTAACGTCGTGGCGCCAGGCGGCGCCGCCTCTTCTCCTGGCCGGGCTAACGGGATCGGCCAGCACGGCCTGCTGGATGCCGGGGTTACTCCTTGTGCCGGCGGCTTACGCGGCTGCGCTGGCGACGGTCGCGTTGGCGGCCCGGTTCCCGGAAAACCGCGGCGTCCAGGCTGAGGAGTGCGGCCTGAAGACAAAGCAGCCGGCCCCGGGCGGCGGCGGCGCGCGCGGGGGAACGCGGATCGGGGCACGCATACGGCTTCTCGTCGCAGCGGCTTGGGCTGTCATGCACCTGTGCTGGGGCGCGGGGTTCATTTGGCGGATGATTGCCGGGAAACGTCCGGCCCGGAAATTCAAAAGGAGCGGCGGTGCATTGTGAATATGCAGAGCAAGCTTCTGAAAAAAATCGCTCGGATCCTCAGGGTTTTCTTAACGGTCGCCGGACTCCTGGCCACGCTCTTCGTCATTTGGATGCTGGCCGGCTGGCCCATCCTCATCGACCGCTGGCTGATGAAGACGGAAAGACCGGTGGAGGCCG
>Ga0299912_10001911_pt1 | contig 16958 bp, 12 predicted proteins | sample RVTome_2_FD_207667 | JGI IMG/M metagenome (GOLD analysis project Ga0299912, IMG submission 207667) | Soil microbial communities from uranium-contaminated site in the Upper Colorado River Basin, Wyoming, United States - RVT95D214 (version 2) ... | reverse complement strand
TCTCACCATGACCTCCTTACGCGTCTTTCCTCTTGATCCGGTAAAGGACCTCGCCCAGGCATCCCGTCTCCCCCACGGCCGCGATGTAGAACCCCGGCATGAAGTGCACGCGGCTTTCGAGCTTGCGTTCGGGAAGGGTCTTGAGCAGGTCCCGGGCCTCCCAGTCTGACCCGCCGGACCGGAGGAGGACCGCTTCGGAGCCCGAAGCGATCTCCCCCAAAGCGTCTTTCAGGCTTGTGTATCGGCCCATGTTCTCGCTCCTCTCCTCCGAGCTCCCGCCAACGGTCCGGGCAACGCCAGACGCGGTGGCGGCCGCCGCTTCAGAGCTTGAATTTTTTCTGGATGTTCTCGGAGACGATCTGCCCGTCGAAGAGATAGATGATGCGCTGGCTGTAGTCCGCGTAGGCCTGGGAGTGGGTGACCATGACGACCGTCGTCCCGTTCTCGTGGAGCTGCCCCATGAGGTTCATGACCTCTTCGCCGTGGGTCGAATCGAGGTTTCCCGTCGGCTCGTCGGCCAGGATGATCTTGGGCCGGGCCACGACGGCCCGGGCCACGGCCACGCGCTGCTGCTGGCCGCCCGAGAGCTGCTGGGGAAAGTGGTTCTTCCGGGGCATCAGGGCCATGTGCTCGAGCACCTCGTGCGTCCGCTTCTTCCGCTCCGCGGCCGAGAAGCCAAGATAGAGAAGCGGGAGCTCGACATTCTCGAAAACGGTCAGCTCGTCGATCAAGTTGAAGCTCTGGAAGACGAAGCCGATATTGGACTTCCTGAGGCTCGCCCGCTTGCGCTCGGAGTAGCGGCTGACATCCTGGTCGAGGAACTTGTACTCGCCCCCCGACGGGTTATCGATCATGCCCAGGATGTTGAGCAGGGTCGACTTCCCGCACCCCGAGGGGCCCATGATGGCCACATATTCGCCTTCCCCGATCCCCAGGTCGATGTTGTTGAGGGCCGTCGTCTCGATCTCCTCGGTCGTGTAGACCTTCATCAGGCCCTTGGTCTGGATGAGCATCTCCTTCTCCTTTTCTATTTTAAGATGAGTCGGTCCATGTCGCCGAAGCCTTCGTACGACGACGTGATGACCTTGTCCCCCGGCTGGAGCCCCTCGAGGACCTCGTAGACCTGGGGGTTTTGCCGCCCGATGCGGATGAACCGCTTGAGCGCGACCTTGCCGCTCTTGTCGAGGGCGTAGATCCAGTTGCCGCCGGTCGTCTGGTAGAAGCCGCCCTTGGCGACGAGGACGGCTTCGGCGACGTCCCCGAGCTCGAGGCGGATGTACAGCGTCTGCCCGCGCCGGATGTCCGGCGGCGCCGCGCCGACGAAGTCGAAATCGACCTCGAATTTCCCCTGCTGGACTTCGGGGAAGACCCGGCGGATCTTGAGGTTGTAGGCCTTCTGCCCGAGGTCGAACTCGCCTTTTTGTTCCGCCTGGACCCGGGTGATATAGAACTCGTCGATCTGCGCCCGGACGCTGAAGGCGTCCAGGACGTCGATCTGGCCGATCGCCGTCCCCGGCGCCTTGAACTGGCCGATCTCCGCGTCGAGGGAGCTCAACTGGCCGCTGATCGGGGCGCGGATGACAAGGGCGTCGAGCTTCTGCTTGGAGGCCTGCAAGTTGTCATCCATCCGCTTGAGCTGCTCCTCGAGCGACAGCACTTGTTCCTCCCGGTATGCCAGCTCCTTCTTCTGACCCTCGGCCACGATGTCGCGGTTGCGGGTCTGATACTCGTAATCGAGCTTGTACTTTTCGAACTCGAATTCGGAGAGGAGGTTCTCCTTGTAGAGCTTTTCGTTGCGTTCGAAGGCGCTTTTCTGCTTGGCCAGCTCGTTCTCGATGTTGTTCATCTGCTGCCGCAGCGTCTGCCGGTATTGATCCATATTCAAGCGGACCTGCCGGAGCTGGTTGCTCTGCTGGACGAAATCGGCCTCGCGCCACATGATGTTGAGGAGCAGGTCGGTGTTGACGAGCTCGAGGATGGGCTCGCCCTTCTTCACCATGGTCCCGGCTTCCATGAAGATCTTGTCCACCCGGCCGCCCTCGCTCGTCGCCAGTGAGTGCCGGGAGATGGGCATGACGCTGCCCTGGATGGGGATGTATTCCAGAAAGGGGCCCTTTTCGACCGTCGAGACCGTGATCCGCTCCGCCTCGACGTTGAGGCTCGAGGCGCTGAACTGGAAAAGGAAAAGATAGAGAAGGATGAGAACGAACGCGGCGGCGGAGCCGACAAGAGCGATCTTCCGCGGCGGCCACTTTTTCTTCTTGATCTTGCGGTCCATGCCCATCAGGGCTTCCTGGTCCGGTTTCGCATTCTTCATGGGCGTCCTCTCAGGTGACCCATTAATGCACAGAACATGCCAAATTGCCTTCCCCTGGGGGAATGTCCAAAAAGCCGGATATTTTAAAAAAGTGTCCGGATGAGTGACAGTGATTGTCCGTTTCCGAACAATTATTATATAATTTCCGCGGAATCGGGCTCCGTCTTCAGGGAGAAACGGCCGACCTGAAGGATTTTCAAATCGGGAATGAATATTGCATAGGAGAGGGTCGAGGATTTTGTTTCATGCCGGAACGAAGGGTAGTGACAGAATGAAGAAGACGGGCAAGGTTCTGATCGTCGACGACAACGAGGATATTCTCAACGCCGGCCGGCTGCTTCTCAAGCAGCACCTGGCCGTGGTCGACACGGAGAAGGACCCCGAGCGCATCCCGGGCCTCATGCAGGCCGAAACCTACGACGTCATCCTGCTGGACATGAACTTCGCCAAGGGCGCGACGAGCGGGCAGGAGGGCTTCGCCTGGCTCCGCCGGATCCTCGACCTCGACCCCGGCGCCGTGGTCGTCCTCATCACGGCCTACGGGGATGTCGAAATGGCCGTGCGGGCGGTCAAGGAGGGGGCGTCGGATTTCGTCCTCAAGCCCTGGCAGAACGAGAAGCTCCTGGCCACCCTCAACGCCGCCCTAAGCCTGCGGCAATCCCGGACCGAAGCCCTGGCCCTCCGGAGCCGGCAGCGGCAGCTCAGCGCCGACCTCGACCAGCCGTTCCAGGACCTCATCGGCCGCAGCCCGGCCATGGAGGCCGTCTTCAAGCTCGTCCGCAAAGTCGCCGCCACGGAGGCCAACGTCCTCATCCTGGGCGAGAACGGCACCGGCAAGGAGCTCGTCGCCCGCGAGATCCACCGCCAGTCGCCGCGCGCCCGTGAGGTCTTCATCGCCGTGGACATGGGCGCGGTCCCGGAAACGCTCTTCGAGAGCGAGCTCTTCGGCCACGTCAAGGGCGCGTTCACCGACGCCCGCGAGGACCGGGCCGGTCGCTTCGAGGTTGCCTCGGGCGGGACCCTCTTCCTGGACGAGATCGGGAATCTCTCCATTCCTCTCCAGGCCAAGATCCTGACTGTGCTCGACAGCCGGCAGGTCATCCGGGTCGGTTCGAACAAGCCCGTCCCCATCGACGTCCGGCTCATCTGCGCGACCAATCTCCCCGTCCACGCCATGGTCACCCAGAGCAAGTTCCGCCAGGACCTCCTCTATCGGGTCAACACCGTCGAGATCCAACTCCCCCCGTTGCGCCAAAGGACGGAGGATATCCGTCTGCTCGTCGAATTTTACCTCGGCCTGTTCGGGCGGAAATACCACAAACCCCAGCTCACGGTCGGCGCCGCCGCCTACCATAAACTCCAGGGCTATCCCTGGCCGGGGAACGTCCGGGAGCTCCAGCACGCCGTCGAGCGGGCCGTCATCATGAGCGAGGCGGACGTCCTGCAGCCCGGGGATTTCTTTTTCCGCACGCCGGAGTCCGCGGGACCGGGCGCCGCCGCGGACTACAATCTCGAGAGCATGGAGAAGCTCCTCATCGAGCGCGTGGTCAAGAAGCACGACGGGAACATCAGCCGGGCCGCCCACGAACTCGGCCTCTCCCGCGCGGCCCTCTACCGCAGGATGGCGAAACATGGTCTTTAGGAGGCTCCGCTTCCTCGCCTCCGTCCATATCGGCCTCATCATTCTGCTCAGCGGCCTCTTTTTTTATCTGATGTTCCGGACCCGCCTCTATGCCGCCCAGGCCGCCGTCGGCCTGCTCATCGTTTCCGAGGTGGCGGCCCTCTTCCGGACGGTCGACCGGGCCAACCGCGACCTCACCCGGTTCTTCGAAGCCGTCAAGTTCGGCGACTTCACCCAGGCCTTCGCGCGACGGAGCCCGGGCCGCTCGTTCCGCCAGCTCCGGGCGGCCCTGGCCGAGGTCATGGGCGCCTTCCAGAAAGCGCGCGCGGAAAAAGAGGAACAGGCGCTCTACCTCCGGACGATCGTCCAGCACGTCGCGATCGGCCTCCTCGTGTTCCAGCCGGACGGCGAGGTCGACCTCATGAACAACGCCGCCAAGCGGCTCCTGGGCGTGATTCAGCTGAAGAATGTGCGATCCCTGGAGGCCGTGAGTCCCGGCCTCGTCCGCACCCTCCTCGGCCTGAAGCCCCGGGAGCGGGCCCTCGTCCGGATCGAACGGCCGGACGAACAGCTCCAGCTGGCCCTGCAGGCGTCCGAATTCAAGCTCCGCGCCAGGACGTTCATCCTCGTCTCCATCCAGGACATCCGGAGCGAACTCGAGGAGAAGGAGGTCGACGCCTGGCAGAAGCTCATCCGCGTCCTGACCCACGAGATCATGAACTCCATGACGCCCATCTCCTCCCTGGCCGCGACGGCCCAGGACCTCATCACGAGGAGCGGCGAGCGCGGCGACCCGGAATCCTGGAACGACATCGAGCTGGCCCTCCGGACGATCGCCAAACGGAGCCAGGGTCTCCTCCATTTCGTCGACGGCTACCGGAACCTGACGCGCATCCCCAAGCCGAACCTCAAGTTCTTCCCGGCGCGGGACCTTTTTTCGCGGGTCAGCCAGCTCCTCCAGTCGCCGCTCGCCGAGAGCGGGGCGCGGTTCGAGTCCTCGCTCCGGCCGGAGAACCTCGAGCTCCTGGCCGACCCCGACCTCCTGGAGCAGGTCCTCATCAACCTTCTCCTCAACGCCGCCGACGCCGTCCGGGGCCGCGAGAACGCCCTCGTCGAGCTCGCCGCCTATCTCGACGAGCGCGGACGGCCGGTCATCCAGGTGCGGGACAACGGGGTCGGGATTCCCGCGGAAAACCTCGACAAGGTCTTCGTCCCCTTCTTCTCGACCAAAGAAGGAGGGTCGGGGATCGGCCTCAGCCTGTCCCGGCAGGTCATGCAGCTTCACAACGGCACGATCAGCGTCTCGTCCCGGCCGGGTGTGGAGAGCGTGTTCACCCTGCGGTTCAGGATGTAACGACATCATCCCTTTCACGACGAATCTCGCCCCGGTCTGCCCGTTGACTATTCCCAGGGACGAAAATATGTTATAGGCATTCGCGGGCGAAGAGTCGGGATGATGAACGCCGGTTCGAGCCAGGACGCGAATCCCGAGACACCGCGCGTTTCAAGGAGGTCATGACGATGATTGCCGTGAGGAGTCGTGCCGCTGGCGTAATGCTTCTCGTCATCCTCGTCGCCGGATACCCGGCGACGCTCGCCGCCGAAGTCCGGCTGCCCGCCGTGTTCAGCGATCACATGGTCATTCAGCGGGATAAACCGGTCTCGATTTGGGGCTGGGCCGGCCGCGGCGAGGAAGTCAGGGTCAGTCTGGCGGGCCGGGAGCAAAAGGCGCGGGCGGGTGAAGACGGAAAATGGCGGGTCGCTTTCGATTCCCTTCAAGCCGGGGGCGGCTCTCTGGAGATGACCGTCCGCGGCGAGAAAGGGCCGGAGGTCGTCGTGCGCGACATCCTCGTCGGCGAAGTCTGGCTCTGCTCGGGCCAATCCAATATGGAGTGGTCGATGTCTGCCATCGCCAGTCCCACGCCCGAGATCCTGCGGGCCGACGACCCCGGGCTGCGCCTTTTCCAGGTACCGAAGAGGACATCCGACCGGCCTGAAGACGACGTCGAGGCGAAATGGACGCTGACGACTCCCGAGACAGTCCGGCCGTTCTCCGCCGTGGCCTATTATTTCGGTCTCGAGCTGCGCCGCGCGCTCCGCGTTCCGGTCGGGCTCATCATGTCGGCTTGGGGCGGGACAGCCATCGAGCCCTGGACGCCGCCGGCCGGATTCGCCGCCGTTCCGGAAGTCCAGCCGATCCTCGCCGAGACCGAGCGCCGGGTCACCGACTATCGCCGCGAACTCGCCAAGGCCCTTCCATCGTGGGAGGCCTGGGTCCGGGAGAGCCGGAAAGCCGTCGCGGCGAACGCCGAGCTACCGCGCCGACCGACGCTCCCCGCTCATCCTCTTGACAACCCCCAAGCGCCGACCACCCTGTACAACGGCATGATCCACCCGCTCATCGGATTGGCTATCCGCGGCGCCATCTGGTACCAAGGCGAGAGCAACAGGAACGACGGCCTGCTCTATGAGAAAAAGATGGAGGCGCTCATCCGCGGCTGGCGCGACGTCTGGAAGCTCGGCGATCTTCCCTTTTATTACATCCAGCTGGCGCCCTACAATTATGCTTACGGCCGGGAGACGCCGACAGTAGACATCCCCGACTTCCTCCGACTGCCCCTCATCTGGGAAGCCCAGTCCAACACCCTCCGGCTCCCGAATACGGGGATGGCCGTCGTGACCGACATCGCCGACCTCAACGACATCCACCCGCGGAACAAAAAAGACGTCGGCGCGCGTCTGGCGCTTTGGGCGCGGGCCAGGACCTACGGCGAAAGCGGGCTCGTGTACTCGGGGCCGCTGTTCAAGTCCATGTCCATCGAGGGCGGCCGGGCCAGGATCAGCTTCGACCACGTCGGCGGCGGGCTCATCGCGAACGACGGACAGCCGCTGAAGTGGTTTGAGGTCGGCGGCGAGGACCGGGTTTTCTATAAGGCTGACGCAACCATCGAGGGGGCCACGGTTGTCGTCTGGAGCCTCCGGATCCCTTCGCCGCGGGCCGTACGCTTCGGCTGGCATCAGTTGGCGGTGCCCAACCTGGCGAATAAGGAAGGCCTGCCCGCTTCGCCATTCCGGACTGACCGCTGGTAGGGCGCTCATTTGACGGGACGGGGAGGCGCCCCCCCTGTTCCAGCGGGCATTCCTTTTATTTACTACGGGGAGCAGAATGTACTTTGCATAATGCTTGCTGCTCCCCGAGTACTAGCCGGGCCATAAGGAAATATGGAGTCAACTATATTTCGCCCGGCTTAGTAGCTTGTTCGGCCGGGCCGGCCGCCTCGAGGAACTCCCAGTTCAAAATCGCGTCCATGGCCTCCGCCGGCGTCCGGGCGGCCCTTAGTTCCTGGAGCAGCATCCGATGTTGCGCCGCCCGGCTGGCCAAGGCGAGGAGTCTCACTTGGGTGTCCGGATCATGGGCGGGCGAGAGGATGAGAAAGACGATCTCTATCGGCTTGTCCGTCGCGACATCCGAAACGCCCGCTTTGGTCAGTCCCACGGCGATCGCCGGGTCGGCCAGGCCCTGAACGCGGACATGAGGAAAGGCCACGCCTTCGTTGAAGAACGTCGAGCCCTGGTCCTCTCGTTTGAGGATGTCGCGGACGAGCGCTTCCCAGTCTTCCACCCCGTCCTCGCGGCCGACGGTCGAGGCGAGTTGATACAGCACGCCGGTTTTCGAGACGGGTTTTTCCCAGATCAGAATGCGCCGGGCGGAAAGCCAACGGCCGAATGAGGGCCGGTCGATAGACTTCGCACCGGATGCGGCGGTCGCCGCTGCCGGGCGTGTCTCTCCAGGAGCTTCCGGCCGTGAAATCTCCGCCAGGGGTTTCTCTTCACACGTATCGAGGATGATGATGGTCAGGCCTCGGGCGTCTCTGACGAGGTTCTCGACCACGGACCGGCTCCTGCCGAACCTCTTCCAGAACGGCCTGGGGTGAGATCTCCCCACCACGACATGGCCCACGCGGTATTCTTTGGCGAAGCGGAGAATGGTATCAACGATATCTTCTCCTTTATAGGTGAAAACCATGGCTCCCAGCTGCTTGGCCAGCGTCAGCGTCTCGGAGAGGGACCGTTGGGTCTGGGCGTCGATCACCGTGGCTTCTTCGGCCGGTGTCTGGACATAGATGGCATACCAGTTCCGGTTGAGCTTCCCTGCCAGGCGGGAACCGTAGCGCAACAGTCTGCCGCTGTTGGGTCCGTGCGAACTCAAGCAGACCAGGACCTGGTCCGGCGCGGCTTCGACTTCATCCTCTTGCGTCTCGCGCCGGCGCTGGTCGATCTGGGACGCGAGCTCGCGCAGGGTGAGCTCGCGCAACCTTTCGAGGTTGGACGGCGTGAAGAAGTTCGCCAGGGCCGATTCGATGCGCTCGGCCGGGTAGACCTTGCCTTCCGTGATCCGCTTCCGGAGGTCCTCGGTCGCCAGGTCGACGTCGACGATCTGGTCAGCCGAGGCGAGGACGGAATCCGGCAGGCGCTCACGGACCTTGACGCCGACGGAGGTCTCGACGACGTTGTACAGGCTCTCCAGGTGCTGAACGTTCAGCGTGCTGATGACGTGGATCCCCACGGCCAGGATATCCTGAACGTCCTCGTATCGCTTCGCGTTCCGGCTCTCCGGGACATTGGTGTGAGCGAGCTCATCGATCAGGGCGACCTGGGGCTTGCGGGCGATGACCGCCTCGACATCCATCTCCTCCAGGGCGATCCCACGATATTCCCGCCGCAGCCGAGGGACCATCTCGAGCCCCTGGGAAAGACGGGCGATGTCTTCCCGGCCGTGCGTTTCGAGCAAGCCGATGACGACGTCAATGCCCTCGTTCTTCAGCCGGTGACCTTCCTGGAGCATCTGGTAGGTTTTCCCGACACCCGCGCTGTAGCCAAGATAGACTTTCAGCTTTCCGCGCTGCGAAAGGCGGATCATCCGCAGGAAGGCGTCGGCCCTATTCTCCGCCATGCCGGACTCCGTCCAGGGCCAGATTCAAGACGAGGACGTTCACCCGCGGCTCACCCAGGATGCCCAGGGTCCGTCCCTCCCTCAGCCGCTCGACGAGGTGGCGGACATCCGCCTCGGCCAGCCCGCGCGCTCTCGCCACGCGACCGGCCTGAAGGAAGGCGTTCCCCAACGAGATATGCGGGTCGAGCCCGCTGGCCGAGGCCGTAACGGCATCGGCCGGGACCAGGTCGACCCCGAGAAGGCCGTTTTCCCGGCGGTAGGCATCGACCCGCTCGCGGATCGCCTCAGCCAGCTTCTTCGATGTCGGCCCCAGGTTGCTCGCTCCGGACCGCGCCGCGTCATGTCCTTGGCCCGCGGCCGAGGGGCGGGGATGGAAATAACGGGGCTCCGTGAACGCCTGGGAGAGAAGACTCGATCCCAGGATCTGCCCGGCCCTCTCCTCCAGGGAACCGTTGGACCTCTTCGGGAATAATCCCTGGTTCAGAATCCAAACGGTCAAGGGATAGATCCCGCACAACACAATGGCCAGGCAGAGGACAGCCCGCAGGGATATCTTGATCTCAACGAGCCAGGCTTTCAGCCCCATTATCGTCTCTCCATTCTAGACCAGGTGCAGGGCATTCAGCATCATATCGATCAGCTTGATCCCGGGAAATGGGGCGACCACACCGCCCAGGCCGTAGATGAGAAGATGCCGTTTAAGAAGGGCCGCCGGACCGAGAGGACGGAAGCGGACGCCCCGGAGGGCTAGCGGGATGAGAGCGACGATGATGAGGGCGTTGAAGATGACGGCGCTCAGGATGGCGCTCTGCGGTGAGCGCAGTCCCATGATGTTGAGCGGGGCGACCGCGGGAAAGGCGCCCACAATCATGGCCGGGATGATGGCGAAGTACTTGGCCACGTCGTTGGCGATACTGAACGTCGTTAACGCGCCCCGCGTGATGAGCATCTGCTTGCCGATCTCGACGACCTCGACCAGCTTGGTCGGGTTGGAGTCGAGGTCCACCATGTTCCCGGCCTCCTTCGCCGCCTGGGTTCCCGTGTGCATAGCGACGCCGACGTCGGCCTGGGCCAGCGCCGGCGCATCGTTGGTCCCATCGCCTGTCATGGCCACCATATGTCCGCCTCCCTGTTCCCTGCGGATAAGCGTCAGCTTGTCCTCGGGTTTGGCCTCGGCGATGAAGTCGTCCACCCCGGCCTCCCGCGCGATGGCGGCCGCCGTGAGCCGGTTGTCGCCCGTGATCATGATCGTCTTGATGCCCATGGCCCGGAGCCGGACGAAGCGGTCCCTGAGCCCGCCTTTGACGACATCCTTGAGCTCGATCGCGCCCAGGACTTTGGCTCCGTCGGCGACAACCAGCGGCGTGCCGCCGGAGCGGGCAATGATGTCGGTCGCCTCACTGACCTCGTCCGGGAGGTCCTCTCCCGTGAAGGCCTGGACGACATCGGCCGCCCCTTTCCTGAGGCGCCGTTCCCCCAGGTCGACACCGCTCATTCTCGTCTGGGCGGAGAAGGGAATAAACTTCGCTTCCGGGAGTTCGGCCAGGGAGCGGCCCCGGAGTCCATACTTCTTTGCCAGGACGACGACGCTTCGTCCCTCCGGCGTCTCGTCGGCCAGAGAGGCGAGCTGCGCGGCGCCGGCCAGTTCCTCGACCGAAATCCCGGTCGCGGGCAGGAACGCCGCCGCCTGCCGATTGCCCAGGGTGATGGTCCCGGTTTTATCGAGGAGCAGGACGTCAACGTCCCCGGCCGCTTCGACCGCCCGCCCGCTCAGGGCCAGGACATTCTTCTGGACCAGGCGGTCGATCCCCGCGATCCCGATAGCGTTGAGCAGTCCGCCGATCGTCGTCGGGATCAGGCAGACGAGGAGGGCGACGAGTGACGTCGTGCCGAACGAAACCCCGGAATAGAGTCCGAGGGGTTTGAGGGTGATGACGACGACCAGGAAGATGACCGTCAGGGCCGCGAGAAGGATCGTCAGGGCGACCTCGTTCGGGGTCTTCCGGCGTCGAGCGCCTTCGACGAGGGCGATCATCCGGTCGAGAAAACTCTCCCCCGGCCCGGCGGTCACCCGGACCTTGATCCGGTCCGAAAGGACACGCGTTCCGCCGGTGACGGCGCTCCGGTCGCCGCCCGCCTCCCGGATGACCGGAGCGGACTCCCCCGTAATGGCCGACTCGTCCACCGTCGCGGCGCCCTCGACGACCTCCCCATCGGCCGGGATGGTCTCGCCGGCCGAGATCACGACCAGGTCGCCCGCGCGCAGGTCCTCGGCCGGAACCTGTTCGATCGCCCCCCCGGCCCGCAGACGGTTGGCGGTCGTCCGGGTGCGGGTCTTGCGGAGCTCCCGGGCCTGGGCCTGGCCCCGGCCTTCGGCCATAGCCTCGGCGAAATTGGCGAAGACGACCGTGAACCACAACCACAGGGTGATCTGGAGGATGAAGCCGGCGTGCTCGTGGCCGGACCCGAAGAAGAGCCCGACCGTCGTGGCCGCCGCTCCCACCTCGGTCACGAAGATGACCGGGTTTCTGAGAAGAAAGAGGGGATTCATCTTCTTGAAAGACCTGACGACCGCGTGGCTGATGATCTGGCGGTCAAAGAGGGAAAACGTTCGCGCGGCCATCACGTCCTCCCTAGTAGAGAAGGGCCGTCCCCGTCAGGATGAAATGCTCGACGACCGGCCCGAGGGCCAGGGCGGGCAGAAAGGTCAAAGCTCCGACGACGAGGACTGTGACAACGAGGACCAGCGTAAAGACGGGTCCGCTTACCGGGAAGCCCGCTCCGGACGAGGCGGCGGGCTTCTTTCTGGCCATGTTCCCGGCCAAGGCTAAGATCGGCACCAGCATCAGAAAACGCCCGAGGAGCATGGCCAGGGCCAGGGTCGTGTTATAGCGGGGCGTATTAGCGTCGAGTCCGGCGAACGCGCTCCCGTTGTTGCCCACCCCGGACGAATAGGCATAGAGAATCTCACTCAGCCCGTGCGGGCCCGCGGTGGACAAGCCGGCCCGGCCCCAAGAGCTGGCCGCCGCCCAGGCGGAGAAGCCGAGGATGCTGAAGACGAGGATGAGGACGGCCAGGACGCTCACTTTGACGTCGTACGCTTCGATCTTTTTCCCCAAATACTCGGGCGTCCTCCCCACCATCAGGCCGGTCAAGAAGATGGCCAGAACGATGAAAACGACCATCCCATAGAGCCCCGAACCGACGCCGCCGAAGACGACCTCCCCCAGCTGGATGTTGAACAGCGGGACCAGTCCGCCGAGCGGCGTGAAGGAATCATGCATCGCGTTCACCGCGCCGCAGGAGGCGGACGTGGTGACCGTCGCGAACAAGGCCGACCCGAAGGCCCCGAACCGGACTTCCTTACCCTCCATATTGCCCAGGGCGGGGTCGACCCCGAGGGCCGTCCAGCGCTCGTTGCCCGCGCTTTCCGCGCGCCAGCAGACCAGGGCGCCGGCGAGAAAAAGGAGCGCCATGGCGCCCCACACGGCCCAGCCGTGCTTCTGGTTCTTGACCTTCCGCCCGAGGTAATACGTGAGCCCGCTCGGGATGAGGAGAATCGCCAGGAGCTGAAGGAAATTGGACAGCGGCGTCGGATTTTCGTAAGGATGGGCGGCGTTGGCGTTGAAGAAGCCGCCGCCGTTCGTTCCCAGCATCTTAATGGCCGTCTGGGAGGCCGCGGGTCCTTGGGCCATAGCCTGTGTCGCTCCGGTTTCGAGAAGCCGCGCCGTCTGGTATGGCCTGAAGTTCTGAATGACCCCTTGCGACCCTAAAAAGAGGGAGAAGACGAGACTCGCCGGGAGAAGGAGATAGAGGTTGATGCGAATGAGGTCGACCCAGAAATTTCCAATCGTCCGGGCCGAACGGCTGGCGAGGCCGCGGACCAGCGCCGCCGCCGCTGCGATGCCCACGGCCGCCGAAACGAACTGCTGGAAGACCAGCCCGACCATCTGGGAAAAATAGGATAGCGTCGTCTCGCCCCCATAGTTCTGCCAGTTCGTGTTGGTCGTGAAACTGGCCGCCGTGTTGAAAGCGAGGTCGGGCTGGACAGGCCCCACTTTTTGGGGATTCAAAGGGAGGATGTGCTGCAACCGGAGGACGGCGTAGGTGAACAGGAGCCCGATGAGGCTCAAGGCCATGAGGGACAGGGTGTATTGCCGCCAATCCTGCTCTTTCTTCGGGTCGATCGCGAAAAGCCGATAAAGGAGTCTCTCGAGGGGCTTGAGGCCGCGATCCAGGAAGGTCCTTCCCTCGGGGTCGAGGACGCGGACGAGATAGAGGCCCACGGGCTTGGCGACGAGCCCGACCAATCCGATGTACAACCCGAGTTGCAGCCAGCCGTGGAAGTCCATGGTCCCCCCCGTTCAGAACTTCTCCGGCTTCAGGATGGCCAAAAATAGATAGCCGATGAGGAGAATGGCGACCGCGGCCCCGAGGATATCGGCCATGGTCAAATCCTGGCGCAGCCCTGGGCGTACAGGTCGCACAGAATAAAAAAGAGGACGGCGCCGATCATGAAGATCGCGTCGGTCATAACGTCTTCTCCTCCTCTTGGAACCGGTCGGCCCGACGCAGCGTGAAGGAGAAAGCGGAGCCGGACCCCTCCTGACTTTCCGCGGCGACCGTGCCGCCGTGGGCCTCGACGATCTCCTTGACGATGGCCAAGCCAAGACCCGCGCCGCCCTCGTTCGGGCGGCCGGGGACCCGGAAGAACGGCTCGAAAACCCTGGAGAGAAAGGGAGCAGGGATACCGACGCCCGTGTCGCGGACCGAGAAGCGAACCCAAGCCTCGCCGGCTTGAGCGGCCACGGTGACGCGGCCCCCCGCCGGCGTATGCCGGAAGGCGTTCCCGAGCAGGTTGCCGAACACGTGGGCGATGCGCGTTGTGTCGACCCAGACGTCGGGGAGGTCGCCCCGCAAGTCCACGTCCAGGCTCACCCCCTGGTCCTGCGCCGTCCTCCGGAACGGCTCGAGAGCCTCTTCAACGACTAACGAGGGGGAGACGGCCCGGAAATCCAGCTGGGCTTTCCCGGCTTCCAGGCGGCTGATATCGAGAAGATTGGACAGGATATCATGCAAGCGGTCGCTGTCCTCACGGGCGGCCACGAGGAGTTCAGCCTGTTGTTCGGTCAGCGCGCCGACCCTCTCCTCCAGGAGCAGGTGGATCGCCATGCGGATGGAGGTCAGGGGCGTCTTCAGCTGATGCGAGACGGTCCGGATGACTCCCCTTTTGATCTCGTCCTGTTGCCGGAGCTGGGTGACGTCCTTGAGGACTAGGACCACCCCCGTCGTCAATCGTTCGCTGTCCAGAATGGGCACCGCCTCCGGACGGTAGTAACGCTCCTCTCCCTCGATGAAGTGCTGGATGGTCCGCTGGCCTTCAAGAGCGGCGCCGCGGCCGGATTGGAGCACCCGCCGGAAGAGGTCGGTCAGCCAGCCGAACGGCGAATCGAGGACGGAGGCGCCAAGCTGCAAGCCGAAATGTTTCTGCGCCGCCTCCGTGGCCACCTCGACTTTGCCCTCCGTATCGACGACGGCGACGGCGTCGGGCAGGCTGTCGAAGGCCTGCTGGGTGGCCCGCTGGATGCGCATGAGCTTGGCCTCATCGGTCCGCCGGAATTCCCGGAGACTGGCCGCCATGATGTTAAACGATTCGGACAGGCGCCCGATCTCGTCCCGGGAGCCCCCGGGAACGACCAGGTCGAGGTTTCCCCGCCGGATCTCGTCCGTGGACCGGATCAGGCGGAGGATGGGCCGAAGGACCCAGGACCGGGAGAAGAAGATCAACCCGAACGCGGCGGCCGTCCCGGCGGCCAGGAGGAGATACATGTGGCGCCGGGCCGCGGCGGCCGTGCGCCGGGCCTGGTCATTGGCCTCGCTCATATTTTCCTGATTCATCCGGAGGATCTCGTCGGCCGTGCCCTTGATCTCTCCGAAGAGCGGTAACAGGTTGGTGAAGTAAGCGTCCCGGCGCAGAGCGGACGGTGCGCTTTGGTCCTCGACGGCCGCGAGCATGGACCTGTACCGGCCGAAGAGGTCTCGAAGCCGGGCGGCCTTCTCGGCTTCTCCGGGCAGCGTGATGGTGTTCAGCTCGACCTCCAGGGCTTTTTCAAAGGCGTCCTCATTCTTACGGACGAGTTCCTGTCCGGGCCCTGTCTCGCCAAGGAGGACGAACAGCAGCCCGCTGTCCATCCGCTCGAGCGCTTCCTTCATCTCCTGACAGGCAATCACGCTCCGGTAATTCTCGCGCAAGATCACGTCAATGGACTGACCGAGACTCGAGAGGTTCAAAATGCTTTGGGTCCCGATGATGCCGATGATCACGAGCAGCCCCCCGAATCCCAAAGATATCTTCTGGCGAAGTCCGAGCATCCCAGGTCTCCTTCGCCCCTTAGAGTGCAAGAGAGGTGCCAACCCGGGCAGGCTACGATCTTCTTTGTTACGAGTACGTTAAGAGTCAATCCGCGGAGCCGGAGGTTGTGTTTTTCAAGGGGGGGCGCTCGGGCGCCTTGAAAAATGCAAGCTGGAAATCCCCTGCCAACAGGCAGGAAACGGAATTAGCCGAGGCTCAGATCCGGTATTTCTTGCGGCGTCGCCAGAGCGTGGCTTGGTCGACCCCGAGCGTCCGGGCGGCTTGCTGGAGGGACTTCGCCTTGGCCAGGACTCTCCGGATATGTTGTTCTTCGATTTTATCGAGGGTGACCGGATCACCGATCGCGACCGAGAGTTCGGCGGGCAGAATGCCGGCCGGCAGGCACTCCGGTCCGAGCCGGTCGGCCCGACACAGGATGGCAGCCCGCTCGATGACATTGCTCAATTCCCGGACGTTGCCCGGCCAGGCATAGCGGCTGAGCGCCGCGAGCGCCGCGGCCGTGAACGTCAGGCCGCAGCGGTGGTTGCGCCGTCCATGAAAGGCCAGCAGCCGTTCCGCCAGCCCGGGGACGTCGTCGACCCGGTCGCGCAGGGGCGGGAGTTCGATCTGGATCACATTGAGTCGATAATAAAGATCTTCCCGGAATCGTCCTTCTTTGACCGCCTGTTCGAGGTCGATGTTCGTCGCCGCGATGAGACGGACGTCGGCCTTGCGCGTCAGGGAGTCCCCCACCCGCTCGTATTCCCGGTCCTGGACGAAGCGCAGGAGTTTCGGCTGGAGGGACGGGGGCAGGTCGCTGACCTCGTCCAGGAAAAGCGTTCCCCCCTCGCAAGCGGCGATCCGGCCCGGATTGTCCCGAACGGCGCCAGTGAAGGCGCCTTTCGTATGCCCGAAGAGTTCACTTTCCAGGAGCTCGAGAGAGAAGGCGGGACAGGAGACGCTGCCGAACGGTTTGCCCGCCCGGTGGCTCCAGCCGTGGATCGCCCGGGCCAGAACGCTCTTGCCCGTGCCGCTTTCCCCGCGCAGGAGGACGGTGGCCTCGGACTTCGCGACCTGGCGGGCCATGTTCACGGCTTTCTGCAGGGTCGGACTCGTCGTTGAAAAATCGACTTCGGGATGCTCGCGCCCCAAGTCCTCCTGGAGGGCCGCGATCTTCTGCTCCAGGGTCCGCCTCTCGAATACCTTCTCGACCGCCAGATTGATCTGGGCCGGGGTGAAGGGTTTGGGGATATAATCGGTCGCTCCGCGCCGGATCGCTTCGACGGCCGTGTCGATAGAGGCATAAGCCGTGATGACGATGACCTTAAGCCAGGGTGAAGTGGAAAGCAGGGTCGGGATCAAGTCCAGGCCGTCTTCCGTGCCGAGGCGCAGGTCGACGAAGGCCAGGTCAAAAGACCGGCGCGACGCCTCCGCCAGGGCGTCCTGATAGTTACTGACCCCGAGGACCTTATGGCCGCCTGTCTCCAAACAGACGGCGAGCGTTTTCCGGATGTTCGCCTCATCGTCGACGACGAGGATCTGGAGGTTCGAGCTCGAGGCCGGCCCTCGGTCCTGGGCATTCATGACAAAGCCTTCTTTGAGAGTAAGGATAAAGGACTGCCGAATGAAAAGCAAATTCGAACGCGCACCACGGCGGGATCGGGCAGGGGCAGGACCGCGAAGCCGTGACCGACCCGCCTTGGCCGTTTTGAGC
>Ga0299912_10001910_pt1 | contig 16963 bp, 30 predicted proteins | sample RVTome_2_FD_207667 | JGI IMG/M metagenome (GOLD analysis project Ga0299912, IMG submission 207667) | Soil microbial communities from uranium-contaminated site in the Upper Colorado River Basin, Wyoming, United States - RVT95D214 (version 2) ... | reverse complement strand
CAACTGCATATGCGCTAGTGTTATGTCTCAGAAATATCTTGCCTTAAGGAATCGGCTTTTTCCCCTGCCCCTTGATGGGGGAGAGTTCGGGTGGGGGTGAGAATATCTTGCAATTTCAACATCCTTGCCCCCCCCCCCCCCCCCCACCCCCCCCCGGCCGCCCCCCCCCGCCACCCCCCGCCCCCCCCCCCCCCGCCACCCCCCAGCCCAGGCCGGGTACTTGGTGTAGGTGCCTTTCTCCAGGCCTTTATAGATTCTTCCTTGGCGGGAGAAAAGGGAGAGGGTATTTTGGACTCTGGTCTTACCCCGGCCGGAGCTGATGCCGATAGCCTTGTAGGCATCCTGAGCGGTGAAGACGTTGCCCTCGAAGGAGGCGATGAAGTCGATGATGATGGAGGTGAGGGAATTCTGCCTCATTGCTCGGAGCTTCACAATGCCGCGCTCTAGGGTCTCGAGACGGAGCATCAGGGTTCGCATCTGGAAGGCCAGGTACTCTATCTCGTCGATCAGGTAGTTAGCCACATAGCGGGGGTCATTGAGCGTCCAGGCCGGCTCGTCGTGAAGGTTTACCTCTCCACCCCGAGGGGGTATCTCTCTCATGACTCTTTCTCAAAGACGGGGGCTATCACGGGGCTCCTTTCGCCTTCTTTGCTGGTCTCGAAGTCGGAATGAGAAAATGATAAGATCAGATGTTCCCCGGTGAGTTCAACCCCGCACAACACCGCCCCCCAGGGTAGGCCATGCCTGACCCTAAATGCTCCGTGCGCTGTTCCCTCACCGAAAAAACCTTCAATAAGTTCTCGCGAAATCTGAATGCTGGCTACTCTCTTCATTTTCCTCACTCTCCTTTAGTCGGAGATGTACTCCCAATGGAGGAGGAAGTCAAGAAGAAAGTGCTTGACTTCGGACTTTGAACCGTGGTAAGGTAGCCTCCTCGGAGGTGAAAAAATGAGCATTTTTAGAAGGAAGAAACAGTATCCTTGTGCCACGGAGGGACATACGCCCCCCTATCCCTACCATTTTTCGGAAGTGGATAGGGAGCTTCTTCGTCATGACCAGGAGAAGCTCGACGCCCTCTCCAAACTTCTCGGCGTCGCCTACAGCTACGACGCCAACCGCTACCGCATTGAAGCCCACTTTATCGACAAGAGCAAGGAACCGGAGAAAAAATGAACATTGAAAAGGCTAAGCAAGTCGCTCGGGAAAAAATCTGCGATGGAAATGTCAGGGAGGCCGTCCTCTTCGTCCTCGATGCCCTCACCACACCCCCTTCTCCCGCCGAAGAAACAAAAGTCCCGAAACAGGTAAGACTCAACCTGGAGAATGTCTATGCGGAACTCGATGACCATGGCGGAGGCTTTCATGTCCACCTGAAAACAAAACCCGGATCCTCGACATTGGGAACATTTACCGCCGATGGATTCTTCCGCGAAATAGCCAGGGATAACGAAGGATACATATTCGACAAAGGTGGAGACCCGGACAGGACGAATCCGATTATGCCTCCAAATGAGGGTGGCCACGGCGTTGTGGTTAGCAAGAAGAGGACATAATGAATATTGAATTTGATGAACGAAGGTTCAAGATTTTCTATAAAGAACCTAACTTCATCTACGGCCCGGGCGTCTACCAGGATCGAGCCGATCGAGTCCTCCAGGACTGGGGCTTTACCCTGCTCGAGTCCGGCCGATATGTCGCCCCCCAGGAGGTGCGCGAATGGAACTTAACTCGAAAATCCTTGCCTATGTGGCTTATCGTGCCTCAAAATCAGCCCTCCTTAACCAACTGACGAATATGCGCCTCACCGTCGAGGCCATAACCGAAGTCATCAAACGCCTCAACATCCCCCCGGCTAAGAAAGCCCAGGTCGATGCCTTCTTCGCCGAAGCCCAACGTGACTTCGGCCGAATGCTCAAAGAGTCGTTCGAGAAGGCTAAGGCCGATACCCTGGCCACAGCCGAGGCCTATATCAAGGATTCAGGCGATGAGAAAAAAGATGAAACCAAAGTTCCCTGAGTGCTGCGCCAAGGCTAAACAACTCGATCGCAATATCGGAGGTGCCATCTGTACTGCCGCCAAACGCAATCCCAAAACAGGGGAATATGAGACGGGTAAAACAATCCACCTCCGCGATGAGTGGCATTTCAACCTCTGCCCCTACTGCGGGAAAAAAATAAAAGGAGAAAAAGGATGAAGCTCTACCCCCAAAAAGCCTACAAGGTGATCAGGGAAAGTTCCCTCTGCGGCGACCACAAGAAAATAGTCGCCCAGATCATCATGGCCCTGATCATGTGGGCCGGAAATACGCTCAGGGATGGGATCCAAGCGGAAATCGAACGCCAGCTCGCACCTCCCAAAGAAAAACTTGACACGGACCAAAAAAAAGCCTAGATTTTCCTCGTGAGAATCTTCGGCGAGGCCAGAAGTCATTACGTCCGGGCCAGAATTCTCCAGAATATCCGGCGCCAAACATCCTCTGTCCCTGAACGCGCACGCCTGAAACGCCAAATCAAAGCCGAGAAAGTTCTCTATCAAAAAGCCTGTGGAGGGTAAAATGTCAGCATCCTGCGGTCACCGAGCCCATACGCCAATAACATCTAAAGCTCAGCAAGGCCTGATGGGCACGGAATTGGCCCGGCGCCGGGCCGGCAAAAAGTCCCGTATGAAGAGCATGAAAATAAAGGAACTTGTCTCCCATCTCAAGGAGTCAGCCGGCAAAAAACTCCCGAGCCGCGCCAAGTAAGACAGTACCCCTTTCTCCCCCAATCCCGACTTTCTCTTTTTCTGAGGAGTGAATGTCTATCATCCGTACATCTTTTGACGAATCGCCGTCGAAAGAACTTCTCACCCGAAAAAGAGAGAGAAAAAGTTGGCGGACGAAGAAGCCGAAAACCCTAAAGACGAAAAGACCCAAGCCGAACGCCTGGAGATGACCAAAACCTCCGAAGAGGGGTTCTTCGGAGGAATGCAGATCGACCTCGATCGCCTCATCGATGGCCGGCGCGTCGGCGATTCCCTCAAAGAGCACGTCCTCAAAACTTTGCGCCTCGAAATCCGTAACCAAAAGGAACGTATCGATAAGCTCTCCACCTGGGAAGAACAGTACGCCGGCAAATACGAGGAAACCGACTTCCCCTTCGAGGGCGCAGCAGCTCTCTCACCCCCCTTCACTATGATTAACGTCAATACCGTGGCCGTCCGCCTTTACGATGCCCTCTGGTCAAAGAAAACACTCTGGACAGTCTCGGCCATGGAACCAGGATTCGAGGAACTTGCGCCGGAAATCGAACGCCAACTCAACTGGTTCCAAAAACATACCCTCCACCTTAAAGAAAAACTCCAAGACCCCATCATGCAAGCCCTCCAAACTGGGACCGGACTCGGCAAACTCGTCTATGAGAGAAAAGTCCGCACCACCTACCGCAATGCCACCCCCAAAGAAGTCGATGATCCCAAGACCCAAAAATATCCGATTTATAATTCCAAAAACAAAGCCGTCAAGATAATCGAACAAGTCTATAACGGGCCTAATTTCTACCCCCTGCCGAGGGAAGATGCGGTCGTCTCATCCGATTCAACTTCCTTTGAAGATGCCTATCTGGCCGGGTTCAGGTTCCGCCTCAGAAAACCCCAGGTCAGAACCAGAATAAAAAAGGGCTATTATCTTGAAGAGCCGGCCGGGAGATTGGTCGGACTCGTCAAGGAAGACGAAACTAAGGAACGCCGCGCCACCGCCCAGTTCATGGACTCGAAAAAAACCGACTACGAAAAACCCATCGAATTCTGGGAGACCTATCTGGCCTATGATGTCGATGGAGACGGCGAGGAAGACGAGATCGTCTGTACCGTGAATCTGGATAAGGGAGAAATGGTCCGAGCCGCCTATCACCCGCTCTTTTCCGGTTTCCGGCCGTTCTTCAAAATGACCCCCATCCCAGTGCCCTTCCGGTTCGACGGCCGAGGCCTCTGCGAAATCCTCGAACCCATCCAGAATGAGATCGACTATTTCCACAACCAGCGTATAAATCGCCTTATCGAAATCAACGCCCCCATGATGCTCGTCCGCGCCGGCTGCGGACTCGATGACTTCGAGCTTTCCCCGGGCCTGGTCCGCGTCACGGAATTCAATATCTCGGAGAGCGTCCGCGAGATCCCATTTTCTGATGTCTTCCCCTCCACCGAACGCGAGGAAGACCGCCTCATCGCCATGGCCCAACAGGTCTGCGGCGTCACCCCGAATGTCATGGGTATGTCAACCGCCGAACGGCCCGTCGCTAAGGAAACCTTCGCCCTTATCCAGGAAGCCAACCGCTTCTTCGCCTGGATGACCGATAACGTCCGTACACCCATCATTGAACTCGCCTACCAGTTCCTCGAAATGTTCGCCCAGTATCAGCCTACCTATGTCTATACCGATAAGGAGATGAAAGAAGGCCAAGCCGTCTTTGTCGAACGAACCGTCAATTTCCCGCTCCAAGATATCCGCCATGGGTTCAAAATCGACCTCACCGTCTCCTCCGAAGTCATCAATAAGGAAATCCGCCGGGAGGTGAACCTAGCCATTTATCAACTCATCTCCGACTATATGACTAAGATGGCTACCATGATTCAGGCAATAGTCGACAGCCGCCAGCCGAGCGATCTCAAGAAGGTCATCTACGAGGCCAATCGCATCAGCGTCCATGTCCTGACCCAAATTCTCCGCGATTACGATGTCCCGGATCCGGAAGGCATGGTCCTTGACCTTGAGAAAGTTACGGATAAGGAAAAGCTCATCGCCGATTCGCCCGACCTTCAACCCGAGAAGCCGCCCCAGCAACCGACAGCTCCTGAGCCGGGTATGGCGGAGGGCGAGGCGATGCCGCCTGAAGGAATGGTGCAATAATGGGTTACGCCTCGAAGTGTGCCTCGGAAAAGTCGACTATCGAAAATACCGATTACTTCCGGGAATTTATATCGCGCCTCACGAAGTCGCGCCAACAAACCCTTGAAATCCTCGGTGATGCCAAGGGAGATGAGGTTCTAAAGCTCCAGGGCAAAAATATCGCCATCAAAGAAGTCCTGGCACTCTGGGATACGGTGCTCGATGAAATTAAGCACCGGGAATCTAAAAAGGAGGAGTAATTTTCATGCCTAAACCCGATGAAAAGCTCGACGATGAAGGACGCGAGCTCGCGACCGCCATGGGCGTCGAGGAGCCGAGCCCTGAAGTTGAGCCGGGAGAAGAGGCGGCCGCCAAAGAAACACCGCCGAAAACCCCCGGCATCGAGGACCAAATCCGGAGTCTGCGCGAAGAGTGGGACGCCTCGCGCCAAGATATGGAAACCAGGATAAACCACCTTCAGAATGAAAACGCATTCTACCGGACAAGACTCGAAGAACGCCCCCGGGCGGAAGTAACCCGCGAGGAGGTCAAAAAGGAGGAAAAACTCCCGATCTCCGAAGAGGAGTACTATAAAAACCCGGTCAAGGCGTCAATGGCTATCGCCGAATACGCCTTAAAAAAGCAGGTAGCCAAAGCGCAAGAGGTTCAGGGCAAAAGGTACGACGAGGAAATGAGGATGTCTTACGAACGCGGCCGAGACAATGCCTTCAAGAAGTGGCCCGAGCTTTTCAAGGGAATCGAAGGCGATGTCGAAAATCTTGTCTACGAGGGCTATAAGAACCGCAGGATCACTCGCCCTCGAGAAATCGAGGATGAGGGGACCTGGGCCTTTGCAGGTGAAATTACGCGCCGCGCCAAAGGAGAACTCAATTTCGAGAAGTACTACCGCCCGAATCCAGGCGCTACGGATGCCGGCTTCTCAGAGGTCCCTTCGGCCGGACGGACGAGAGGAAAAATTGCCGCCGCTCCCGAGTGGGATGCGGAAGCGGATATTCTTCTCGAGGAAATTAACCGTGGTGAGAAAAAACCCATCACGAAAGAGGAAGTCAACTCGATGGTCACGGCTCCTCCAAAATCGAAAAGGAGATAAAATGCGAAAGTTCCTGCGGCACGTTACAACTCATATAGTCGACCTCAAACGCTCGCAGATCGACGAGGAGAAGTCGAGGCCCAAAGACGGTGTTTTCTACTTCAAGGAAAAACGCTACCTTGACTATAAGGACTCGGCTATGCGCCCGGATTATAAGTACAAATTCCACCGGAATGCTCCCTATGAGATCTCCGGCGCTCAAGCCGAGGGATGGGACTTTGTGACACTCAAAGATCCCATCTTCCCGGAAGGCGCTATCCTCAATGCCGAAAAACATTGGCAGTTCATGGACGCGGTTCTTATGAAGTTGCCGCTCCTGACTTATCTCGATTACCGCGAGGAAGCACTGGCCCGGTCCCAAAATGCAGTCAAGGCCTCCCGGGGTAAGTTCGCCTCCCAGGCAGCTTCAATCGGAGCTAAAGCGTATACCGAAGCCGAAGTCGATGCTTTGGTGAGCGAGACGAAAACACAGAAAGCACCGCCTAAGCCGTAACATCGAGTGGCCTCCTGGCCAATAAGGAGGTTACTATGGCCGGAAAAAAGATTCGACTCTGGAGCGGCCCCCCGCATCTGAAAAGATTTAAGGAAGGCGCTACCCAGACATTCAAGGAAGGCGATCCCCTAAAGATCAGCGCGGGACTCATCGTCATCGCTACCGATGGCAATGACCTCGCCGGCATCGCCGCGAAGGGAGCATCGGGCACCACCAACGCCGATGCCTTCGTCTACGTCATCACCCCCGAACAGGTCTGGTCGGTTTTCTGCACGGGCACCCCGGCCACGGCCTCCCATGTCGGAAACGGTTATGATCTGGCTAACTTCACGGCCGGAAACAACACGACCCTTTCCCTCGCCACCACAACCAACAAGGATGTCCTCGTCGAGGCGCTCGACCCCCGCGATACCCCCGCCTCTGGAACCAGAGTCCTCGTCCGCTTCAACTACGCCTCGTCTGACCTGATCGGAGGATAATATGAGTATCATCAGAGTCGGTTTCGATGAAAGCACAAACAAGGATCTTTTCAAGAATGTCCTCCGGAAACTGTTCGATAACACCGACCGGGAAGCCATGGATGAGCATCTGCTCGTTTATAAGGAATACCCTTCCGAGGAAGAGTACGAGCGAGACATGAGAATCGCCGGACTCGGACTCGGAGCTGAGGTTCCCGAAGGCGAGCCGATCCCGCTCTCCGCTCCCTACTACGGATCGACCAAGGAAATTACCCAGGCGGCTTACGGCAACGGGTTCCGCATCACCCACCGGATGAACAAGTTCAATAAGTACAACATCCTCAAGAAGATGACCAAGAGCCTCAAGGTCAGCCAGATCGAGACTCGCGACGTAGTTCTCGCCCGAGTCATGAACGACCCGACCGCCGCAACCTACACCTCGTTCGTCGGGTTCGACACACTCGCGCTCGCCTCAAACTCCCACACCATCCTCGCCTCATCCACCACCTACGACAACTACGGCGATGCGGGATTGTGCCACGCCGCGCTCGTCTCGGCCCTCAATTACTACGATACCCTCATCGATGACGGGGGCCGCGCCATCACCGCCAAACCCACCAGACTCATTTATCATCCCATGCTCAAGGACACGGCGCATGAGATTTGGCGCTCCGAAAACAAGTCCGGAGAATTCTCGAACACCCGAAACGTCATCCCCGACCTCTGGGACTTGAAGCTGTCAACCTATCATAGGTACACGAGCTCCTCCTCCTGGGCGGTGCTCGCCTACGAGGACCCCGACTACGACCTCAAGTGCTTCGTGGCAATGGAGCCGGATCTCGACACCCATAACGCCTACGACGAGACCCGCGACATCGTGGTCAACTCCCTCCAGTACTTCAGCTTCGGGTTCGGCAGATCCGACATGATCTACATCGGGGACATCTGAGTCAACGAAAAAGAATCCTGCCGCATGACCGGCGGGGGTAACACCCCGCCGGCTTGAGGCGGAAAGGAGAAAACATTATGGGATCAACAGCACCTGATCTTCTCAGACACCTCGGAGGTGTCCCGGTCGCGTCCGCCGGCAACTTCGCCGGCTGGTGGGGCCGGAAAATCTGGTTCGCGGATTTCGACAGCGGCACCACCGGAGCCTACGGCAATGATATGCTCAAGCCCCAGAAGAACCTCAAGACAATCCTCGACCACAGTGACTTCGGAGCCGGCGACGGGGTCTTCATCAAACCCAGGGCGCCGGATGTCTCCGGAGGTGATCCGGCTGCGATCACCCCGGCCACAGCCGTCAACTGGTCGATCGCCAATGCCGATCATTCCGTTTCTCTCATCGGCACAGGCCTCGGCGGCTACATCACTAGACTCCAAGGCCATGCTTCAGTCACCGCCAGCCCGACACTCACCGTCGCAGCTCCCTTCGTCAACATCGAGAACCTCGGACTCCGGCGCGGCGGCTCGACCTCCGGAATTCTCAAGATTCTTTCCGCCGCCGCAGCCTATAACTTTGGCTGTGTTGTCTGCAACTGCCACATCCGCCTCGCTGATTCAGCCGGAGGCCTGATCATCGAATCAGCCTGGTACACCAAAGTTCTCAACACCATCTTCTCGAGCTGCAACGTCGGGTTGCTGATCGGGTCCTCGGTTTCGGAACCGGCCGAGATAGTCTCCGACGGCTGCCACTGGATCAGCGCCGTCGGCGATACCACCGCCTGTATTAAAACCACGGGCGGGGTTGTCCGGATCGATATCCGGAACTTTTCCATGAACCATGCCGTGCCTTCCGGCGGTTCTCCGAACAGATATGTCAGCATCGCAGCTGCCTCTACCGGACTCGTTTCCAACGGGCAGACCGGAGCCGTCGATCCGACGATCGCCGACAACATGACCCTCAACGGTGTTCTCTACTCGAACATCTGGGGCGATGGCGTCGGTCCGTTCGTGGATGCGTAAAGTCATTTCGGTGAGGGGACGCTCAAACGTCCCCTCCTTTTTTTCCGGGAGGACGACATGGTTGACGGATGGAAGATATACCGGCTTTGCGATGTCTGTTGGGGAACTGGGACAACCGAACGTACCTTGGAAGGTAGCGTCGAGATCATAACGTGCCCTCAATGCCATGGGGATACGATAATTTTCTGGGGGTACGGCTATGAGAAGTCTTTTGATGAGCTTCCGCCGGAGCCAAACTGATGCACATCATAATTAAAGGGAAAACCCAAGCGGGTCGGACCCGGAGTCAGATTGAAACCGAAATCCGCAAGTCTGGCTACGGCGCGTCTCTCACCGATGAGCAGCTCGACAAAACCAAGTTCATCGAGCGCAAATGGAAGAAACGCTACGGAGCTGAGGGTTTTGTTCATCAAGACCAGGCTGATAAGGTGAAATAAAAGGAGAGAAAATGAATAAGGAATCGAGGGTAAGGATCGAGAAACTTGAGGCGGACGTTTCTTGGCTGAAGGAAGTTTTCTTGAAACTCAAGAAACAGATTGCGCTGGTCCCGGCCAAAAAACCTGTCGAAACGACCGGAGAAAAGAAGTAATGGAACCTGAGGGTCAACATGAAATTAAAATTTGTCTTTAGAAAACTGAAGAAGAGAATCCGTAAAACCAGGGCAAAACTTAGGGGGATTTCCGATACGACATTGATTATTCCCAAAAGAAAAGTCCTGGATAATCAGGAGGTTAAACATGGCTAAAAGCTGCAACAGCGCAGTCTTAGATGCGGCGCTTCAATATTTGGAGGATAACGTCGATCGAATCTCCGTATGCTCTACTCAACCGACGACCTACGCCGAGGCCATCACAACCTACAAGCTCGCCATATCTTCAACCCCGACATTCACGGGGCCGGGAGCTGGGGACGGCGGTGGGTCAAGCCGGAAAACAACGGTCGATCAGGAAGCGACGATCACGGTCGATGCGAGCGGCGATGCTCAACACATCGCCCTTTGTAAGAGCGGGACAAGCACCCTTCTTTATGTAACGACTTGCACCCTGCAAGGCCTGACTGCCGGGAATACGGTCACGATTCCGGCCTGGGATATTGAACTCGGCACGCCGACCTGACAAATTCGGAGAATTCACAGGAGGCTCGCATGGCCTGGACAGCGACGGTAACTGAAGTCTTAAAGCAAACAAACTTTATTACCGTAACAATTTATTACGAGAACGGGGTCAACAATTACACCGGTGTTTATAAACTCTACGCTTCACCGGATGCCTTATGGAAGGAAAAAACGGCACAGACAGAAATTGATCGACTAACGGGCATAGACAACACCAATATTACTACGGGTGCTGTTTCGCCATATACATGGCCCGTTTCTATTCCGGGAGACAGTGCGTATATTGTTCAGGCCGGGTTTCAGGCGTTGGCGCAGAACAAGGTTTTTATGTCGCTTTTCAATGCTTCCGGCTCTGGCCGCAAGGTTAAAATCTGGGTCGTGAAAATGCAGAAGAATTTTGCCGCCGTGACGGGACTAGCATTCCAGATGACTCTCTCGCTTAGCTCAAATCTTGGAAGTGGGGGGACAACACTCGCACCCAAAAAAACCCACTCAGGACTTCCAAATCTTCCAGCACAAATTTCTGTGCTTCATGCGCCGAGTACGGCACCGACGGAAACTAATCTTTTATTTTCCAAGTTTCTGCACTCGGAAGAGACGAACGTGGCTGCGGCAACGGATGAGGCAGTCGGGGGCATCTGGCCCGTATCAGTTCTGGGTCAGCGCTGGAACAATCCGATTACACTTAACGAAGGAGAGGGAATTTCGGTGAAACAGATCACGGCGACGACAGCGGGGACGTATAACTGTGTTGTGATCTTCACAATCGAATGAAGATAGGATGAATGGCAAAAAGATTCTGGCCTCGATTCTCCTGGCAGGAGCGCTGCTGATGGCTATTGAATTTGCCGGAACATCACAAGCCTTCGGAAATAGTGATGCTTCTCCGTCTATTGCACTGACTGTTCCAGCAGACTGCACTCTTGTCTTAGTCTGCATCGGTTGGTACAGTCCCGACGCAGTACCTTCGAGCATGGCGATAAACAGCGTTGCCATGACAAAAGAGGCTGCTTATGAGGGCTGGAATGTTGGTGATGTTCAAATTTGGAGGCTTGCCAATCCCTCGACAGGAAGCCAGAACCTTACCTGGAGTTGGCCTCAAAGCCCCTCCCTTGGTGCAGTGCTTCACGTCGTTTATCTGAAGGGCGTAAGTGCTTCGTCTCCGGTTCGGGACTCTGATTATGTTTCTACCGGCGGGGGGAGCCTGCAAATCATATTGACCACACAAAGCGGAGATAGGGTAATCGGGTTTGTGGTTGATTCAGATGCCCCTGATGCCTCACCGACCGGCAGCGGACAAACGGATATTTTGAATAGTGGGCCATTCAATACCGCTTATGCAGCAAGCGCCTACGAGGATGCAACCGGCGCTTCCGTTACCTTTACATCCTCCGGCATAGGCGGATATCATGTGTTGATCGGCGTTGCCCTGATTCCGGCGACGGGCGATACCGTTCTCACGGTCTCCGAAGGTTCTCATGCCCATTCTTCAGATGCCATCGCCCTCACTCAAGTTCATACGCTTGTTGTTTCCGAGTGTTCTCATTCCCAGGCTTGTGATGCCCCTGTTCTTATTGAGCATAAGACCCTCGCTGCTCAAGACGGCGCTCATGCTCAACTCGCAGATTCTCCCGTCCTCTCGCAACAACATACCCTAGCCGTTGCCGGCGCAGATCATGCTCATGGAGTCGATGCGCCCGTGCTCACGCAGGTGCATACGCTCGTTCCGAGCGAGAGTTTGCACACCCAGACGACAGATATGCCGGCTCTCACGCAAGCCCACGTTTTAGCAATTTCCGAGGGAACTCACGCGCATACGGTGGACAATGTTGTTCTTGATGTCTCGGTGACTCTTGAAGTGGCCGAGGCTGCCCATGCCCACGTAGTGGACTCACCCGTGCTCGCGCAAATCCATACGCTCGCCGTAGCGGAGGCCGCCCATGCTCATGCCGTTGATGGTGCTGTACTCGCTCAACAACATATCCTTGTTGTTTCCGAGTCGGTTCATGTCCATACCTGCGATGGCGTGTTGTTAAATGTTTTTTTGGTTGTCGCTGACGCAACCCACGCACACGAGGCAGATAACATTGTCCTTCAAACTGGAGGAGCCGGGACGGTCTATGGGCGTTTGACCTTGGCTATTGGTATAGGGATATAATGGTGAAAAGGAGATAAAATAATGGCGAACAAATTTGATGCGAACATGGGCCTGTGGATTCTCGACACGGCCGATGTCATCTGGCCAAAGCCCCTTTGGATCAAGAAGATTTTCCTTTATCCCAATGCGGCCGGTGATTACGCTGTGATCAGAAGTTATGATCTTACCGCAACTCCCAAGGCGACTATGGCCTCCAAGACGGTGACCGTGACACTCGAGACAACCATCACCTCGACCGGGAATTTCGAGACAGCCGAGGTGGCCGCAGACGACATCATCTACATCTATGGGAGTTCAACCGGAAATAACAAAGGTGTGTTTCCGGTAGCTACAAGAAGTAGCGATGATGCGATAATTGTCGGTTCCACCTGGGACGATACGGGTCCGCTCACCAACGAGGCTTCCAAGGTCTATTCCTGGAAGATCATAACGCCCTACGTCTCTATCCCCATCCTCAGCCCGGCAGTAGACAAGCAACAAGTTGAGATTGATTTCGGAGACAAAGGTATTTGTCTCCCGAATTTCATCCTGACAGCCCTGTCCACATCAACCAAACTTTATATCTACGTATAGGATGAATCATGGCTCGCTGGAGAGTGAACCCCGAAAATGGGACAGTGGCTGGGCTTGAAGCCGACTTTGCCCCGTTCTGTCCCTACTGTGTAACCGTCCTCCAACCGGTCGCGTTGAAACTTCTGAATTTTCAGCTCAATGAACCCGGCTGGTGGGAAAGAGGAGAAAAGAATGCCTACGCGATTGATGTCGAAACTTGGTGCCCTGATTGCGGCTATTGGGCTCCTTTTGGCGTCGCCTGTCCGGTGGATCATTGGAAAAAGATTCGGACTCAGGCGGCGGAAGCTTACGCCGGCGCTCGTACCAAAGTGGATCAGGTCTGAGAGTGTTTTTCTCGGACATGAACCGACTTTCGATATTACCTGCCGCATCTGCGATGAGGAAATGTTTCTTCGCTACACCGCCGTGGTGCTCGAGCGCATCATCATGCGAGCCGGCCATAAGGCCTGTAATGAGCTCGCCTATAAGTGCCCGGAGTGCGGCCTCGTCGATCGCTTCATTGTTCCTGACAGCTCCGATTATATAAGACAAATGCTCCAGGCCCGGAACGGAGTAGAGCTCTACTACCCGCCCATCGGGACCTGGAGGAAGATCTCCGACAAGATCCGCCTCCAGCTCGAGGGCATAGGTTACGTTGGAGGAATGGCAACAAATGAAAAGCCTGAAGCTCAGGTACTATGGCCGGGAAGTTGAGGCCGACCAGTCTCACCGCTGGTGCGTTCTCTGCGGTAAGGCCTACACTCGCTACGAGCTCGACTTCTATTCCGGGAGCGTTGAGCCGGTTGAGGGTGAGACTCTCACCGGAGCGACTTCCGCAGAGACGGGCATCATTGAAGACGTGAACCTTGTCGGCGGGAGCTACGCCGGCGGGGATGCCCACGGGACGATTGTCTTTACGGCAGCTTCGGGGTCTTCTGATTTTGAGGTTGACGAGCTCATCAACGGTTCTTCTGGCGGCGACAATATTATGACCGTCCGGTGTTCAACCCAGCGCCGGCACGGCCGGCTGTATCCGACTAGGGCTTTAATCTTGCGCGAAGGGCGGTACTACTGCAAGCCGCACTACCGTTACCGCTTTCGCCCCAGAGATCGGGATAAGCAAAAAATTCAGATTCGGGAGTCAAACGATGATTAAAATCACCCCCTTCGGGGACAGGATGCTGGTCAGATTTCTGCCCAAAGAATCCGTTATTGGAAATCTCATTATCCCCGACTCGGCCGCCCAGCGCTCTTGGCTTGCCGAGGTCATGGCCTGTGGAGAGAAGGTCATCCTTTATAAGCCGGGACAAATCGTGGTCTTGAGCTTTTACACGGGTATTGTGATCAATCTCTTTGAGAATCATTGGCTCACGACCGCCATCCGCATGGTGACTCAAGAGGAAGTTCTTGGCCTGGCGGTAAAAGTAGAGGTGGAGAATGGGTGATTGGACATTTTCCGAGTTTAAACGATATCTGAAGTTTCGCTTCACGAAAAGAGCCGATATCGAGAATTTTGAGGGGGTTAATCTCTATGAAAGTGCTTTGAATGCAGCCTACATGGCCCTCGCCACAAGGAAACAGATTTTCCAGGTCAGGATGAATCTTCGCTTCCCGGAACTTGAGACAACCGATGCCACTACCGGGACCAGTACTGTTGATGGAACGGCAACGATCGCTAAGGCTTCGGCTGCTGTTCAGATAATCGATGTCTATGACGCGACAAACAACGTCTCTCTCGATTGGATCCCGCTCAAGAAATACCTCGACTATACGGATCGCTATGACACGGGAGCCGAAGCAGCGCCTACCGAATGGACACGCTCGGGCGGGTATATCTATCTTCACCCGACCCCGGGTGCTGTCTATAAGATTTACCAGTACTTTCGTAAGCGGCCGGATCTCCTGGCTGCGATCAATGACGTTACTGTTATCGGGCCCGAATGGGATGAACCCATCATGGAGTTTGCTACTTATAAACTTCTGATGTGGTTCAACGAGTTCGACAAAGCCAAGTTCGTGAAGGAAGAATTTCTGGACATGGTGATCGGTATCCTCGGGATGTACGAGGCCGAGGAAACGAGCCGGAAGGAGCATCTGCGGCCGGCTCCGGGGCTTAGGGATCCGGGGAGACGCTGATGGTGAAAGAGTTGGTTAAGGTCATCGTGACACAGCGGATTTACCAGAATGAGAAACTTGCCCGGCTGGTGGGTAGACTCGGAAAGCATCAGCGTCCGGCCTGGAGGTTCATTGCTTGGTTGAAAAAGAATCCCCGGATCGATAAACGACTCCGGGGAAAACTGATCGATACCGTAACTGTGGAGGAAAAACATGGGAATGACTCAAGAAGGTAAAAGGGAATTAACGGGCCTCGTGGGCAACATCGGGAGCTATAAAACAGCTTTTGGCTGGATGGCCCTCGACTCATCCGCTACGGCGTTTGTAAAGACCCAGACGGCCCTGGTCAGCGAGATCGCGAATACCAACGGCCTTGGCCGGGCTGCGGCCACAGTGACCCAGCAGACGACCACCGATACCTCGGACACGCTCCAGTTCTATAAGTCCTGGACTTGTACAGGTGGCACGACTGGTGTCAATGCCGTGGGCGTCTTTAACGCTTCATCGAGCGGCACCATGGGGAGTAGAGATGTCCTCGCTGCGACCAGGACTTTGACCTCCGGAATGACGATCACAGAAACAGTCAAATGGGTTTTCGCGTAGGGTGAGTAGATGGGTTATATAGTCTATCCGATATCGCCGATCGAGCACGCGATGTCCACGGAGACATCGAAGCTCTACACCGCTCCGGGGTTTTCGCCTTGGGTTTTTAACGGGCGGATTGACCAGAGTTCTTTTATAAAGCGGTGGGGCTATACGGTGAATCGGAATCTCGGGACCAATGCTCCTGTCTATGTTATCGCCAGATACGTCACGACCGCCGGGACGCCGTACACTATTTATCTCACAGACAAGGATGCCTGTAAAAAGGAAACGGCAACCGGAAAGACCTTTAGCTACATCACGGATACCGGAGACTATAATGGCAGCGTCACCAGTATCGCGACCAATGTCGTGACCTTCAAGGCGGCGACAATCGCGGACACGGAGGACATCGCCATAGGAGATATGTTTATCCTGGATACTGATCACACGGCGGACGTGGAACCGGACACAAACTGGGCTGAGATCGCGACGGTAGTCTCAGCAGGCGGATTCATAACAGGCTTGACTCTGACCGCGAGTTATACGGGCACGACCGGCTCGTGGGGGGGGGCGGAAAAACCTTGTTTAGTCCGCAGGGTTTACTCGGCTGCTGACGCTTCGCGCTGGACTTATTCGATCGTTGGCGGAAAGTTCTGCTTCACCAATGGGAATACCAATGTTCAGTACTGGGCCGGGTCCGGGTACTGCACAGCGCTCGACGCGACCAATGCAACAAAGGCTAAGTACTGCATTGAATATGCCTCCAGGCTGGTGCTCGGCAATCTTTATGTCTCGGCCGCCCTGGCTCCCTTTACTATAAAGGGGTCGGATTTGAATACTCCCACGGCTTGGACGGGGACTTCGAGTTTCGAGATAGACCTTTTGGACACGGAGGATCATATTACCGGCCTGGCTACGGCCGGTCCGAATCTCTTTGTTTTCAAACCCGACTCTTATTCGATCTGGTACAGGACAGGTCTTACGACAGATCCTATAAAAAGGGGATCTACCAAGTTGGGTCATGGGAGCCCTGCTCCCTACAGTCTTGTCCAGGTAAAAGGCACGGCTGCTTGGATGGGCCGGGATGACTTTTACGTCCTGAACGGTGAGGATGCTGAGGCGATCGGGCAGAGGATAAGGCATTTCTTTTTCTCCGAGGCTGACCCCACAACTGTCTGGGCGGGGGTTAATTATCTGACTTATGAAATCATGTGGGTGGCGGACACGCTCAACTACGGGAAGATGGCCTTTGTTTGGAACTGGAAATATTCCGAATGGTATCTCTATCGTTTTCCCGATGACATTACCTGTCTCGGGAGAGGGGTCTATACGTAATGGCTAAACCGGCCGGCCCTATAAATACGGGGATAACACCGACTGGTGCGCTTACCCATACTTTAACCTGGGAAAATACCGGGGTCTATAGTGGCGTAGATGTCTATAGGAATCAGGATGGCGGAGCGTTTTCGTTAATTGATTCTATAGGTGGAGAGGAAGAGTCATATGCCGACACCGTATCCACCAACATCATTTACGGGTACAAGGTTT
>Ga0299912_10001909_pt1 | contig 16967 bp, 14 predicted proteins | sample RVTome_2_FD_207667 | JGI IMG/M metagenome (GOLD analysis project Ga0299912, IMG submission 207667) | Soil microbial communities from uranium-contaminated site in the Upper Colorado River Basin, Wyoming, United States - RVT95D214 (version 2) ... | reverse complement strand
AGCTTTGCCCGTTTCATTCAGGGTAATCGCCAGGGGATAGGCGGTTTTTTTCGAATAGTGCTTCAGGCATTCGTTGATAAATTTATGTGCATCAGCCTGCGTGTAGGGATAGGGAATCAATATAGTCCATTTCGCGATATCTTTATGATTAATGGCCTTTTGAATATCCGGGGCATCGGATCGTTTCAGCTTGCGCAGGGTAATTTGGCTTCCCTGCAGAATGTCATCCATATCGTCTCCGCAAAGTCCAGTCATAGTATTGGCAAAAAGCTTTCTATCACCGGGGCCGGGTATTGTCAATGATGCATTTTTATTTCCAGCCAGGTAGTTCGAGGCCTTTGACAGTCTCAACATTTATTTAGCCGGAGGGCAGAGGCAATGTAGGGACAGCCCGGCCGGGGCCAAATGCGCCGCCCCAGTGCTGTCCGGGTCTAGATGGATAAATCAGGTGATCTGTCCCCAGATTGTTGACAAAAAGCATCGCAATATGAATCGAACGGAATAAGGTTTTTGCATAGGGGCGTATCGTATACGCGCTTTTTGTTGCGGCAATAACCCGATCGGGCAATTCGATTCGCCCCATGGCGAAACTCCAATCTGACATTTGTCAGCAGCCTCCCATAGAGACGCAAGATATCGCGTCTCTACGTATTGTCGACTCCAAGCCGGTCTTTGTCACAGCCTCGGGACAAATCAGGTGATTTATCCCTACGCTGGTTTTCTGCGTGTCAGGTCTTGCCCTGAACGCATGGCGATCCCGGAGTCGCTATGAAAAAATGAAATTCCGCCAGGGGGACAGGAATGTCCCGCCTGTTAAGATACCGTGGCGCGGTTAATTTTTGGTGAACATGGCAGGGTAGCCCAGCACCCTGTTTGCAGCAGGCCTTCATGGTTTAGACATGTTATCATAAAAAATAGGCGGGAACTGCCTCCGCCGACCTCCATTTTCCAATTTCTGTCCGGCTAATCGAATATATTAGATGCCATCGCCAATTCCGAGGCCAAGGACTATGATCAGGCGGCTCTAACTTATTATATTACAATGCAATGCCAATTTTCAATGTAGATTGATAGGCCCTCTTATTTGTGAAAATTATAACAATTCAACCAAAAAACCGATTGACATAATAAGACCATCTCGCTATCCTGATTAAGCGCTTTCAACGAGATGCGCGAGGGAGAAAAAGCATGCCGGTAATGCCCGATAGCTGGATAATCAAGATGGCGAAAGAGCACAGGATGATCGAGCCGTTCGCCGAATCGCAGGTGCGCAGCAACGTCATATCTTTCGGCGTTTCCTCCTATGGGTATGATATCCGGGTCGCCGACGAATTCAAAATCTCCTCAGTCAAAAGCGGCGTGATCGATCCCAAGCAATTCGATATTTCGGCATTTGCCGATTTCAAGGGAGATCATTGTGTCATCCCGCCGCAGAGTTTCGTAATCGCCCGCACTGTTGAATATTTTCGGATACCGCGTGATGTAATCACGATCTGCACCGGCAAATCCACCTATTCAAGATGCGGGATCGTGGTCAATATCGCGCCGTTTGAACCCGAATGGGAAGGGCATGCCACCTTCGCGATTTCAAACACGACCGGCCTGCCCGCTAAAGTCTATGCCAACGAAGGCATCGCCCAGCTTATATTTTTAAAAGCCGATAAGGTATGCGACGTTTCTTATAAAGATAAAAAGGGGAAATACCAGGGGCAATCGGGCATAACCATTGCAAAAATAGAGCTCTGAGGAACACTGATTAATACAGGGCAATTTTAGGCCGAACAAGATAGCAAAGATGCGAGTAATCTACTTAAGGAGGATAAATTGAAAGAATTGCGTCTTCACGGACGCGGAGGCCAGGGAGTCGTGACGGCCGCCGAACTGGTGGCACAAGCCGCTTTTGCCGACGGCAAATATGCCCAGGCGTTTCCTTCATTCGGTTCGGAAAGAATGGGGGCGCCAGTGACGTCGTTCGTCAGGATCTCCGATAGCCCGGTACGGTGCCGCAACCAGGTCTATCAGCCGGATTACCTGATCGTGCAGGATGCGACGTTGATTGGCACGGTTGACGTTACCGCGGGCCTGAAACCTGACGGCCTGATGATTATCGATACGGAAAAAACGCCCGGCGAACTCAAGCTCAAGACCAGGGCCAAAATATATACCGTGCCGGCCACCAGGATCGCGCTCGAGGTTATCGGCCGCGCCATCCAGAATACGACATTGCTGGGTTATTTTGCCGCGGTTACCGAATTGATTTCGTTTGAAGGAGTCAAGAAGGCTATCGAACATAGATTCCCGGCGGCCATCGCCCTGAAAAATATCGCGGCGGTCGAAAGAGCTTTCGCGCTGGTCAAGTCCGAAGGACCTTGGCGGGAGGCGGCCCATGTCTAAGCCGATTTTGACATCAGTGGGGCCGGGCACTTCCAAAGTAAATAAGACGGGCGCCTGGCGAACGCTGGTGCCGGTTTTCAAACATGACGCCTGCAACGATTGCCGGATCTGCGTGCAGGTTTGCCCCGACGCCTGTGTTTCCGGCGAGGATAGTGTCTATAACGCCAATCTGGATTTCTGCAAGGGCTGCGGCATCTGCGCCTATGAATGTCCGGTTGACGATATCGAAATGGTGCTGGAGGTCAAATGAGGAAACTAATCGAAGGGTCGATGGCGGTATCGGAATCCGTTAGATTATGTAAGCCGGACGTCATCGCCGCCTACCCGATCACTCCTCAGACCCATATCGTTGAATTTTTGGCGCAGATGGTCGCCGATGGCGACTGCAAAGCGCAATTTATCAATGTCGAGTCTGAGTTCGGCGCTGCTTCGGTGGTGCTGGGAGCGGCGGCAGTTGGCACGCGCGCCTATTCGGCTACCACGGCTCAGGGACTTTTGCTGATGGCCGAGGTGCTTTACAATCTCGCCGGCATGCGGCTACCTTTGGTGATCACCGTGGCCAACCGGGCGGTCTCGGCGCCGATCAATATCTGGAACGATCATTCAGACGCGGTCGTCATCCGTGACGCCGGACTGATTATGCTTTTTGCCGAGGACGCGCAGGAGTTGATGGATATTCACCCGCAAGCTTACAAGATCGCGGAAAATCCCGAAATCTCACTGCCGGTCACGGTCAACATGGACGGCTTCATACTTACGCATGCTTTCGAGCCGGTCGAGATGCTCGAGCAGGCTTTCGTCGATAAATTCCTGCCGCCATTTGAACCGGTGGTCAAGCTGGATGTCGAAAATCCAATCACAATGGGGCTATTGGCCGAACCGACCTGGTACATGGAAAGCCGTTATAAGCTGAAAGAAACCATGGAAGATTCACTGGCCGTAATCGACGCGGTCGCTGATGAATTCAAGAAAAAAACCGGCCGCTACTATGGCGGCTTGATCGATACCTACCGAATGGAGGATGCCGAAACCGCCTTCGTGGCCATGGGGTCGCTGGTCGGGACATTAAAAGACGTTGTCGATACGCTGCGTGCGAAAGGGGAGAAGGTCGGGATTATCAAGATCAGGAGTTTCAGGCCGTTCCCGCAGGCAAAAATCCGCGAAGTAAGCGCCAATCTCAAACAGTTAATCGTTTTCGACAAATCGTATTCGCTCGGTCTGGGCACGATTTTGCAGGAGGAGCTGCGGTCCTGTTTCTACAGGCAAAAGCATCAGCCCATGATATCCGGTTTCGTGGTTGGGCTTGGTGGCCGGGATATTCCGCCGCAATCGATAATCAATAGCTACAACAAATCCCGAGGCAAAGAGCTGCTTAACGAGTTCGTTGACCTCAGGACCGACGTGGTGGGGAGGTGACTATGACGGAATTAACTAAAAAGAGAAAAGAAAAACCGCCCGTCGTCGAATCGTTGCTAACGAGCGGCCATAGGGCATGTGCCGGTTGCGGTGAGGCGCTGGGCGCCAAGCTCGTGATGGATGCCGCCGGGCCAAATATCATGGTGGCAACGAGCACCGGCTGCCTGGAGGTTTTTTCCACGCCCTATCCCGAATCGGCCTGGCGCGTACCCTGGATCCATTCGCTTTTCGAAAATTCGTCGGCCGTAGCTTGCGGTATCGAAGCGGCCTTGAGAGCGCGCGGCCTGAAGGATAAAGTCAAAGTGATCGCGCAGGGCGGCGATGGCGGCACCGCCGATATCGGCATAGGGTGCCTGTCGGGGATGCTGGAACGCAACCAGGAAGTGCTGTACGTGTGCTACGATAACGAAGCTTACATGAACACCGGCGTGCAGCGTTCGGGCTTGACACCATTCGATACCCACACGACCACGTCACCTTCCGGCAAATATTCATTCGGCAATCAGCGCCCGAAAAAACCGCTTCTGGAAATAGTGGCCGCCCACCAGATACCTTATGCGGCCACCGCCACGGTGGGCTATCCCAACGACTTGCAGATGAAAGTCAAGAAAGCTTTAGCGGAAAGCGGAGCGACTTTTATTCATCTGCACGTGCCCTGTCCGTTGGGTTGGGCTTATAAATCCGAAGCTACTATTGAAATCGCGCGCCTGGCGGTGCAAACCGGCTTGTTTCCGATCATCGAGATCAAATGGGGCAAAGTAACCCGCGTGCGCAAGATCACGAAGGAGCGGCGCCCGGTCGAGGATTACCTCAAGCCACAGGGCCGCTACCGCCACCTGTTCGTATCCGAGGATGGCAAGAAGGAGATCGAGAAAATCCAGGCGATCGCCAACGCCAATATCGAAAAGTACGGCTTGGTGGATTAGCCTGCTTTAGATCGTAATCTAAACCGCCTCGCCAGGGGCGGTTTTTTTTAGCTGGCATTTTCTTGTGCCCTCGGGTTTCATTATTATCGAAAATTCTATTTGAAAATCTCGAAAATGTGATATATGATTTCTTCTACCATTGCAGCTTTGGCTTTCCAGCTTATGAAATATATTACAGTTGGCCGATTGGCCAACTACTCGTTAATGGCTTCAATATCGAGCGGGAAAAAACTTGGTTTCATATTCAAGGAGGAAAAGAATATGCAAGGTTTCATTTCCAAACACGTCGCTGTCGTTTCGCTGGCCTCCATCCTGATCCTGATCTTTGCCGTACCGAGCTGCTTTGCCCAGGAGGGTACCGAAGTTGCCGGAAAGATTACGGCCGCATTTACCGACCAGAAAAACGTCGAGATCGGAGATGTTGAAGGGCACGTCCTTTCATTTGCGACTTCGGAAGGTACTAATGCAAGCGCCGGCAAAAATATATTTATGGATGGGGCGCAAGTTCTTAATAATTCAATGGGTGATCTGGTTAAGGGCAGCGGCCCGCAACATGGCTATTTGAAAATCAGCAAAGCCAACGATGCTATTTTTGTCAAATGGGAGCATGCGACCACAACGGTCCTGTCTGAGACCGGGATGCCAGTCACGACCTTCGGAGGCACTTTTACGTATATTGGCGGGACCGGTCAATTCGTAAACATTAAAGGTGGCGGTACTTTTAAGGGCGCTTTTGTATCCAAGACAGAATACACGGTTGATTGGGAGGGCAGGTATTTGATTGGAAAATGAGCCGGGCCTGCGATCAATTTTGTTTGCCGGTCGTTGCTCGCTACTCGATTACTATTAGCTGATGCCATTTTCGATTTTGCCATGCCGGTGGGTTTCGCGCCCGGCGGTTTTTTGATTTGCGTGGACAGTGGCACCGAGGTGCCTTATGGCAGGAAAGGAGGCACGCCGTGCCCAATGATCTTTAAAGCATTCTGCTAACTTTAAGGCTTTTATTACTTAAGGGCTCTTGACAAAAATCGGCAAACAGGTATATTTTAACCGAGAAACTGATATTTGAAACCATTATGCCACCATATTTTGTTGGCCAGGAGGTCCCAATGAAAGCCTATCAAATAACGTTAGGTTGCTTAATACTTATTTGGGGATTCAGCTTGCCGGCGTTTGCGCAATTCGAGGGGGCGGTATGGGACACGATAACGGCGGATACGCTTCCGGATGCTCTCACCCGTCAGGCCATAGCCGTCAACGGCTATGAGGAGTTTCACCTGACTTATGCCAAGCAACACCCGGGAATGGGATGGAGAATCTATTACCGTTTTTACGATCTGCTTTCCGGCATGTATCCCGAAAGATTGATCGAACCCGGCAGGCCCTGTTTCGGCCCGGTGATCGCCTCAAGATTCAGCGATAATGATTACGATATCGCCATCATTTTTGAATCGGGGGGAGATATCTGGGGCGATATCACTCATGATCCGATGGGAGAGTGGGATTTCGAGAATCTTACTAATTATGAATTCGAATCGGGTACCGGTCCGGCTATAGCATTTGGCAGCAATCATATTCACGCCGCCTGGATTACTTATGTCGATTCGGAATACAAAATCGCCTATATGAGGTGGATCGAGGACTCCGTCGATATGGAAATTGTCGAAGATTCCGAGTTGGGCCCGTTCGGGTCCGGAGCCAGTCCGTTTATTATAGCGATCGGCAGTGTGCCTCATATTTTTTATCGGGGCGTCACCGGCGGCAGCTACCATATCCATCACGCGTTCAAGCCGCACCCGGACAGTAGCTGGATTATCGAATATATTATGACGCCGAACGGCGACGATTACACTGCCTCGGCGGATTTCAATGGTATAGGTGATATTTATCTGGCCATATCTGGAAATCAAGGTTTCGGTTTCCCCGCGAGCGTTTATTTCACGCGGCGCGATCATGAAACCGGCCAGTGGTCAGATCCCGAACTCGTGACCGGCCAGTATTCGGCCACCAACGCCACCATATCGTTGATGTATGGAACGGTCTATATCGCCGCCTGCGGGGTGAGCGGCAATATCTATGACGGCAACATTTACCTGGCGAACGATTCGAGCGGCACGTTCGAAGTCCAGCTTCTCGGCCCTTATCCATCATGCACTCAGGCGGTGGTGGCCAACGTGATTCAGGAATATGGGGTGCTCGTTTTTGACGCCCCGATCGGAGGCGAGCAGGGCCGGAACATTGAGCTTGTTTATTATGGTCCGCCTTCAAGCAGCTCGGCTCCGGATGAATTAATCCCCTCAATTCTTGATTACAGCTATTGCTATCCCAATCCGGTTAATTCGCAGGTGAATATCAGCTTTGGCATTAAGCAGCCAGGGACAGTGGCAATCGAAATTTATGACCTGCTGGGAAGGAAAACCGGATCATTGATTAACGAATTTATGACGGCCGGAAGTCACAGGGTGACCTGGAATGCCGGTGACCTGCCAAGCGGAATTTATTTCTATCGTCTGCAAGCTGGCGGCGATAGCTACCACGGTCGGATGGTGCTGTTGAAGTAATGAGCCTCTCATGTCGAATTCCGGTAGGGGCCGGCAAGGTCCTGCGCAATTTCGATCTACCCTATGAGAACAACATCGTGTAGGGACAGATCCCCTGATCTGTCCGGCATGTCATTCGCTATTTTAAAATAATGTCGAAATCCCGTTGGGGATTTCGACCTACGAAGGATGTGGCACTGCAGGATAAATCGATTTTCCTTGACATGGATTTCTTCGGAGATATATTTAAGGTGAGAGCTGGTTATTTGAAACCATAATGCCGTGTGGGGTCAGTTCTATGACAGGGGTGCGTTTTTTTAATTTTATGCTGTTAGTTAGTATTATTGTTGTATTAGTATTGCCGGCTTGTGTATCTGCCCAGGATTCCTTATGGACGCAGAAGTTGGATGGGTGGGTTGATAATGCGTATTATCCTTATTTATTTATCGGGGGCAACTATCTGACTCGTATCTCCTTTGCTGATATCGATAACGACGGCGATCTGGACTTATTTTATGGCGGGGGCGATTCCGGTTCACTTGTTTATTTTGAAAACGTCGGAAATGTTCATAATCCGGTTTTCGAATTTCGATATGAAGAATTTTCTGGCTTAACCACTATAGAAGTTCATCGTTATGGTGGGGCTGTCGACGCGGATTTCGCTGATATTGATAATGATGGCGATCTGGATGCTGCGTTTTCCAGAAATTTAGATGCCGGCGGAATGATCTTTTGGAACGATGGTTCGCCGGAAGCGGCGCAATTTACCTATAGATCCCCTTACGGGCCTCTATCCGGAGCCAGCAGCGTAACTCTTGTAGATATAGACAATGACGGTGATTACGATTATTTCTCCGGACACGGCGATTACCCTCATCAGTTGATATTTGCCAGGAACTACGGCACCCCGGAACTGCCCTATTTTAATCCTGGGGGAGATACTCATAACTACCAGGATTTACAAATCGGGCAGCCTTTCAATTTTGATATGGGCGATATTGATAATGACGGCGATTACGATATGATAGTCTGCAGGCGTCTGGGGCCGGTGAATTATTATGAAAACACGGGTGCTCCCGATTCAGCCTATTTTACTTTAGTTAATGAAGATTTCCTGCCGGGCCGGGATACTACGGATTGGACCGAATCTCCTGAGTTGGTCGATATCGACGGTGACGGCGACCTGGATTTATTTTTAGCCGGGGCTTATGCGCATCTTTATTATTTCGAAAATATCGGGACTCCCGAAGCGTATGATTATATCCAGCGGTATGACACAACCTTCTTTTTCGTGCAGGCGTATTCCTCGGGCGGTCGCTTGAAGAATGCCGTTGATATTGACGGTGACGGGGATGACGATTTGGCCCCGGGCCATGATCTGTTTTTAAACGAAAGTATTGGCGCCGAGATCAGGTTTATTAAATACGCGAACATGCTGCCGTTTGTGGTCGGTTGTTTTGCCGACATGGATGCCGATGGTGACTATGATTATCTGGCTCCTGCCGGGCAACACACGATCATTTATTTTGAGAACATCGGGGATGAAACCTGGCCGCAATGGGCAGACGGCTATTCGTTATTTCCGTATGACGGCCGCATTGAAACCCCTTTTACGGTCGGAGCGGGCGACCTGGACAATGACGGCGATATCGATTTATTGATCGGCCATACTAACAGCACGGGGGTGAATTACTATCGTAACGATGGCACGCCGCAGGCGGGCGAGTTTGAGTATGCCGGCTTGTTGCAATTGCCTCAATGGGAATACCAGGCCTATTATAATCTGCTTTTGGATGATATCGATAATGATGCTGATCTCGATCTCTTGATTGGTGATACAAGCACTGATTATGATCATCCCAAGAAATTGTTCTTCTATCGCAATGACGGCACACTTGATGAACCGGTCTGGACCTATATCACTGACGATTTTCAGGAGGAATCATCCGCGCACCGTAACACAACAATTATCCCTTGTCTGGCTGATGTTGACAGGGATGGAGATAAAGATTTGGTTGTCACGAACAATTCGGTGGGCTTTCAATTGTTTTTGAATCCAACGATTCAGACTGAAATCAAAAACATAGTCATATCAGAGCCTGATGAGACTTCCATAATGCGTGCTTATCCCAATCCCTCGAATGCCATATTTTTATTAAAAGTAACTCTGGAAAAAAGCGCTTATGTCAGCTTGACTATCTTTGATTTATTGGGCCGGCGTACAGGGCAACTTTATTCCGGGGTAGCTTCAGCCGGAGAAAATGTTTATACCTGGGACTCTTCGCAACATGCCAGCGGGATTTATTTCTACCGTCTGCAAGCTGGCGGCGATAGCTACCGTGGCCGGATGGTGCTGTTGAAATAGGTCTTCTGCTCAAAATAGGAAATTCTAAATCTGCCATTTCAATCCGGAGAGGCAGGGATTCTCGCCTGAGGGGATTGGATAATTCTTTAATCCTCAATAAATTATGTGATAATCTATTGCTATTTATTGAATTAGCTGCCTTTATCTGGCTTTATCGATTTTAACGATATTTGGTCACAAATGAAAAAATATCACTAACGCATTAAGCGGGCAATCTGCCCGGCGATGCCAACATGTACAACGAGGCTGTCGATCTTGGCAATCCCCTATCAGGTCCTTGGCGGGTTGGCGGTGATGTAACTTTTCTCGTCAATTACTTCGACATTGGTTCGGGCAATCAGCCCTGCCTGATGTTTAGCCCGAACGCGCCCGGTGAAGGACAAATCGAGAACGGCTACTTCTTCGCATCCGGGGATGCTGCCGGTGACTGCCAGGTATTAGGCGGAGATGTGTCGCGTTTGGTGCAGTATTTCGCGGGCAACCCAAATGCCCAGATTCTTTGGTGTGGCTATTTTAAGCCTGACCCTCAGAATTACTACCCTTCTCTGTGGTTGAACAATCGCGGCAGCGGCCGGCCTCAGCCCGTGCCGCCGCTTGAGGAGCTTCCACGGGGCTGGCCGGGCTGCTAAATATCATCTGCTGTTAGATGGGTTTTGTCAGGCGGATCGGCGATTAAATAACTCTTATCTACGTCAGGAGGAAATGAAAGGCGGTTTCTTGCCGCCTTTTCTTTTGGGGGTGCCGCCTGAACGATCGTCCACCAACTCCTGAAACCATTCAACCAAAAAGAAACTTGACTTTTGCCATGACTGAATTAACTTAAAAAGTGGTATAACTAATGGGGGCAGATCATGCGGAGGAACCATATCAATGCCAATAACATTCTACACGTACCATAAGCAGGTTTCTGTGTCCTTATGACAATAAATCAGACGAACGTGCTGAAGACACTGCGAAACTATTTTCAGTTTGGTTTTCACCTGTCCCGAAAGGCACTGGACTGGCTGGAAATTCCGTCACTTGTGAACCCGTCATTGAGCGGAGCGTCAGCTTCTGAAATCTATCTATTGCGCCAATTGGCCGATCGCATCAATGGAAAGCGGATCCGTAGCGCCCAGCTGCCCGATCCGATGCATGCCGGCCAACTTGCCTCCGTCAGCATTCTTGTCGATGTGTTTCGCTACATTATTGAAAGCTACTGCCACGAGGAACAACCCGGCGCGATTCCTCGCGGGCTGGATTGGACCGAGCAGCAGCGCGGTCGATTTACTGTGACCCGACCGCCTTTATCATTTATCGGGCTCTTTCCGCCCATCTCAGTACTCCAGGGCAGACAGACTGAAATCCAATACCTGAGCGACGCGATGTCCTCCCCATTGGTGTCGGACACGATTGTTCGCGAGATCATGCTTCTGTTTATCTCCATTGCAAATCCGGCATTTCGTCCATTCCGCCTACTTTTCGATGATACTGATTTGGAAAGAGAATCACCCTATGTGTCTATGGTGCAGGGGTTGGAGTGGTTCTTCGCCAAGCAGCCTCCTTTCCGACCGGTTGGCCGTACGCTTTTCGAATGCCTTTTTGAGCCTATACGGGCCTGTCCCGATTCGCTTGAGGGGCAACTTGCTTATATCCGTCATCATTGGGCGCAATTCCTCCCGTCGGAGCTGCTCGAACGATTATTGTTGGCAATTGATATTCTCGAGGAGGAGCATACTCTGCGTGGTTTAGGTCCCGGCCCGAACGAAGCATTGCGCTTCGATATCGACGCCTACGGGCCAAAGACGGGCCATATCGAGCCTGCCGCGTTCAGCTTGGATGCTGACTGGATGTCTAATGTCGTACTGATTGCTAAGAGCGTGTATGTCTGGATATATCAGCTATCACGGAAATATCAGCGTGATATTCGTCTTTTGAGTGATATCCCTGATGAAGAACTAGACCGACTTGCCCGATGGGGATTTACCGGGCTTTGGCTCATCGGTCTCTGGGAGAGATCATCGGCTTCACAGAAGATAAAGCAAATCATGGGGAATCCCGAAGCGGTGTCGTCGGCTTATTCGCTATACGATTATATCATTGCGCATGATCTTGGCGGTGAAGAAGCCTTTCGGGATTTGAAACATCGAGCTTGGCGACGCGGCATCCGACTGGCCAGCGATATGGTTCCAAATCACACTGGAATCTATTCGAAGTGGGTTATTGAGCACCCGCAGTGGTTCCTCCAGACTGACTATCCACCTTTCCCGACGTACCAATATACCGGTGTTGATCTCTCGGAGGATCCGAGAGTTTGTATTCAAATTGAAGACGGCTACTGGCAGCATTGCGATGCCGCGGTAGTGTTCAAGCGAATTGATAAATGGACCGGTGATACAAAGTACCTCTTTCACGGCAATGATGGCACCAGTATGCCATGGAACGACACCGCCCAGATGAATTTCCTTCTGCCGGAGGTAAGAGAGGCTGTTATTCAAACCATTCTGCATGTGGCCCGCCAGTTTCCGATCATTCGCTTTGATGCGGCCATGACGCTGGCCAAGCTGCATTACCAGCGACTTTGGTTCCCTCTCCCCGGTGAAGGCGGCGCCATTCCCTCGCGGGCCGAACATGGCATGACCAAAGCGCAGTTTGATACCCAAATGCCTAAGGAATTCTGGCGTGAGGTGGTTGACCGTATTTCTCACGAGGCACCGGATACACTTCTCTTGGCCGAAGCATTCTGGCTCATGGAGGGATACTTCGTCCGCACCCTCGGGGTCCACCGCGTCTACAATAGCGCCTTTATGAACATGCTAAAAATGGAAGATAATGCCAAGTATCGAACAACCATAAGGAATGTGCTGGAATTCAGCCCGGAAGTCCTTAAGCGGTTTGTTAATTTCATGAATAATCCGGATGAACTTACCGCGGTGGAGCAGTTTGGCCGAGGTGACAAGTACTATGGTGTGGCCGTTATGTTGGTCACCATGCCCGGACTGCCGATGTTCGGCCATGGTCAGGTCGAGGGCTTCGCCGAAAAGTACGGGATGGAATATCGCCGGTCATACTGGGATGAACCGGTGGACGAGGAAATGGTGCGTCGGCATGAGACGCAGATATTTCCACTGATGCGCCGTCGTCATCTCTTCAGTGGTGCGGCCAATTTTGCCTTCTATGATTTCAACACGCCGGATGGCTGGGTCGACGAAAATGTTTTTGCTTATTCCAATAGAGCAGGCGAGGAGCGAGCGATAATTTTGTATAACAACGCCTACAAAACGACCCGCGGACATATACGCACCTCCACTCCGATTAATATTGGTGATGGCGACAAAACCATGCTGGTCTGTCGCACCTTATCTGAGGCACTCGATTTGGACACCGGTGACAACTGCTTCTATGCCTTTCGCAATTACCAGTCTGGACTGGAATATATCCGGCCCGGGCGTCAACTGGCCGAGCAGGGGCTGTTCGCCGAACTATATGCCTACCAGTTCCATGCCTTTCTTGATTTTCGCGAAATTCGTGATACCGATGGCTCCTGGCATGCATTGGAACAGCGCCTTGGCGGCGCCGGCGTTCCGAATCTCGACGAGGCTTATCGGGAGCTTCAACTCGAACCGATATTGAAACCCTACCGGGTGCTAATGAACTCCAACATGTTGCGAGAATTACTGTATAATTATCCAAATTCCCGCGATAAGTTCTGTGCGGCGATTACTGAATTCTACGCGTCAGTCAGACAGTTCACCGGGGCTGCCGTCCATATCGAGCCATTTATCCATCGATCCCGTGCGAGATTGGATGCTTTGGCCTTAGCACGTGCCGCCTCGGGTGCGGGAGAAGATACCTCTATATCCGACATGGCGGCGCCACAATCCGGGCGGCCTCTGCGCCCAAATCTGGATCATGTCACCCTTGCATGGCTGACGCTTGAAGCACTCGCTGAGCTTCGTGCTGACCGGGGCAGCCCACTTTCTTCGGTTCTTGCCGCAGTTCGGCTTGACCAATGGCTCCTACAAAAGGTGATTATCGGAGCTTTTGAGGAGTTTTTGGCCGATAACGACAACGCCTATTGGGACTCCAGGTTGGTGCTTATACTGCTAGCCCATTCTGATCTGCTCGCACCGGCAAACAGCGGTACACTCAGCGAGTCGTTCCAGCGAGCTTTGATGGAAACTACCATTCAAGAGTACCTGCAGTTGCACAGCTATAACAATACTCTCTGGTTGAATAAAGAGCGGCTTGAACGAATGATTGAAGCCCTCATTCGCGCGCTTTGGTTATTGGCTCGGACCAATCACACCCCCGGCGAAATCAATCTTGCCGACCTTCAGAGTAGCGCTCAACGACTATTCTCCGCCGCCGAGCGGGCAGGTTATCAAATTGAGAAGATGCTGAAATTCCTGGCATAAAGGGCAGGGCACTTTGGACACTGCCGGTTGCCGATAAGTCTTCTGAATGAAGAAGCCAAGTTGCCCGATCAATTGCTCGAGCTTTTTTATTGCATGATTTCATGTGGTCAAAGGAGATCAGCACGCAGATTCTGTTCTGGTATCATCTAGTCAAAGATCTTGAAGGAGGTAGGAATGGTAGAAATTTATTAAGGAATAAGGAATATCCAACAAAGGAAAAACGACTTGGCCAACGAACGGCCCGTCGGATGCGCCGCGTGCCTTTCAAATTGCTTCAAGGCTCGCTCGATGAAGCAACAGCTAAAATGCTGATCAGGCGATGCCATATGCGAAAGGAATTGGCACAAGCGTTCAAAGGACATCTGATTGATGAGCCGGAAGACCTGCTCCGGATCCCCGCCTTGGTCGCCTAACCACTGCACATGAATTCTGGCAACTTATGACCTATCCAATCTCGTCAGCCTATCCCCGGCGATGCCAACATGTATAATGAAATCGTCGATATCGGCAATCCGCTTTCCGGCCCCTGGCGCGTGGGCGGCGACGTCGCTTTCCTATTGAACTACTTCAACACGTCTTCCGGCAATCAGCCTTGTCTAATGTTTAATCCAAATGCACTCGATGAAGGACAGATTGAAGGTGGCTACTTCTTTGCCTCAGCCGATGCTACCGGGTGTATCGTTTCAGAATCTATCGGACCAATTTAGGGTATGAGTTAAGAGATGGAATTGGTTAATTTAAGAGCAGATTGAGCTGGCGAGTTGGGGGTGACGAGCCAGCTCAATGGAAAGGAGCCAAGATGCCATCAGCCAAGGGACAGAGCCCGGAAGCAGTGGTCAGACAGATTCATCGAGTAACGAGGCGGAAGTTTTCAGCTGAGGAGAAGATTTGGATAGTGCTGGAGGATTTGCGGGGCGAGGTCAGTATAGCCGAACTATGTCGGCGAGAGGGCATAAACCCGAATATTTATTATCGTTGGAGCAAGGACTTTTTGGAGGCCGGCAACTGACAATCTCCGGGTGGGATTCATTGCAATAAATCCCAGCTTCATAATCGGCGCAATCGCTTGTTATTATCATCTTGAAATGGTCGGACTGGATTCATCGCAAGCTATCGCACCTCCATGACCATGCCGGATAGTGAAACCGATTAAGCTGCTGCCTATGTCTGCAGTAAAAGTTACACTCTGACCGTTAAAGCTGCCATCAATTATCGTTTGTTCAATGTTAAGTGAGTCTTGGGATATGATGTAATGACTTGCGATGGTCAACTGCCTGCTTTCCAGAATAATATTTTTACTATATACGCCTTCAGCGACCAATATGGTGTTGCCATCTTCAGTGCCTTCATCATCTATGTGGCTTGGATCACAGCGAAATCGCCTGGAACGCTGATGATAGCAGCGGGCAAGGAACAAGCAAAAAGGACAATTGCCAGAAAAATTAATGTGATTTTCATGTTTTTCTCCAGTTTAAATTGAGCTGTTTCCGTATAATTATTATTTATCACCCCTCGGCGGCCAGTAATCGATATACAATATTATGGCCTGTCCCCGGTTATTGTACCCCTATTTAAGTTAGTCCTACCATGGCAAAAGTCAAGTTTGTTTGAGGTTTTATTGCCTCCGCAGCGGGCGGAGGATGAAGAAGTACTGGGATAAAATTTAAAAGGAAAGCCCGTTACGACCTTCCTTAATAAACAGCTTCCGAAATTTATAACTGCAATTATTTTTCTGATTCCGCCTTTTCCGCCTTGACGATAACCGTGTTAAATTGTTCATTTTTCTCATCCAGCAGAAGCGGCCGCAGGCAATCCCAAAAATCGGTTTTGTACATGGTTCTATTTGTCGAAAGCGTGCGAGTCAGAATAAGATATCGATTGTCCTGGCTTACAGTAATGGCAAAACTGCCGCAATCATTGTTAAGCGATACTTTATCGGGTTTATAGATTAACTGCAGATCGGACAGTTTTAATTTAATGGTGATACTCTGGGTTAACAGCGATGGCAATTCAATCGGCCAATCAATTTCTTGATTTGACAGCTTAATATCGCTGGGGAGGAAATTGAAAATGCCTGTTGATGGTTCGCCTATTACGAGTTTCCAGCGACCGAGATCGTCGAGCTCCGGTTTTTCGATTTCTAATTCGAGGGCGAATCGCACCGCACTTTTATCGAACTGCTCCGGGTTAAAATTCGTAACCTTGGCGTTGGGGATAACACCCGAAATTACCCTATTTAAAAATGATCTGGTTTGGTCGCCGACGCCAATCATCTGGTTATAAGGGCAAACAGCATTATTAGCGGAGTACAGCCCTTTGCCAAGGTATTTACCATCCGCTTTGTCATACTCCAGATCAATCTTAATTTCAACAGTGCTCGTTTGGAAATCGGCCGAGAATAGATTCGGCTTATTATCGACACCGGGTTGCCAGACTATTCGATTTATGAGCCCGGCTAATCCACTTTCCACTTTGCCGGTGGACGGATCATAAATTGCATCAAGGTTATCGCTTGTAAGCCGTAAGCTGGGACCAGTCATGGCATCAAGGGTGGGGATATCCGGGATAACATCACCATAAGCATTCCCGATATAAATGATCTGGGCTTGCAAGCCGGCGCTTTCGAATAGTGCTTTCCCCAGGATGGCGCGGTCAAAACGATGACCATAGGCGGTGGCATAGGTTCGGATGGCCGGTCGCGGCGAATTCTCCCAGAATTTGTTGTCGTATTCTATCAAACTGGTCTTTTCATCTACATAATTTGCTATCAAAGAAGCCTTCTCGTTGTCGGTGCGGGCATCGGCGATAAGGGAATCGACCGATAATGCCAGGGTGCTGTCGATATCATCCGCCTCAATAGCCAGGCCATCTTTGTAGTCCCCCAATGCCCGCCAACTGCTCCAGTCCGACCAGGCGATATATGGCACAT
>Ga0299912_10001907_pt1 | contig 16972 bp, 14 predicted proteins | sample RVTome_2_FD_207667 | JGI IMG/M metagenome (GOLD analysis project Ga0299912, IMG submission 207667) | Soil microbial communities from uranium-contaminated site in the Upper Colorado River Basin, Wyoming, United States - RVT95D214 (version 2) ... | reverse complement strand
ACTGCCGCAGGCCCTGAGGGAGGGCTCGAATCTTTCCTCAAAATTAATAATCGACGGTACGAGTCCCAGATATTACATCAATGGCCTCGATATAGGTTCTAATCCCAATCATTTCGGCATTTTTTCGATTTTCCCAGCGGCCATCGTCGGCCAAATCGATTTTAACGCGCAAGGCTCCAGCGCCAGATTCGGCGCCCCTGCGATCATCTCGTTGCGCACCCCGACACCATTTGCCAGGCACCTAACAGGCGAACTCAATCCTTCGTTTGTCGAATGCAATGGATTTGTATCATATGGCACGGACAACTATTTCGTTCTTGCCTCCGTGCGCAAATCAATTCTCGATGAAATTTCAGGCTATATCAACTATCGGCCTGATCGCCTGCAATTGCCGCCGGCCGATTTTCGAGATTTTTTCTTCTCGTCCGGCATAAAGCTATCCGACAGGCAGCGGCTATTCATCGATCATTATTACGTGCAGGACAACCTTAAATACCAGACCGGCCCCACCAGCCGAAATCCCTATGGAGTAGATTCATCCCAAAAAACCCGGGAAAGCCTCACCGGGATCAGATTCGAATCCGTCGATAAAAATCTGCAATTTAAAGCCGCCGGCGCGTCGAAAATCGGCGACGAATTATATCGTGCGTCACCAAACATGCCCCTGGCGCAGAACTCGGCAGGCTATTCGGTGTACCTCCACGCCGAAAGACAAATCAATCTGGGTGATTTTGAAATGACGATTTTGCGCGAAAACTCCAGATTTACGATTGGCGAACATTTCGACCACGTAACCAGAAGGTCAATCAGGTTGAATCAGCGCAGCTGGAACTTCCGCCCCCCCGATGATATCAGCGATAATCCATATATCTATCAGGAGGCCTTTGACCGCTATTATGGCGCCTATGCATCAAATCAGGCCGAATTCACTAATGCAGGCTATATTTCATATAATCGGCTGTTTGAGCGATGTGAATTGGAAGCGGGCCTGAGGACGGAGTACTTCGGTAGTCTCGCGGAAAAATGGAAGATCGCAATTCGGTCCACGACAACCTTTCCCGCCTTTGGCGGCGGGAGCATTAAGGTCTCATGCGGAAGCTATGCGGAAAATCCGGCCTCAAACCTGATGGAGCCTTACCAGGTACTGATCGACCGCTACCTGCTCCAATTGCGGCCGATCCAGACGAGCATGCTGGCCGTTGATATCAGCAAAGGGGCATTCGATATCGGGATATTCGCCAAGGATATCAGGCGAATTCCCCACCTTACTCCGGATTTTGCCTATGCCGACTTCGATAGCGCCACCGATATTCGTTTTCTAAAAATCGAATCAGCCGGCCGTCTGCGGTTCGCCGGAGCCAGGCTTACCTGCCGGGTGGATCGAATAATCTCGGACAGGCTTAAGCTGCTGGCATTTTATGGTTTCAACGAAGCGACGAAATTTGCGGGAAATCTAAAACTTCCTTATGAATTGGCCGCGCGGCACAGGTTTTATGCGAATGCGGAGATCGCTATCAGTAGAACCGCAAACATTGGCGCCGAACTGGCAGTTCATTCGGGATTTCATTATACGCCGAGCTATCCCGATAGCCTTTTTCAAATCGAGGGCCGTTATTCGCGACAATTTTACGATATGATAAACGGCCTCGAAAATTCGCGGAGCTTTCGTACGAATGTCATCCTCAATGTCCACGCCGGACTCAACTACGATAGAATGAGTATCTTTTGCTCCGTGGCCAACATCACCAATTATGCCAATCCTATAATCAATACCGCCGATGGTTTTGTCTATGACGCGGGGATATTGCCAAGTATCGGCTTGAGCCTGAAATTCTAATGGACGAATGGGCGCCGGGATATTCGGACCAGGGCAATATTGCCTTGTCGCTGCCCGCCAGGGGCATTTTGTTTTGTCTTCTTAAGTTTATTCGCTTATTTTCCGACTTGTCGGATAGGTCCGATTCCGGCCGTAAGGAGAGCCTGAGTGAATTTCTCAAAAGATACGCTGGCAGTTCATCTGAATTATCATAAATATGCTTATATCCTGCTGCTGTTGATCATTCTGCTTAATATCCCCGTTTGGGCCGGCCTGATTTATGATTGGCTCCACGACGATAATTATTCGCATGGATTTTTGATCTTGCCTGTTTCGATTTATCTGTTTTACAGGCAAAAAAGAGAACTGGTTTTCCCTGCTCGGCCATCCCGAACCGGAATCCTGATATTCGCGGCAGGTTGTCTGGGATTGATCTTGGGCACGGCGGCGGGGGAGCTTTTCACGACTCGCCTGGCGGTGGTTTTAACGATCACCGGCCTGGGCCTGCATTACCTCGGAACGGACAATTTTAAAAAGATCTGGTTCGCTTTTTTCTTTTTGATATTCATGATTCCGATTCCCGCCATCATATATCATTCGGCCACGCTGCCGATGCAGCTTTTCGCCAGCAAGGCGACCATTTTCATTTTGCATCTGATCGGAGTGCCATCGCTGCGCCAGGGCAACATAATTTATCTGCCGCAATACACACTGGAAGTGACCGAGGCCTGCAGCGGGTTGCGCAGCCTGGCCACGCTGCTGGCGCTGGCAGCGCTCTATGGCAATTTGACCCTTCGCGGCTGGGTCCGGCCGCTGGCGCTGTTTATTGCGGCTGTGCCGATAGCCATTATTGCCAATATTTTCAGATTGCTGACAACGGCGATCGGGGCTTATGCCATAAGCACGAGTCTGGCTGAGGATTTTTTGCATGAGCTGTCAGGTCTATTGGTATTTTTCAGCGCCCTTATAATCATTGTCATTTTAGGAGCGATACTCAGATGGCCAAAAAAACGTTCCTGATTCTGGCCGCGGCTTTGCTAATTACTATTGCCTTCATGTCAGCCTTGAAATACTTGCGGCCGGATTCGGGCCCGCTGCCCAATCTCGATAATTTCCCGCTCCAGATCGATGGCTGGGCAGGCCGGCTTGATCAGGTCGATCGCGCGACCATTGAATTGCTCAACCCGGATCGTTATTTCGCCGCCACTTACACTAACGCGGCGGGCGACAGGGTGCAGCTCTTTTTCGATTATTTTTCTTCGCGTAGCATGTCCAGAGGCATTCATTCGCCGCGAAATTGCCTGCCGGGGGCCGGCTGGGTAATTGCTCGCAGCGATGATCGGTCATTGACACTGGAAAATCGCTTCATACCCGCTACAAGGTTTTACCTTTCGCTCGGCGGTTCGAACCAGGTGATGGATTTCTGGTACATCACCCGTCATGGCGAAACATCGGACGATTACACGTTCAAATTATTCGGTTTGCTCAGTTCGCTGACCTTTCAGCCGGGCGACGTCGCTTTTGTGCGAATCGCGGCTGCCGGCGATTCGCTAAGCCTGGCCGCCCTCGAGAGCTTCGAAAAAATAATAACCCTCGAAATCGACCGCTTGCTGCCGCTTTAGGCAAGACGTGCATCCAATCGCGATACGTCGGCGGCGCCCCGCCTGTGGTCGGACCGATCCCCCATCATAAATCGGTCCTGGATTTTGTCAAGTTTATTTGTAAATTTTGCTTCTAATCTGTTATTAGATAATGCCGAAAATGGATATAATGGCGGCCGATGTCTGCTTAATTATGACAACGATGCCCGATGGGTATTTCAGGGAAGAAGATATGGTCGAACAGGAAAAAATCAAAATCCTCATTGTCGAAAATGACCCGACGCATCAGGGGGTAATTGAGGGCATTCTGGCCAGGTGCGGCTACATTCCGATTGCAGCCTCGACGGTCGATGAGGCGATTGCGGTTTTGAATCTGCGCCAGACTATCAGGCTGATCATTGCCAGCGTGGCCATGCCTATCAGGGACGGTTTCGATCTGCTTAAATTTCTGAAAAGCGATATCGGCCTTAGGGCGATACCGTTGATCATGTGCTCTGCCACCGGCGACGAAAAACTGGTCAACAAATCGATTGAAATGGGCGCCAGCGATTTTATCATAAAACCGGTCGATCAAGAAAAGCTAATGCCCAAGATCGACAAACTGCTGGAAAATAGCCGGGGTAAAATTTTGATAGTCGATGATGAGCAGGTGGTGCTAAATCTTCTGGTGAAGGTATTGCAGCGTGAAGGCTATGACACCGTTACCGCGACCTCAGGTGATGAGGCGCTCGGCCTTTTGGAATCTACGAGGATTAAGGGCGTTATCTCGGATATCATGATGCCGGGAATGAACGGCATCGAATTGCTCAAATCAATCAAGCAGCGCAACCGGGCGTTACCGGTGCTCCTGATAACCGGCTATGCCGGCAAGTTCAGCATGAACGACGCTATGATGGCCGGCGCCGATGGCTATATCGCCAAGCCGTTTAAAAACGTCCAGATAATCCAGAAACTACGGGAGTTGGATATTTAGCCCGGCAGCTACGCAATTCGTTTAATCAGAAAAACTATTGCCTGTTAATTAGCCGAGTATCATCCTGGCATCGACCGCCGCCGATTTTTTGCCGGCGGGGCAGACGATAAAAGGATTGATATCCAGCGACTTGATCTGCGGAAAATCGGCTACCAGCCGCGATAGTCGCAGAAGCGTCTCCGCGAGCAGTTTAATATTAACGTTTTTCGAACCGCGAAAGCCCGCCAGCAGTGGATACCCTTTAACTTCTTCGACCATCTCCGCGGCGTCCCGCTCGGTGATCGGATTCACCCGAAAAGCAACGTCTTTCAATAATTCAACGTGGATTCCCCCCAGCCCGAACATCAGTAGCGGTCCGAAAGTGGGATCCGAGTTCATGCCCATGATAACCTCGACGCCGCCCGTTATCATCTTCTGAACAAGCAAGCCCACAGGTGCACCTCTCTTGATAGATGATTTTCCCTGTAGCGATTTGAACGCCTTCAGGGCTTCCGCCCGGCTATTAATCCCGGTCACGACACCCCCTGCTTCGGTCTTGTGAATGATAGCGGGATCATCGATTTTCATCACCAGCGGAAACTCGAAAGCGGCAATCGTCTTTGACAGTTCATGCTGGTTTTCGGCCACTGCCGATTTAACAACCGGTATCCCGTACGCCGCGAGAATTTTCAGGGCATCGATACCGAGGATCGTCTTGTTTTTGGCGCCTGCGCTGCGTTCGAATATTTTTCGAGCCGCCTCACTTTTCACTTTAAAATCGATCTTTTTCCCCTTCGGCTTTGCCAGCCAGGCTCGATAGCTGTTCATCCCTGCCAGAGCCCGTGCTGCCGATTCGGGAAACAGGTAGGTCGGGATATTACATGCTCTTAAATACTCCGCACCGGCGATCCCGTCCGGCGAACCCATCAGACAGGCCAGCACGGTCTTGCCGCAATTTAACTCACGCACCTTATCTGCCATCGCCTTGAGCACGGCCCGGGAATCTACCAGGATCGGCGGCACGAAGATCACGATGAGGCCGTCGACGTTGCTATCTTTAAGGGCGCCCTCCACGGCAACCCCATAGGCATCCGGGCCGCCGGAGGCGATCACATCGATCGGATTATTGACCGCCGCCACGGCCATCAAATTAGCTCGCAGAAATTCAATCGTGTTTTTGTCGAACTTAGCCATTTTCAGGCCGGAGCTTTCGACGGCATCGGTGGCGAGAATCCCCGGCCCGCCGGCGTTGGTTATCACCGCGATACTGCCGCCCTTCAAAAGGGGCTGGTTAGCGAAGGCCATCGCCATATCGAATAATTCATCGATCGATGGCGCTCGGATGATGCCGCATTGTCTGAATACGGCATCGGTGGCGGCATCCCCCCCGGCCAGCACGCCGGTGTGGGAGCTGATCGCTCTGGCGCCGGCGGCGGTGCGACCGGCCTTTACCGCAAAAATAGGTTTTCGGCGTGAAATTTCCCGTGCCAGTTCGATGAATTCGCCCGGCTGTTCGATATTTTCCAGGTAAAGCAATATGATCTCGGTCGTCGGATCATCTTTCCAGTAGCGCAAGATGTCATTATCGGAAATATCGGCCTTGTTGCCCACCGAGGCGAACATCGAAATCCCCAGGTGGAGCTTGTTCGTGTAATCGATAACAACCTCCCCCAGCGCTCCCGATTGCGACATGAAGGCTACTTTACCCCGCAGCGGATTTAGTTTGGAAAAGGTGCTGTTCAATGAGATATCATCAGCGGTGTTGACCACCCCGTAGCAGTTCGGCCCGACCATCCGCATATTGCAACGCTTGATAATTTCAATCAACTCGTTTTCCCTGACGATCCCTTCACCGCCTATTTCCTTGAATCCGGCGGTGATCGTAACAACGCCCTTGACCCCCTGTTTGCCGCATTGCTCCAGGGCATCCTTCACGAAATCGCGCGGCACGACGATAATCGCCTGGTCGATTGGTTCGGGAATATCGGCGACAGTAGGGTAACATCGCAGCCACTGGATTTTATCGGTTTTGGGATTTACCGGGTAGATATTGCCGCGATATTCGAACCTGAGCAGATTGTTGACGATGACGCTGCCGATTGATCCGGGCTTATTGGAGGCGCCGATCACGGCTATCGATTTGGGTTTGAATATCGCGTCGAGATTAGTTGACATCGGAAGGCTCCTACCTATACGGTTTTGCGGAAAGCTATTCAAGATGGGTCATGAAGGCAAGGATAAATTGAACCGGCCCATGATCGGGGGCTGCGGTCGTCCATCAACCACAGTATCATAACGCGCCGTGTCTCTGCTCGTGGCAAAGAGTGTTCCGCTCCGCCCAGACGGGGTGAGCATTCGTAATATTAAATCTTCCGGGCACGGCAATGTCGTGCCCCTACTCTTCCTCTTCCAGTGGTTCTTTCTCGAATCGCTTCTCCAGGCTGCTTAGCACCATGTCCCAGGCTTTGTCGAAATACGCATAGACTTTATCCCATTCTTCGCCCTTGCCCCAGCCATATTCAGAAAAATCGACCTTGACCTTGCCCGGTTCGATCTCGTCGAAGAAAATAATCACCTGTGTTCGTTTGCGGCGGATTTCCGGAAACTGCGGCGGCGCGTTCCAATCGAATGACAACATTTTCATGGGCAGAAACGCAAGTATCTTGCACCCCTCCGAGCCGCGTGACCCATAGGGAGCTTCCTCAATGAAATATATCTCGAATGGTCCGCCGGGGCGCAGTTCGACATGGGCATTGGGCGAAAAGAAAGAGTTCACGCCAGCCGTGGTCGTCCAGGCCTCCCAGACCTGTTTCAATGTAGCCTGCACGACGACCTCCTTATGCAGCACTCGCGGGGAGACGTCTTCGGCATAGCGATAAGTCGGCGTGTAATCGGCCATCAACGAGGCCACCATCGGGGTCATCTCGTAAGTATGCACACCCTGCTTGACCGATGGCTCGGCGGCCATGATTTCTTTAGCTTCCGCCTCGGAATAGACCTGCAGCACGATCAGGCCGAATTTACCGAACACCGGCCCGGCCATCAGCACTTTGCCCTCCGCCGTAAGTTTTTTCAGGTATTCATAGTGTTCTTGCATTATTTGTTCTTCGCGCTCGGTCATATTATCCGGCCAGCCGTCGCGCGTGCCGCTAAGCTGCACGAAATAGTGTTGCCGCATTTGGGCCCAATCGGGCGGTTTGGGTATGTCCATTGTTTCTCCTTGTCCGAGGGACCCCGGCGTCTGAGCTGGTATATTCATAGTTAATGATATCAACGCCAGAAAAGCCAGTATCGTTTTAAGCATTTTCATTCCTTTGTCATTCCCGTGAAAGTCCGTAGGACCCTGGTGGCGGGAATCTGCATTTTTGTGATGTCGGGTCCCCTGACCCGACAACAAAGATTCCCATCGGCTGTCAGGCGGGGGGCCCTGACAGCGCATTTGAATGGCATCAGGATATCGCAAAACATCCATCCTGATGCATTTAAAAATCACCAGATGTCATCAAGCGTTTTGGCAGCTTCTAATCTTTCTTTTGACGTATATCTTGTATTCTGCAAGGCTTTAACGCGACCATTTCTTTCTTTTGCAACTAATGGTATTGGATCTATTTCCTTAGCGGGCTCAGCAAAGTTAATTAAATACTTATCCGTATCTTTCCATGGTTCAATGGATTTTACTTGTGCAATATGAGTAATGGCCGATACAGGAGCAACACGATACACGGCTATATATTTTATTTGGGGTTTCATACTGCCATGTATTCTAATGTGATGCCATCTATTTTCCCCGATAAAAGTCTCTTGGAATCCTTCTTCATGAGACGGCACAACAATCGTGTCTATCTCATCCACGCTAATTTTCCCGCGATCGGGAATTAAATTTGCGCCCGAACTTTCGACATCCTCCGTTACATCAGCGAGAAATGGGCTAAAACAATACATAATATTACCCTCTTCGCTTCTATATTTTGATAATTCCAGCACTTCAACGCCGAATTGAAATTTCCTCACCAAAATGCTTTCCAAATTCTCTGGAATTTCGTCAATTATAACCAGAGCAGCAAATGGCCCTTCGAAAACTATCCATTCCAGCATGTGGTCGAGATTTCGATAATTATGTTTTTGGGCATAATCAATGGATTTGTTTTTTGCCTCGGGCATCTTTTGCAGGGCATCAAATATTATTGATTTCACGGAACGCTGATCAGTTTCAAATGATAATGAAAATTGCAAAATCTGCACTGCTATATGCCTTAATGGATCATGGGAGGAAAGTTCATTTTCGACAACGTAAAGTTTGGGCTTGCCACCGCTTAAGTCTAGCAAATAGCCATCCGGAATATTTCTTATGTTGCCTTTTGCGCCGATTTTTTTCTTTATATCGATATAAATTCTATTAGCACCAAATAGCTCATTATGGATTTCTAATATGGCGTTCTCTAAATCGTTTTCATTCACATATTCGATTCTATTGTAGGTTTTGTTATTGGTCCAAATCACATTCATTTTAATCCCTTTGCAGATCCTTAAAATTAAACATTTGCTTAGATCGTATTAAAGAGGGGCGCCCATCCGGACGCCCCCTTTATTCTATAGCTTATTTCCCCCCAAACTTCGCTTCTCGTTTCTCCAGAAACGCGCCGGTGCCCTCGGCCTTGTCCATAGTGGCGCAGATCGCGCCGAACGCCTCCGCCTCGAACCGCAGCCCGCTGTCAAGGTCTGTGTTCAGCCCCAGGTTGATCGCCTGCTTGGCCGCCCTAACCGCAATCGGCCCCTTGGCCGCGATTTTCTTCGCCAGGTCCCTGGCCGCTTCCATGAGCTTCTCCGGCGGATAGACCTCATCGACCAGCCCGAGCCGCAGCGCTTCGTCGGCCCGCACGAAATCGCCGGTGAAAATAATCTTTTTAGCCTGTCCCGGTCCGACCACGCGCGCCAGCCTTTGCGTGCCGCCATAGCCAGGGATGATCCCCAAATTGACCTCCGGTTGCCCCAGCTTGGCTTTTTCGGAGGCCAGCCGGATATCGCAGGCCAGAGCCAGTTCGCAGCCGCCGCCCAGCGCGAAACCGTTGATGGCGGCGATCACCGGTTTGGACAGGTTTTCGATTTTCGAAAACACGCCCTGGCCGCGCCGGGCGCGCGCTTTGCCGGTGATCACGGTGTCGGTGGCCAGTTCCTTGATATCCGCGCCGGCCACGAACGATTTTTCGCCCGCGCCGGTTATGATTACGCAGAGAACGTCGGCGGCGTTTTCGAGTTCGTCGAAACAGCGGTCGAGTTCGCCGATTGTCGGGGCGTTGAGCGCATTTAGCACGTCGGGCCGGTTGATCGTGACGATCGCCAGCGGCGGTTCGATTTCCAGCTTGATATTTTGATAGGTCATTCGTTCCTCCGTTTATTTCGCATAATCGTAAAAGCCGCGCCCGGACTTACGGCCCAGGTAACCCGCCTTGACCATCTGCTTGAGCAAAGGCGGCGGCGCGTAATGATGATCCTTGAACTCGTCGAAAAATATTTCGCCGATATAATACATGGTGTCCAGCCCGATATAATCGTTCAGCTCGAGCGGCCCCATCGGATGGCCGCAGCCGAGTTTCATGGCGTTATCGATATCCTCTCTGGTGGCCACGCCGTCCTGGTAGGCACGGATAGCATCGAACAAGTACGGCACTAAAAGCCGGTTGACCACGAAACCGGGGGAATCTTTGCACGACACGACAACTTTACCGACCTTCTCACCGAACGCCTTGACCGTATTGAACGTCCCGTCATCCGTGGCAATTGTTTTGATAACCTCAACCAGACGCATCACCGGCACCGGGTTGAAAAAGTGCAGGCCGCAGAATTTATGGGGGCGTTTGGTAACCGCGCCCAGCTCAGTGATCGATAGAGACGACGTATTGGAGGCGAAGATCGCTTCTTTCTTGACGATTCCATCCAGCTCCCGCCAGACTTTCAGCTTCTCGTCGATATTTTCGATGACAGTTTCGATTATCAGGTCGCAATCGGCCAGGTCGGCCAGCTTGGTAGTGCCCTTGATCCTGTCGAGAATGGCCTTTTTGCCCGCTTCATCGAGTTTTCCTTTTTCGACCGCTTTAGATAGTGATTTATCGATTCGGCTAAGACCTTTGCTGACCAAATCATCGTTGACCTCCCGGGCCACCACCTGCAACCCCGCCCTGGCCACAACCTCGGCAATTCCCGACCCCATTTGCCCGAATCCGCACACTCCGATTTTCTTGATCTCCATATTTTCTCCCTGAGGATTGATTGAATTATTTTATCATCGATATGATTGCTTGTGGTTGGTGCACATCCGCGCCTGCCTTAGGTGCGCCAACTCATTCATGGCAGACAGGGACGTCTGCCGCGCACGTATTTTTCAGATTTGGCGACCAGCCCTTGACGGCAGGATACAAAAATCACCGGCGTGGAGCAAGGATTTAGATGGCCGTGGCGTCGATCTTAGATCGACGCGACAGATAAATGTCGGGTTTCTCGTCCCGGCAGGTGGGACTCGGAACGCCAACCTACGAATCTTAATCCACCATCCACAATTGATAGGATATTTAAAGATGGCGGTTTTTTATATTGTTGGCAGCTTACGAATTCCCGCCACAAAGGTCCTACGGACTTGCGCGGGAATGACAGCGAGAGCGGAATTTTTAAATACTTTATCGAAGCAGTGCCGCTCCGCTCGGAAATTTGCAAACCCGCCGCTTCTTTTAATACCCGCTGCATTTTCGCGCGCGTATTAATTATAGGGTGCCCCACCCCGGCCTTTGGGAGCGTTGAAAAAGGCTATTATTGTGTTGTCGGGCCTCCGTGCCCGACAACGGGCTGCCGGTTACGGAGAACCGGCAGCACCTCTCGGGGTTTTTCAACAAGCCCCTTTGTGGGGTGGGATCAAGGATAAACAATCTTATTTATTTTTATAGGAACCCACTCCGCTGCCGCGGAGTGGGCCACCGCTACTCCCATTATTAGTATCCATTCTGCGCAATAATCGTCGCCGCCTTACTTCATTTGATGTTTACAGGCCCGCCGCCTCTTTTAATACCTTCTGCATCTTCTCGTGGATAATGCCGTTCGAGGCCAGCACTTCGCCTCTGAACAAATCGACCGGCCCCCCGGAAAAATCGGTCACCCTGCCACCGGCCTCCGCAACGAGCAAAACGCCCGCGCCGATATCCCAGGGGTTCAATTTCAGCTCCCAGAAACCATCGAAACGCCCGCAAGCGGTATAAGCCAGATCGAGCGCGGCTGAACCGGCGCGTCTGACTGCCTGCGCTCCCCGCTTATAGAAAGTGATGAAATTACTCATGTTATCGCTATTTGACTCCCTGACGTCATAGGGGAAACCGGTGGCCAGCAGCGAATCGAGCAGTTCGGCGGTGGCTGACACGTGGATGCGTTCGCCGTTCAGATAAGCGCCCCTGTCACTTTGCGCCGTAAAACATTCATCGAGGTTAGGATTGTAGATGCAACCGATCTTCGACCGTCCCTTTTCGGCAAGCGCTATTGACACGCAAAACACCGGAAAACGATGGGCATAATTTATGGTGCCATCGAGAGGATCAACCAGCCAGATTAATTCGGACATACTTTCTGTCCGGGTTCCCTCCTCTGCCAGAAAGCGGTCATCCGGAAATGCGCCTTTTATAATTTCATGAATCAATTTTTCGGCGTAGCGGTCGGCTTCAGTGACCAGATCCACCACCCCTTTTTTGCTGATCTCACGCTTGCGCGGCAGTGCTTCGATTAAGTAGTGTCCGGCTTTTTTAGCCGCCGTTTCGGCGATTTGTAGTCTCTTATTCCAATCAATCATCGGGGACAAGCACTTCCTGGTCTTTGTATTGCAATTGATACAGCCGATAATATATTCCCTTTTGCGCCAGAAGCTGGCTATGCGTGCCAACCTCTCTGATGCGGCCCTTATGCAAAACCACGATCCTGTCGACGCCTTTTATCGTCGAGAGCCGGTGAGCGATCACGATGGAAGTTCGGTCCGCCAGGAGCTTACGCAGAGCATCGCGAATAAGCAGCTCAGTCTCGGTATCGACCGAGGAGGTTGCTTCGTCGAGGATCAGGATAGCCGGATCGAAAGCTAAGGCCCTGGCAAACGCGATCAACTGCCGCTGCCCGACAGACAGGTTGGCGCCACGCTCGGACAGCTGGTAGCCATAGCCCCCTTCAAGCTTCGAGATAAATCTATCAGCGCCGATTTCGATAGCCGCCCGGCGAACAGCCTCGAGAGAAATATGCTCGGAATCGAGCCTGATGTTGCGGTTAATATCGCCTGAGAATAGAAACACGTCCTGCAGCACCAGCGCGATATTTTTCCGCAAAGTTTTTTCATCGATCTCTTTTAAAGAAATATCATCAACGAGAATATCGCCTTTTTCGTACTCATAAAAACGGCAGAGCAGGCTTATCAGAGAAGTCTTGCCGGCACCGGTCGCTCCGACAATAGCGATTTTTTCGCCGGCCTCGATCTGGAGATTAATATCGTTGAGCACCGGGTTGTCCTCTTCGTATTGGAAATTCAGATTTCGAAATTCTATCCTGCCTTTAATTTTTCCGAAAGTTCGAGGCTGAGACGGATTAATGATGTTGCTCGGCGTATCGATCAGCTTGAATATCCGCTCGGAAGAAGCCATGGCCGATTGTAAAATATTATATTTTTCAGAAAGATCGCGTATCGGCTGGTAAAAACGATCGGCATACTGGATAAAGGCCACCAGCGCTCCGAGCGTCAGCGTGCCGGCCAGGATCTGAGCGCCGCCATAACCGATTATCAGGCCCAGCGAAATCGCGCCAATGAATTCGACGACCGGAAAGAAGACCGCGTAATAAAATACCGAGCGAAGGTGCGCATTGCGCAGCTCACCGTTAATCCCGTCGTAACCGTAAAACGTTTTCCCTTCGGCAACGAAACTCTGCACAACGGTAACGCCGGCGATATGTTCCTGAGAATAGGCGTTGATTCTGGCCGTCTGTAACCTGACGTCGCGGTATGATTGACGGACTTTTTTGCGGAATATCGACGTGGCGACGATCAACAACGGCAAAACCGAAAAGACCACCAATGCCAGACGCCAGTCGAGTATGAGCATGATAATGACGATGCCGAGCAGAGTGAATATGTCACCGAATATGGCCACGACGCCTGAGGTGAACATCTCATTTAAGGCCTGCACGTCGGAAGTGATGCGAGTTAATATTCTACCGACCGGGTTTTTATCGAAAAACTTGAGGTCCAGCCCCTGCGCGTGCGAAAAAATCTGCATCCGCAGATCGTACATCGCCCGCTGGCCGACATATTCCATCATATAAACCTGGAAATACTGCAAAGTAAAACCGACGGCAATAGTCGCCAGAAACATCAAAATTATGCGGAATAATCCAGCCGAATCGCCGGCGGAGATATGCTGGTCGATGGCGATCTTGGTCAGGTACGGCCCGGCCAGTTGCGCCAGCGACGAAGCGATTAGAATGAACACGTTGGCAACGACCAGCCTCCGGTACGGCTTGAGGTAACTCAACAGCCGCTGCATCAGGCGGCTATCATAAGCCTTGCCCAGAACCTCTTCGTCGCGGTATATCTCACTCATCGCGTGCCGCTTCCTGAGATTTCATCTCAAGCGATTCCGATTTTTCGCTAACATGTTCCGGGAATATCTCTTCCATTGCCCGGTCGGACAGGTAAGCGCGATAGCGGAAGCCGCCGATATTCGATATACGCATGATTTCGGCGAAACGGGGGAGCTCATTGATGCTGACATAACGCGCTTCCCTTATTTCTTTTTTATCCGGAGGATCTATCTCTTGGGCCACGTGGCGAGCGACAAATATGTGCGAGGTCCAATCGATATGGTCATCACCGCAGATAAATTTGACGCTAATCCGCAGGATATATTTCTCTATGGCTATCTCGGTGCCGGTTTCCTCGTATGCCTCGCGGAGGGCTCCGGCGATGATTCCTTCATCCGGCTTGGCGGCCCCTGATGGCGCCCGGAAAAGGCCCTCTGGATAAAAGTGCTTGGCGATAAAAAGCATTTTATCGCCCTTAAAAATAAACAGCGTCAAATCATGCGCCCGCCCGGCATGCTGGCTGCGGCGGATCCTGAGCAATTCCTCTTTGGCCATCGAAATCTGCGTCGATAGTTCCTTCGGCCGCCCGAATAGAGCTTCCACATGAGCGATATCGGCGGGATCTAAATAGCTCAAAGCGCCTCCAGCTCCATCGTCAAAAGCTGCCGCTCGTAAAGTTTAGCATACAGCCCGTTCAACTCCAGCAGTCGATAGTGATCGCCCGTCTCGGCCACGCGGCCGTCCTGGAGGACCACGATCAAATCCGAATCCTTGACGGTCGAAACACGGTGAGAGATAATCAGGGTCGTGCAGCCCTGGAGAACGGTACGCAGGTTCTGGAGAATCTGCTCTTCGGTCGAGGTATCAACCGAGGAAAAAGCATCATCTAAGAGCAAAAATTTCGGCTTAATCGCCAGAGCTCTGGCCAGGGCGGTGCGCTGTTTTTGCCCGCCCGATAACGTGATACCGCGTTCGCCAAGAATCGTCTTATAGCCCGCTGGAAAACCATCGATATCGCCGGCGATGCCCGCGATATTGGCGGATTCCGTGACCATCGGCTCGGAGATTTCACCTCCGAAAGCGATATTGCTCTGGATCGTGTGGGAAAACAAAATAGTCTCCTGCGCCACATAACCGATTTGAGCTCGAAGCGATTGGACCTGATAGTCGTTGATATCGATACCATCGATAAACAGCATGCCGCGTTCCACCGGGTATAACCGGGGGATCAGGGAGATCAGGCTCGACTTGCCGCTGCCGGTATGCCCCAGGATAGCGATAGTCTGGCCGGCCCGGATCGTTAAATCTATGTCCTGCAGCACTGGCTTGCCGTCGTAGGCAAATTTCAGCTTGCGAAACTCGATTTTGCCTTCGAGATCGCGGCTGAGTGCTTTTTCATGAGACATGATAATCGGGTTGACGTTGAATATATCGGCAATTCGCTTCATGGAGGCCATACCGCGCTGATAAAGTCCAATCACCCAGCCCAGAGCGGCCATCGGCCACATTAATAGCATTAGATAGGCGGTGAAGGCCACCAGGTCTCCCAGGCTGATCACGTGATTAATAACCTGGTTGCCGCCGATCCACAGCACCATCGCCACTGCGCTGCCGGCAAAACCGAAGATAATTGGGAAAAATAAGCCCCAGATTCGAATTAAGCTCATATTTCTCCGGATATATTCACGATTAAATCGGCCAAATCTCCTGATTGCATTATCCTCCTGCACATAGGCTTTTACCACGCGGATGCCGGACAGATTTTCCTGGACTTCGGCGGTAATCAATGAATATTGCTCCTGGATCAGAGTGTACCTGGCATGGACTTTTTTCCCGATAAAATAGGTAAACGCCGTAATAAAGGGTAGGGGGATAAACGCGATAAGCATGAGCTTGACATTGATTATCGACATGAGAACAATCGCCAGCGAAAAGGTGAACACCGTGGACACAAAATACATGATGCCCGGCCCGACCATCGAGCGGACCGCATCAAGGTCATTTGTCAGGCGGGCCATGATATCGCCGGTCGGCGTTTTGTCGAAATAGGGTCGGTCCAGTTTCAGGATATGCCCGAATAAATCGCGCCTGATTTCGTATTCTATACGGCGCGAGGCGACGATCATGGTCTGCCGCATGAAATAGCGGAATATCCCCTGAACCAGCGTGACGACGATGATGGCTGCGGCATACCATATCAGCCTTTGCACCGTAACGCCGGCCTGTAATAAATTTATCGCCTGGCGCAGAATCCAGGGCCCGGCCATCGTGAAAACAGTGGTCAAGGCAACCGTCAGAATTCCCCATAGCCAGGTCCGACGATGACTGTAAAGATAGGATCGGATTATTTCTGAAGCGTCACGTTTCATAAATCGTCAAATTCAAATCTTTCAAAATGCGGTTTTTCGCTGGCGCGGTCAAGTTTATTCGCTCAACAAGGTCGTGTTCTCAAATATGATGTTAAAAACCAGCCTTGCTCGGCGCTTCATGGCTCAAACATGATTTCGTATTCGACCTCGGTCGATTTCTCCAGGATTGCCGACACCGAGCAATATTTCTGCTTTGAAAGCGCGACTGCTTTGCGGGCCTTTTGCTGATCCTGGCAACCGTAAAATCGATAGATAAGCTTCACCCGGCGATAGATTTTCGGGTAAGTTTCCACCGCCTCGGCTTCAATATCGACTCTCAGATCGCGAAAGCCAACGCGCATTTTATTCAATATGCCGATCACGTCAACCGAGGTGCAGCCGCCGAGGGCAAGCAGCACCAGTTCACCGGGTGAGATGGCGCTGCCATCGCCGCCGGACCTGACCGGCGCATCCATGACAATCGATTTGCCGCTATTGCCCGTGCCCAGGAATTTCATCTTTTCGATCCACTTCACCTGGGCCGTTTTTATTTCTCCGCTCACTGCCGGTATGTCCTTTCTTTCGTCCACTCGAATATATCATAGCCTTCTATAAATACAAAATACGATCTTTTGTTCCTATGAACAGCCAAGGCATATTGTAT
>Ga0299912_10001906_pt1 | contig 16972 bp, 12 predicted proteins | sample RVTome_2_FD_207667 | JGI IMG/M metagenome (GOLD analysis project Ga0299912, IMG submission 207667) | Soil microbial communities from uranium-contaminated site in the Upper Colorado River Basin, Wyoming, United States - RVT95D214 (version 2) ... | reverse complement strand
GGAAAGCAGCTTCTTTTCCACCGTGCGCGAGTACTACCGCTATTACGGCCTCAATTACGACAAGCTGGAAATGGCCAAACCCGACGCGCTGATCATGCATCCCGGCCCGATGAACCGCGGTGTGGAGATCGCCTCGGACGTCGCCGACGACATCGGGCGCAGCGCCATTCGCGAACAGGTCGAAATGGGCGTCGCGGTGCGCATGGCGTGCCTGGAAGTGCTGTGCAAAAAACTGGAAGGAAGGGAACCCGCATGAGCGTGAAGCTTCCCCAGGAACTGGGCAAGATCGCCTATGTCAACGCACGCCTTTTGGACCCGGCCACGGGGCTCGACGCCATGGGCGGGGTGCTGACCGAAGGCGAAAGCATCACCGCCGTGGGCGCCGGCCTGTTCAACGACACCGTACCCGAAGACGCAAAAGTCATCGACTGCCAAGGCAAATGCTTGGCTCCGGGCTTAGTCGACATGCGCGTGCATATGAGCGGCCAGAACGTCCACGCCACCGGCAACGCCGCCGTGGCGGGCGGAGTGACGACGGCGGTATGTCTGCCCGGCACCAAACCGGTGATCGACGACCCGACGGTGGTGGAATTCATCGCCCGCACCGCGCGGCGCGCCGGTCTGGTGAAGGTTTACCCTTACGGCGCCATCACCAAGGGCCTGGAGGGCCAGGAACTGGCGGAAATGGGCATGCTGGCGGAAAGCGGCGCGGTGGCCTTCACCGACGGCAACCGCACGGTGGCCAACGCCCGCACCCTGACCCAGGCGCTCAGTTATGCCGCGACCTTCGGGCTGATGATCGTCGAACACGCCGAAGAACCGAGTTTAAGCGAAAACGGCGCCATGAACGAAGGCGAGACGGCGACGCGGCTGGGCCTGACCGGCATCCCCCGCGAAGCCGAAGCCATCATCGTCGAACGCGACCTGCGCCTAGCCGAAATGACCGGCGGGCGGCTGCACTTCGCCCACGTTTCCACGGCGGCCAGCGTCGAATTGATCCGCCGCGCCAAGGACCGGGGCCTCACCGTCACCTGCGACACCGCGCCGCCTTACTTCGCCCTCAACGAAACGGCGGTGGGCGATTATCGCACCTTTGCCAAACTGATGCCGCCGTTACGCTCTGAGGCCGACCGCGAAGCCATCGTCGCGGGCTTAAAAGACGGCGCCATCGACGCCATCGCTTCGGACCACTGCCCCAAAAGCGAAGATTTAAAGCGTCTGCCCTTCGCCGACGCGGCCTTTGGCGGGGTGGGCATGGAAACCCTGCTCGCCATCACCCTCGAACTCATGCACAACGGGCACGTGAGCTTGCTGGAAGCCTTAGGGCTGATCAGCCACCACCCGGCCGACCTGCTGGGGCTCAACGCCGGACGCTTAAGAGCTGGCGCGGCGGCTGATCTGATGCTATTCGACCCCAACATCGGCTGGAAAATCGATGCCGACCAACTGCATTCGCGCGCCAAGAACACGCCGTTCGACGGTCGCCCGGTGCAGGGCCGGGTCCTGCGCACCGTGATCGACGGTCGCACCGTGTTCATGCTCAACCCCTAGCATGGACGTATAACATGCCAGAAACCTTCATCGTTCACGCCCTTGCCGGATTGGGGGGCTATCTGCTCGGCGCGGTGCCGTTCGGCATTGTCTTGGCGCGTCTGTTTGGGCTGGGCGATCTGCGCAAGATCGGTTCAGGCAACATCGGCGCCACCAACGTGTTGCGCACCGGCAACAAACTCGCCGCCCTGCTCACGCTGCTGCTCGACAGCGGCAAGGGCGCCATGGCGGTGGGCTTGGCCTACTGGCTCAGCAATGATCCGAACGCGGGCCTAGCCGCCGGGTTTTGGGCGGTGATCGGGCACAATTTCCCCGTCTGGCTGAAATTCCACGGCGGCAAGGGGGTCAGCACCACGCTGGGTGTCATGCTCGCCACCGCCTGGCCGGTAGGTCTTGCCGCCATCCTTACGTGGCTGGCGGTGGCCTTCGTGACCCGCTATTCATCGCTGGCGGCGCTTGTCGCCGCAGCAGCCGCGCCGTTCTTCGCTTGGTTTCTGACCGACCCGCAACACACGCTTTTGATCGGCTTGCTGTCTGCGGTCGTCATCGCGCGCCACCACGAAAACATCCGCCGTCTGCTCAACGGTACCGAATCCAAAATCGGCAATAAGAAAAAAGACGCTTAACCCCCACAACCGCCAACACCTTGACCGAACGGGATTAACCCGCCATCCTTGCGCGCATGGCGGGAGGGGCGCGTGGGCTCATTTGATTCAGAAAAACTCGATTGGCTGCGGTTGATCCGTTCCGAAAACGTCGGACCGATCACCTTTTACCGATTATTGGAACGCTTCGGCACGGCGGCGGCGGCATTGGACGCCTTGCCGGATTTGGCCCGGCGCGGCGGCTCCAGCAAACCGCTTAAAGCCTATGCCAAGGCCGATGCAATGCGCGAAATGGAAGCCTTTCAGGCACAGGGCGGGCATTACGTCACCCGCGCCGAACCCGGCTACCCGCCCCTGTTGGCCCATGTGGAAGACGCACCGCCGGTGCTAACGGTATTGGGCCATCCGCATTTGTTGCCCAAACGCGCGGTAGCGATCGTGGGCGCGCGCAACGCATCGCTCAATGGCCGCAACTTCGCCCGGCGCATTTCCGCCGAATTGGGCCGAGCGGGGCTGTTGGTGGTGTCGGGCATGGCGCGCGGCCTGGACGCGGCGGCGCACGAAGGCGCTTTGGAAACCGGCACCGTGGCGGTGCTGGGCGGCGGCGCGGATGTGGTCTATCCCCGCGAAAATGCCGCGTTATATAATGAGTTGAAAACGCGCGGCGCGATCATTTCCGAGGTCGAACCCGGCACCCAGCCCCAAGCGCGCCACTTCCCGCCCCGCAATCGCATCATATCGGGCATGTGCCGGGGTACGCTGGTGGTCGAAGCATCCGACAAATCGGGGTCATTAATTACTGCACGGATGGCGCTGGACCAAAACCGTGACGTATTCGCCGTTCCGGGAGCGCCATCTGATCCCCGCGCCCAGGGCTGCAACAATCTGATCAAACAAGGCGCACACTTGGTACAAACCGCAAACGACATCCTAGAGGTGCTTTTCAGCGATCTTTCACGCACCTTAGAAAGCCCAAAACCCCAGGATTTCCGGGCAAAACAGAGCCCAATACCCGACGAAGCGGCCATCGAAGCCGCACGGATCGAGATTCAAGAAATGTTGTCGCCTTCTCCGGTTACTGTTGACGAACTGGTCCGTAACTGCCAATTCTCCCCTTCCACGGTGTCGCTGGTGCTGCTCGAATTGGAGCTTGCCGGACGCTTGGAACGCCATCCCGGCAATCGGGTGGCGTTATTGAGTTGAGAGAATTAGTAGAGACCGTATGCACGTCGTCGTCGTTGAATCGCCCGCAAAGGCCAAGACCATCAACAAGTACCTTGGACCCGATTTCAAGGTGCTGGCGAGCTATGGCCACATCCGCGATCTGCCGTCCAAAGACGGCTCCGTGCGCCCCGACGAAGATTTCGCCATGGATTGGGAAATCGACGCGCGCTCGGCCAAACAGGTCAAAGAAATCGTCGATGCGCTTAAAGGCGCCGATAGCCTCTATCTGGCCACTGACCCGGATCGCGAAGGGGAAGCCATCGCTTGGCACGTGCGCGAAGTCCTCAACAGCAAAAAGCTGCTAACGGGCAAAACCGTGCAGCGCGTGGTGTTTAACGAAATCACCAAGACCGCCATCTTGGAAGCGTTCGAGCATCCGCGCGATCTCGACAATGAGCTGGTCGATGCCTATATGGCGCGCCGCGCGTTGGATTATCTGGTGGGCTTTACCCTGTCGCCGGTGCTGTGGCGCAAATTGCCGGGATCCCGCTCGGCGGGGCGCGTGCAATCGGTGGCTTTGCGCCTGATTTGCGAACGCGAAACCGAAATTGAAGCCTTCAAGCCGCAGGAATACTGGACCGTCGGAGCCGCGTTTGATACCGGCGCGGGCGTCATGGTGGACGCCAGCCTGACGGTTTTGAACGGCGACAAACTCTCCAAGTTCGATTTAAAGAACGCCGCCGACGCGGCACGCGCCCAAACCGCCATCGAATCCGGGCCTTTTTCGGTCGCCAGCGTGGAAAAAAAGCAATCCCGCCGCAATCCGCCGCCGCCGTTCACCACCTCGACCCTGCAACAGGAAGCCGCGCGCAAGCTCTACTTCTCGGCCAAAAAGACCATGCAGGTGGCGCAAAAGCTCTACGAAGGCGTCAATATCGGCGGCGAGACGGTGGGTCTTATCACCTATATGCGTACCGACGGCGTCACCATGGCGAACGAAGCCATGCACGCATGCCGCAAGCTGATCGGGTCGAGCTATGGCGAAGCCTATCTGCCCGACAGCCCGCGCATCTTCAAATCCAAGACCAAAAATGCTCAGGAAGCGCACGAAGCCATCCGCCCCACCGACGTTACGCGCACGCCCAAAGACGTTTTTGCTTTCTTGGATGACGATCAGAAAAAACTCTACGAGCTGATCTGGAAACGCACCTTGGCGTGCCAGATGCAGCCCGTGGTGCTCGATCAGGTTGCCGTGGACATCGCCCAGGCGGAACGCACGGTAGTGCTGCGCGCCACCGGCTCGATGATCGCATTCGACGGCTATTATCGCGTCTATCACGAAGGCCGTGACGACGACAAAAACGGTAACGGCAATGACGGCGACGATGAAGAAAACGGCCGCATCCTGCCCGATATGAAAGAGGGCCAAGCGATCGCGCTGAAGACCGTCAGCCCCGAACAGCACTTCACCCAGCCGCCGCCGCGTTATTCCGAAGCCAGTCTGGTCAAGACACTCGAAGAATTGGGCATTGGCCGCCCATCTACCTATGCCTCGATCATTTCGGTGTTGCAAGATCGCGACTATGTGACCTTGGACAAACGCCGCTTCGTGCCCGAAGACCGCGGCCGTTTGGTGACCAGTTTCCTCACCAGTTTCTTTGAACGCTACGTACAATATTCGTTCACCGCCGACTTGGAAGAAAAACTCGACGACATTTCCGGCGGACGCATCAACTGGAAAAGCGTGCTGAACGATTTTTGGCGCAACTTTTCCGCCGACGTCGGCAAAATCAAAGAGCTGCGCGTGCGTGAGGTGCTCGACACCCTAAACGACGTGCTGGGCCAGCATTTTTTCCCCGACCCCGAGGACGGCAGCCACGACGGGCGCAAATGCCCCAAGTGCGCAGACGGCCAATTGTCGTTGAAGCTGGGCAAGTTTGGCGCCTTTATCGGCTGCTCGAACTATCCCGAATGCCGCTTTACGCGCCCGCTGACGACACCCGAAGACGGCGACAAAAGCGAAGCTGCCGCTGAATTGGACAGCGGGCCGAAAGTTTTAGGCATTGATCCGGAAACCGGTGAAGAAGTCACCTTACGCAAAGGGCCATACGGCATCTACGTGCAACGGGGTGAGGCCGACCCCGAAGACAAAAAATCAAAACCCCATCGTTCGTCCGTCCCCAAGAGCGAGACCGCGCAAAGCGTAGACTTGCCGCGCGCGCTGGGATTATTGCAACTGCCGCGCAAAATCGGCCCGCATCCCGAAGATCAGCAAATGATCCAGGCCGGGTTGGGGCGCTTCGGCCCGTATCTGCAATACGCGGGCATGTTTGTATCGCTCAAAGAAGACGACCCGGTGACCATCGGACTCAACCGCGCGGTGACGCTGATTGCGGAAAGCGGCAAGACGCCGCCCACCGAAATCGGCAAACATCCCGCCGATGGCAAGCCCATTTTGCTCAAAGTCGGGCGCTGGGGCCCCTTCATCACCCATGGCCGCGACCGCGCCAACCTGCCCAAGGATTTGGACAAGGATGCGCTGACGCTTGAAAAAGCGGTGGAACTGATCGGCTCCAAGGCCAAAAAAGCCCCCGCTAAAAAAGAAACCACTAAAAAACTGGCTGCCAAAAAAGCCGCGCCGAAGAAAAAAGCCCCAGCTAAAAAAGCAGCGGCGAAAAAAGCGGCTGCTAAAAAAGCGGCGGCCCAAAAAACGGCAGCTACGTCGTGACCCAGGACCCGCCCCATTTGGCGCCGTTTCCGTCCGTTGAGCAAATTTTGGAGTTCATCGCCGACAGTCCCGGGCGAGTCGGCAAGCGGGAAATTGCCCGCGCCTTCAACCTAGACGCCGAACAAAAGATGCAGCTGAAAAAAGTCCTGAAAAAACTCAAGGACACAGGCCGACTGCACGCCAACCGCAAACGCTTTGCCGACCCAGGCGCGTTGCCGCCCGTCACCGTCATCGAAATCACCTCGACCGACATTGACGGCGAACTGCTGGCCCGGCCGGTGGTATGGGAATCCAAACAGCCGCCACCCGTCATTTATATGGCCCCGGTACGGCGCGGCCAAGGGGCGCTGGGCATCGGCGACCGGGCGTTGGCGCGCATGGAACGCATTGACGACACCGACGACGGTAGGCCGGCTTATGAAGGCCGCGTCATTCGCCGCTTGGAACATGCCCCCGCCGACGTGCTGGGGGTGTATCAAATCGATCCCGCCGGCCATGGCCGTTTGCGCGCCACCGATCGGCGCGTCAAAAGCGAATTTTTGGTGACGGACTTGGGCGGGATTAGCCTGGAACGCGGCGATCTGATTCGCGCCGAAATCCTGCCCGGCAAAAAACTCGGTTTACGACTGGTGAAGTTACGCGAGAAACTGTCGCGCACCGGGCCTAAATCGATTTCGCTGATCGCCATTTATGATCGCTCCATCCCGGTGGAGTTTTCCGACGAAGCGCTAAAATTGGCGAAATCCGCAGGCCCCGCACCGTTGGGCAAGCGCGAAGATTTACGCAATGTACCGATCATCACCATCGATGGCGAGGACGCGCGCGATTTCGACGATGCGGTGTTCGCCGAACCTGACCCCGATCCGAATAACCCCGGCGGCTGGCACTTGATCGTCGCCATCGCCGACGTTAGCTGGTACGTGCGCCCCGACGACGCGCTAGATTTCGAAGCCTACAAACGCGGCAACTCGGTCTATTTCCCCGACCGAGTGGTGCCGATGCTGCCCGAGGAACTGTCCAACGGCTGGTGTTCGCTTAAACCCAATGAAGAACGTCCCACCATTGCCGCGCATATGTGGATCAATGCCGAAGGCCACTTGTTACGTCACACATTCGGCCGCGCACTGATCAAATCCGCCGCACGAACCACGTACACGCAAATTCAACAAGCCCGCGACGGCCAGCCCGACGTTTTAACTGCCCCGCTTCTGGATACCGTCATCGCCCCGCTTTACGGTGCCTATGAGGTTTTGTTGGCGGCGCGCGCCAAGCGCGGCGTGCTGGAGCTGGATTTGCCAGAACGCAAGATCGTGCTCGACAGCGAGGGCAACGTCGCCCGGGTCGAGGAACGCGAGCGCTTCGATAGTCACAAATTGATCGAAGAATTCATGGTGCTGGCCAACGTCGCCGCAGCCGAGACGTTGGAACGGCTCAAACAACCGTGCATGTACCGTATCCACGGCGAGCCATCCCCCGAAAAAATCGAAAGCTTGGCGGAATTTCTGGCCAGCGTGTCGATCCCATTCGCCAAGGGCCAAGTGATCCGCGCCAGCCACTTCAATCAGATACTCAGCAAAGTCAAAGATACGCCCAACAGCCACATGGTGAGCGAAGTGGTGCTGCGCTCCCAGGCTCAGGCCGAGTACAATCCCGACAACATCGGCCACTTCGGCCTAGCGCTCCGGCGCTATTGCCACTTTACCTCGCCCATCCGCCGCTACGCCGATCTGTTGGTGCATCGCGCCCTGGTAAAGGGGTTGAAATTGGGCGAAGGCCCGTTGGAAGACGATCACAAAAACTTTACCGAAATGGGCGAACATCTGTCGGTAACGGAACGCAACGCGGCAGGAGCGGAACGCGATGCGGTGGACCGCTTTACGGCATTGTATCTGTCGGAAAAAATCGGCGCCGTAATGAAAGGGCGCATCAACGGGGTGACACGCTTTGGCTTGTTCGTCACCTTAAACGATACCGGTGCGGACGGCCTAGTGCCTATCCGCACCCTGCCCGACGACTATTACATTCACGACGAACACCGCCATACCTTGTGCGGACGAGAAAATCGCTTGGAATTTCGCTTAGGTGACGCCGTGGAAGTGCTGATCGTCGACGCCGACCCCATCACCGGTTCAACGGTGTTCAAAATCATGGAAGGCGGGCGCACCGCCACGCACGCGCCCAATAGTCCGGGCAAACACCGCGACCCCAAGGGCGGAAAACAGCCCTTTAGGAAGGGTGGCAAACCGAAGGGCAAGTCCCGCGCCGCACGCCGCGCCAAACGTCAGAACTAAACCCACTTTCCTTACCGCCTTCAACAAGTTGGTGACGGATTCAAAAAAATATATGATGATTACGTATGGGTGACGTCATAAACAAATCCTATAGACTGGCGCAAACTGCCTTGGCATACGTGATGCTGGCGGTCTTGGTGGTTGGGTGTGCCGCTTCAACAACCCATACGCCAAACGCCGAACCCGCGCCCATCGCCGAAAATGCAGGGGAAGTTACGGCAGAAAATAGCGATGCCTTCGCCTATCGCGCTGCAGAAAGTACCGTCCGCGAAGGTCTGAACAATATTTCCCAGCGATATATCGATCCCGTGGATATGGATGAACTGGCCTTAAGCGGCCTGCATGGTCTCATCACCATTGATCCAAGCCTACAGTTGGAAATGGACGCCAGCGATCGGATAATTTATCTCAACAGGGGCAAAACCCATCTGGCGCAATTGAACGCGCCACTGCCGGGCGCGATGGACGCCAACGGCTGGGCGCGCTTGACCACTGACGTTTTGCGCACGGGAAGATCCCATTCTGAAGACTTGAAGAACGCCGATAACGAGCGCGTCTATGAAGCCGTTTTCGATGGAATGCTCTCAAACCTGGACATTTTTTCACGTTACGCCGGAGCCGAAGAAGCCCGCGCCAACCGTGCGCGGCGGGACGGTTTCGGCGGTATCGGCATCCGCTTTGCCAAGGCCGATGATGGCATATTAGTGACCCATGTATCCGCCGACAGTCCTGCTTTTGATGTGGGACTGAAACCGGGCGACGTTATTGTGCGGGTGAACGAAAATCAAACGATCGGGGCAAAGCTGCGCAATGTGGCAGAAATGCTGCGCGGCCCAGTTGGCAGCCCGATCAACCTGACGATCACGCGTCTTTCCAGCGACGTTACCGCGCCGCAACGCACCATCGACTTCAGCCTCAAACGAGCGCATATCGTTCCGGAATCGGTACGAGTGTCGGTTACGGAAGGCATGATGGTCATTACCGTCAGCAGCTTTAACAAAAATACCTCATCCGCCGTGCATGACGCCCTGCGCGCCAACGATCAAGCCATCCTCGATGGCTCCATCCAAGGGATAGTCATGGATCTGCGCGGCAATCCGGGCGGGCTTCTTTCCCAGGCGGTCAACGTCGCCGATCTGTTCTTGGAAGAGGGGCGAATTATCGCGACCCTTGGCCGTCACCCCGACAGTCAACACGACTACTTGGCCAGCGGCATCGATTTGGCGCGCGGCCTACCGTTAACCGTCTTGGTCGATGGCGACAGCGCTTCTGCCGCTGAAATCGTCGCCAGCGCCCTTCAAGACCTGGGTCGTGCCGTGGTCATCGGTTCTGCATCCTATGGCAAAGGTACGGTGCAAACCGTCATCCGCCTGCCCAACGACGGCGAAGTGACGTTAACGTGGTCGCGGTTCGTCTCGCCGTCGGGTTATGCCATTCAAGGCCTTGGCGTCATGCCCGCCGTATGTGCGAGCAATACCGGCCCTTCCGGCACCCCAGTTTCCCGCGCCCAAAACGCCGATTCCTTAAGCGACGCCATCTTAGCCCCCGAACACATTGACGGCGGGCGCAACACCATGGATGCTTGGCGCGCGACGGGGCTGGTTTTCGACGAACGGCGCGATACCTTACGCAGCGCCTGCCCGGCAAAAACCTTCAAAGCCGACAAAAACGGCGATTTACTGATGAAATTGGCCGTCCGCGTCATTCGCGATCCCGCACTCTATCAGCGTGCGGTTTTGTTATCGCAACCCGTTAGCACCGCTTCACGTTAAAATTCAGCCCAAAGCGCAAGAACGGCCTTGACTTCGGTGGCTTAGGCCCTATTTTACGCCGCTCAAACGTTTTTACGAATTTACTGGCGGGAACCAAACCATGGCCAAATCAGCGACAATCCTGATCAAACTGGTCAGCACTGCCGACACCGGTTACTTCTATGTGACCAAGAAGAATCCGCGCAACACCACCGAGAAGCTTGAGCTTCGCAAATATGACCCGGTGGTGCGCAAGCATGTGGTCTTCAAGGAATCCAAAATAAAATAAGGATTCTAGAGTGCTATCGCAGTAGGTTGAAGCAACCTACGGCGTGAATCGCCCTCTAATCTATTAATAGGGGCGGATTCACGCTCTAGCTGGGATCGCATAAGCGCTCCCACCTAAAGCGATCCGACCCTCGGCTTTCCTGACGGTTCAGGTTCAATGCGAAACGCGCCCCAATCGGGGCGCGTTTTCATTTGCATGCTTATGCTAGATAAGGGCTAGCTGAGAAATTTCGATAGGGTTTCAAGAAAATTCGGCACTGAAATGGGTTTGGCGATATATCCCTCGCAGCCCCCTTCACGAATTTTTTCCTCATCGCCCTTCATCGCAAAGGCGGTCACCGCAATAACCGGAATATGCTTAAGCTCATCATCGGCCTTCAACATTTTGGTGATTTCCAAACCGGAAATTTCCGGCAATTGGATATCCATCAAAATCAGGTCCGGCATATGTTCGCGCGTCAGTTTAAGTGCGTCGCGTCCGTCCTTGGTTTGCACGGTTTCATAACCGTGCGCCTGCAACAGATCATTGAAGAGCTTCATATTCAATTCGTTGTCTTCAACGATCAATATGGTCTTGGCCATGGTCACTCCTTCGTATTTTGGGGCTTCCGACCTATACCGTTAAGGACGGAAAAAACGCGGCACCCCGCAACGATTACCTTTGAAACTGTTAGAACGCATCGGTAGGAGTCATCCCCCCCCTATTTCAAACAGATGATGGAGGATTCCGCTCTGCGAGTCAAACGCATCAACCAACTTCAAACGAATGAAAATCCCATTTTAACGAATTCATCCCCTCTCCCCCCTAAACCGCTCTAAAAGTCCAAAAAAGTGGCCGTCACGGAACCGTGACGGCCAAGTGCTGATTTGGGGGAAACAAAAAGAGAAACCTGAAGATATCTTGGTCAAAAACCCGCCACCGGCCCAATGGCGCCCGGGGTTAAAAACCCCAAAGACATCAAAAATAGCGAAAACGCCAATCCAAGAGCCTGCAGCACGGTCATTTGGCCTACTCCACAACAAAGTGTTCCAAAGACGGCAACGCCGCCATGAACAAACTCTATGCGACGCCCTCCGTTCACGCTGTGATGCCGGTCACTCCATATTAAATTTCAAAGATTTATCCGACAAATTTCAACCCAGTTGCTTGGAATCTTTCTCAAACATAAAGGTTGAGTAAAGGCAGAAATCGGACAAAAATTATACCCATGGGAAAATTATGGTTTACCGCTACCCGAGCCTTTTGCCCCGAAGACCCCATTCACGCCCAAAATAAAAATAGGATCAGCCATGCTAAAATCCTTAAGCGCAAAGATCATCGCCGCAGCGATCTTGCTCATCACGGTAAGTTACGCCACTGACTTCCTCATCGCCGCAACCATCACCCGATCACTAAACGCTGAAACCCAAACCTTAACGGAACGCATGCATGGCGCAATCGAGGAAAAGGACCAGTTGATTGAGAGACTGTTGTCGGAAAATTTAAATGCCAACGAAACTTCGCTGCAAGCAACGCTCACTTCAGCGACGGCGACCAACATCCTGGAAACAGAATCGACCCGCAAATTCCTTGAAGGATCCCGAAGCGGCATCGCCGTTTCCAGCGTCACGTTGATCAAAAACGCCATGATGTTGGCCGAGGCCGAAACCGCTCAGGCAATGATGGAAACATTGCTCGAAAACCCGGACGTCTACGCCATCAACTTATGGCGCACTTCTGGTGAAATGGCATTTCGAGACAACAAAACCATCAACGACATCAACAAACGCGCCGATGCCGAAATGTTTGCCCCTCGCAAATCCAAATCACCCATCACGCTGGAAGGTGCGCGTCGCGAAGTATTGGATAAAGCCGTGTCAACGCGCCAAAATGGTCTTATCGCGCTTGGCGAGGAGAAAAAGGGCGAAGGCGAAATGGAGCCCGTTGAGTACGCATATTACCTTCTAGAAAACGAAGAACCCTGCCAAGGATGTCACGGCGAAACCCAGATCCCGCGCGGTGTTCTGGAAGTCGCCGTATCGCGTCGCGCGCTCATTGAATTGGAAAAGACCGCCAAAACTCAAATGGTGGAAGCTGAAGCCATGCAGGTTGAAAAGAAAGCTCAATTCTTAGCCAAAAGCCAAGAGCTCACCCAAGAAGTCAAACAGATGACAGAGGCCGTTAATGCCGATGTCGCCACGGGCCGCCAGCGTGTTGATGACACGCAAGATAGCTCCTTTTATACCTCGCTGGTCTCCAAAGCTGGGTTTTTCCTTCTCACCGTGGGCGTTTTATTTTGGGTGTTAAACACCTTGCTCACCAAACCGGTGCAAGCCATGACCGCCGCCATGGGTAATTTGGCCAGAGGTGATTTAAATGTTCAAATCCCTGCCGTCGGCCGCGAAGATGAAATCGGCCAAATGGCCAGTGCCGTTCAAGTGTTTAAAGAAAACGCCATCAGCGCAAACCATCTAGAAACCGAGCATGCCGAAATCCAAAAACGCACCGAGCGCGAAAAAGCTTTGGAAATGAAGAAACTCGCCGACAGCTTTGAAAGTAGCGTGGGGGTGGTCGTAAAAACCGTCACGGAAGCGGCGTCGGGAATGGAATCCTCCGCAGAAAACCTTGCAACTGCGGCGAAACAGACCTCTTCACGCGCGGAGACCGTGTCTTCGGCGGCGATACAGGCTTCCAACAACGTTTCCACCGTGGCCAGTGCGGCGGAAGAATTGTCATCGTCGATTTCCGAAATTTCACGCCAGGTGTCTCAGTCCACAAGAATTGCAGGCGCTGCGGTGGCCGAAGTCCAAGGCGCCAATGAAAAGGTCCAGGGCCTGGCCGACGCTGCCAAGAAAATCGGCGAAGTGGTGGCCTTAATCACCGACATCGCCGATCAGACCAACTTGCTGGCGCTCAACGCCACCATCGAAGCGGCACGCGCCGGCGACGCGGGCAAAGGCTTCGCCGTAGTGGCGTCCGAGGTGAAAAATCTAGCCAATCAGACGGCACGCGCCACCGAAGAAATCTCGGCGCAAATCGGCGGCATCCAAACCGCCACCGAAGATGCCGTGCAGGCCATCGGCTCTATCGGCGGCACCATCGGCAAGATGAACGAGATCGCATCGGCCATCGCCGCTGCCGTCGAGGAACAAGGTGCTGCGACACAAGAAATCGCACGCAACGTCGAACATGCCGCCAACGGCACGACGGAGGTATCCAACACAATCAGTGAAGTCAACACGGCCGCAGAAAATACGGGAACGGCAGCCTCGGAGATCCGCTCATCGGCCCATAAGTTGACAGATCAATCAAACCGCCTTGCGAAAGAAATGGATAACTTTCTCACCGCGATCCGTCCCAAAGACAAGGACTTGGCATAAATTCACCCCCATGAATAAACCGGGCAAAGCCCGGTTTATTCATGTCCATTCATTTAAGCGATAGCAAAGCTTGGATTAATCGCCCCGCACGTCTTCGACCATGTCTTCCAAGCGATCCAGGTCGTTCACCACCAACGCATTCTTTTGACGCTCGACAATGCCTTTGCGCGCCAGATCGTTCATCACCCGCGCCACCGTTTCGCGGGTGGTGCTGACACGCGAGGCCACATCAGAATGCACCGGAATGGGGCTGATGATGGCGATTACATCATCTTCCGTCACCTTGCGCGCCATGCGCAGCAAATCTGCGTGAATGCGGTTGTTGGCGCCAAGCGTCGACAATTCCATAATGCGCGATGTCGACGTGCGCACCAAATACGCCAAATGCTTCATCAGCTTCAACGCAATGGTCGGATGTTGCAAAATAATGTTGCGAAACTGGTCTGCCGGTAAAGACGCGATACGCGCTTCGCTCAATGCCATAACGCTGGCCGAACGCGGCAACCCATCAATCGCCGCCAATTCGCCGAAATGGCTACCCGGCTCCAAATCGTCAAAGGTGATCTCACGCCCGGAAAGCGAATAGTTCACCACCCGCACCCGCCCTTCGACGACAAAGAAAATATCGCGGGAATCGGAATGCTGATCAATGATCTGTTCACCCGAGCCGTAGGTCTTCCAGCGGCAGTTTTTGACCACCACCTCAACTTCATCTTCGGAAAGTTCCGAAAGCAATCGGATATCTGTAAGCGTGTCAGTCACGCGAGGCCTCCTTAAGCGGGTTTTCGCCCGCGCCATTCCGTGCATCATTCCTTCTGGCATTCATCATCCCCTAAAACATATAACCAATTTTTAAGCTTTAACGACAACACTCTTTCATAGGGAGAACGTTAAAGATGTTCTCCTTGATCCGCCCGACGTCAAATTTTTCCAAGGTTTCTCAGGGAAAATACCAGGATTTCGGGCGGCATTGATTCAAAGCACCCTGTGGAGAATCCACACAAAAAAGGGTTTTGGAGGATAAGAAAATGACAAAAGCGGCCGCATGGGCCGTGCCAGACGGGGAACAGAAGGCCCCCGAGGGAAGAAAAAACCGGGAATCCAATAACCCGGATCAGGCCAAAACCAGTACTGGAACGCAAAATATCCGAGGAGCATTCGCCAGATCAATTTGTCGGGCGAACGATTTTGCTACCCTAAAAGACCGGGCTGCCTGCGACGATGGCGTACCGTGTACGCGTCTGTCCCAATGTCTTGGACAGGCGGACGTTACCCTTCGCTATTTGGAACAGCGCAAAACCCTGTCGAAAAAACCCTAACCCCAAACCCTTAAGAGGCCGTGCTGTAACGGACCTCGCCCGCCGATCCCCCGCGACAAAGGTGACAAAGGTCATGTCCCTTGCCTCGCTTTCCTTGTCACGCCACCTTGGCCCGGATTGTCGCCGCTGGGCTGGACTTTCGCGTCCTTCGGCAAGCACCCCATAAAGGATATATGGCATCCCCCCCTTGTGGGAAGCAAACCTGCGCCTATGTTTAAGGAAACCATATTTTCTCCTCAATTTGTTGGTTACACTTCATCCATGACCCTGATCCGACACACCCACTTGGCCTGCCTGTCTTTGTTTTTGCTTGCGGGCTGCACCGCCCAGGCAAATCCTCAACCCACGACATCCACCGCATTGAACCAAGCCACCTCAACGGCTGCGGATCGGGCCTGCGTGCGGCCCGGCGCATGGTTCGATCCAATCCATAAACGCATCCTCTCCACGCCCGAAGCATTGCACCGCATTAAGGATGCCAGCGTGGTATTGCTGGGTGAAACCCACGTCATCGCCGATCATCACCGCTGGCACATGCAGACCGTGGCGCAGATGTACGCACAACGGCCCGATATGATTTTAGGGTTTGAAGCCTTCCCCCGCCGCGTTCAGCCTGTGCTCAATAAGTGGGTGGCGGGCGAATTGACCGAGGCCGAATTTCTCAAACAAAGTGAATGGGAAGCGGTGTGGAAGTACGATGCGAACCTCTATTTGCCCCTGTTTCACTTTGCGCGGCTGAACGCCATCCCCATGGTGGCGTTGAATGTGGACCGGACCTTAATCAATCGGGTTTCCAAAAATGGCTGGAAATCCGTACCCGTTTCTGAGCGCGACGGCGTTGGTGATCCTGCCCCCGTGCCGAATGACTACATCGAAATGCTGGCCCATGTTTATGGCAATCACGACGACGGCACGGGCGAAAACAACGGCGCGCCCAAAGAGCCGGGATTGGCTGACCCTCGTTTCGCCAACTTCGTCGATGTTCAGGTCACCTGGGACCGCGCCATGGCGGAAGCCGCCGCCACCGCGCTAAAAAACGCCCGCAATCAGGGCCGCAACCCACAACTGGTTGCGGTAATTGGACGCGGCCACATGGATCAAGGCTATGGCGTACCGACACAATTGGTGGATTTGGGCATAAGTGACATCAAGGTATTGACGCCGTGGGACAAACTACGCTCCTGCGAAGACCTTGCCCAAAACCCACCCCCTGCAGATTTGGTGTTTGGCTTAGCCACCACAGACGATTACCTGCCCGACGAAGCCGAGGGGCCTAAACTCGGCGTACTGCTTGAAAAGACCGAGGCAGGCATCGTCATCAAAGATGTGCTTAAAGACTCCATCGCCGAAACCGCAGGCCTGCAAGTCGATGACATCGTTGTACACGCGGCGGGGCAACCCTTAAAGACGACCAGTGACTTGATCACCATCATCAAGGCTATGAACCCCGGCACGTTATTACCGCTCACCATTCAGCGCGCGGGCCATGAAAGAGAAATCATCGCCCGCTTTCCGGTAATCCGTCCATGAACATCTGGTCGGCGCGGATCATTTCGATGATGGCGTTTGCGTTCGTATCGCTGATGCCGCCCACTGCCGAAGCCGCAGAGCCTACATCGGCGCACCATGAAGCCCACGTCAGCCTTGATCCCATAAACGGCAAGGTCGAGGTCCGCAACACCCTTACCCTAGAAGCCCAAGGCCGCATGACGCTTCGCCTTGAGCCTGCATTCGTGGTGGAAAGCCTTGACGTTGATGGCGAACGCCGCGCGCCCGAGCGTTTTGGAGATTTTATCGCCGTTGATGTCGGCAGTCAGGGGAAACACACGATTGACCTACGAACGCGCGCAAGTCTAGCCACCCAAACGGATCACGTACAACCGCCCTTCTTGCGTATGGATGGCGGCTTTCTGGC
>Ga0299912_10001904_pt1 | contig 16975 bp, 6 predicted proteins | sample RVTome_2_FD_207667 | JGI IMG/M metagenome (GOLD analysis project Ga0299912, IMG submission 207667) | Soil microbial communities from uranium-contaminated site in the Upper Colorado River Basin, Wyoming, United States - RVT95D214 (version 2) ... | reverse complement strand
GCGTTGCGGTGGCGCAGCGCCGAGGGTGCAGTTGCCTTTGAAGACCGGGGGGTTGAGATAACAGTGGCCAAGGCCGATCTCTGCGGTCTTCGTTGCAAGGGCAGCGTCTACTCGCATGCCGGGATAATGACCCACTCCTTTCAGTTCTGGGCAGATGAGGCTGATCTCGCCTCATCCATCAAGTGTCTGTTTGGCAGGGAGGCCCGTATCGAAGGAAAATTTCTCTTGGATGCAACTATGTGGGCCGAAGGTAAGAAAGATCCCCTTAAAGAGGCCTCCCAAGGGAGTCTTTTGTTCATTTCTCGAAATGGTCGGATCTACCGCTGGACGCTTCTCTCTCAGCTCTTCTCCATGCTGAACGTCATAGGGCTCTTCGAAGGAAAGTTCCCCGACTTTAAGCAGGAGGGGTTTCAGTACGATCAGTTCGTCGTGACGGGTGAGCTGCGGGACGGCTATATCTACATAAAAGAGATGGTAATAGATGGGCCCGCGATGAAGATTGTGGGTGAGGGAAAGGTTGATCTTGTCAAGGGAGAGGCAGACATCGTGGTGCTGGTGGCGCCGCTCAAGACGGTGGATACCGTCGTGCGCCATATTCCCCTCGTAGGGAGGATCATTACCGGCAAGAACGGCACCTTCATCACCGTGCCCTTCACCGTCAACGGCCCCCTTGACAAACCCAGGGTGACGCTGCTGCCCCCGGAGGCAGTAGGGAGCGGCCTCTGGGGTGTGCTCAAGAGGACCCTGCAGGCGCCTGTTGACATGTTCAAGACGATCATGTCCCTGAGATAATCTTTTCTTAATTCCCCCCATCATTCCCCCTTTGTTAAATAAGGGAGGATTTTCCTCTTTCTTGTGATTTCTAAAAAAACGCTTGACACGGGTAGAGATTTCCTGATATGGGGATAGCCAGATCTGCTTTCTAAATTAATTAAAGGCGAATAATAGGCAATCAACCTTCTGCTTCTAAGGGGGGTAAATGGAGAAGGGAAGAAGGAAGATTTTCAATGGGCCTTCAAGGGTGCTGTAAAGCACTATTGGAGGTCTTTTTGTTTTTGGCCCTTGAGAGGGGAGTTTTACCACGAAGGTCACGAAGAAACACGAAGATTAAAAAGATAAAGAAATATTTTTTTATTGAGAAATAAGGATTTTATATTTCTTCGTGTTCTTCGTGGTGAGAGAATGTGTGAGCTCCGTGGTTCAAAAGAAAAGAGGGGGGTTCTACCACGAAGGCCACGAAGACACATGAAGCTTAAAAAAAAGACATAGAAAGATTTTAATTTCTTCGTGCACTTCTGGCTAAAGAGCCACCTCCGGGTGTTCTTCGTGGTGAGATAACGAGTGTAGGAGATTTATGGCAAGGAGGAAAAACGGATGAGTCTCAAATTCAAGGGATTGAAGATCATTGCCATCTGCGTCTTGGTGGCCTTTGCAACGCTTGCGCTCAGGGTGGATCTGCTGGCAGCTCCCAAGGCCAAGCCGCAGCCGGTGGTTGAGAAAAAGGTCACCTCAGCAGCCAAGTTCCAGGACCTGCTCAAGGATACCGAGAAGCTATTCGAGGGGATGGACGCGGACCTGGGAAGGAAGAAAGACGTTACCCCCAAGCTGGCGCAGCTGAGGCAACATAGATCAGACCTCCAGGGCCAGGCTGACAATATCAGGGGGGAAATGGCCAAGACGCGGGCAGAGCTTATCGCAAAGAAGCTCCCTGCGGAGATCATCCAGCGGCACGATGCCTTTGCCCAGCACTTTGAGGCAAATGTAAAGGCCCTTCTCGTTGACCTTGATGAAGCAGAGCAGGCAAAGCCGGGGCAGCTCCAAGGAAGGGTGAAGGCTGCCCGCGATTACCTTAATAAAAATATCCATAGGGAAAGACATATTCCCCTAGACCCCAACAAACTCCCCCACAGAACCCCAAAGATAGAAAGGAAAGAGCCACGGCTTAAGAAAAAAGATTTTGAGAGAGATTTCTTAAAGCCGCAAAAGACAGAGGAACCAAGGGAACCGATCCTTGTTGCCGCGAATGGGTCGTTAAAGGGGCTTTTAGCATCTCATGATGAGCAAGATACCGGAAACATGGTTGTCGCGCAGGCAACTAATCAGCCGACAGCTGATGACCTGGCTGAGACTGTGGAAGTACAATTTACAAATGAACTTCGGGAGATAGCCACACTTTTAGATAATAACCCTGTTTCTATGTACGAGTTTGTTCGCAATAACTTCACATACGAACCTTACTATGGTTCTTTAAAAGGATCTCAAAGCACCCTTTTACTTCAACAAGGTAATGATTTTGACCAGGCCTCTCTCTTGATCGCTTTATTACGGGTTTCTGGTATACCTGCTCGGTATGTCTATGGAACAATAGAAATACCAATTGAAGACCTCATGAATTGGATAGGCGGCGTTACTGATCCGAAGCTTGCCACGCAAGTATTTGCTACTGGGGGTATACCAGTTAAGGGACTAATAGAAGGTGGACAAATAAAATACGCCCAGCTGGAACATGTATGGGTTGAAGCCTATGTCCCGTATGGTAACTATAGAGGTGTATTGAACGATCCTACAGCCCCACACGCATGGATACCTTTAGATCCAAGTTTTAAGACTCATATACCAAATCCCGAGGCAAGAGACCTGGCTGATATACAAGGGTTTGATATTGACAATTATCTTTCAACATATTTACAGACTGTAAAACCTAAAACACCTGCACAGGAATACTTAAAAAATACGATCAGTTATGTGGATAATAATCTTCCAGGTCAAAGCTTCTTCGACCTTCTATCAGAAGGATCAATCAGCGATAAGATTCTTGGTCTTCTGCCAAACACCTTGCCATACCCTGTAGAGGTTATAGGGAAAAAATTTTCCAGCATACCTGATACGTACCGCCATCGTATAGGATGGGAATTAATTGATCCGACCTTGAATGAAACTGTTTTGCATTATGCAGCTTCATGGTCAACATTACTTCATAAGCGGTTCACCCTTTCATATGCCCCTGCCACAGTCTTAGATGAACAGGTTATAGCTACTTATGGAGGAATCTATTCAACGCCACCCTATTTAATCTATGTTAAACCGATTTTAATGGTAGAAGGTATAACCGTTGCCGAAGGCGGGGCTATCAATATGGCCCATGATATTATCTCTCAGATGAATTTTTACAAGCCCAATGGTGTACTTGTTAATGAAAAGATCAATATCCTTACTGCCGGTGCTCCTCTTGCTGTCGGTTTAGGAGCAGGATACACAACAGGGAGAATTATTACCTATAGAGCTTCGAAATTAGAAGCTGCCGTAAATAGTGGAAAAATGGGAGAGCCAATACTGGGCGAATATCTGAACCTTATAGCATTAAATTATCTACAAGCATTGGATTCCTCACGGAAGATGATAGCCCAGACCATGAAACTTTTGGACACTAACCGAGTAGCAGAACTCATGGTAGGGGTGGATCTCGAGGTATCTTATATTTTTGGGATTCCCAGGTCCGTAGATATAAGTGGACTTTTTATAGATGTTGATTACAGCACTTCCACGGCTGTGGACATGGCGGGAGATCAGACCAAAGTGCGGAGATTTCAGATTCTATCCGGAATGACTTCATCAGCTCTTGAGCATTCCGCGTTTGAGGAAATAATAGGAGCAGAGGCAGTTTCAGCAATCAAGGCACTTCAAGTGACAAATGTACAGGGCATTCCGATTCATAGAATTGACAGTAGCAACATTCTAACAATACTTCCTCTTCTTCAATTAAGCAGTGAGATAAAAACGGACATTCAAAATGCCGTGCAGGCTGGAAAGGTGGTTATCGTCTCTGAAAGAAACATTCAACTCAATAATTGGAATGGTGTGGGCTACATTATTTTAGACCCGGCAACCGGCACCGGTGCCTATATGCTTAGTGGAATATCTGGAGGTCATTTAACGATAGTTGAGATTGAATTAAAATTACTTATTGCGACAGGGCGGATGACTGAAAAGCAAGCAAAGGATTTTATTTCAAACAATAGAAAATTAATATGGTTTTATGCACCCGTACCGGGTCCGGTTTGTTCAGAATGGGGATGGCGATACTTGGTGGATCCGCCCAGTTTTCACTACGGTAATGATTTTTGTGTACCAATGGGTACCGCTGTTTATGCAGTAGCAATGGGTGAAGTTATAAAAGCCGAGGCAGACGGCAAGGGAGATTTTGGTAGGGTAATCGAAATTGACCATGGACTAGGTGTGGTAACACGTTATTCGCATAATTGTGAAGTATTGGTTAAAACGGGCATTATGCCTGGTTTAGAACCAATAGCAAAGTCAGGAAATACTGGTAAGGTTTTTTCTCGACAGTATAAAAAAGAAGAAGGCGGAGCTTATCTGCCACCGGCATATCCCCGTTGTAATGAGAAAGATCCGAAAGGTGCACATCTAGATTTTCGAGTTCTTCTTAACGGAAAAGAAGTAAATCCTCGATCCTTCAGCATGCAGTTCTGGTATTGACAATGAGGAGAATAGGATGGGATATAAGATCAATAGCACTGGCCTGAAGATTTTTATCTGCGGTTGCTTATTGCTCCCCATATTTTTAATGGGGAGTGCGGCTCAAGGAGAGGATGCAAAAAAAGAAATTCAACAGAAAGATTTCTGGGTGAACAATGCTGTCAATGAATTAAAAAGGGCTATAAAAACAAGGGATTTTAGTAAATTGAGATACGACATTCCAACCCAGAAACCCTTGTCCTGGAGTTCATGTGATCGAAATTCGGAGATACGTCTTTCATTTGATGCAATGATTAATAAGTTATCGGCGATTTCAAAGAATAGCGATATCATAATAAATGAAACTCCTGTTCGAATATATGTTACAACTATAGAGACCAAAGCTTGGAACGGTGAACGTCCCTATCTATATTTTGAGTTCAAGAGAGTTAGCTATGGTTGGCGCTGGCTTGGTGTTTATGATTGTGCTACTCAATCGTCAGACTTTCGTAACGCAAGCAAGGGAGATTTCGCAGATCCCCGAGGAGATGTCAAACTCCAACGTCTCATCAGCCGCGTAAAACAAGCTATCCAGAGTAAGGATTTTAAACTGTTGAGGCCCTATGTGCCAGATAAAAGGACTTACTACTGGAGGTACGGCTGTGCCGATGGTGATATGCCTTCTGATGAGTTATCCTTTGAAGCCATAACCGAAATACTATTACGAAAATCTAAAGGCGTAGAAATCTATTTTAATCCAAAACCCGAGATTGACTGGAATTTTGAAAATATGTCTATTGAGACGGAGGGATGGCTTGGGGAATACCCATTTTTGACTTTTAGCTTTTTTTTACTCAACGATCGCTTGATATGGGGTGGTGCATGTTATTCAGCAACACCGGAACTGAAACGCGCAGAGAAGGGGAGGTACGAGCCGACCCATTTCAGGACGCCTCAACTGCCGCGTCCAGGACCACGGACTTTCAGAGACGATTCCGCCTTGAAGGCCAGAATAGAGGAGATAGTAAAATTCAGGGCATTTGATGCCCTGGAACCCTATGCAATCAACAAGATACTTATATTTGAAAAGTGCAGTAAAGCTGTTATGGATAGCGGGCGCGGTGAATATTGGAGATTGAAGGGGAAGAAAAGACCGGCCAGGGAAGTAATAGAATTCCTAAAAAAAACTGCACATGATGCTAAGGAGATAAAATTTTCTGGAGCCGGTCATATGAGCTATTATGAGACACTTGGTTGGAAAGGAGAATATCCATTTATAGCATTTTGGATTGCTGAGGGAAAATCGGGTTGGGAATTGACAGGGGTCACCTACTGTAAAACCTCAGTTATGGAAGTATTATTCCCAGGGCAAATACGACGTAAGTATTAAAAGAAAGGATTTATGGGGAATATGAATAAAAAATGCTTTTTTATCGCTATGTTGATTGCAAGCACCTGTCTGTTCCTAATACCAGCAAAGAGCCATAGTCAAGAGGCTATAACTAAGGCGCTACAATGGTTGACTTCTGTCCAAGAGACTGATGGTTCTTGGGGTAGTTGGGGAGGGTCTATTATAAGAGATACTACTACAGTTGCTGACGCATTCATGATATTAGATCCGTCATCTTCCGCCTATCTGGCTGGCCTAGAATGGCTTGTTACAATAAGTCCCATTAATAACGATGCTACATCCAGAAGGCTCTATACTTTTTCAAAAACGAATTATGATGGCGGTCCTGATCTAAATTTTCTTATGACAGAACGAAACCCCGACGGCGGTTGGGGTTTAGACGCCGATCATGAAAGTGACCCTCTTGACACCTCCCTTGCCCTTCAGGCCTTAAAGGCGGCTAACTACCTCGACCAAAACGTAATCAATAGTGCCCTTGGTTTTCTCCTTTCCACACAGAATCCTGATGGGGGGTGGGGGTTTTATCCTGCTGCTTGCCCGACATGCCAGGCTGATCCGAGCAATGTTTATATGACGGCGATGGTTTTAAGGACACTTTCACAATTCAGAACCATCTACAATCTTGGAACCCCTATCAATAATGCGGTGGCCTATCTTCAACCCAAACAGAATCCCGATGGAGGATTCGGAACAGATTCTTCGATCGTTTATGAAACAGCCCTGTCTTTTCTTGCTCTGGTTGAGAGCGGCCAGGGACAGCCTCAGATTTTACAGAATACAATTAATTACCTTTCTACAACCCAGCTTTCTAACGGTTCCTGGAATAATGATCCCTATTCAACCGCATTGGCCCTGCGGACATTGGTCTATGTGAAGCCGAATCTTTCTATCTCATCCGATGATATTACCTTCTCAAACCCTGCACCCAAAGTGGGTGACACAATAATCATTACGGCCGATATAAAAAATGCAGGAGTAGCACAGGTCGATACTATAACGGTCCACTTCTTTGATGGAGACCCCGCATCAGGGGGAACTCTTATTGGAGAGGTAACAATTCCATTGATTCCCGCATCGGGAAGCAATGAGACAAGCCTTTCCTGGACGATTCCCACCGCCTCTTCCCGAACTGTATTTGTAAAAATAGATCCCTTTAATTCGATTGACGAACTGGATGAAACCGACAATATTGCATCTAAAAATGCTACAGCGTCCACTCTGCCTGACTTAAGCATCACCCCTGCTGACATCACCTTTAACCCAGCAACGCCAACTGCGGACGATCCGATCACCATTTCGGCAATCATCCGGAACAAAGGAGAGGCATCAGCAGAAAACGTCACCGTTGATATCTATGAAGGAGATCCCTCTTCTGGTGGTATAAAGCTCGGTGCATCCGTATTCCCAGCGATTTCTGCAGGCAGTTCGGTAAGTTTCGAAGTGACAAGCAGCTTTCCTTTAGGCGGGCATTCTATCTATGTAATAGTCGATGATGCCAACTCCATCGAGGAGGGCAATGAAAAAAACAACAGTGCAATCAAACTGCTTCAAGTAGGGGTAGGATTTGTTGATCTTTCAATCGATAAAAATGATATTGTTTTCAATCCTAATTATCCCTCTGAAGGAAATATGGTAACTATTATTGCCGGGATAAAAAATAATGGAGAGAAAGAAATTCAAAATGTGCCCGTCAAATTTTTCCTCAACAATCCTGCAACTGGCGGCACGCAATTAGGCCCGGAGATCACTATCCCGTTAATTCTTGCAAAGGCTACCGAGAATGTAAGTGTAATTTGGGATACCGCCGGCCATGCCGCTGACAATGACATATACGTCCTCGTCGATCCTTCTCACATTATTTACGAATCAGATGAATACAACAATATGGCATTTAGGTCGATAAGAATAGCAGTTACAGACGGGCCTGATTTGACACTATCATCAAATGATATCAGATTTATACCTTCATCTCCGAATACAGGAGAAACAGTTACGCTTACCGCCTCTATAAGAAACGTTGGCTCGCAAGACGCAGCCAATGTGCCAGTAGAGTTCAGCCTTGGAAACCCGAATATACATGGGACACTCATCATCGGCATGCAGACCATACCGTTTATTGCAAAAGGAAACTCTGCCAATGCCCAAATAACATGGAACTCTGCGGGCTTTTCAGGTATTTATAACCTCCATGCCAATGTCGATTCTTCCAATGAAATACCAGAAATCAATGAGAATAATAATACTGCTTATACTGCGCTTGAGATAAAAATGCCGCAAGCACCGGATTTAACCGTCACATCAGTAGATACAGCATCTATTATAACAGATACGCAGGCCCTTACCGTCTCTGGAGCGATAAAGGCAGTGGTTGAAAACAAGGGGAATAAATCAGCAAATGGGCCATTTGAAATAAAGGTCTTTGAAGACAGGAATGGAAATAAAACATTCGATTCTGATTTTGACAATGTTCTGGGAAACTTAATATATCCCGGCAACATCTTAGCAGGTTCAATTGTTACTACAGATATACCCATTTCGGGCAAGATTCTCTTTAGAAATAATCTAATATATATAACTGTCGATACTAGCAACATAGTGCAAGAAGTTGATGAGACAAATAATACAAGAAATACGGGACAGCAGTGCATATATAGTCCGCCTACGGGAAGATTTAATCCCGTGGTGAAATGGGCCTGGACAAGTAGCTCAATCGAGCCTGATTCTCTCAATGTCATGATGACACCATCTATTATTGATTTAAACAGAGACGGCATACCCGACATTGTTTTTGCCTCTACTGCCTCAAGAGGAGGAGGAGCGGTTGAAGTAGGGGTACTTCGTGCGCTGAATGGGATCACCGGCACGGAGATTTTTACTGTGAGTGACCAGTCGCTGCGTGTCAATACAGCTTCCTCGATTGCTACAGGAGATATTGATCTTGATGGTTACCCAGAAATAATCGCTTGCGACAGCACAGGAAGTAGATTGATTGCTTTCGAACATGACGGTACATACAAGTGGCGAAGTCAAAATCTTGAAGCAATAAATTGGGGCGCTCCTAGTCTTGCGGATTTAAATCGCGATGGAAAACCTGAGATTATTATAGGAAGGCAGGTTTTAGACAGTAATGGGACACTTCTCTGGACGGGAACAGGTGGTCGTGGTTATCATTCTCAAACTACTCTTGGGCCATTATCATTAGTGGCTGACGTGAATCTTGACGGCTATCCAGAAATTATTGCAGGAAATACTGCCTATAACCGGAATGGGCAAATCATATGGCAGCAAAGCTATCCAGATGGTTATAATGCAATCGGTAATTTCGACGATGATCAATATCCTGAAATTGTTTTGGTGACTGTAGGTAATGTGCGGCTATTAGAGCACAATGGTAATTTAAAATGGGGGCCAGTTAGTATCCCTGGCGGCGGAAGAGGCGGCCCACCGACGGTAGCGGACTTTAATGGTGATGGTAAAGTTGAAATTGGCGTTGCAGGTTCTAATCGCTATTCAGTTCTTGACGCAACCGGGAAACTGCTATGGTCTTCTGTAACACAAGATCTTTCTTCTAATGTAACGGGATCTTCTGTTTTTGATTTTGAAGGGGACGGATCATCGGAGGTAGTCTATCGAGATGAGCTGAAATTTAGAATTTACGCTGGTTCCAATGGAGCTATTCTATACGAAACCCCGATGAGTTCCTGTACATGGCATGAATATGTGCTGGTAGCCGATGTCGATAATGATAATAATGCCGAGATTGTGGCTGTAGCAAATAACAACTGCGGGCTCGGAATTCAGCGCGGCGTATTTGTTTTAAAAGATGATAATGATAACTGGGTAAATACCAGAAAAATATGGAACCAGCACACCTATCATATAACGAATGTAAATAATGATGGGACTATTCCGAAGAATGAGCAAAATAATTGGGAGATTTACAACAATTACAGGTGTAATTCGCTACTTCCCGGACACGCACGAAGAACGGCGGATATTACAGCTTCCTATATAACCGACATCCAGACAAATTATCCAGCTTCCGTCAGGATCTCTGCCCGCATTGGCAATGGTGGTGCTGCAAGCCAGATAGCGGGCGTTGATGTCGCTTTTTATGATGGTGACCCTTATCAAGGAGGAACCATTATCGGAACGGTGAAGACAATAAACATTCTTAATCCTGGAGAATATGAGGATGTTCCCATAACTTGGAATAATCCTGCTTCTGGCGTGCATATGATTTATGTTGTTGCAGACAAAGACAGTAAAATCAATGAATGCAAAGAAGACAATAATCTGGCATCGGCAGAAATATTCATTGGCAAGACACCACCTCTCGTATATGTTCCGGACCTCTCCATTTCATCTTCAGATGTATCCATCATCCCGCCTGACACGATTGAAGGCCAGCCGGCAGTAATTGCGGCGATTATCCACAGCATCGGAAACCTGGGAGCGTCCGATGTAAATGTTTCTTTCTTTGACGGTGATCCTCAAAACGGCGGGACGCTCATTGAGGCAAAAGTAGTTTTAACCATGGATGTAGGAGCAACAGCATTTGTTGAAATTCCCTGGGATACCTTCGGCCAATCTGGAAGAAATTATGTCCATGTTGTGATCGATCCCTATAATACCATTGCGGAATCCAATGAAAACAACAACACAACACTCATCTCCGTAGACGTCATTCCTCCGACAAAGCCGGATTTAGCGGTTACTTCTTCAGATATTGTCCTATCAAACAATAACCCCGGTGAAGGAGAAACGATTACTCTCAATGCCACTGTACATAACCTCGGTCTGGCAATCGGCAATGTTGAGGCCTCCCTTTATGATGGAGACCCATCGGCAGGTGGAAGATTCCTTTCAAGCAGATCAACTATGCAGATCGTTCCCTTTGGCGGAACAGCCATTTTCAGTTTCGAGATCAATACCTTGGGCCTCTCCGGCATTCATAACCTCTTTGTCAGCGTTGACCCGGACAATAGAATTGACGAAATGAATGAGACCAACAACTTGGCATCGAAGTCGACAACTATTGGTCAGGCCGGATTGAGCTCAGGCATCGCCACGGACAAACCCGCCTATCAGGCAAACGAGGATGTTACTATAAGTGCGAGGATCAAAAACCTGAGTGAATACGGGAGAACCGTTGACGCCAAGATCCTGATTGAAGACAGCAGCGGGGTACTTGTTAAAGAACTGACCACCCTTACGAACCTAAGCTTTGAGGCAGGGGAGGAGAAGGCCTTTGACAATCTGGTCTTTAATACCGGCGCGACCCTGAGCGGCGCATATCAAGCGCACCTCATTGTATTAGATGGGCAGAAGCAGGTCGGCGATGCCCTTGCTGCCTTTATCATCGGGGCTGACATCGGCGTAAACTCCATGGTCGCAACGGACAAGATGACCTATCAGGTCTATGAGCCAGTCACCATCACCTCGATTGTGCAGAGCACGAGCGCCAATTACATACTGACGGATCTCACAGGGCATATAACCCTCAAGGATTCGGCAGGCGCAGCCCTCTTTACCGATACGAAGACCATCCCCATCCTCACCCCCGGGAGCCGCCTGGAATTTAACTCCTTTTGGAATACGGCGGCGAATGCGGCAGGCATCTATACGGTCATGTTGGAAATCCTCAAAGGCACGACGAGCCTATCAATCGCCCAGACAAGCTTTTCTATAGCGGGTTCGCCCCAGACCGGAGAAGGGATTACTGGTACCATTACCGCGTCACCCAGCCCGGTCTATCGGGGGGACAAAGAGGCCGTTGCCTATAGCATAACAAACATCGGCAATATGGATATTGCCAATCTGCAAATACAGGTACTGGTTGTCAATCCTGATACCAAGGAGATCAAGCACACCTACAATGCCTCGGCGACGATCACCATGGGTTCAGCCTCTGCGGGCGGGTTTTCCATCTCCACCATTCCCCTTGAGCCCCGGAAATACCTGGTGATCCTCCAGGTGCAATCGCCTGCGATGAGTGAGCCAAAGACGATAGCCAATGCCCTTTTTGAGGTTATCCCCGGGCTTGAGGCTACCAAGGGCATATTGGATATGGTCAATCTCCTTGTTTGGATCAATGACAAGTGTAATCATCACCCAGCTCAAAAAGGAGTGGAGTGTCCTGAGCCGCCTTCCCACGATTGCATACGGGCTGACTTGGTGGAGCGGATACTCCGTGAAGCAGCAATCAATTATTACATTGTCTACGACAAGGATGCATTTGAGTATGAGATGAGGAATCCATTCTATACAGACTTTATGATCCTTGGAGACCATGCGCCGCTGACGGATCACTACGCAGATGAGCTGAGGGAGCAGGTCTATGCAGGCAAAGGGCTTTTCTCCTCGCTCTATCTCAAACATGGGATAGGCATCGGTCCATGGCATGAGGATGATCCGCTCTTCGGTCTGACCTATCACGGGAAGCTGCCGGGATTCTCTCACAAAATTGACATTCCCGAAGGGCTGCTCTCAGCGGCGGTATCATTCAAGGCCACCGGCGACGCCCTACGGGTGGAGGTTGACGATCCCAATCAGATCCTGGGCTGGATCGGATGGCAAAAAGGTGAGAACTGTAACCCGACACCCAAGGAATACCCGGGGATTGTCCAGAACCAGTATGGAATAGGAAAGACCCTCTTCTTTGCCTTTGACATCGGTAAGACGCTCGATGAGGAGAGCTACCAGATCATGTCAGAGATCATTAAAAAAGGCCTCTCCTTAATCCATACCCCGGCGAATACGGAGCTCTTCGCTCCCTATCAATACGTCCCCATTGCCATCACCCTGAAGGATCTCGACGGCGCCATTGATTTAAGGATAACGGAGACCTATCCGCAAGGGATTAAGATCTATGATCCGTACGCAGGCAAGTGGATTACTGATCACCCGTGGCAATTCGACATTCATCTTGATAGCGAGGCGACGGAGACCATTTTCTACTATGCCTTCACCCCTGATCAGGCAGGCTCACACGTGCTGCAGACCGCGATAGAATACGCCGAGGAGGGAAACTACTATCCCTGCCAGATGCCGAGCGTCACCCTTCCCATTGCGCAAGATGCGGCACAAACAGCTCAGCAGATCCTTGCGGCGCTTGATGCCCTTCAGGTCTCACGGTACTATGATAGGGCGGCAATCAAGCTTGCTATGATGTTTATCAATAACGTCAAAACCAGGACCGTACGGTCGTTCTTTGATGCCGAGAAGAACATCCACGATATCCTCAAGGCAGTTGATGCAGTCCTTTCCATCGAGAGTGCCGATACCTCGGATATCCGGCTGATGATGGATGAGCTTCTCAAGATCTGGGAGGCCAAGGCCTACGCATTTCCCCGCTCGCAGCCGCATTCTTGACCTGAGGGTAAGGAGCAAGGCAGCAGAGGGGGCGCAAATATTCGCCCCCTCTCTTTGCCCGCTCGATCGGCTCGCCGATGAACCCGGCTTCCGGTGAGCCGACACGTAGAATATAAAGAATACAAATTGTTTATTTTCTTTCCATAAAATCAAATAGTTAGGAGTCTCTTTACCGCCGCATTCAGGTTTTTTTAATCCTTCGTCGTGCGATACAAAATATGCAATGCAAATTATGAATAAAAATGGTATCATAATCATAGTAAAGGAGGTGGTGAGTCGCTATGCAACCATCGATGAATCAAGAACAACTTAAGACTATAGTCAAAGAAGCATTGGCGGAGGTCCTGGAGGAACGTCAAGATTTGCTTCACGAGGCAGTAGCCGCAGCGCTTGAAGATATAGCGTTAAGCCGCGCTATCAAAGAAGGCGAAAAGACAGGCCGCATCACCAGAGATGAGGTCTTCAAGTCCCTCTAGGAGAGGGCATGAATAGTCAATTCAGGGCCAGCTTTGCCAAGGATATCCGCAAAATCAAGAACAAGGAAACGTTGCGACGGATCAAGCAGACAATTGAAGCTGTTGAGGACGCTCAAGGTCTTCATGAGTTAGCACATGTGAAGAAACTGAAGGGCGGGGAGAATTACTATCGAATCAAGATAGGTGATTACCGTATAGGTTTAGTGATCGAAGGAAATGTGGTGGTTTTTGTACGTTGTCTGAACAGAAAAGACATATATCGGTTTTTCCCTTAAGGCGCCTGCCGACCCCTCTTAAGATGTTCAAGACGAGCATATCCCTGAGATAGTCGGTCTCTCTGAGCTGCTTCCCATAAAAGGCCTACTATGAAAAAAGGCGGGGGAAACCCCGCCTTTTAATTCGTTTTTTGTCTTACAAAGGATTCAAATTCCGCTGTGTCGCTTTGCGATCCCCTCCTGTATCGCTCCCGCTCTTCAATATAGAAATATGGATGACGGGATCCCTGCCGCTCTGCGGCATCCCCTCATTAAGAATCTAAAGGTGGGGGAGCAAGCGGGAAAGGCGATACATCTCCCGTTTTTCGGGACCCCGTTGTCCGCCAAAATTATATTGAGGTGCGGGGCCATCATTTAAATTTTGTAGAAAGCGGGCAGGGACGTTTAGATATCTCTATGGATGGGATGTGTCGCGAAGCGACATCCCCTCCATAATAAAAATATCCGATTGGTAGGGGATCGTATTCCGACACATCTGGCCAAAGGGCCACCTCTGACCAAAGGGTCACCTCAGGCGGCTGCTTTCCTTATATTGAAATTTAAGGAGCAGGACGGGATAGTTTATTTCAACGCCCGGGCAACCACCTCAGCCAGGTCCAGGGCCTTTACCCTGTCCATGGCCCCTTCGTCTTTTAAACCATCTTCAAACATGACCAGACAATAGGGACATGAGGAGCAGATGGTGTCGGGATTCTCCTTTAACGCCTCTCTGACGCGCGCTATGTTGATGCGCTCGCCGCGGCTCTCTTCCAGCCACATGCGCCCCCCGCCGGCACCGCAGCAAAAGGAATTGCTGTGATGGCGATCCATCTCCGCGGGCTTTTTGCCGTCGATTGCGGCAATGACCTGGCGCGGCGCCTCGTAGATGTCGTTATACCTGCCGAGATAGCATGAGTCATGAAATACCACCTTGCCGAGGCCGTCTCTTGCGTTCAATTGCAATCTGCCTTCTTTGATCAGCGTATTGATGAACTCGGCATAGTGGATCACCTCAAATTCCGCTTCGTACTGGCGGTAGTCGTTTTTAAAGGTGCTGTAGCCATGAGGGCAGGAGCAGATGATCTTCTTGACGCCTCGTTCCTGGAACAATTGGATATTTTGCCTAACCATGCGATCGAAGAGGTATTCATTCCCTAAACGACGCACGCTATCGCCGCAGCAGGGTTCATCGGTTCCCAAGATCCCCCAGGAGACACCGGCTGCATCGAGTATCCGGGCCATGGCAAGGGATATCTGTATGCTGCGCGAATCAAAGGCCCCAGCGCACCCGACGTAGTAGAGATATTCGGTCTTGCCGGTCACAAAGGGTTTTGCCTCGATCCCCGAACACCATTTCACACGCTCGGGAGGGGCGATGCCCCAAGGGTTGCTGCGGTTTTCTATATTTTCGAAGAAGTTCAGGAGCTCTTCGGGGAAATCCGCCTTCGTCTCCACCAGGTATCGGCGCATGTCGATAAGCTTCGGCACATGCTCAATGAACACGGGGCAGACCTCCATGCAGGCTCGGCAGGTGGTGCAGTCCCATATAGCGTCTTCGGATACGCTCCCTTCGCCCTTACCGCCGATCAGCGGCATTTTAGGCTTTTTCCCTTTTATGAGCAACGGGCCGTTGTTGATCAGGTTTACCTTGATGTCATGGATGATCAGCCGCGGATTGAGCGGTTTCTTGGTGTTGGTGGCCGGGCAGACATCGTTGCAGCGGCCGCACTCGGTACAGGAATAGGAGTCAAAGAGATCGTTCCATCGAAACTGGCCGACGTGTTCAGCGCCAAAGGTGTTGCCCTTTTTAAACTCTTCCCGCTGCTGGGTCGTGACCTTGTCCAGGCTCCGGAAGAAGCAATTGGGTATGGCAGTCAGGATGTGCATGTGCTTGCTGTAGGGGAGATAATTTAAGAAACAGAGGAGTATGAGGGCGTGTCCCCACCAGAAGATCTCGGCAGCTCTCACGAGGCCCTCTTTCGACATGGCGGCAAACAGGGCAGCGGTAAACGAGGAGACGGGCATATAGGGAGCTGCTGCCTCGACTCCCTGGGCTATCTCGCTCGCGTGCAGGCCGAAAAAGAAGATCATCAAGCCGGCGACGAGGCCTAAGATAATAAATGCGTCTCGGCTGCGGGCCTCTATGTAATCGGGAGGGAAAAAGATGCGGCGGCCGAAGGCGATGGCGACACAGATCAGGGCGGCAAGGGAAACGCAATCAAAGATAAAGGCGAGCGTGTAATAGAGCGGGGCCGGGAGCAGGGAGAGGGCGATGGCCTGGGGAAAGATGCCGTGCAGGAGAAACTCCGTGTTGGCGACCAATAAAAAGAGAAAGGACCAGAAGAGGAGAAGGTGATTGAGGCCAAACGGCCTGCTGATTACTCGCTTCTGAACGAAGGCATATAAGAACATATTCCAGATGCGCCTTCCTATATGGTTGAAACGGTTTTCCCATTTGCCCAAGGTGACGAGGCGAAAACGCTTAAAGCAGCTCCAGCAAAAAAACAAGAGCGAGGCTCCAAAGACAATGGCGAATATCGCGATGTTGTTCGACATGAATTACCTCCCTATTTCTGCGCGCGCAATTCTTTGATGCGACGGGTGAGAGCGGGGACTATCTTGAAGACATCTCCGACGATGCCATAGGTGGCCACCTCGAAGATAGGCGCATTTTTGTCATTGTTGATGGCGATGATGATGTCCGAGCCCTGCATCCCCACCAGGTGCTGTATGGCGCCTGAGATGCCGCAGGCGATGTAGATCTTTGGGCCGACGGTCTTGCCGGTCTGTCCTATCTGGCATTCTACCGGTATCCAGCAGGCGTCGACTGCCCGACGCGAACCGCCTATCACGCCGCCTAGCTCAGTGGCCAATTCTTGCAGCATGGCAAAGTTATCCATGGACTGCATGCCGGCGCCGCCGGCGACGATAATCTCCGCCGCTGTCACATCGACGGCATCCTTGCCCTTTTTGTCGCGGATGAT
>Ga0299912_10001903_pt1 | contig 16977 bp, 7 predicted proteins | sample RVTome_2_FD_207667 | JGI IMG/M metagenome (GOLD analysis project Ga0299912, IMG submission 207667) | Soil microbial communities from uranium-contaminated site in the Upper Colorado River Basin, Wyoming, United States - RVT95D214 (version 2) ... | reverse complement strand
TAGTAACAACACGACTGAACAATAATATGGAAGAATTTAGTCAAAGGATTAACGGTATATGTTTCATGATTAAGAAATCATCAGAATTACTATTGAAACAGCCTCTTATTATTTGAATTATAAATACAAGGGCATTATGAACTTAGCTTCAGTATTCCAATTGTAAGCCTTATTGAGAGCTTTTTCTCAATGAAATTATAGGAAAAATGGAATACGCATTATACTATAATCTTTATATCAATAAAGAACAAAGAGTTGGCAATTAAAAATGAATCATTAAAAAGGACAATAAAGCTAACATTATGGTCAGAAATTTTTTATATGGAACTATTGTTTCTGTTTGTTTGATAAGCATTAGCTGCAACAACATAGAACCTCCGGCCCCTTTCGTGCCTGTTCCGTCTGAAAACCAGGTGCGTTGGCAGGAAATGGAATACTATGCATTTGTCCATTTCTCGCTAAATACCTATACTGATCAGTCGTGGGGCTATGGCAATGAAGACGTAAACCTCTTTAACCCAACAGCGTTAGATTGTCGGCAGTGGGCGCGTATCTGTAAAGAAGCAGGAATGAAAGGGATTATCATTACAGCCAAGCACCACTGTGGTTTTTGTTTATGGCCTTCAAAATACACTGAATATTCCGTAAAAAATGCCCCATGGAAAAATGGAAAAGGTGATGTCGTACGCGAACTGGCCGATGCTTGTAAAGAATATGGCTTGAAATTAGGAATCTATTTGTCACCCTGGGACAGAAATCATCCCGATTATGGAAAACCTGAGTATATAACTTACTTCAGAAACCAGCTTACTGAATTGTTAACCAACTATGGAGAAATTTTTGAAGTTTGGTTCGACGGGGCCAACGGGGGCGACGGGTATTACGGTGGTGCCAACGAAACCAGGACCATTGACCGTACAACCTATTACGACTGGAAAAATACCTATGCGCTCATCCGCAAGCTACAACCCAACATTGTAATCTGGAACGACGGCGGCGACCGTGGCGACCTCCGTTGGGTTGGTACAGAAGAAGGCTTCGTGGGCGAAACAAACTGGAGCCTGTTGAACGACACAGGTGAAGTAGAATGGGGTATGTTGCATTTCGGACTCGAAACCGGAAATGCCTGGGTACCTGCCGAAGTTAACACATCGATCAGACCAGAATGGTTTTATCATCCAAGTGAAGACTCAAAAGTCAAAACGGTTTCAAAATTAATGGAAATCTATTACAACTCCATCGGTCGCAATGCTACCTTATTGCTAAATTTTCCCATCATGCCCAATGGGTTAATTAACGAGCGAGATCAAAAAACTGTACTTGATTTTGCCAAAGTCGTGAAAGAATCATTTGCTGTAAACCTTGCAGAGAAAGCAAAAGCTGAAGCTACAAATGTTCGTGGAAATGCAAAAGAATTTTCAGCTTCCAATGCTATTGATAGAAATAAGGACAGCTATTGGGCTACCGATGACAATGTTAACAATGCTTCTTTAACCATTGATTTTGGCAAACCTGTCTTATTCAACCGTTTCATGGCTCAGGAGTACATCCGTCTGGGGCAACGTGTGAAGGCCTTTACAGTTGAAGCACTTGTGGATGGAAACTGGAAAGAACTGGCAAAAGGAACAACAATCGGGTATAAACGCATCCTCCGTTTTCCGAGCGTGAATGCCACGAAGGTTCACTTCACAATTAACGATTCGAAAACTTGCCCGATTATTTCAAATATCGGAATATACAATGCACCGGTTTTCCTGAATGCCCCTTCCATTACCAGAAACCAGGGCGGTTACGTTACTTTAACTACAAATGATATCGGCCCAATATTCTATTATACCTTAGATGAAAGTGAACCAACAACAAAATCAGATTTGTATACAGGTCCTTTCTATGCTGATGGAAAAATAGAAGTGAAAGCTATTGCTTACGATCCTGGATCGGGTAAAAGAAGCCCGGTAGGCCAGGAAAAATTTGATATCTCTAAAAAGGACTGGAAAATAATAGGGATAACTGATGAAAACATAAGCAAAATATTTGACGGCAACACATCAACTGTTTGGCACAAACGTGGAGATAAAATAATGCCCTTTGATCTGATTGTCGACATTGGAAGCATTTACAATGTTAGTGGTTTCAAATACCTGCCCGACCAGAATAAATGGAGTTCGGGCATAATTACAAATTACCAGTTTTATATTTCAGAGGATAATATTAAATGGAAATTGGTTGATGAAGGCGAATTCCCCAATATCAAAAACAACCCCGTGTGGCAAATTAAGAATTTTTCTCCGGTTAAAGCACGTTATATTAAGCTAAGAGCTTTGAAAAACACTTGGGGCGATGATGTTGCCGGATATGCTGAAGTGGATGTGATTACAAATTGATTAAGATTTTAAGCGTACCATAAAATATTTCATTTTGGTGGAAGCAAAATATTGTATGAATAACCAGAGAAATAAAATCAATTAAGTCTTATACTATAATAATCCTAATTATGAAAAAAACAGAAACTCAAACAAAAATCTTTCGACATTTTAAGAAAAAAATGTTCGCTGGACTACTACTACTTTGTATCATGAATTTTTTGTATGCCCAGGAGCGCATTATCAAAGGGTTAATAACCGATGAGTCAAATATGCCAATTCCCGGAGCAAATATTTTAATAAAAGGTACATCAAAAGGTACCATATCTGATATAAAGGGGAATTTCACTCTTGACCTCACAAGTTATGATAATCCCGTAATTATAATTTCCTATATCGGTTACCTGACAGAAGAGATTGATATCGGCGCTCAAACTGAAATACAAGTATCGCTTGTACCTGATCTTTTAAAGTTGGATGAAGTTATGGTGGTGGGATATGGATCACAAAAGAAAAGTGATCTTACAGGAGCTGTAGCTACAGTATCGGGTGAGCAATTGATGAAAACACCAAGTACCGGGGCTGTGCAGGCTTTACAGGGTAAAGCCGCCGGCGTGCAGGTTTTCCATAGTTCCGGTATGCCTGGCGCTCCTATTACAGTACGCGTGCGTGGGATTAATACAATTACAAAAAAGGATGAATGGAGTGGCGTTGCAGGCCCATTATATATTATAGACGGGATTCCTGGCGATATCAACTCGATCAACCAAAACGATATTGAACATATCGAGGTACTGAAGGACGCTTCGGCACAGGCTATTTATGGCTCTTCCGGGGGAAATGGTGTAATACTTGTTACTACAAAACAAGGAGCCAATAATCAAAAAACAAAAGTTGACCTTTCGATTTACCGGGGTGTACAGACAAATGACATTCCCGTTGAAATGTGCAACACCAGGGAGTTTATCGAAATATACAACACTCTGGATGTTACCAGGAACAGCCGTATAGAGGCCGATCCTGATACCTTGCCATCAACTAACTGGTGGGAGGAAATTTCGAACAATGCTGTTATGGAAGATTACAATCTTCAGGTAACAAGCGGTACAGAAAACGCAACAACTTTTTTCAGCCTGGGGTATTTAAACCAGGACGGAGTTGTAGAAAAAACCAACTACGAGCGTTATAATATCAGGGTCAATAGCACTTTCAATATCAACAAAAGGATTAAGACAGGAGAGAATATTTCCCTTTCGGCAACCCGCTACAGTGGTAACGATGGATGGGGATCTCCTATGGGGGCAATCAATCAAAGCCCGGTAAGCTATGTACGTGACACGTCATCTACTTTGACGGCTCAACAAATACGTGACAGAAATATAGGTTGGGAAGGTTGGGCCCAACCTATGTTTAATACCGGCACAGGCAACCCGGTTGCAGGAATATATTACGATAACAATAAGAAGGGGACTTATAGGATGGCCGGAAACCTTTTTGCCGATATTGAAATTTTGAAGGGCCTGGCGTACAACAATAATTTTGGTTTTGATATAAACTTTTACGAGGAAGATAATTTCAGGCCCTTCTATTTTATCAATACTACCCAGAATAATACAATAGTACAAGTGTACAGGAAATTGGACCGGAACTTTTCGTGGAACTGGCAGCATGTACTCAATTACAGAAAAACCCTGGCCGAAAAACATGATATTGAACTGATGGCTGGTTTTGAAGCCAGCGAGTATTTAGGAAAGTCACTTAGCGGCAATGCCGACTCGTTGCTTAAAAATGGCGCTACCCCTGAATACCAGTACATTGATGCCACACTGAGACAATTTGGCTCAACATACTACTATTCACATGGCGGGTACGGTCATAGTACCAGTTATGCCTATTTTGGCCGGGTAAATTACCAGTTTAATAAATTAATCCTTGCCCAATTTACTTACCGCTACGATGGTTCTACCAATTTTGGGCCAGGCCACAGGTTTGGCAGTTTTCCTGCTTTTTCTACAGGGTTTAAGTTCAGCGAACTTGACGGGGTTAAAGATAAGCTTCCATTTTTAAGCTTTGGTAAATTCCGTTTTGGATGGGGAAGGACCGGGAATGATCAAATTCCGGCCAATAAATTCTACTCATTGGTTGGAGTAAGTGCTGAAAATGGCTATCCGTTTGGGGGATCGGGTACACCAGGCGGTATTGCCCTGGCCCCAGGGAACCGGGAGTTGCACTGGGAAAGTATTACAACCTATAATTATGGGCTTGATATGAGCTTTTTTAATAACAAATTATCGGTAACAGCCGATTATTTTAATAAACATACTACCGGCATGTTACTTTCGCTAAATTTGCCCCTGATAGCTGGCCGATACGGTTTCGACGGTTCTGACGGGAAATACACTGACCATATCGGTAGTTTATCAAACAAAGGGCTGGAGCTTACCGTCGGGTACAAAAACAATATTGGCGATCTGAAATATTCTGTCAATTTTAACTTTACCAAAGTTAAGAGCAGGTTATATGATTTAACCGATACCATTACGCTGCCTGATTGGGAATCAAATCCCAAAGCTATCTTACGAAACGGTGATGTTCCCGGAGCTTTCTGGGGATACCAGACGGATGGCATTTTCCGCCCGGAAGATGCTGATACCATAATTGATCCGGGAACCGGGAGGGCAAGATATGTCGTTGTTAATCAACCTTACACAATAAATCCGACAACAGGTTCCATTGTATTTCTCCAGAACAATGCACTTCCAGGGGATATGAGGTTTGTAGATACAAATGGCGATTCAGTACTTAACGACAAGGATAAAGTAGTGATCGGAGATCCTAATCCCGATTTTACATTTGGTTTTACAATCAATCTTGAGTATAAAGGGTTCGATTTGAACTGTTTCTTCCAGGGCAGTTATGGCAACGATATTTTTAATACATGTAAATCAGGTTGGTATAACTCAAATGGTCTGGGAAACTGGGTGACAGATGCGAAAAATGCCTATCGTGACCCTGTTTATGATGAAGATGGAAATATGATCGATCCGGGTAATACCACCTCGAACCAGTTCAAACTCAGGGGATCAACAACCGATAACTACAGGATGAGCGACTGGTATGTAGAGGATGGTTCATATGTAAGGCTCAAATCAATCCAGATAGGATATACATTGCCGACAGCCTTAATTAGAAAATTTGGGGTTGAACGGTTTAGGATATATGTCGGAGGAAGGAACTTAATTACCTGGACCAAATACTCCGGCCTGGACCCTGAAGTGGGCGGGAACGACCCCACTTATTTTGGTGTCGATGGAGGGAGCTATCCTCAGCCAAAAATGTATAATGCAGGTGTTAATGTGTCGTTTTAATTACATGGTTGATTGTTACTTAATATTTAATAAAATGAAAACGATTAATATATATATAATAGCTGCTATCGCCAGCTTGTTTATTGTTGGGTGTTCCGAAGATTTTCTGGATATTAAGCCCGCAGGAAAAGTCGATGAACTAAGCTTTTTTACTGATACAACCAATATTGATCTTATGGTAAGTGGGATATACAATACCTTCCTTTACAAGGAAAACTGTGATATCTATGATTTTTACAGGTGGTGTTTAGGAGATGTACCTTCAGACCTTTCTGAAGCAGGAGGTGATTCTCCTACAGCATGGGGAGAGGTATATTCTTATGATGAACTTTCTTATACAGCTGAAGCATCCGTTTTAAAAGCAGTATATGGGTCAATGTTTAATGGTATTTCGCGCGCATCGCAGGTGATAGAACAGCTTCCGGAGGCCAGACCAATGGCCGGAGACGAAATGAACAGGAAAATTGACATACGTCTGGCTGAAGCCCGTTTTCTAAGGGCTGCTTATTACTTCATTCTTGCCCGTGTATTTGGGGGCGTACCTGTGATCGACCATATTTTATATGCGTCGGAGTATAATATGCCCCGTGGAACTATTAAAGATGTATACAACCAAATGGAGACGGACCTGAAAGCGGCTATACCCTATTTGCCACTCGAAAGCGAGATCAGCGCCAATGACAAAGGACGGGCATCAAAAGGGGCAGCACAGGCATTATTGGCCAAAATGTACGTTTACGAATCTTCCTACTTTACCTATTATGGCACTAACGATGAACGTATGGGGGCAGTACAAAACCGTTGGCAGGAGGCCTATGATTTGTGCCTTGAAATAATCAACTCAGGTGAGTATGAGCTTGTTGGTATTAATGGGGAAACTTATAATACTTTTTGGAGCCAGGAAACAAACGGATTCCGTAATCTGTTTTCAGTAGAAGGGAACAACAATAGAGAAAGTATTTTTGCAGTCCAGCATATATTCAGTACCGGTTGGGGCAATTATAGCTATGGATGTGCATTAAACCAGTTTGTTGGAGCACGAGCCTTGTTGCGAAAGGATGGCTCATTACCCACACAAGGTGACCATGGCTGGGGATTTTGGGTTCCCACCCATAAGCTTTATAATCTATTTGATGCTAACGATGTAAGACGAAAGGTAGCTATTGGCCAGGGTCCCGATTCCTTAACAGGATACCCCGGTGATAGTTTATATGGTCAGGTAACCATTGGTGGCAGTAAAGTAACAGGATGGTTTACTATTGCCAATACAGTTTACCAGGCTACAGGCCTCGAAAATTTTAAATATGAAATTGGACCTCACAACTCGATGATAATTGATGGCGGCTTTCATGGAAACACCCAAAATATGTATTATATCCGCTATGCCGATGTAGTGTTGATGGCATCTGAAGCAGCTTTCATGTTAAACGATCAGGCAAATGCATTAACTTATTTTAATTTGATACGCGAACGCGCCCGGAATTGTGGAGATGGCATTCATCCTTCAGATTTAAGCGGCCCGGTTACCAAGCAGGAAATTATGGACGAACGTGCCCGTGAATTTGCCATGGAAGGCGAACGCTTCTTTGACCTTGTTCGTTGGCACGAAGCTTACAATGCTCTCAATGGTAGCCGCATGGAATGGTGGGACGACAGCAATAACGACCTTATATATATTGAGCCTAAAAATGACTTCTTCCCGCTTCCGTCTTTTGAAGTGTCCAAAAACAGTGCCCTGGAACAATACTCAGGCTGGTAATTAAGTTTTGATCATAGTAGTAAAGGTTAGATTTTAAAGGAATGCTATCTGGGTCAGATAGCATTCCTTTTATTAAAGTAAATACCTGGTACGTTACTTTGTTAAGAATTTATTTATTTGTTTTTATTTCAATTTTATCTCCCGTGTACAAAACCTGTTTTTTGATCTTACTTATCTGAATTCCGGAGCCCCTGTCTTCGTCGACCATTACGATATTAAAAATCCTTTCATTCAGGGATCCGGGAAATTTTCCCTGCCTCTGTCCGATTGTCAATCGTTGATGCCGGTCATCCCAATTTAAAGAAATAATTGTGTAATTTCCTTTTTCATAATTATAATTATCCCCTTCGTCTTCGTAAAGTTCAAAATATCCGTTTGCTCCTTTATAAATGCGTATTTCCAGCGTATCGGCAGATTTTTCTCCTGCATATTGAACAAACTTACCCATCGGAATAACGGAGCCTGCTTTTACAAAGAGAGGAATTTTATCAAGGGAAGCGTCTACCTTTATTGTCTGATTCCCTTCATAGTGATCCCCTGTCCAGAAATCGTACCATGTAGACGGTCCTGGAAGGTAAACATACCATCCATCGATACCTGGCTCAGTAACAGGAGCAACCAGGAAAGCTTTTCCGAACATATATTCAAAGGGCTCATTAATTGCGCAGCTATCTTCTCTGAAATCCATTACCAGCGGACGCATCAGGGTCGAACCGTTCTTTGTTATCTGCCATGCTTCGGAATAAATATAAGGTAATAACCGGTACCGTAAACCGAGCATTTTTCGCATGTTGTTCTCAACCTCCTGACCGAACTTCCAGGGCTCTGTTTCCGATTGGTACCCGTGGACCCGGAAGATCGGGTTAAAAGTGCCCCACTGGTACCACCGGGTAAGCAATTCGTGATACTTTTCATCGGTATACTGTGCATTTCCGGGGCGGAAAAATCCACCGATATCGGTTGTCCAATAAGGCAAGCCGGTAATATTATAGTTTAACCCGGCTACAATTTGCCGTTTATAGGCATCCCATGTCCCGCCAATGTCACCAGACCAGTTTATAATACCATATCTTTGCTGGCCGGAAAATGCAGAGCGTGTTAAAATACAAACACGTTTATAGTCCGAAGTTTTTCGCTGGCCTTCATATACTGCCTGGCTGACAAAAAGCGGATATGTCAGACGGTAAAATTCCCCCGGCCCAAGGTGTGTTTTTTTGTCTCTTAAAGCATCATTCTCAGGTTCTGTTGCATCCATCCACCATGAATCGACACCATACACAAATAAGTTTTCATTTAAGGTATTCCAGTAGGCTTTCCTTGTAACCGGATTGAAATAATCCAGCCACTTGCTTTTTGGTATAAAAAGATTTTTTGCCAAGAACTCTTTACCGATTGCTGAATTTGTATCCGGGTTTGACCAAATTGAAATGTTAAAATGAGCATGTAAATCATGCAGTTCTTTGATGAACCCGGCCGGATCGGCATAATTCATTTCATCAAACTTTGGAACGCCCCATCCGTACTTTCCCCAGTATTGCCAGTCCTGGACAATAACATCTAGAGGGAGGTTTCTTTTACGAAATTCTTTAACGGTTTCTACCAGGTGAGTACCAGAAGTGTACCGTTCACGACATTGCCAGAAGCCATAGGCCCAGAGTGGAAACATGGGAGCATTTCCCGACAAATCGCGGTATGCGGCAATTACGCTATCAGCCGAAGGACCATAAAACACAACATAATCAAGCAATCTGGCATGCGGGGAACGAAAAGTGGTAAGGTTTTCTGTAAGTTTCCATGATATTTTGGGTATGTTGCTTGATTTGCAGACAACCTTTATCTTATGTGCACCGGCTTTTAAATCCAACAGGGTACCGGCGGTTGGGGGTAACCACCAATTGCTCTGGTCGATGCAGGTTTCCTCATCGATCAGTACGAACTGACGATTGTCCATATCGCCCAGATCAAGGAATAATGAATATTTCCCGTCCTCCGGAACTTTGAAACTACCCTCGTAAACTGACTGGTCTTGTGATATTTTTTGCGTTCCGGATGGGGTAGTCACTTCGGCCATCTGATTATTTCCTTCGGCCTGAAGTTCCTGCTTTTCAAGTTTTATGAAATTATCAGCCGGGTTATAGTCGGTAAGTCCGTACTGATGCCATAACAAGCCATACCCTTTGCTTGAATAAATAAAAGGCAGGGAAATCTGGGAATTAACCTGCGTTAACCGCCTGCTGATTCCTCTGATATTGTAATGACCGTCCTGGAACTGGCCCAGACCAAAAATATACTCACCTGCAGGAGATACGAAACTCTGCTCAGCCGCAAAGCAAGCTTCTCCGTTAACAGTACCTGGGATCAGTTTCCGACTACCTGCTTTTTCACTCAGGAATGTTTTCCCTGAATTATCTGCAAACGACAACCTGCCGTTCAGTTTATTAAACTTAACACTAATAGACTGTGTATTAAGGAAAAGTATTGAGTCGTTTTCTATTAATTCAAATTTGGCAGTTGCAGACTTGTTGGTCAGGATAAGTTCGGGCATATCTTCAACAGCTCCTGTTCCATACTGAATCCTGATTACGTTTTCAGCCAGGGGTATAATATGCAAAAAACCTTCGGAAAGCTGTACTGAAATCCAGTCGTTCTGTAAACTATGTTTCTTATAAACCTGTCCGGGCGCTATAAGAGGTAACAGGCTAATCAGAAGTAGAATCTTTCTTTTCATCATTCGGTATTTTTTTCAATTTATCAATAGCTAATCAATTTGATCAAGTGAAGCTGTAAAACCTCCCCTGCGAAGCATCTTTAGAAGAACAGAGCTTGACCTGTCAACAACCAGATATTTTATTTCAAAATCCTTATCGTGTTTTCCATCCGATATTAAAGTAAGTTTATACCTCGTCCCTTCCGGTAAAAAATTAAACTTTAAGGTTTTAACCTTTTCGGAATTTTCTGCATTAATGCCTCCTATAAACCACCGGTTATCTTTTTGGCGGGCAATTATGACATCACGACCCGGAAAACCGTCAAGCAATTTGGTATTATCCCAGGTATTGGGCACTTCCTTCAGGAATGTTCTGGCGGCATCAGACAATTCATAATATCCTGAAGGACGATCGGCCATATGCTGAAACCCCGATTCAAATACGACGCTCAGTGCCAATTCATGTCCATACGAAGTAATATGCGGAAATTGAGAATTGGTAAAAGTAACCGGGGTATAATCCATCGCCCCGACCACGTTCCGGGTAAATGGGAGAATGGTATTATGTTCCGGCGCCGTAGTTGTAAACTGGGGGCCATTATTGTACCATTCGGCACCACGTACCCCCTCGTAAGTCATAAGGTGCGGGTAGGTCCTTGCCCATCCGCGGGGCACGAGACATCCATGAAAATATATCATCATTTCATATTGTGCTGCATCGTCCAAAATATCCAGATAGTAGTCGATCATCTTTTGTTTTTCGCTCAGGAAAAAGTCGACTTTAACACCGGCAAATCCCATCTCTTTTAGTTTGGAGAATTCTTCGATACGATTTTCATGGTTTAGCATCCTGTCAACCGGCGTTGCCTGTATCCATTTAAACACACCCGAATTGTACCATATCAGTGGTTTCACGCCTTTTGAAAGAATATAGTTTGCTGCATCCTCAATATTACCGCCATTACCCATCGCATCCCATTCCCAGTCGAGAAGGGTGTATGGCCAGTCCATCGCTGTAGCCAGATCGGCAAATTCGCATACGACCTGGTAATCTTTGGTTCCGTGATTATCTGACCAGTAATTCCACGATACCAGTCCCGGTTTTATCCAATCCGTATTCTCCATAACAGAAGGAGGGCTAACATCATCAACCAGTGTTGATTCAACAATATCTGCAAGGCTTCCCATTATTATCACCCGCCAGGGCGATTTCCAGGGAAGCGTGATGGTCGGTTGCGATTCCCCTTCATTATCCCAGGGGTCAGGAAAAGTAATCTTATAGCGGGAGCTATCGGTTGCATTGCTAAGTTTTGAACCGCAATAGCTGCGATTAACATCTGCTTCGTGGATCAAATACCAGCATGTAGTATCGGCATTACAAAACAGGGCCGGATAAGACCAATCCCTTTGAATGTTTTTATCCTCTATAAAGGTGTATAGTTCTTCATTCCCGATGTTCCACTTTTCCATCCATCGTGCTGTACCTGCCGGAATGGTATAGGTCGTCAACTCATCATTCACTGTAAATGAGCCTTCATTATCAGGAAATTCATACCGGAATGCCACACCATCGTTATATGCCCGGATGTTTACACTCAGTTTGGCTTTGTTCTGATTTTCGAAGGTAACAATCACCTCATTGGCTGAATTGAAGCAAAGGGACTTTTTCCCATGCAAAGCAGTATACTGTTCAGTTATCGATATAGGTTTACCGGCTTTCTGAAATTTAAGGCAGGATGAAAAATCCTGGTCGCTCCGCACAAGTCCCAGATCGATTTGCGGAATAACTTCTATTAATTTACCCCTGTCAGAATAATAAACCTGTAAATACCAGTTACCGGCATCAGTATTTTGTTGGTTGAACAGGGAAATTGTGATTTCCTTATTCGGAGATTGTACAGTTACTTTTTGCGATATTGCCGGCAGTGTAGTCTGTGTAAAGAACACCGCCGTCATTAATAGTACCCTGAATTTTCTGATTATCAGCATGATCATATTTTTTTGAATAAAATTCAATTTCTATATACCCCCTGGTTGGTTTCTTCAGAGCTTTACCTTTATTTTCTTTCCTGAATAGGCTACCTGACTATCGTAACTCCCGACTTCGCTTGTTCCTGTGCCCTTATTCTCATTAACCAGTACTATATTGAACCTGCGTTCTTCAAGCATTCCAGGGAAAGAACCCTCACGGTTATTAATGGTCAAAACCTTTTTCTTATCATCCCAGGTAAATGTAATTGTAGAGTATATTCCCTTCTCATAATTATAATTGTCACCTTCGTCTTCATACAGGGTGAACTCGCCATTGGCCCCTGCATACACTCGTATTTCAAGATTATCCCAGGATTTTTCTGTTGCGTATTGCACTGTTGGACCAATAGGAAGTATGGAGCCCGCTTTGATATACAGGGGAATGATGTCTATCGGTGTTTCTTTTTCCAGCGTTTGCCCGCCGATATATTTCTCACCCGTCCAGAAATCATACCAATCGGTTCCCCGGGGCAGATATACTTCTGCTTTCTTTGTCGTACTGAAATCTTCAACACTGATTGTATTCCTTCCCCCGGCGCTGAGTACCGAGTACATGGGTTGTGTAACAGGACAAACCAGTATTGATTTACCAAACATAAACTCATCGTTTAGGTCCAGCGCCTGCCTATCTTGTGAAAAATCCATTACCAATGCCCGCATCATGCTCGACTTGTTGGATGTTACACTCCACGATGCAGAATAGATATAGGGCAACAAAATGTAACGCAGATTTATGTATTTTTCGATAGCGTCATAAATTTTATCGCCCTTCTTACCGAACTGATAAATTTCACGGGGGGCATCGGTGCCATGAGAACGCATCATGGGGCAGAATGCACCGAACTGAATCCAGCGAGCATATAGTTCACGGTAATTTGCATCTTCAAGTTTTTCAGGAAAATCCCAAAGGAAGAAACCGCCTATATCTGAATTCCAATAGGGAATTCCGCAGAGCGAAAAGTTCAATCCTGCCGAAATTTGGTTTCTGAGTGCATCCCACGATGCCACCACATCGCCCGACCATGTATTTGCCCCATAGCGTTGCTGGCCAGCGAAAGCCGAACGGGTGAGGATAAATACGCGCTTGCCGGAAGTTACGGAACGTTGGTTTTGATATACCCCGCCCACAGTCATAAGGGGGAAAGCATTTCTTACTTTACGGAAGGAGCCCAGCCAGGTCTTATTGTCGAAATCTGAAGGTTTGAATTGCATATGGTCCGGTTCTGATGAATCCATCCACCATCCGTCCATGCCAAGGGAGAAGATTCCGGCATTCAGGTATTTCCAGTAAATGTCTCGAGCTACAGGATTGTAAGGGTCGTAAACTCTCACACCTGAAGGATAATCAGGATTTGGCGGCCATTTTTCGGAACCTGATTCCGGCCAGGTTTTAATATCCAGAAGAGCGTCTATTTTTTCTAATTCCTTATATTGCTTTGTTTGAGGACCAAACGAATTCCAGATGGATATAATCATGTGCGCATTCAGGTTGTGCACGTCATCAACCATCTTTTTTGGGTCATAAAATTCGGGGTTCAGGAATTCCATGGCATTCCACAGGTAATTATTGCCCCAGTATTGCCAGTCCTGGATGATACCGTCGATAGGAACTCCCAGTTCACGGTACTTTTTAACCACTCCTACTGTTTCTTCCTGGCTTTTATAACGTTCCTTGCTCTGCCAGTAACCATATGTCCATAAGGGAAACATAGGTACCTGGCCTGTGAGGTCGCGCATGCAGGCAATCACTCCATCGGCATTACCACCATACATAAAATAATAATCGATACCATCACCAACATCCGATTTGAAAGATGTGCTTTCGGGGCTATCCTCGAAGATAGTAGGTGAGTAATTGTCCCAGAACAGGCCATATCCTTTTACCGATTGGAAAAAAGTAATAAAGTCTTCTGTGTTGTTTTGTACCATTTGCAATTTCAGGTTGCGTTGCACCATTTTTCCCTGTTGCTGCTGTCCCAATCCATAGATAGCTTCATCCTTATCCAGAACAAACGACTGGTAAACAGTATAGGTATTCACACCGGCATCGTTAAATTCTGTAAACGCAATGTCCTTCTCTCTTAACAGAGGCACACCTGCCGGGGTAAAATATGAAACTGTACCATTTTTCAGGTCCAGGTTCACTTTTAAGCTTTTGCTGGTAATTGAAAGTTCATCGCCAAGTTGCTTAATGATAATGTATGTTTTTTGCGGAGATTTAATAACTGAAAGGCTTTCTTTTGTGAAGGTTTGGCCTTGAGGAGATTTAAGAACCCTCACGGTAGCTGGGCCATAGAACTGAATTTCTATTTCGATTGAGTTGATTATTGACTTTACTCCAAAATTGGTTTTCTGATAAGATTGGGCTCTACCCTTGGCAATCATAATAATTGCAAGTAATGATATGATTAAAAGTTTTTTCATCTTCTAATTTTTATATTGAATCATTTAAAAAGCAGCGGGGCAAACTGGTAAAGACACCTGCGCCAGGTGAGCCATTCATGGGCTGTTCCCTGCGATTCGTAATAGGTGTTGTTAATTCCGGCCTTTTGCAGCACCTCGCTCAGCCCTTTCATACGTTGTCCTTCCTCGGTACCAATGCCTAAAAAGAAAGCATGGATTTTTTTATTAAATGTGTCCGGATCGCTGAACACTCCGTTGTACACAGTATTTAGTTCGGTTTCAGGGTTAAACATGCCAGCACCACTGAAACCGCCAATGTTGGAGAATTTGTCAAGATTATTCAGTACAATCTGGAACGTCTGGTAACCTCCCCACGACAAGCCTGCCATTGCCCGGTTATCCCTGTCGGTGAGTGTACGGAACGTCTTTTCGGTGTATGGTATGATTTCGTTCAACAACAAGGGGGTAAATTCTACTCCAAAGCGCTTACGGGCTTCATTTACGTCTTCATCGGGTTTAGGCCGAAACATAGCCGCTATACCACCATCGCTTACTACAATAATCATGGGTTTGGCTTTCCCCTCCGCAATCAGGTTGTCCATGATAATGTTGATTTTTCCCTGGGTCACCCATCCTGTTCTATCCTCGCCCATTCCATGCTGAAGATATAAAACCGGATATTTTTGATCACGGTTCGAATCGTATTCGGCAGGTGTGTAAACATAAATCCGTTCATAATCTTTTCTTACATCTGAATAGAAATAGCACTCCCTGATTTGTCCGTGAGAAACATTCCCGGGGGTGTAGAAATCCTGATCAGGTGCCGGGATCTCAATACCGCTCATCCTTCTTCCGACACCAAAAAAGGTCTCACTGGCCGGATCGGCAAAACGGAAACCATCGATCATCAGGTAATAATAGTGAAAGCCTGGGGGAAGAGGATTGGTGGTCACTGTCCATGCCCCATCTTCATCTTTGACCATATCATATACTTTTAACAAATCAACCTGTACTTCTTGGGCAGTAGGTGCCTCAACCCTGAAAATAGCCCTGTTTTGAGTATCTACTCTTGGGAACTCAGCTCCCGGAACATTTGTCGATGCCGGTTTTGAAACCTCATGCAAATCGTTACTTTGTGCCATGCAAGCCGTGCTCACAAAAAAGAGTAACGCTGATATTCTGACTATTCTTTTCATTTTTGACTATTAGTTAATTTAATTCTTAAAAGTACTTGATAGTTTACTCCTTTACAGCAGAAAATTTCCACCAGTTAAAATTGAACAGATCACCGTCATTGCCGGTGAATACAAAATAAACATCGGATATACCTCTTCTTTTTATCACAGTTTAATAATTCTTATTGCTATATATGGTTTTGATGGTAATTCGATTAAACTGCGTCCTGAAAATTTTTTTTCGATCGCAGTTGTCGTCATGTTCCATGTGTCAATAATTTCGACATTATAAAACGAGTCTTTGGGAAGATCAATAACGACACTTCGTGGTTGAGCATCGTTTAAATAACCCAAATAGTATTCGCGATCTATGCCAACACAAGAAAAAGGCATCCAGGTAAACAGAGGAATCGGTTTCATATTTGCTGGAGCCGACTCGATGATTTGGCGAAGAAACTTGATGCGTTCAGGGCTCTCTCCTCTCAAAACACCGCCCTTCGACCACCACAAAATATCTGACGATTCGTTCGGGAATTTGACAGGCTGCTCGGTCACATAGGTTTCTCCATGCCCAACATAGCCGCCGTTTGTAACACCTCTCCAGAATTTTTCGGTCAGCGATTGGGCCGTCAAGTTGCCCCACGACCAGGGTATATTTCCTTCATAGCGACATTCGTCAAAAACAACGGGCTTTTTGTACTTGTTCCTATATTCTTTTGCCCTGTAGGTGTCTTCACCCTGAATGCTCACGTGTGTGATCGACTGATTGGTATGGTCGTAAAGCCGCACACCATTGTGAATGCCAACAAGGCGATGAAAGGGATCATTCTTTGCAAATTGATCAATATAATAATCCCAGTCGCTAAGCTTTTTAGCTTCCATAAAATCATACTCATTGGCCATGCTCCACCAAACATTCTTGAAGGCGGCAAACCGAGCAATGATGTAGTTGATATATAGGTCTTCAGTAGTCCTGTCGAGATTGCTGAAACCCCAGCGGTCATATGGGTGAAAAACAATCAGGTCAGCCTCAATACCCAATGAGTCTAGTTGCATGATTCGCTTCTCGATGTTCCGGAAAAACATAGGGTTAAACCTGCTAAAATCCCAGTTTTTTAGCGGTGTACCTTCAAATGGATAATAAAGAGGTTCATTGTTGTTCCAGTCGTAA
>Ga0299912_10001902_pt1 | contig 16979 bp, 13 predicted proteins | sample RVTome_2_FD_207667 | JGI IMG/M metagenome (GOLD analysis project Ga0299912, IMG submission 207667) | Soil microbial communities from uranium-contaminated site in the Upper Colorado River Basin, Wyoming, United States - RVT95D214 (version 2) ... | reverse complement strand
GTCCGCTTCGCGGACAGCTCCCCCAGAGGGGGAGCATCCTTGGCGTCCTCGGCTCAGGCATGCATCAGCGCCCTGGCGGCGGCGCGGGCGGCGTCGGTGATCTCGGCGCCCGCCAGCATACGGGCCAGCTCCTCCTCGCGGCCGGCGGGGTCGAGGGTCTGGACGTGGGTGCGGACCCCCTCCCCATCCCCACTCTTCATCACACGCCAATGCGCGGCGGCGCGGGCGGCGATCTGGGGCGAGTGGGTGACGACCAGCACCTGACCTTCGCCGGCCAGGCGTTTGAGGCGCTGCCCCACCGCGTCGGCCACGGCCCCGCCGACGCCCTGGTCCACCTCGTCGAAGATCATCACCGGCGAGGGTCCCTCCCCCCGCCCGGCGAGCGCGGCCTTCAGGGCCAGGGCGAAGCGCGCCAGCTCTCCGCCCGAGGCGATGGCGCCCAGCTCGCCGAACGGCGCGCCGGGGTTGGTTGCGACCTGGAACTCAACCCGGTCCGCGCCCTGGGGCCCGGCCTTGTCTTCGCCGAGCGGCTCGACGGCCACGCGGAAGCGCGCCTTGTCGAGCTTGAGCGGCGCGAGTTCGCCCTGCACCGTCGCGGCCAGCCGTTCGCCGGCGGCCTTGCGCGCGGCGGTCAGGGCGGCGGCGGCGGCGAGATAGGCGGCCCGGGCGGCGGCGGCCCTGGCGTCGGCGGCGGCCAGGGACTCCTCGGCGGACTCAAGCGCCTGCAGGGCCTCGGCGATGCGCAGGCGCTCGGCGGGCAGCTCGTCCACGGCCACGGAGAGCTTGCGGGCCAGGGCGCGCAGGGCGAACAGCCGCTCCTCGGCCTTGTCCAGGGCGCCGGGCTCGACCTCGAAGGCCGCGGCGGCGGCGTCCATGGCGGCCAGGGACTCGCTGGCCTCAGCGAGGGTCCGGTCCACGGCGCCGGCGGCCTCGGCGATCTGGCGGGCGGCGGCGGCGCCCTCCCCCGCCCCGGCCTGAACGACCCGCTCACGCGCGTGCTCCAGCGCCCGCAAGGCCTGGCCGAGGCGATGGGTCAGGTCGTCGCCGCCCAGGGCCTGGCGCGCCGCGTCGATGTCCGCCAGGGCCTTCTCGGCCGCGCCAAGCACCGCCCGCTCCTCGGCCAGCCGCGCCTCCTCCCCCTCGCGGGGATCCAGGCGGTCGAGCTCGGCGAGGCGCGCGGTCAGCTCCTCGGTCTCGGCGGCCGCGCGGTCGGCCGACCGGCGCAGCGCCTCGGCCGCCTCGCGGGCGGCGCGCCAGGCGGAAAACGCGGCGGCGCTGGCGGCGGTCTCGGCCTTCAGGCCCCCGAAGGCGTCGAGCAGCGGCCGGTGCGTGCGCGAATCCAGCAGGCCGACCGTCTCGTGCTGGCCGTGCACCTCCACCAGCATCGCGCCCAACTCGCGCAGCACCCCGACGCTGGCGGGCTGGTCGTTGACGAAGGCGCGCGAGCGGCCGTCGGACGAGAGCTGGCGGCGCAGCACCAGATCCTCGTCCTGGGCGGCGGACAGGCCCTTCTCCTCCAGCACGGCCCAGACCGGATGGCCGGGCGGCGGGGCGAAGACGGCGGTGGCGGAGGCCTGGGGCCGGCCCTGGCGGATCAGGCCCGCGTCGGCGCGCGCGCCCACGGCCAGGCCCAGAGCGTCGAGGATGATCGACTTGCCCCCGCCCGTCTCGCCGGTGAGCGCCGTCAGCCCCGGCCCGAGTTCCAGGTCGAGGGACTCGATCAGAACGACGTCGCGGATGGCGAGACCCGTCAGCATGAGGAGAGGATGGCCGGCTTCGCGCGCCAGAGCAAAATCCGATTTTCTTGAATCGGACTTTGCTCAGATGTTTTTGATACTAGACCATTTTCCGCCGAAGCGGACACCGGTTCGGCGAAGAAAATGGTCGGCCTCAACCGATGCCGAGCTTCTCGGGAAGGCTCGGCTTGGCGGATGGCGCGAGGGTCGGGCGCAGGCCCTTGCTGGTCATCAGCCGATAGGCGTCCGCGTACCAGCGGTCGCCCGGGAAGTTGGCGCCGAGGGTCGCGGCGTTGCGCAGGGCGTCTTCCCGGAGACCCAAGGTCAGATCGACTTCCACCAGCCGGAAGAGCGCCTCCGGCGTGTGGGACGTGGTCTGATAGCGCTCGATCACGGTCTTGAACCGGCCCATGGCCGCCACCGCGTCGTTGTTGCGCAGATAGAAGCGGCCGATGGTCATTTCCTTGCCCGCCAGCTGGTCGTTGACCATGTCGAGCTTCAGGCGCGCGTCGGTGGCGTATTGGGAGCGGGGGAAGCGGCGCACCACCTCGCGCAGGGCGGCCAGGGCGTTCTCCGTCGCGGCCTGGTCGCGGCCCACGTCGATGATCTGCTCGAAGTAGCAGACCGCCTTCAGATAGTAGGCGTAGGCCGCCGAGGCGTTGCCGGGATACAGCGAGATGAACCGGTCCGCGTCGCCCACGGCCTCATCGTAATTCCTGGCCTGGTAATGGGCGAAGGCGGTCATCAGGATCGCCCGACGCGCCCACTCCGAATAGGGGTGCTGGCGCTCCACCTCGCGGAAGTAGTCCACGGCCTGGTCCCAGCGCCGGCGATCCATCTGCTGGGCGCCCGTGGCATAGAGCAGATCCACCGGCCGCTCGACGTAGGAAAGGTCGGTCTTGTGCTTCTTCCCCAGGCTGGCGCACCCGGCCGAGGCCAGGGCCGCGGCCAGAAGCAGAACAAGGACCGGCGCGCGCGCGGCGGAGTTGGATATCACAGCCTAAACCTCGACTCTCGCGCCCCCGGCGACCCCGTTCGGAGTCGCGCCCTGACGGCTTTTACACGACGGCTTCGGGCGCGCCAATGCGGCGCGAGCGGTCAGACCGCCTCGGCGAGATCGGGGGAAGGGGCGCGCAGGCGCCAGGCGTCCGGCCGGTCGAGCACGGCGCGGACCAGGGCGTTGTTCAGGCCGTGGCCTGCGTAGCGGCCCTCGTAGCGGCCGATCAGCGGATGGCCGAGCAGGTAGAGGTCGCCCACCGCGTCCATCGCCTTGTGCCGCACGAATTCGTCCGGGCGGCGCAGACCCTCGGGATTGAGCAGACGGTCGCCGTCCACCACCACCGCATTGTCCAAGGATCCGCCCAGCGCCAGGCCGGCGGCGCGCAGGGCCTCGACCTCGTGCAGAAAGCCGAAGGTGCGGGCCTCGGCCAACTCGTCGCGGAAGGCGGTCTCGTCCATGACCAGCTCCACGCTCTGGCGGCCGATGGCGCCGGTTTCGAAGGCGATCTCAACCGCCACTTCGAAGCGGGACGCGGGTACAAGCGCGGCGCGTTTGTCGCCCTCCAGGATTTCCAGATAGCGCCGTGGCGCGTCCTGGGCCCGGACCCCGACCTGGTCGATCAGGCGGATGAAAGGCTCGGCCGAACCGTCCATGATCGGCGCCTCGGGCCCGTCCAGCTCGATCAGGACGTTGTCCACGCCGAGCGCGCACAGGGCGGCCATCAGATGCTCGACGGTGGCGACGCTGGCGCCGGACGCGTTGCCGATCACGGTGTTGAGGCGGGTGTTGACGACATTGCGGCCGATCGCCGGGATGCGCCCGTCGCCCTTCACGTCCGTCCGCAGGAAAACCACGCCGGAGTCGGCCGGCGCCGGACGCATCGAGGCGCGCACCCGCTGGCCCGTATGCAGGCATGTCCCCGCGAAGATGGCGGATCCGGCCAAGGTGTGCTGGCGCGCCGAGGCGGTCACGGACGAACTCATGGCTAACGGACGTTGATCAAGACGCCCCCCAGCCGGCCATACCGCTCCATGCTGCGGTGCCGCAAAACAACAGATGTTTCGCCGTGTTTCGCGCTTGGCCCGCGAGGCCCGCCCCAGCGTGGAAGATGCGGCGACCCGCTCGATTGGGAGTCTCCTGAATTGCGAGTAATTCGCATTTACTTTGATCTCGCCGCCATGCTAGGCTGTGCGAATGCGTCGCAACTTCATTGTAGGCCGGTGGGAGCAGGATATGACATTTCGAACGGGCGCGATGGGCGTCGCCGCGTTGGCGGCGTTGGCGGCGATCCCGGCGCGGGCGACGGCGCAGGAAGCCTCGAGCTCGGTGCTGCTCGAAGGCATTGTCGTGACCGGCTCCCCAGCCTCCGCCAGCAAGGTCGGCGGTTCGGCGGTCTACATCGATAGAAAGGCGTTGGACGCCTTCGCCTACTCCGACGTGAACCGGATCTTGCGCCAGGCGCCGGGGGTCCAGTTGCAGGAGGAGGATGGTTTCGGCTTGCGGCCGAATATTGGCATCCGTGGATCAGGCGCGGACCGCGCCGGCCGCATCGCGGTCATGGAAGACGGCATCCTGATCGCGCCCGCCCCCTATTCGGCGCCCGCGGCCTACTACTTCCCTCGCATAACCCGGATGACCGGCGTCGAAGTCGTCAAAGGGCCCGCCGCGATCAAGTACGGCCCCCTGACGACCGGCGGCGCGCTCCACTTGTTCTCGACGCCGATTCCCGACGTCGAAGGCCGCGTGGGCGCGCGCGCGGATCTGATGGCGGGCAGCTATGGCGGGCGGCGCGCCCACGGCGTCTTCGGCGGCTGGTTTGCGCCCCAGGGGCGGCTTCAGTTCGGGGCCATGATCGAGGGGTTGCATGAGGCCTCCGACGGCTTCAAGCGCCTGGACTCCGGCGGCGACACCGGCTTCAGGATAGACGATGTCGTGCTCAAGCTGGGCGTCCGCACTACCGACGCCGCCCTGCCACAGTCGCTCGAACTCAAGTTCCAGGGGTATCGGGAGACGTCTGACGAAACCTACCTCGGCCTGACCCTGGCGGACTTCAATGTCGATCCATACCGCCGATACCGCGGCAGTCAGGTCGATCGGCTGGACGTTGAACACAAGACCTGGCAGGCGACGCATCGTGTTGATTTCACGTCGGCGATCGACCTGACCACGACCGTCTATCGCACCGAGACCTCGCGCGCTTGGTACAAGCTGAACGACGTCCTGTCCGGGGGAACGTTGAGATCGATCGGCGCGGTCCTGGCCAATCCGGGGAACTTCCCGGACGCCTATGCGACCCTGGTCGGCGCGGATGGGTACGTGAGCCCCGCCAATGCGCTGCGAGTGCGCAACAACAACAGGATCTATTATGCCGCGGGCGTCCAATCGGTCTTGACCTGGCGGTTCGCGACCGGCCCGGCGCAGCACCAACTCGAGCTGTCCGCCCGCTTCCATAAGGACGAGGAAGATCGCTTCCAGCAGGACGACCGCTATCAAATGGACAGCGGCCGGATGATCCTGACATCGCCTGGGGCGCCCGGCGGTCAGGAGAACCGCGTGGGCGAGGCGAGGGCATGGGCCTTCTTCGCGCGCGACACGATCGAGCTGGGCGCCCTGACCGTGACCCCGGGCGTGCGCCACGAATCCATCGACCTCAAGCGAACCAACTACGCCCTAGGCGATGGAACCCGCGCCACGCCGCTCAGCATCAACGAATCCAGTGTCCACGTTTGGATTCCCGGCGTGAGCGCGACCTGGAAGCTGTCCCCGTCCTGGCGGATCGTCGGTGGCGCGCATCGCGGCTTCAGCAACCCCGCCCCTGGCTCCGCTTCCGATCCGGAGACTTCGTGGAACTACGAGGCCGGCGCGCGCTTCAAAAAGGGCGCGGCTTCCCTGGAAGCCATCGGCTTCTTCACCGACTACGCCACCCTCGTGGGCACGTGTACGGCCTCGACGGGAGGCGGCTGCTCCATCGGCGCCCAGTTCAACGGCGGCGCGGTGGAGGTAAAGGGGCTGGAACTCACCGTCGGTCACGACGTGGGCCAAGCTCTCGGTCTTGGCGTCGACGTGCCGGTCTCGGCCATCTACACCTTCACCGACGCCAAGTTCCGGACGACCTTCGTGAGCGGCTACGAACCCTGGGGCAATGTCGCCGCGGGCTTTGAGCTTCCCTACGTCGCCAAACACCAACTGACCCTCAACATCGGCGTGCGGGCCAAGCGCTGGCGCGCGGACCTGACCGTCAGTCGTGTCGGCCAGGCCAGGGCGGTGGCTGGCGCGGGGCCGATCCCGGCGAATCAACGGATCGACGCCCGCACGCTGGTTGACGTGGCTGGCGAACTGACATTGACGCAACACGTCTCGCTCGTCGCCAGCGTTCTCAACCTTACCGATGAAGTCTACAACGTGGCCTTCGCGCCCGCAGGCGCGCGGCCCGGCGCGCCACGTATGGTGATGGGCGGCTTGAAGCTAAGATTCTGACGATCGACGATAGATCGCCGCCGTCCCGTTGCGCCGTTTACGCTCGGGCCGACGCCGGCGTCAGTTTGCCAGCCGGCGCAGGAAGGAGGGAATCTCCAGATCGTCCTGTTCGCCTTCGGCCGCGGGCTGGGCGGAGGAGGTGCTGCGGGCCTGGGGGCTCGCCTGCTTGTTGCGGAACTGAGGAATGCGCTCCTCTTCCTCCCCATAGCGGGGGCGTCCGCCGAACAGGCTCATCCAACCCGGCTTCGGTTGCTGGGCGGCGCTCCGCTGCTCGGGAATGTAGAGGGGATCGTCGTCCCCCAGTTCCGGCGCCTGCTCCGGCTGGTTCCTGGCGAAGATCCGCGGGCGCGGCGCTTCGAACTCGTCCGGGAGCGGAAGGTCGAGCTCCGCGTCCACCTCCTCGACGGCCGGATCGACGATCTTCAGCACGCGCTCGGGCTCCGCGGGCGCGTGGATGGCCGGCGAAGACGCGGCGAAGGGCGCGGCTTCAGGCGCGAACCCGGCCTCGACCGGCTCGTCCGCCTCCTCGTCGTCCAGGTAGAGGTCCGCCGGCTCGGGATCGGCCTGGGACTGTTCCACGGCGGGCGGACGGTGCGCGGCGCTGGCGTAGACAGGACGGGACTCGATCGCCTGGATGGAGACGCCGTCCATGCCGGTGGCCACCACCGAGACGCGGATCATGCCCGTCAGGCTGTCGTCGAAGGCCGCGCCGAAGATGGTGTTGGAATCCGGATCGACCTCGGCGGAGATCGCCATGCAGGCCTCGTCCACTTCCAAGAGGGTCATGTCCGGCCCGCCGGTGACGTTGACCAGCACGGCCTTGGCCCCCTTCAGGGACACTTCGTCGAGCAGCGGGTTCTGGATGGCGTTCTGGGCGGCGGTGACCGCGCGGGCCTCGCCGGACGCCTCGCCCGTGCCCATCATGGCCTTGCCCATCTCGGTCATCACCGTGCGCACGTCGGCGAAGTCGAGGTTGATCAGCCCCGGCTGCACCATCAGGTCGGTGATCGAGCGCACGCCCGAATGCAGCACCTGGTCCGCCATGGAGAAGGCCTCGGCGAAGGTGGTGCGCTCGTTGGCGAGGCGGAACAGGTTCTGATTGGGGATGACGATCAGGGTGTCGACGTAGCGCTGCAACTCGCCGATCCCGGCGTCGGCCAGGCGCATCCGATGGCGGCCCTCGAAGTGGAAGGGCTTGGTCACCACCCCGACGGTCAAGATGCCCTTCTCGCGGGCGCACTTGGCGATGATCGGCGCGGCCCCAGTGCCGGTGCCTCCGCCCATGCCGGCGGTGATGAACACCATGTGGCAGCCGTCCAGGTGTTCGAGGATCTCCGGCGTGGACTCCTCGGCCGCCGACATGCCGATCTCGGGGTGTGCGCCCGCGCCCAGCCCCTGGGTCACGGTGACCCCGAGCTGCACGCGCTTGTCCGTCTTGGCGAACGCCAACTGCTGGGCGTCCGTGTTCGCGACCACGAAGTCGACGCCCTGGAGCCCGGCGTCGATCATGTTGTTCACGGCGTTGCAGCCGGCGCCGCCGACGCCGAACACGACGATGCGCGGCTTCAGCTCCGTGGTGCGCGGCGCGGAAAAATGAATGGCCATGACGAGCGCCCTTCGACCTCTGGGTTCGGCGAACGTTCCGCCGAGCGTCCTTTTGTGGACAAGGTTAACTACAGAACCATCATTCTTAACTCAGGGTTAAGGTGCATAAGCTGAGTCGCTCGGCGCGCTAGACGGTTCAGAGCGCTGGATTGACATTATAGCCGCCGCAACGGCACGAGGCGGGTTCGCGTAGGGTTGTCAGGGAGCGCAGATGCTCAAGATCGAGGGTGTTGACGCCTTGGCCAATCGAAAGGCCAACCCCAGGCGCAACTGGAACAGCACGCCCTCCTCGTCGGTCCTCAGCGCCAACAAGGGCGACGCCAGCGTCCGCATCTTCGAGGGCTACGCGGACGTTCGGGCCGATTATTTCGGACCGCGCCTGGCCATGGCCGATCCCGTGTTCGCCATGGGCTCCTGCTTCGCGCGCGAGATCGAGGACGCGCTGATCCACCTGGGCGGCCGGGTCGTCAGCCTGGACGCAAGCATCGAGAGGCCGGAATTCCAAGACAGCCACGGACAGGTCCGCTCCGGCTTCTTCCACCGATACACACCGCCGTCGATGCTGCAGGAGTTCCAGCATGCCTTCGGCGAGCTTCCCGGATGGACCGAAGAGTCCCTGGTCTTCTGGGCGCACAAGCACAAAGCCGCCGACTTCAACTACGCCACCGTGCCCGGGGCGGACGCGTCGCTGAACGCGGTGATCACCCGCCGGCGGGTCGCCGCGGAACTGGTGAGGCAGGCCGCCACGGCCAAGGTGATCATCCTGACGCTCGGCCTGATCGAGAGCTGGCTGCACAAGCCCTCGGGGTTCTACGCCAACGCGCCCTCCGCCCAGGCGCTGGCCCAGCAGCCGCAGGACTTCGAGATGCGGCTGGTGGACGCCCAGGACACCATCGACTGCCTGGAGGGGATCCACGACCTGCTGACGCGCCGCCACGCCACCGGGGACTTTCGCATGGTGGTCACGGTCTCGCCTGTGCCCATGGCCGCGACCTTCACGCCAAAGGACATCGTCGTCGCCAACGCGGAGTCCAAGGCTGTGCTGCGCGCGGCGGCCGGCGCCTTCACGGGCCGACACGAGAACGTCGACTACTTCCCGTCCTATGAGATGGTGGTGAACTCCGAACCGAGCCTCGCCTGGAGGCCGGACCGGCTGCACGTCAACGGGCGCATGGTCCGCCGAATCGTGCGGAGCTTCATGAAGGCTTATTACAACACCGAAGCCTGACGCGCATTACGGCGATTTCATCGGGGAAACAGTATCCCTGCCGCCCAAATATGCCCTAGTCTGCTCGCAGGGGTCGGGGTTTGGGGAGAGAAACATGCGCGCACTCTTGGTTTCGCTCGCGGGCGCGATCGGCGCGGCGGCCCTTCTGGGATCGCCGGCGGCCGCGCAACAGCCGCCCGGGGCGATGGTCCAGATCGCCGGATCGGTCCAGTCGCTGAACGGGACCACCCTGGTCGTCGCCCAGAACGGCCAGCCGACCACCGTAACCATGCCGGCCAACATCATGGTGTCGACCATCAAGCCGATCAGCGTCGCCGACATCAAGCCCGGCAGCTTCATCGGCACCACCAACGTGGACCGGCCGGACGGCTCGGGGACCTCCACGGAGGTGCACGTGTTCCCGCCGGGCGTGAAGATGGGCGAAGGCCACTACTCCATGGGCCAGGGCGCCAACATGATGACCAACGGCTCGGTGACCGCCATGGTGACCGGGACCTCCGGCGAAGAGATGGACATCAAATACGACGCCTGTCCGCCCGCCGCCGCGGGCTGCACGCCGGGCGGCACGCGCCACGTGGTGGTTCCGCCGGGAACGCCGGTGATCGCCATCGAGGCCGTGGACCGCGCCGAGCTGAAGCCGGGCGTGAACGTCATGGTGGTCGCCAACAAGGACGCCGCCGGCGCCCTTACGGCCATCGCCGTGAACCTCGCGCCGCCGCCGCCCGCAAAGTAAGGCCAAGAAGCCGAGCTCAAGGCCAGGAAGGAGGGCCTCCTAGAGGTTCTCCTTCAACCACCCCATGGCCCGCGTGAGGGGGCTCGCCCCCTCGTAGGGGTCGGGCGGACGCGGCTTGCCGTCGATCAGCGAGCGCGAGGACACCGCCTCGCGCGGGCCGAACGCCGCACGCTGCAACACGCCGGCCGCCGCGCAGTAGGCCGGGCCGGCGGCGGCGTCGGCCAGGTGCGGCGTGCGCCGGGGCCGGCCAAGCCGGACTGGACGGTCGAACACCCGCACGGCCGTCTCGCGCACGCCGGCGAGCTGGCTGGCCCCGCCGGTCAGCACGATGCCGGCGCCCGGCTCGATCGGCACGCCCGACGCCCTCAGCCGGTCGCGCAGCAGCTCGAAGGTCTCTTCCACACGCGGCGCGATGACGCCCTTGAGCATGGAGCGCGGCGCCACGACGGGTCCCGCGCCCGGATCGTCGCCCCGGGGCGGGGCCTCGATCATCTCCCTGTCCTCGCCGTTGGAGGCGATGGCCGAGCCGTGCAGGGTCTTGATCCGCTCGGCGCCGGCGATGGTGGTGGACAGGCCCTTGGCGATGTCCTGGGTGACGTGGCCCCCACCCACGGGAATGCTGTCAAGATGCGCCAGGGAGCCGTTCGCGAACACCGCCATGGAGGTCGAACCGCCGCCCATGTCGATGCACACGCAGCCCAGGTCCATCTCGTCCTCTTCGAGCGCGGAAAGGGCGGACGCCAGGGGGGCGGCGACCGCGCCCTCGAACCGCAGATGGGCCCGCTCGACGCAGTAGCAAAGCGTGGAGAAGGCGGTCTCCTCCATGGTCACCACCAGCAGGTCGAGGCGAAGATCGCGCCCGGCCATGCCGCGTGGATCGCGAACGCCCTTGTGGCCGTCCACCGTCCAGGAGACGGGCAGGAAATGGATCGGCCGGCGCCCCGGGGCGCGCAGCTTAGCGATGGCGGCGGACACGGCGCGGGCGCAGTCCGCCTCGCACACCGGGCGGGCGCCGATCGACACCTGGCTGACCACCCGCTGGCTGCCCAGATCGCCGCCGGCCGTGGCCACGGTGACTCCGGACACCTGAACCCCCGCCAAGGTCTCGGCGCGTTCGACCGCCTGGGCGATGGATTCGATGGCAAGCTCAGTGTCGGTGATCACCCCGGCGCGCACGCCGCGGGACTGCACATAGCCGACGCCGGCCGTCTGCAAGGTGCGCACGGCCCGGTTCACGCCCTCCGGACGCAGGATGAAACAGGCGACCTTGGACGTGCCCAGATCGACGGCCGCCACCATCGGCTGGCGCGACTGCCCCAAGGCCTTCAAGCCTCCGCGCGCCTCGCGAAGCTCCTCCAAACGCGACATCGCCAACCCCTTCGAACCGTTTCTCGGTCCCCAGACCACCCAGCAAAACATCCCTCCGCCTGACCGTTCAGGCCCCAGCGGAAAGACTCTCTTGCGCGCCCCCATGACGCGGCCGCACCACTACCGTTCCCGGATCGCGCAGGTCGATCCGGCCAAGGCCCAGGTCCAGGATCCGCTGATCCTGGTCGAGCCGGTCGAGCTGGATGAGGGCCGACTCCTGGTCCTCCGCGGGAAGCGCGATCAAGGTCCCGTCCTTGAGCCGAAGGTCCCACCGGCGCCCGTCCACGCGGACCAGCGCCTCCAGCCTGTCCATCATCCGCGGGCGTGCGCTCACCAGCGGCAGAATCTCCGTCGACGCCTCGTCCGCGCCCTCGCCGACCACCAGGGGCAGCTGGACGAAGGCGGTCGGATCGGCCTCGGGGATCACCTGGCCGTCGGCGTCCACCACGCGGTGCTTGCCGTTCATCTGCCAGACCGCGGCGGGCTTTCGCTCGGTCACCGAGATCGCGACCACGCCAGGCAGCAGGCGCATCACGCGCGCGTCCTTCACCCAACCGACCTGTTCGATGCGCGCGCGCAGGCTGTTCAGATCGAGGCCCAGGATCGGCTCGCCGGCATAGAGCGCCGAGGCGCGCAGGATGTCCGCCCGCGCGCGGGGCGAGGCCCCGTCGATGCGCACCCTCGCGACCTTGAACCCCAGGCCCGCCATCTGCACGTCCGCGCCGTGCGCCACGGCCGCCGCGGCCCGTTGCAGGCGCTGGCCGGTGAACAGCACGACCAGCAGGCCGAGCACAACGACGCCCGCCGCGACCGCGAGCGCGACGCCGGGCCGCAGCCCGACGCCCTGGGCGGCCCTCAGCTTGGCGGGCGCATAGTCCCCCGATGGCTTGGCCGACTTGGGTTGGCGAACAGGCTTATATCCAGGCTTCTGGACCCCGGCCTGCTGGCGAGGCTTGGGCTTGGACGCCTTTCTGGCGCGCGGCTCTGGGCCATAGCCCAGCACTCCCCGCATTATCGCGGGCATGAGGCGTCCTCCGTGATCCAGCGGACAAGGTCGTCGTAACTCACCCCGAGATGCGCGGCCTGCTCGGGGACGAGCGAGGTCGGCGTCATGCCGGGCTGGGTGTTGACCTCCAGTAGGACCAGAAGGTCCTTAAGGGCGTCATAACGGAAGTCCGCCCGGGTAACGCCTCGGCAACCAAGAGCTGCGTGCGCGCGCTCGGCCATGCGCAGGCACGTCTCGAATATGTTCGCCGGAATCGGGGCCGGCACGACGTGGCGCGAGCCGCCCTCGCCGTACTTGGCCTGGAAGTCATAGAAGCCCGTGGCGGCGATGATCTCGGTGACGGTGAGCGCGCGCGGCCCGGCCGCCTCGCCCATCACCGTGACCGCCAGTTCCTGGCCGGCGACATAGGGCTCGATCATCACCTGCTCGCCATAAGTCCAGGCGGGCGAGGCCAGTTCCTGCGGCGGGGAATTAGAGCCCTCGAACACCAGGAACACGCCCACGGACGAGCCCTCGGCGTTGGGCTTCACCACATAGGGCGGCGCCATCACGTGTTCGCGCGCGGCCTCGAAGCGGTCGAAGAGCCCGCCGCCCGGAACCTTGACCCCGGCGGCGGCCAGCACCGCCTTGGCCTTGGCCTTGTCCATCGCCAGCGCCGAGGCGAGGAGGCCGGAGTGGGTGTAGGGGACGCCCAGCACCTCCAGCACGCCCTGGACCACGCCGCTCTCGCCCCAGCCCCCGTGCAGCACGTTGAAGGCCACGTCCGGCTTCAGGGCGGCCAGCACCTGGGCCACGTCGCGGCCGACATCGACGCGGCTGACCTTGGCGCCCAGCCGCTCCAGGGCGTCGGCGCATCCGGCGCCGGTGGACAGCGACACCTCGCGCTCCGACGAAAGCCCGCCCATCAGGACGGCGACATGTCTTCCAGCGAGGGGTTTGGCCACGGCCGATCTCCGTTTCGCCGGGCACGATAGCGGCGGATCGGAAAGACCTCGTTAAGGCTGACGCCGGGAAGGACGCGAATTGATGCTTCAACTACCCCCGTCATCGCCGGGCTTGTCCCGGCGACCCATGAACACGTTCGACGCCGGGTGTTCATGGGTGGCCGGCACGAGGCCGGCCATGACGAACTATGATCACGGATGTTCGGGCGCGGGCGGGGCGGCCAGGGCCCTGAAGTCAATGTCGCTGTCCGCGATCAGATAGACCAGCGCGGCCCAGGCCGCGACGTTCTGGCGGATGCTGACCGGATCGACCTTGTCCAGGGTGTCGTCGGCCGAATGGTGCCAGTCGAAGTAGCGGCTGGCGTCCTGGCGGTAGGCGAAGGCCGGCACGCCCGCCTGGCTGAGCTCCGCGAAGTCCGAGCCCGAGAACCGCGCCGGCTCGTTCGCGATGAAGATCTTCAGCGGCGCCAGCACGCTGGCCAGCGGCTTCAGCGCCGGGGCGTCCACCGCCCCGGCCGGCAGCTGCAGGCTCCAGATCGCGTCCGCGCCCACGTCGCTCTCGCCGGTGGCGACGATGCGGGCGGTCTCGTCTTTGTGCGCCTCGGCGTAGGCGGGGCCGGAGAAGTCCATCTCCTCGGCGCCGAACATCACCACGCGGACGGTGCGCCGCGGATGGCGGGGTAGGCCCATGATCAGCTTGGCGGCGGCGGTGGTGATGGCAACGCCGGCGCCGTCGTCGATGGCGCCCTCGCCGGGGTCCCAGGAGTCCAGGTGGCCGCCGATCACCACCACCTCATCCGGGTTCTCGGACCCGGGGATTTCGCCCGAGACGTTCCAGGCGGAAGCGCCCGGCGTCGTGGTCTCGGTCATGACGAGCTTCAGGCGCACCGGCTGGCCCATGGCGGCCATGCGGTCCAGAAGCTCCGCGTCCGGCACGCTGAGCGCGGCGGCGGGGATCTGGGGAGCGTCGCCGGCGTAGCGCATGGCGCCGGCGTGCGGCAGGCGGCTGTCGGAGGTCGAAATCGAGCGGACCAGATAGGCCACCGCCCCCCGCCGGGCCGCTTCCGAAGCGCCGCGCGTGCGTGCGACCACCGCCGCGCCATAGCCCGAACCGTCCTGGGTGCGGGTCATGGGCTGGTCCACCACCGCGATCTTGCCGGCGAGCGAGCCAGGCGCGGCGGCCAGCATCTCGGCATAGGCGTGGAACAGGACGACCTCCGCCTCGATCCCCTCCGGCGGGGTGGAGACCGAGCGGCCAAGACCGAGGATCGCCAGCGTGTGCGGGTAGGGCGCGATCACCTCCGCCGACTCCGGCCCGCGCGCCCAGGCGGTGATGGTGAAGGGCTCGGCGTGCACGTTCTGAAAGCCCAGGGCCTTGAGCTTGGCCAAGCCCCAGTCGCGTGCCCGCGCGGCGACGGGCGAACCGGCCATGCGCGCCCCGACCTCGGTGGTCAGGGAGCTGACGATCGCATAGGCGGTGGGGTCCGCAAGGGCCTTGTCCCGCAGGGCGGCGGCCGTTGCACCGGGGTCAGGCGCGGGCGCGGGCTTGGACGTCTTGGCGAGAGCCGGGCCCGCGAGGGCGGCGGCGAGGAAGGACGCCAATAGGCGCGCGCTGAAACGCCTGATCATGAGAGCCCCCGCCCGATCCGCTTGATCTCCCACTCCAGGTCGACGCCGAACTGGGCTTTCACGTCGGCGCGGACGGCCTCGCCCAGGCCCTCCAGGTCCGCCGCCGTCGCCTCGCCGGTGTTGATCAGGAAGTTGGCGTGCCGGGGCGAGAACATCGCCTTGCCGAAGAGCTTGCCGCGCCAGCCGGCCGCGTCGATCAGCCGCCAGGCGGAGTCCCCCGGCGGGTTCTTGAAGGTGGAGCCGCCGGTCCTCTCGCGGATGGGCTGGCTGGCCTCGCGCTTGGCGGTGATCTCGTCCATGCGGGCGGCGATGGCAGCCGGGTCGTCCGGCCGTCCTTTGAACAGAGCGCCGGTGAAGATCAGATCGCCTGCCGCCGCGGCAGCGGCCTTACGGTAGGAGAAGCCCATCTCGGCGTTGGTCAGTACGATCCGTTCGCCCGCGCGGGTGACGGCCTGGGCCTCGACCAGCACGTCCTTGGTTTCGGCCCCATAGCAGCCGGCGTTCATGGCCAGGGCGCCGCCGACGGTTCCGGGCACGCCGCGAAAGAACTCCAGCCCCGCGATCCCCGCTTCGGCCGCCTCACGCGCCAGATGGGCGTCCAGCGCCCCAGCGCCGGCGAAGATGCGGGCGTCCCCGCGTGGCTCGATCCGGGCGAAGATGCGGCCCAGACGCACCGCCACGCCCTCAAGCCCGCCGTCGCGCACCAGAATATTCGAGCCGACGCCCAGCGGCGTGACCGGTACGGCCGGGTCCAGCTCCCGCAGGAAGGCCGCGAGGTCCGCCTCGTCCTGGGGCATGAACAACACGTCGGCCGGACCGCCGACCCGCAGCCAGGTGTAGGGCGCAAGCTCCACGTCGCGGACCAGCTTGCCGCGCACAGAGGGGAGGCGTCCGCGCCAGGTCATGTCAAATCTTCAGAGTGTTCGGCGTCGCTGGGATAGGGGAATAGCAGCTCGTTGCCGTCGGGATCGTGAACGACCATGAGGCGATAGCCCCACCAACCGTCCTCCACCGCCACCCCTTTGCCCTCAAGTTCGAGCCGAAGCGCGTTGAGCACCGCCAGATCGAGAGAGATGAACATCCGTCCGCGCCCCACGCTGTCGGGCCACTGCGCCGACAGGATGAGTTCGCAACCCTGGCGTCCGACCTGGACGACCGACGGCCTGCCGTCCTCCTCGAAGCACCAGTCCTGCTTGAACCCCAGCTTCCCAATATAGAAATCCCGGGCGCGCTCGACGTCGGCGACGGACAACACGGCGCGGGCATACCACCGGGTCATCGCTTCAGGGCCTCCAGCTGCCCGGGCAGGGCGCCGGCCCAGTTGGTGATGTCGCCGGCGCCGAGGCAGACGACCACCCCGCCGTCCGGGGTCAGCTCCTCGGCGATTAGGCCGGCCAGGTCCGCCGGGCTGTCGAGCGTCAGCACCCGCCGGTGGCCGTGGCGGCGCAGGCCCTCGGCCAGGGCGGCCTTGTCCACGCCCTCGATCGGCGCCTCGCCCGCGGCGTAGACGTCGGCGACGATCACCACGTCCGCCTCGTTGAAGCAGGCGCAGAACTGTTCGAACAGGTCGCGAAGGCGCGTGTAGCGGTGCGGCTGCACCACCGCGAGCACCTTGGCGTCGGTGATGGAGCGGGCCGCCTTCAGCACGGCGGAAATCTCCTCGGGATGGTGGGCGTAGTCGTCGATCACCCGCACGCCATTGACCACGCCCGTCGTCGTGAACCGCCGCCTCACCCCGCCGAAGCCGGCCAGGCCCTCGCGGATCGCGGCCTCGTCGACGCCGAGCTCGCGCGCCACGGCGATGGCGGCCAGGGCGTTCAGCACATTGTGCTGGCCCGGCATGGGCAGGCGCAGGTCCTTGAGCAGGGTCGGCTCGCCCTCGCGGGGCCGGAACTCCACGTCGAAGCACGCGCCGTCCGGACCCATGGAGATGGCCTCCGCGCGCACCTCGGCCTGCGGATTGACGCCGTAGGTGACCAGGCGCCGGTTCTCCACCTGGGCGGCCAGGGCCTGCACCTCGGGATGGTCCAGGCACACGGCGGCGAAGCCGTAGAAGGGGATGTTCTCCACGAAATCACGGAAGGCGCTCTTCACCGCGTCGAAGTCGCCGTAATGATCCAGGTGCTCGGGGTCGATGTTGGTGACCACCGCCACGGTGGACTTTAGCCTGAGGAAGGTGCCGTCGGACTCGTCGGCCTCGACCACGATCCAGTCGCCCTCCCCCACCTTGGCGTTGGTGCCATAGGCGTTGAT
>Ga0299912_10001901_pt1 | contig 16980 bp, 11 predicted proteins | sample RVTome_2_FD_207667 | JGI IMG/M metagenome (GOLD analysis project Ga0299912, IMG submission 207667) | Soil microbial communities from uranium-contaminated site in the Upper Colorado River Basin, Wyoming, United States - RVT95D214 (version 2) ... | reverse complement strand
AAATCTATTATAGCCTATTCAGGAATCAGCTTTCTTTTCAGCCGGACACAAACGGCTATTTTGCTATGATCGACGTGCTTGTGGAGATCAAATCCAGCGCAGGCCAGCTGGTTGATTCACTGGCCTGGCGGTCCGCCAATGAGGTTTCGTCTCTGGCCGAATCCAGAATACCCGGCTATTTGATTAATGATATAATTACGGCCCAATTAAAACCCGGTGCGTATGAATTAACCATTCTGGTCAAGGATGCCACTTCCGGCCGTTCGGGGAACAAGAAATTCAGCCTGATTGTGCCTGAGTTCTCTGCCGAGAACCTCAACGTTTCCCAGCTGGAGTTGGTCTATTCGATAGCGGAGCCGGACAGCGGTCGATTCGATAAAGCTGGACGCAGGATTATTCCAAATACCAGGGGCATCTATTCGCATGATGATAACATTGCCTATTTTTTCGCGGAAGCGTATAATTTAAAACCGGAATGGCAATCCTATTCGGTGGATATCTCCATTTATGACGGCAACGGCGATCTGTATAAGGAACTGCCGCCGATGACTCGTGAGATCGAGGACAATTCGGCGGTAATCATGAGCGGCTTCAATATCGCCGCCTTTAAAGTCGGGGCATATCGCCTGCTGGTGAGCGTGAGAGCTGGTGGCCAGAGCGTTGCGGCCGAAAAATATTTCGAAATTACGCCGGGCGAACTGGAATGGCAACTGGCGTTGGAGAAGGAAGAACTGGCTGATTTTCCCGAGGCCGATCGTATTACGAGCGATGCAGAAGCGAAAAACTTCCGCGATCAAATATTATTTATCGCCACCCGCGAGGAGTTGAAGCAATACGACGCGCTTCCGCTGCAGGGAAAAACAAATTTTGCCAGGAGCTTCTGGTCCAAAAGGGATCCCACTCCCGGCACGCCCATAAACGAATTTAAGATCGAGCAGTATCGAAGAATCAGATTTGCGAACGAAGCCTTTTCGACGTTTTCCGCCCCCGGATCCACCCAGAACGGCTGGCGGTCAGATCGCGGCCGTGTTTATATCGTGTATGGGCCGCCCTCCGATGAGGAAAATCATCCTTCGTCACTGGAGGAAAAGCCATGGATCATGTGGAATTTCAACGACGTCGAGGGGGGAGTTTATTTCGTATTTATCGATGAATCCGGCTATGGCAGTTACCGACTGATCCATTCGACCGCCAGAAGCGAACCCAAGAATTATGATTGGCAGGAGCGTTTGCGGCCAAGTTCGACTTACAGATAATGGCCTGTTCTCGCAGGTTTCGCGGCGGTTTTCTACGGCTTGGCAGCCGGGCAATAACCGTACGGCGTTTGAATTCATTCATGATAACATTCAGCGGAATCGAGTCGTCTCATCGTCGTTGACTCGGTTCTAAGCTCTTCTTATATTCCCCCGCATGATCAGATCAGAAAATCTCTCGAAAACATTTTTGGATAAGAAGCGAGGCACGATAACGGCCGCGCAAAATGTATCCTTCGAGGTCTCGCGGGGTGAAATATTCGGCCTGCTGGGGCTGAATGGCGCCGGCAAAACGACGACTCTGCGCATGCTCGCGGGTTTGCTCAAGCCCGATTCAGGCACGTCGTTTATTTGCGACATCGATATGAATCGTTTACCCGAACAGGCCAAAGCCAGACTCGGCTTTTTAACCGGCACGACCGGCCTCTACGGCAGACTCAAGGCGAGGGAAATGATAAGGTATTTCGGTCTGCTTTATGGTCTTGCCGAACGCGAAGCGACTGATAGAACCGAGAAACTCATGGAAATGCTGGGCATGACCGAATTCGCCGATGTCAAATGTGACAAACTGTCGGCTGGCACCAGGCAAAAAGTGTCCATTGCCAGAACTCTTGTTCACGATCCGGAGGTTCTCATACTGGATGAACCGACAGCCGGCCTGGACGTTATATCCGGCAGATCGGTAGTTGAATTTATCAGACAGGAGAAACAAAAAGGGAAGGCGATCATTTTTTCGACACATGTTATGCATGAGGCGGAAAAACTTTGCGACAGGATCGGCGTTTTGCATGCGGGCAGGATAATCGATATCGGTTCGCCGGCCCAATTGAAAGATAAAACCGGCCGTCGCGATATGGACGACGCGTTCGTGGCACTGGTGACTTAAGCAATGAGATTCATCAGGATTATTTACTATAAAGAACTTCTGGATACGTTACGCGATCGCCGAACGATTATATCGATGATCGTCGTGCCGATCGTGTTGTTTCCATTGCTGACGGTCGGCTTTTCGTCGTTTACCGCCAGTATGGTCGAGAAATCAGCTGCGGAAATCCACAAGATCGCCGTTTCCGGACGGGATGACGCGCCGGGGCTTTATGCCGCAATCGATTCGTCGGAAGAACTCGAAATCGTGGCTGTGGATTCCCTCGAAAAAGCCGTCAATGAAAAATCGATCAGGGCCGCGCTGATCGTGCCGGCAGATTTTGACGCCAGGGTGGCCGCTATGGATTCGGCGGCACTTACCATTCTCTATAACGCGGCGGAGACCAAATCCGATTTTGCCGCGGACAAGCTCGCCGAGATTGTTGGGGCGTATCGTTCCCGGTTGCTGACAGAACGATTGAACGAACGAGGGCTGTCGCCGCGCATGATTCGACCTTTTGATATCGTTCGCGAGAACGTCGCCCGCGAAAAGATGGGTTCGTTTTTGCTTTCGATGTTCCTGCCGTATCTCGTTATCATCCTGAGCATGGTTGGAGCGATGTACACCGCTATCGATTTGACTGCCGGCGAAAAAGAACGGGGCACGCTCGAAACAATACTGGTCACTCCGGTCCCGCGCTGGCAATTGGCCGCCGGCAAATTTCTGACCATACTCACGACATCGGTGGTATCGACTATTCTTGCCTTGACCAGCATGACCGTAACCCTGGCCTTCGGCTTTTTATCGACCCGTTCTTTCACGGAGTCCTTTGCCTTTGAAATATCGGCTTCGATGGTAATCGTGGTGCTTTTAATGATGGTGCCGACCGCCTGCCTATTTTCGGCCCTGCTTATGACCGTGTCAATATTCGCCAAAAGCTATAAAGAGGCTCAAAGTTATGTTTCGCCATTGATGTTTATTCTCATACTTCCAGCGCTGGTATCTTTCGTACCCGGCATTGAGCTGAACGTGCAGCTGGCTTTCGTGCCGCTGGTAAATATTTGCCTGAGTATCAGAGAGGCGCTGATGGGCAATATCAATTGGCTCTATATCAGTATAATATTTATCTCGACGGCCCTATACGCGGCCTTCGCAATTTTCATCACTCACCGCATTTTCCAGAAAGAGAGCGTGTTGTTCAGAACATGAATGAATCAACCGAAAATCACCCGGCTTCCATTCAGGATGGGCAATCGGCCCAGCAATCCAGGCGCACTCTTGATCATCTCTTGATTGAAGCTTCTCATATCCTGAATCTCGACCTCGAAGTTAATACGCTTTTAAAAAATATTTTGAATATACTCACCGACTATTTGAATGCCGATGCCTCGGCGATTTTGCTCTTTGGCTCGCAGGGGCGGCGGGCCGAGCTTTTCACGTATGCCTCCGGGCAATTTCAAGTCGTCGAGACTGATGTGCCTGGCAAGGATGAGGGCGCGGCGGCACTCGTTATCGACAGAGACAAGCCGTTGATTATCAATCAATTCGCCGAGAACGAGAAGTTAAAGCGGGTAATCGATGAGAGATTGAAAATCACGTGCCGAAATCTCATGGCGGCACCGATCATCAGGGGTGATAGCTTTTTGGGAGTTATCGAGGTTTTCAATAAGAAAGCGGGCGGTGATTTTGGCGAACCGGACCTGGAAATCATGAATGCTCTGGGTAAACAGATCGCTCTGACGGTGGCCAACGCCAAGCTGCTCCGCCGAGCCCGGAGAAAAAGCCAGGAAGCTCAAAGCCTGTATGAAGTCGGCAAAATGATGTCGGCCACGATTGAGTTGGAGGAAATGCTGAAAATCATCGTCGCCGAGGTCAGCCGCGTCGTCAAAGTCAACGTCGCGACGATTTATATCGTCGATCCCGCTGATGGCTCGATTAAGGATATCGTCTGGCAGGGAGTACCAGATAGTTATAAGACAAAATTAACTCTGAAAATCGGCCAGGGAATATGCGGCTGGGTGGCTAAAACCGGTCAATCGGTGGTCCTAAACGATGTCTCCGAGAATAAGCAGTACATCCAGATGAGGCCAGAAACTAAAAGCGAAATTGCCGTGCCGCTGATTGCGCGCGACAAAGTGATCGGTGTTTTCAATGTGGAATCAGACGAATTGAATGCTTACAGCCAGGCCGACCTGGAACTGCTTGAAACGTTCGGCAGCCAGGCGGCAGTATCGATTGAGCGCGGCTTACTCTATAAGCAGGCGATGGAACGTAAATCGTTGGCTGAGCAATTGGCGGTAGCCAGGCGAATTCAGGAAACATTTTTCCCGAAAAAAGCCCCCCGGATATATGGTTTCGATATTGCCGGCATTAATATCCCGTCGGAGGCGGTCGGCGGCGATTATTATGATTTTATCGATATCGTGCAAAATCAAATCGGCCTGGCGATCGGCGACGTTTCCGGTAAGGGACTGGGAGCGGCCTTGATCATGGCTGCCTTCAGGGCTTCACTAAAGGCCGAAATCAGGAATAATTTTGCGATCAGGACCATCTTCGCTAAGGTCAACTCGCTTTTATTCGAATCGATCGAGCGGGAAAACTACGTAACGGCGGTATATGGTGTGCTGGATACCAAAAACAGCGTCTTTACTTTTTCCAATGCCGGACACAATTCGCCCTTATTATTCAAAGCCAATGGCGAAATCATGGAATTGACTGAAGGCGGCCTGGCCCTGGGCATGTTCCCCAATTCGGTTTATGAAGAACGGGCGATCTATATAGAAAAAGGCGAATGTCTACTGTTCTATACCGATGGCGTAACCGAAGCGCTTGACTCTGCGGATAGGGAATTCGGGCCGGGCATGCTCAAACAACTGGTCGAGGCTAATAAGAAGTCCGCCTCGCAGGCCATAATCGAAAATGTCGTTCAGGCGGTTCAGCAGCATCGCGATGCTGGCAAACCGACCGATGATTTAACCATGATTTTAGTCAGGCGAATCCCCTGAAATTTCCGCAGTAAAGGAAACTTGAACCATGAATAAACGTCGATATATGCAATTAACCATTATGACCGCCTCACTGATTATTTCCGTGATGGCCGGCTGCACCAAAGAGGAAAGCAAAATGAAAGCACAACAAGCACTGGGTGCTGCCGATAGCCTATTCCAGGTCGGCGACTTTGAGAAAGCCATGACTGGCTACGAGGAAGCGGCAATGGCGGCGGAGAAAGCCAATAGTAAAGATGTGCTAACAGAAGCCTATTCGCAGATTGCGCGCTGTCATTTGAAACTCGAGCGGTTGGACAGCGGCAAAGAATGGCTGGCCAGGGCGGGGAAGATTGCGGATAAAAAACAGGCTACCGGCTGGTCGCGATTTCTTGGTGTCAGGGGGCGATTCGAATGGCGGGAGGCAGCAAGCGAAACACATGAGCCGGCACCGGTAGTTGACAAAGCCGCTACTACCTTCCGCGAAATGTACGCTTATTGCATGCTGCATGATCTGCATGAACGGGCCATCGATGCGGCCAATATGCTCTCGATCGTGGGACCACCAAGCGAGAAAATCGACTGGGGCTTGAAGGGCATAAAAGCCGCCGAAGATGGGGCACTCGAAAGTTGGCTGGGGCCCTTGTGGAATAACCTTGGCTGGAATTACGATGAAATAGGCGAGTATGATAGAGCGCTCGAGGCGCTAAAAAAGGCGCGCGAATATCACTATAAAAGCGAACGGGCAATACCGCGGTTGGTGGCCGACTGGTCGGTCTGCGTGCAGCTACGCAAAACCGGGCAAATAGATTCGGCGCGAGCAATCATGGTTGGCGTATTAAGCAAAGCCGAAAGCCTTTATGCTGATCAGCCAACGTCAGAGCATTCCGAGTGGGTTGGTCTTTCGCACAGGGAGATGGGAGAAATCGAGCTCGCCTCAGCTGGCGACAAAAAAGCTCTCGAGGCTTTTCGAAAAGCCAAGGCAAAACTTGAGGAAGCCGGCATGGCCGACTGGGATGCCAAGGGCTTTGGAGAGCTTGCAGACAAAATTAAATCGCTGGAATCAACCCAGCAGTAGCTCCGTGAGCAAGCAGTTGACGGTGGCTTGTTATAGTTAATAACAGTGTTGGAAAATGGTCCTGGCTGTTTTTGCCGCGATTGGCTTGTCAGGTTTAGATATTAGCGATTGGCCGGCAGCACGTGTTAATTATCATAACACCAGCTCATAGCTCGGCTAAAATCGGGGCTTGCTCCTGTTATGTTAAGTTATTATAATTCAATCGATTATAAGATCCATCTCGAATTGCAGCTCATGGCATAAATATTGCTTAAAATCTAGACGAAGTTTGCTTCTCTCCCCTCAGTTACTTTGCTCAAGGGCCGCCATGACAGGCGGCCCTTGGTGCTTCATAGAGCAAAGTCATTTCAAAGGCGACAGCGCCGGCGATGCAGAGAAATTTCGGCCTTGCCGATAGAAAGCGATTATAAGTCAAGGTTACCTGTCATACGATGAATCGCGCCCTGGGCAAGGCGAAGAAGCCTGCCGGCAATTTTATCAATTCTCAAGAACAGGCACGGAACGAGGATGCTGATTCAATGACGAAATCGCGGGATGTTGTGGTTCGACCAGTTAGCCGACCTCAGACGGGCTGCTGATAGGCAATGGTGGTGGGCGACTTCAATTTTGTTGCTGCAGCATATTTATAAAGAAAAAAGTTGACAGCGTAAGGGCAAATATTTAAACTAATAAGATGAATTGCGGGCCCATAGCTCAGTTGGTTAGAGCAACTGACTCATAATCAGTGGGTCCCAGGTTCGAGTCCTGGTGGGCCCACCAGGAGCGGGCAATTAGCTCAGTTGGTTAGAGCGTTCGGTTCACATCCGAGAGGTCACTGGTTCGAATCCAGTATTGCCCACCATTGAAAACAGAGAGTACGAGAGGCGGATGAATAAAATTAAACCCAAAATAAAATATCATTCATCCCCACTGAGTAATATCAGTTATTTGCAGGTGCGTGAACGTTGCGCACCTTTTTGTTTTGAGGAAGCTATATGCAACAGGTATTGAGCTTGCTATTGGATTTGCAGGATGTCGATGAGCAACTGGGTGAACTCGACCGCTCCAAGGTCTACCTGCCCGAGATGATCGAAAATATCAACGTCGAGCGGCAAGCGCTCGACAAAGGTCTCCAGGAAAACCGGGAACGATTGCAGGAAGCGCAGCGGAAACAGAAACAACTCGAACTGGATATCGGGGCCGATAAAACGGAACTGGAAAAATATCAGCAGCAGATGAAAGTGATCAAGACCAATAAGGAATATGACGCCCTGATCGCTGAAATCGATACTCGCAAACAGAGAATCTCCGACAATGAGGATGAAATTTTAAGGCTGATGGGGGTCATGGATGAATCAGCCGAAAAAATCGCCGAATTCGAAACCAAATTGGCGGATATCAAGGAAGACAATCAGAAACACCTTGAAAACCTCCGCAGCGAAATGGCCTCACTCGAATCGAAAATCTCTGACAAAAAAAGAATGCGCACTGAAATTACCAAAACAATTGATCGGCGAGCCCTGACTATTTACGAAAGGATCCGCAAAGGCAAGGGTGGCCTGGCGGTGGTACCGCTGCGCAAAAAAGCCTGCGGCGGCTGTTTCAAACAGATTCCGCCGCAGATGGTCCAACAAATCAGGCGCGGCGACAGGATCTATACTTGCGATAGCTGCGGCCGCATCTTGATCTGGATTGAAGATGAATCGTAATCTCGGAAAAGCTGTGCTTGCACGCTTTGCAGCCGGCATCATGCCGGTTTTTTTTAAATATATGAGAAAGGACAATATATATGATTGGCGAATTTGAACTGGCATTGACATTTGATGACGTATTGCTCGTGCCCGATTATTCGGAAATCCTGCCCGGGCAGGTCGATCTCAAGACGCGGCTGACCGGCAATATCACTCTCAATGTGCCATTGCTATCGGCGGCGATGGATACGGTCACTGAGGCCAAACTGGCGATTGCCATGGCCAGGGAGGGCGGCATTGGCATCATCCATAAAAACATGACCATCGAGCGGCAGGCCGAAGAGGTCAACATGGTGAAACGATCGGAATCGGGTATGATCGTCGATCCCATAACGCTGCCGCCCGAGGCCAAAATCGGCCAGGCGCTGGCAGTCATGGAAAAGTACTCCATATCGGGTATCCCGATCACCAAAGATGGCAAACTCGTCGGTATCCTGACCAATCGCGATCTGCGTTTCCATCCTGATTTGCATCTGCCGATCGCCGAGGTGATGACCAAACAAAACTTGATTACGGCTCCGGAAGGCACCGACCTCGAACAGGCCAAAAACCTGCTTCATAAACATCGAATCGAAAAGCTGTTAATTGTCGACAACAAAGGCATGCTTAAGGGGATGATAACAATCAAAGATATAATGAAAAGGATACAGCATCCAAATGCCTGCAAAGATGGGCGCGGCCGGCTGCGAGTGGGGGCAGCAGTGGGGGTGGCCGAGGATACGCTTCGGCGGGCGCAAGCTCTGGTCGATGCCGGGACGGATATTATCGCCGTCGATTCATCGCACGGTCATTCACTGGGTGTGCTTAGGACCATCGAATCTATAAAAAACAATTTTCCCGACCTGGCGGTCATCGGCGGCAACGTTGCCACGCGAAGCGGGGTCGAAAGCCTGATCAAGGCCGGGGCGGATGCGGTAAAGGTCGGCATTGGCCCAGGCTCGATTTGCACGACGAGAGTGATTACCGGCGCCGGCATGCCTCAGATTACCGCGATCCAGAACTGCGCGGAAATAGCCGGAAAACACAATATCCCGATAATCGCCGATGGCGGCATCACCTATTCCGGCGATATTGTTAAAGCGCTGGCGGCGGGGGCGCAAACCGTGATGATCGGATCGCTTTTTGCCGGTACTGAAGAGGCTCCCGGCGAGACGATCCTGTTTGAAGGGCGCTCTTACAAGGTCTATCGCGGCATGGGTTCTGTGGAAGCCATGAAAGCCGGATCAGCCGACAGGTATTTCCAAAGAGACAGTGATAACAAGATGGTACCCGAGGGGGTTGTCGGCCGCGTCCCATATAAGGGTTCTCTCTCGGATTCGGTCTTCCAGCTTATGGGCGGCATTCGGGCCGGTATGGGGATCTGTGGAGCTAAGGATATCCGGACCCTGCAGGAAACCGCCAGATTCGTCAGGGTAACCGCGGCGGGCGTTCGCGAAGGCCATCCGCATGACATTGCGATTACCAAAGAAGCCCCGAATTACGGGGCCTCGGGATAACGCTGGAAATCGGCGCTGATTTGAGTCGGCGACGTCGGTTCAACTCGCCAGCATCGCTTGCAAGGCTCTGGAGGATACGAAATCGGCACCCCCTTCTGTTTTTGCTGCTTGGCAAAATTCGCATTTAAGACAATTGCCTAACCTGCTCGCGAATATACCCTGCACCGTACCGCCACAGAATGTCCCTGCCAGCACTCAGCAGGTCCGGCCGGCGTTTTTGCGGCCATTGATGCCATTCAGCTTTTTTTCAGTTGTAGCCGGACATATCCCTAATTCCGCCGCCTCGGGGCCGTCCGGCTGACGGCCGCACTGTTTGGCCTCCCAGCAGTTTTGTTTAGCCATCGTTCGATCCTCCGTTTTTCTCTTCCTCTGTCACTCGGCGCGCAAATCTCGCCGAATTAATAAATACTTTCTTATCATATTATTGAAATCGTCGACGCCGTATTCAAGATTATCTGACCTTTGTTTCAACGCGTCGTTTTAGGGCCGGCCCCCCGGACTGCTTAGAGTCTTGATGTGAAGGAAATTGGCGTCTTCCAATCATCTTTCTAAGGAACAAAGCCTGTTTGATCCTCGTTCTTGGCATCTTGATGGTTCGTAGCGGGGCTGCCTGCCCCGGGTTTGGCAGCGAATCCTTGGCTGGCCGTACCGATTTTTATCCAATATGGGCCTTCAGGATTTTGTTTTCCTGTCGATTTAAGGGCTAAAGAGATGGCGGCCTTGAACGTACGGCCGCGTGGGTTTTTTGCTTGACAAATGATCAGGATTTGCTTATCTGTACGATGCATGGTCGCCGTGGGCGACTCGATGCGAGATACTTAATGAGATGTTTACCAGCAGCGAAAGGGGGCGTTAAAGAGCAATAATTGTCTTTTGTTTAAAATCGTTTAAACATCAACGCTCTGGATAAGAAATGTTTTCGTTACATAGGTTAGATACGCTGCTTTGCATCTACCTTTAAAGAAACATTGCTGACAGAGAAAACTTTTTTAGAGGATCAAATGCAAGGTAGTAAACTTTACGTCGGAAATTTGAGTTATTCGGTTGCTGGCGAGCAGCTCGAAGAGCTGTTTGGCAACTATGGGCAGGTCAAAGAAGTTCGGATAATCGAGGGCAAGGGTTTCGCGTTTGTCGAAATGTCTTCCGCCGAGGAAGCTGAAAGCGCCAAAGAAGCGCTCAACGGCACCGAATTCCAGGGCCGCACGATGAACATCGATGAGGCTCGGCCGCCCAAAGCCAAGCCCAAAAGAGAATATCGCAACCGGTACTAAGATAATTACCGATACCTTTCCAAAGGCGGTCATATGGCCGCCTTTTTTTTATTGATGGAATTGTGGCCGAAGCGAATCCGGCCACAGGTGGGCTATTGCCAGATGTTATCTTGCAATGTCGTCAGGAATGGAGGGGCTTTGCCAAAAGTTAAGTATGGCAGTCATCGCGCGGAGCCGCAGGCGACGAAGCGATCCGCCAAGGTCATGGATTGCTTCGGCTTCGCCTCGCAATGACTGCGAATCTGAAAGCTCTATAACTGGCAAAAAGCCACTTATGGCACAACCTCTGGATTCCTGACGACGCGGGAAAAATCTGTCAAGCAAATTATGATATTGTCTAAGTTCCTTAAGTCTCCGCTTCTTATGCATCAGGATTAAAGCTTGCGACGTCCTGCTGCAGATTAATCGTCAGTCCGCGCTATTGATTTACAACTGTTCTACGAAACGCGTTTTTTGTCACATTACATTCCTGATTGTTATATAAAACCGGCCAGCATTCCCCCACTTCGCCCTTGACTTAATCGCCTTGTATGTTATCATATAATAAGATCATGTACCCTTTTAAATAGCCGGAGGAAACGTGAGAGCGAAGTTAACCGCAGGTCCCAGGTGGTTGGTAATTATAGCCTTGACCTTAATGGCACAGATGGCGGCCGGCGTGAGTCTGGCCCCGCAAATAGTCGAACAACTCAAGGCATCCGGACAACTGGAAAGCCTGGTCCAGGCGGACCGGGCAGCGCGCGACAGGGGGGTCTGGCAGGCCAATCCCGACCCATACCGCTGGGGCCTAACAACAGATGTCGACACGCTGCATTGCCTGATCATATTAGTCGATTTCGCCGACATGCGGCATGAAACCGGTTTTCCGGCCACGCCCGAAAATTTCGACAGCCTGCTTTTTTCAAGCGATGTTTTCGAGCCGGGGAGCATGACCGATTACTATTTCGAGACCTCCTATGGCCAGGCGCTGCTTATGGGCGAGGTGACCCCGTGGCTGCGCATGCCGGAACTATATTCGTACTATGTCGATGGCCAGCGCGGCTTCGGCGACTACCCTCATAATGCCCAGCGGCTGGCTGAGGATGCGGTGATCGCCGCCGATCCCTATGTCGATTTCGCGCCTTACGACAACGACGGCGACTGGATGGTGGACGGGCTGTTTATCGTGCACGCCGGGCCGGGTTATGAAGACACCGGCAATTATAATTATATTCATTCGCACGTCTGGGTGACCAGCTACGACGTCTGGCTGGAAAATAATACAGTTTATGTGAGCCGCTATTCGATGGAGCCCGAAGAGACCGGCGGCGGCCAGTTGGTGCATATCGGCGTTTTCTGCCATGAATTCGGGCACGTGCTGGGATTGCCCGATTTATACGACTACGATTATGATTCAGATGGCACAGGCATGTGGTCGATTATGTCAGGCGGGTCATGGGGTGGCGGGGGCTTGCGGCCGGTGCATTTCGATGGCTGGAGCAAATGCGAACTTGGCTGGGTTTCGCCGACGATCGTCGAAGAAAATTTGACCCAGCAACAAATAGACGCCGTCGAGTATTCACCCGATATTTACAAAATTTACAGCCTCGACGGCGCCCCCTGGGAATATTTTATCGTGGAAAACCGGCGGCTGCGGCTATTCGACGCAAGCCTGCCCGGCGAGGGGCTGCTGATTTTCCATGTCGATGAGTCGGTAGATGGCAACGATGACCAGAACCATTATCATGTAGCAGTCGAACAGGCCGACGGGCAATTCGACCTCGAACATAACCAGGGCAGCGATTCGGGCGATCCGTGGCCGGGTTTTGCCGATAACCGGACGTTTGACGATTTTTCCGTGCCGAACTCCAATCTATATTATTTTGAAATGCAGTCGGGGATCAGCGTCACTAATATTTCCGATGACGATTCTACGATGTGGGCCGATTTATTCGTCGAATTCGAACTGCCCTTATACATGGTCCAGGATATTACGGTCGATGATGAAACAGGCAACGGTAACGGTTTTCCTGAACCGGGGGAGAGTTGTTCACTGGTCTTTACGGCGATAAACGTGCGCTCGTATGCCGCGGAGCTGGTGGTTACCCTCAGTTGCTCCGATATTGATATCACCATAAGCGACGACATGGCGACATTCGAGGGTGTGCCCGTCGATGTGCCGTTCAGTAACGAGGATGATCCCTTCATTTTTGAGGTGCCGGGCGATTTTCAGCCCGGGTTTGTAACGATGACGCTTATTTTCAGCGCCAACGGGGGTGATTATGTGCAGCCGTTCGAATTCCAAATCCTGATCGGTACCCCGGAATTCCTGCTGGTCGATGATGATAACGGCGATAATCTCGAATCTTTTTACGTTGCGGCGCTTGAGGAACTTGATTTGCTTTATGAAACATGGGATCGATCGACGAGCGGTTCACCTGCGGGAGTGCTGGATCAATACGAAATTGTAATCTGGTTTACCGGCGATACCCGGGCCGAGCCGACAGAGGCTGCCGATGTCGAGGCGTTGATCGAATATCTGGACAGTGGCGGACGGCTGATCGTGACCAGCCAGGATTTCGTGCAGAGGTTGGCCGAGAGGGGCGAGGCCCTTGATCTTATACTGATACACGATTATCTAAAGGTCGATTATGCCGGTCCCGAGGGCAATCACTTCATCATAGGCTCCCCGGGCACTTCATTCGAAGGACTGCAGTTCGTGACGGTCGGTGGCGATGGGGCACAAAACCAGATTTCCCAGGATGTCTTTCAGGCGGAACCTGGCGGGATCACGCTTATGATTTATGATCCTGGAACGATCAGCGCGATCGGCACCGGCGGCAGCGGCTATGCGACAGTCATGATGGGCTTTGGGATCGAGGGCGTAAATAATAGCTATCCCGGCTATAATGATCGAGCGGATTTAATCGGGGCGGCCCGGCAGTTTTTATATGATCAAACAGGTGTCCCGGACGACGGAGTGATATTGCCCGGGCAAATTGCCCTATCTCAAAATTATCCCAACCCTTTTAATGCGAAAACGACTATCGAATATGCACTGAATGCGGATGGCTCGATTAAAATCGAGGTATTTGACATCCTCGGACGCAATTTAGAGACTCTGGTTGACAGGATTCAGCCAGCCGGCAAATATCGTGCGGAATGGGATGCGGCGAAATGGGCCTCGGGAGTGTATTTTTATAAAATCCAGGCTGGCGGGTTAAGCACAATAAGAAAAATGGTGTTACTCAAATAAGGGGGATTTCAGGTCACGGAAATAATTGATCGACAGCCCGCGGCTTAATCCACATTGTCAAACACCATATCACGCAGCCGCCGGGCCGTCGCCGGTGCGTGACCGGAATAATGATTATTGGCGAAAATATATGATTCAATCGCCCTGTCAGCCAACCTTTGCAAAACGGCGGCCCAACGTTTCAGGCGATCGCTATTGTCCACGACTTCTTCACCCCAGGTTTTGGTGATAGCTTCGATCGCCTTCCGATCACCTAACAATCTGACATAAGAAAAATCAGCAGTCACCGGATCGAACATCTTTTCGATTTCATCATCGTGAGGCATCCAGGCTTGATCGGTAAGCACTAGCGCAGCCCCGTGCCGCCTGCAAAGTTCCGCGAACGCCGGTTTAAGCCAGGTGCGGTTGCGGATCTCTACGGCGTAGCGAAAGTCATCGGGGAGATCCTCGAGGAATTTATCGAGAATCTCAAAGAAAACATCGCGAAAGGCAAAAACATTTTTTGAAAAATAAGGGAATTGGATTAACAGCGGCCCAGCCTGTTTCTTGAGTCCGGCTATCGCTTCCAAAAATCTATCGCGGTCCCGGTATGTTGTTTCGCGATTTAAAATGCGCTTAGCATCGGGCTGGCTTTCTTTGCCGCCATGCACAATCGACCTGGGGAATTTGGCGCAAATTTTAAAATCCTCGGGTATTCTGGTTACCCAACCCTCGACCGTTTTTATAGAGGGGATAGAATAGTAAGTCGAATCAATTTCAACCGAATCGAAGGTCTTCGAATAAATATTAAGAAATTCGGCGGGCTTAGTCCCATCAGGATAAAATGCTCCGATCCAGTCTTTCGATGAAAACGATGATGTGCCGATGTGCACCAAATCTCTAATCGTATTATTCATACCCGCCATTCTTTTGTCCAATTCGGTCCTGTTACCACACTGAAAACGAATATTGGCCGGGGCCATGTTCCCGGTGACATGATCTCAAGTCGCCTTAAAGCACAGGGGAAAAAATCCCGGATTCGTCACTCTGCGGGGTAAAAATCTCATAAATTGCGGTTTGAGTGGCAATTCTATTTTAAAGCTGATATATTTTCGCCTTGCACGGCTGAGCATCCGGACACATTTTGGCGGATGCCGGATGGATCGCAATTATGGAAGATTTCTTAGACAAAAGTAATCGTACCGCTCAACGCGGGGCCTTAATCGTAACGACCCTGGCTTCGTTTATCGATCCATTCATGGGATCATCGGTAAATGTTGCTTTGCCGACGATCGGGCAGGAATTCGCAATGAGCGCGGTTATGCTGGGCTGGGTGAGTACCGCTTTTTTGCTGGCGGCGGCGACTTTTTCGATTCCTTTTGGCAGGCTGGGCGATATCTACGGGCGGAAAAGAATATATATGATCGGAGTAGTCGTATTCACGATTGCCTCATTTTTCCTGGCCATATCAACGTCGTCAACCATGCTGATTTTCCTGCGAGTGCTTCAGGGATTCGGCGCATCAATGGCGTTTGCCACTCGTTTGGCGATCCTGATTTCCGTGTTTCCGGCGAATCAGCGAGGGCGCGTATTAGGGATAAACGTGGCGGCGGTCTATTTAGGGCTCTCCACCGGGCCGTTTATCGGCGGCCTGATAACTCAGTATCTCGGCTGGCGATTTTTATTCTGGCTTTATCTGCCGGTTGGCGCAATGATGTTAACACTGATATTTTTCATGCTTAAAGGGGATTGGGTGGATGAGAAGAGGCATAAATTCGATATCATCGGCTCAATAATTTTGGCCGCATCTCTGGTATCGACAATGTACGGTTTTTCGAAACTTCCGGAGCTGTATGCGGCCGGCCTGGTGGGTGCAGGCATATTTGGCATAGTCGGCTTTGTAAATTATGAACTCCGGATAGAGCAGCCAGTCGTCGACATAAACTTATTTCGAAAAAATACCGTGTTTGCATTTTCCAACCTGGCCGCCCTGATAAACTATGCCGCAACGTTCGCGGTGAGCTTCATCATGAGTTTATATCTGCAAAAAGTGCGGGGATATTCGCCTCAGATTACAGGATTGATCATGGTCAGCCAGCCGATCGTGCAGGCGATGTTTTCGCCGCTGGCCGGGCGCCTTTCGGACAAGATGCAACCCCGGACGGTCTCGTCCGTGGGCATGGGCATGGCACTGGTTGGCCTGATCTTATTGCTGTTTATAAGCGCTTCAATGCCACTTTATTATATCATAGGCTGTTTTGTATTTCTCGGGTTCGGTTTTGCCCTGTTTTCATCGCCCAATACTAATGCCATTTTAAGCTCAGTCGAACGAGGACATTATGGGGTAGCGGGGGCAATGGTGGGCACGATGCGGCAGGTCGGGATGATGTTTTCGATGGGGATCATGATGATGATTCTGGCGCTCCATCTGGGGCAGGCCCAAATCGGTGCCGAGAATATTGGCGCTTTTGTCAGCAGCGCCAGGACCGGATTTATCGTGTTCGCAGTTCTATGCTTTGGTGGCATTTTTGCGTCACTGGCGAGAGGGAAGATGAAGAGGTGATAGGCTAGTCCAAAATATGTGTGTGGGCGCAATGTTTTTACATAATTGATAGAGTGTGCGTGTCACAATTTATTGTGACCGCTATTACTAGGTGGGGTCACAACAAGTTGAGAAACCAAGGGAATATAATGTATATCAATAAATTTAGCGCCTTGCCTTAAGTATCGCTTTAACTGTATTGCCGGCGGTGTCATAAGCCCAATTATAGAGCCATTTCGAGGGGCTATCGGTCCAGCGGTTGGGGTGGATCAGGATGCAGGTTTCCTGCCGATGGCCGGAGATAAAGTCGATCAGGTCGGCTGTGGATTTCAGGGTGTGCTTCGGTTGATCTCCGACGAAATCGTAAATATTGCCGCGAGTCTCATCCCAGGTGCGGCCGGTATCGGAAAAATAACGGACCTTTTTATAATCGATATTCAGATAGGCAGCTACCTCAATCCCCAGTTCTCTGAAATCATATTTTTTCCAGAGATCGCGATTGTCCCATTTTGTAAGCGGGTTGCCATGCATGGCCATCGTCTTAATC
>Ga0299912_10001900_pt1 | contig 16982 bp, 12 predicted proteins | sample RVTome_2_FD_207667 | JGI IMG/M metagenome (GOLD analysis project Ga0299912, IMG submission 207667) | Soil microbial communities from uranium-contaminated site in the Upper Colorado River Basin, Wyoming, United States - RVT95D214 (version 2) ... | reverse complement strand
AGGTGGGCTTCAGGCCGACGATTTCGATTTCTTCGCCAACCTTAACCACACCGCGTTCGATACGACCCGTCACCACCGTGCCGCGGCCCGAAATCGAAAACACGTCTTCGATCGGCATCAAGAACGGCTGATCCTTCGGACGGTCCGGCTGCGGGATATAATCGTCGACAGCCTTCATCAGCGCGATGATCGAGTTCTTGCCGATCTCGTCGTCGCGGCCTTCCAAAGCGGCCAAGGCCGAACCGCGAACGATGGGAATGTCGTCGCCCGGGAAGTTGTAAGAGGTCAGCAACTCGCGGATTTCCATTTCCACCAGTTCCAGCAGCTCTTCGTCGTCAACCTGATCGACTTTGTTCATGTAAACGACCAGCGCCGGAACACCGACCTGACGGGCCAGCAAAATGTGCTCGCGCGTCTGCGGCATCGGGCCGTCAGCAGCCGAAACCACCAAAATGCCGCCGTCCATCTGCGCCGCGCCGGTGATCATGTTCTTCACATAGTCCGCGTGGCCTGGGCAGTCGACGTGCGCATAATGGCGCGCATCGGTCGAATATTCAACGTGCGCGGTCGAAATCGTGATGCCGCGTTCGCGTTCTTCGGGGGCCTTGTCGATGTCGGCGTAGCCGGAAAACACCGCGCCGCCAAACTCCGACAGAACCTTCGTAATCGCAGCCGTCAACGTCGTCTTGCCATGGTCAACGTGACCGATCGTGCCGATGTTGCAATGCGGTTTATTGCGTTGAAATTTTTCTTTAGCCATTTTGTTTCACTCCATTCGAACCGGACATTCAACCGGCAAGCTTGGTTTGGATTTCAGTAGCAACCTGCGACGGGACTTCAGCGTAGCTCGCAAACTGCATGCTATATTGGGCACGGCCCTGGGACATAGAACGTAAGGTGTTGATGTAGCCGAACATGTTGGCCAGCGGCACCTTGGCGGTAATGACGCGGGCATTGCCACGCTGTTCCATTTCGCCAATCTGACCGCGACGCGAGTTCAAGTCACCGATGATGTCGCCCATGTATTCATCGGGTGTCACCACTTCGACGTCCATGATCGGTTCGAGCAACTTCGGACCGGCCAATTTAGCGCCTTCACGGAAGGCGGCACGCGCGGCGATTTCGAAGGCTAAGACCGACGAGTCAACGTCGTGATATGCGCCGTCCATCAAGGTTGCCTTAAAGTCGATGCAGGGGAAGCCAGCCAAAACGCCCGTTTGCACGGCGCTTTTGAGGCCTTTTTCAACGCCGGGGATGAATTCCTTCGGAACGTTGCCGCCCACAACCTTGCTTTCAAAGACAAAACCCTGACCCGGTTCGGCAGGTTCAAACACCAACTTGACGCGGGCGTACTGACCGGAACCGCCGGACTGTTTCTTGTGGGTATAGTCTTCTTCATAGCGTTTGGAGATGGTTTCACGGTAAGCCACCTGCGGCGCGCCGACATTGGCTTCCACCTTGAACTCGCGGCGCATACGGTCGACGATAATGTCCAGATGCAGTTCGCCCATCCCCTTGATCACGGTCTGACCGCTTTCGTTGTCGCTCGATACGCGGAACGAGGGATCTTCAGCAGCCAAACGCGCCAAGGCAACGCCCATCTTTTCCTGGTCGGCTTTGGATTTCGGTTCCACGGCCACTTCGATAACGGGCTCGGGGAAATCCATACGTTCCAAGATAACCGCAGAGGACGGATCGCACAGGGTGTCGCCCGTAGTGGTATCCTTCAAGCCAGCCAGGGCGATGATGTCACCGGCACGGGCTTCTTTAACGTCTTCACGCGCATTGGCGTGCATCTGCAACATACGACCCACACGTTCGCGTTTGTCTTTAACGGTGTTCAGCACCTGCGTGCCGGCTTCCAACACGCCCGAATAGACGCGGCAGAAGGTCAACGAGCCGACGAACGGGTCGTTCATGATTTTGAACGCCAACGCGGCAAAGGGTTCGCTGTCGGAGCTCTTGCGGGTAACTTCTTTTTCTTCGTCATCCATCATCACGCCACGGATGTCGGGAACATCGATAGGCGACGGCAGGAATTCAACAACAGCATCAAGCAGCGGCTGCACACCCTTGTTTTTAAAGGCGCTACCGCACAACACGGGAACCAAGCTACCGGCGATGGTACCCTTGCGCAGGCAGGCCTTCAGCGTTTCGGCGCTAGGCTCGGTGCCTTCGAGATAGGCTTCCATAGCGGCATCGTCCAATTCGACCGCAGCCTCGATCATCTTGGTGCGGTAATCGGCGGCTTTGGCAGCCATATCGGCGGGGATGTCTTCTTCACGGAAGGCCGCACCCAGGCTTTCTTCGTCCCAGATGATGGCTTTGTTCTTGATCAGGTCAATGAGGCCCACAAACGTGTCTTCGGAACCGATCGGCAACTGGCACACCACCGGGTTTGCGCCCAGACGGGTAATCATCATGTCGACGCAACGGTAGAAGTCGGCGCCGGTGCGGTCCATCTTGTTGACGAAGCACATGCGCGGCACGTGATACTTATCGGCCTGACGCCACACGGTTTCGGACTGCGGCTCAACGCCGGCAACCGAGTCAAACACCGTAACCGCACCATCCAACACGCGCAGCGAACGTTCGACTTCGATGGTGAAATCGACGTGACCCGGCGTGTCGATGATGTTGATCTGGTGATCTTTCCAAAAACACGTGGTCGCAGCAGAGGTAATGGTAATGCCGCGTTCCTGTTCCTGTTCCATCCAGTCCATGGTGGCGGCGCCATCATGCACTTCACCGATCTTGTAGGACTTACCCGTATAAAACAGGATGCGTTCCGTGGTCGTGGTTTTACCGGCGTCAATGTGCGCCATGATGCCGATGTTTCGGTATTTATCGAGGGCAAACTTGCGTGCCATAATCTTTAAGTCCTTAGAGCTTTCAGAGCGTTACCAGCGATAATGCGAGAACGCCTTGTTGGCGTCGGCCATTTTGTGCGTGTCTTCGCGCTTTTTCACGGCGGCGCCGCGATTCTGCGCGGCATCCATCAACTCACCGGACAGACGCTCGACCATCGTGTTTTCGGAACGCTTACGCGCCATATCCACCAACCAGCGAATGGCCAGGGCCTGGCGGCGGCTGGAGCGAACTTCAACGGGTACCTGATACGTCGCACCACCCACACGGCGGGAACGGACTTCGACGGACGGCTTCACGTTATCGATCGCTTCGTGGAACAACGCCAGCGGATCGGTTTTCATTTTGGCTTCAACGCGTTCGAACGCACCATAAACGATGCCTTCGGCGGCGGATTTCTTGCCGTCCAGCATCAAGCTGTTCATGAACTTGGTCACAACCAGATCGCCATACTTGGCATCCGGCAGAATTTCGCGTTTTTCAGCGGCGTGGCGACGGGACATCTCTCACAAACCTCTCTTATTTCGGACGCTTGGCGCCGTACTTGGAACGACGCTGGCGACGGCTAGCGATGCCCTGCGTATCCAACGTGCCGCGGATGATATGGTAACGGACACCGGGAAGATCCTTCACACGACCACCACGGATCATCACAACGGAGTGTTCCTGGAGGTTGTGGCCTTCGCCGGGAATGTAGCTGGTGACTTCAAAGCCATTGGTAAGGCGCACACGAGCAACTTTGCGAAGCGCCGAGTTCGGCTTCTTCGGGGTGGTGGTGTACACGCGGGTGCAAACGCCACGCTTCTGAGGACAAGCCTGCATTGCGGGGACGTTGCTGGTTTCACGCGGAGCCTTGCGAGGCTTACGGATCAACTGGTTAATCGTCGGCATACCGTTCTTTCCATTACATATGCACCGTGAAACCGTGCCGCTATGGCGGGTTTCCGGTGCAACAAAAGACCGTGGAGGCAAGCGCGGATGGCTTTCCTGCCTCTCGGCGGTCAACTGAGTGCCCAAAAGGGCTCTATTTTGCAACGCGTTAACTTCGGGTGTCTGCGTCTGAACCGCCAAGCCAACCGGCTATTGGGTTCACCACCAGACCCCTGAAGAGTGGCGCATACTATGCAGACCACCCCGCCCCGTCAAGCAAAGAATGCAGACTCTTTAACGCATTGCAATCCGTACGCTGAAGGGGAGATTTGGCTAATTTTATTGCGCAAATCGCCCCAGACCGCCTAAAAAATCGGGCGGCGCAGGGGAACCTCCCCATACGCCGCCCGAATCCGATTCTCAAGCCTAGTAAGAACTTGAAAGTATTGTTTTATTCGCCTTCTGAGGTCTCTTCCGCCACGGCCTTGTGCGAAGGCGTCGCCAGAATGTCAATCGACGGCAGACCTTGCTCTTCAAGCTCGTCCAGACCGGCAGTCGCCACCAGTTCTTCATCGCGTTCGGCGGCGATGGAACGGAAGCGGTTCATCACCGCACCCGTACCCGCCGGGATCAAACGACCAACGATGACATTTTCCTTGAGACCGATCAGCGTGTCGATTTTGCCCGAAACCGCAGCTTCGGTAAGGACACGGGTCGTTTCTTGGAACGATGCCGCCGAGATGAACGACTGAGTCTGCAGCGAGGCCTTGGTGATGCCCTGCAGCACCGGGTTCGCGACGGCAGGCTTTTCGCCATCTTCCAACGCCTTGGCGTTGACCTTTTCGAACTCGCTCTTGTCGGTCAGCTCGCCCACCAGATAGGTAGTGCCGCCGGGTTCGGTGATCTCGACCTTTTGCAACATCTGACGGCAAATCACTTCGATGTGCTTGTCGTTGATCTTCACGCCCTGCAAGCGATAGACCTCTTGGATTTCGTTGACCAGATATTCGGCCAACGCTTCCACGCCCATCACGGCCAGAATGTCGTGCGGCACGGGGTTGCCATCCATCAGAGGATCGCCACGCTGCACATAATCGCCTTCCTGAACAGCAAGGTGCTTGCCCTTGGGGATCATGTATTCGCGAGGCTCTTGTCCTTCCTCGTTCGGCTCGACAACGATGCGACGCTTGTTCTTGTAGTCCTTGCCAAACACCACACGGCCATCGATTTCACTGATGATCGCATGATCCTTGGGCATACGGGCTTCGAACAGTTCCGCAACACGCGGCAGACCGCCGGTAATGTCGCGGGTCTTGGCGCTTTCACGCGGGATACGCGCCAGCACGTCGCCGGCATTGACCACTTGGCCGTTTTCGACCGACAAGATCGCGTCGACGGGCAGGAAATAACGGGCTTCCAGGTCGCCATCGAGCATGACCACATTGCCCTTATTGTCACGCATGGTGATGCGCGGCTTCAAATCGGTGCCCTTGGGCTGGGATTTCCAGTCCACGACCACCTTGGACGAGATGCCGGTGGCTTCGTCCATCTGCTCGAGCAGCGACACGCCTTCCACCAGATCCACATACGTGATGGAACCTTCTTTTTCGGTGATGATCGGCAGGGTGTACGGATCCCACTCGGCCAACTTATCGCCGCGTTCCATCTTCGCCTTATCCTTGGTCAGCAGCTTGGCGCCGTAAGGAATACGATGCCGAGCGCGTTCACGGTCCTGGGCGTCAATCATCGCCATTTCCGCGTTACGGCTCATGACCACCAAAACGCCGTCGGAATTCTTGACGGTGTTGAAGTTGTAGAGCCTGACCTTGCCGTCGAACGGTGCGTCGACGAAGGACTGTTCAGAGCCCTTCTGCGCAGCGCCGCCGATGTGGAAGGTGCGCATGGTAAGTTGGGTACCCGGTTCACCGATGGACTGCGCCGCCATGACGCCGACCGCTTCGCCCAAGTTCACGCGGGTGCCACGGGCCAGATCGCGGCCATAACACGAAGCGCAAATGCCAACCTTGCTTTCGCACGTCAGCGGAGAACGCACTTTAATGCTTTCCACTTCGGCTTCGGTCAAGAGTGCTGCTTCCGGTTCTTCGACCAGAGTGCCCTTCTTCACCAACACTTTGCCGGTCGCAGGGTGAAGCACGTCTTCGCCCACGGTGCGGCCAAGAACCTGTTCGCCGATGTCGACCACGGTTTCGCCACCCTGCACCACCGCCGAAACGGTGATAGAGATGTTGGTGCCGCAGTCTTCTTCAAAGACGATACAATCCTGCGCCACGTCAACCAGACGGCGGGTCAGATAGCCTGAGTTCGCGGTCTTCAAGGCGGTGTCGGCAAGCCCTTTACGTGCGCCGTGGGTGGAGTTGAAGTACTCCAGCACGGTGAGGCCTTCTTTAAAGTTGGAAATGATCGGCGTTTCAATGATTTCGCCCGACGGCTTGGCCATCAGGCCACGCATACCGGCGAGCTGCTTCATCTGCGCCACCGAACCACGAGCGCCGGAATGCGCCATCATATACACCGCATTGATCGGCTTGCCCGGTTTGTCGGCCGAGATGACCTTCATCATTTCATCCGAAACCTGATCGGTGCAATGCGCCCAGGCGTCAACGACCTTGTTGTACTTTTCGCCCTGGGTGATCAGACCATCTTGGTACTGCTGTTCGTATTCTTTGGCCTTGGCTTCGGTCGCACTGACCAGACGCCCCTTGGCTTCGGGAATGATCAAATCGTCCTTGCCGAACGAAATACCGGCGCGGCACGCGTTGGCAAAGCCCATACCCATGATGCGATCGGCAAAAATGACCGTCTCTTTCTGGCCGCAATGGCGATACACCACGTCGATGACGTTGGTGATTTCCTTTTTGGTCAGCAGCTTGTTGATCTGCTCGAAGCGGATTTTCGGATGCTTTGGCAGCACTTCGGAAATCTTCATGCGACCCGCCGTGGTTTCCACGCGGTAGACCTTATCTTTGCCTTCTTCATCGACGCCATGATAACGCGCGGTGATCTTGGCATGCAGGCTCAGCGCGCCACTATCGAGCGCATGCTGAATTTCGCCCATGTCGGCGAATATCATGCCTTCGCCGGGCTCGCCGTCGCGCTGCATGGTCATGTAATACAGACCCAAGATGATATCCTGCGACGGAACGATGATCGGCTTGCCGTTGGCGGGGCTGAGGATGTTGTTGGTCGACATCATCAACACACGGGCTTCCAACTGCGCTTCAAGGCTCAGCGGCACGTGCACGGCCATCTGGTCGCCGTCGAAGTCGGCGTTGAACGCGGCGCACACCAGCGGGTGAAGCTGAATAGCCTTACCTTCGATGAGCTTCGGCTCGAACGCCTGGATGCCGAGACGGTGCAGCGTCGGCGCACGGTTGAGCATCACCGGATGTTCGCGAATCACCTCTTCGAGGATATCCCAAACTTCCGGACGCTCTTTTTCCAGCATGCGCTTGGCGGCCTTGATGGTGGTGGCATAGCCGTACAGTTCCAGCTTGGAATAGATGAACGGCTTGAACAGTTCCAACGCCATCTTCTTGGGCAGTCCGCACTGATGCAATTTCAGTTCCGGACCCACCACGATGACCGAGCGGCCGGAATAATCGACGCGCTTACCCAGCAAGTTCTGACGGAAGCGGCCCTGCTTGCCCTTGAGCATGTCGGACAGCGACTTCAGCGGACGCTTGTTGGCGCCGGTGATGGCGCGGCCACGGCGGCCGTTGTCGAACAAGGCATCGACGGATTCCTGCAACATGCGCTTTTCGTTGCGCACGATGATTTCCGGCGCACGCAATTCGATCAGACGCTTGAGGCGATTGTTGCGGTTAATCACGCGGCGATACAGATCATTCAAATCCGAAGTCGCGAAGCGGCCACCATCCAACGGCACCAGCGGGCGCAGTTCGGGCGGAATGACCGGAATGACTTCCATGATCATCCATTCGGGGCGCGAGCCGGAAGCGATGAACGCCTCGACCAGCTTGAGACGCTTCACCAGCTTTTTGCGTTTGGCTTCGGAGGTGGTGTCGCGCAGTTCTTCTTTGAGATGCTCCAGTTCGTCATCCAGATCGATCTCGGCCAACATGGCGCGCAGCGCTTCCGCGCCGATGCCCACCGTGAAAGCGTCTTCGCCGTATTGATCCACGGCGTTCTGATACTGCTCTTCGCTCATCAGTTCGTTCTGTTTGAGCGGCGTCAGGCCGGGTTCGACCACGACATAGTTTTCAAAGTACAGGACGCGCTCCAGATCCTTAAGCGTCATGTCGGTCAGCAGACCTATACGCGACGGCAAGGATTTCAAGAACCAGATGTGCGCGACCGGGCTGGCCAATTCGATGTGACCCATGCGTTCGCGACGCACCTTTTGCAACGTCACTTCAACGCCGCACTTTTCGCACGTGATGCCTTTGTATTTCATGCGCTTGTATTTGCCGCACAGGCATTCGTAATCCTTTACCGGACCGAAGATGCGCGCGCAAAACAGGCCGTCACGTTCCGGCTTGAAGGTGCGATAGTTGATGGTTTCCGGCTTTTTGATTTCGCCGAAGGACCATGCGCGGATTTGTTCCGGCGATGCGATCTTAATTTGGATCGTATCAAAACGCTGGGTCGCGGTGACCTGCCCGAAAAATTTCGTGAGTTCATTCATTGTCAGTACTCCTAAATCCGCTTCGGGCTCAGCTCAGGTCAACATTCAGGCCGAGAGCCTGAAGTTCTTTGACCAGCACGTTGAACGATTCCGGCACGCCGGCTTCGAAATTGTCATCGCCGCGCACAATGGACTCATAGACCTTGGTGCGACCCGACACGTCGTCCGACTTGACGGTGAGCATTTCCTGCAGCGTATACGCCGCGCCATAGGCTTCCAACGCCCACACTTCCATTTCGCCGAAGCGCTGGCCGCCGAACTGCGCCTTACCGCCCAACGGCTGCTGGGTAACCAGCGAGTACGGTCCGATGGAACGGGCGTGGATTTTGTCGTCCACCAAGTGATGCAGTTTGAGCATGTAGATGTAGCCGACCGTAACCTGACGGTCGAATGTTTCGCCGGTGCGTCCGTCGATCAACGTCATCTGGCCAGAGGTCGGAAGACCTGCGAGGTCCAGCATGGCGTTGACGTCGTCTTCACGCGCGCCATCGAACACCGGGGTGCCAATGGGAACGCCGCCACGCAAGTTTTCGGCCATTTCAAAAATCTGCGCATCGTCGAGCGGCTCGATCTTATCTTTGTACTCGGCGGCCGAATAAATAGCCTTGAGTTTGGCCCTGATCTGTTTGGCGTCGCCACCCTTGGCGTTGTACTCGTCAAGCATTTCGCCGATCTGGCGACCAATGCCCGCACAAGCCCAGCCCATGTGGGTTTCGAGGATCTGCCCCACGTTCATACGCGAAGGCACGCCCAACGGGTTCAGCACGATATCGACCGGCGTGCCGTCTTCGAGGTACGGCATATCTTCCACCGGCATGATGCGCGAAATGACGCCCTTGTTGCCATGACGGCCGGCCATCTTGTCGCCCGGCTGCAGCTTGCGCTTCACCGCGACGAACACCTTGACCATCTTCATCACGCCCGGAGCCAAATCGTCGCCGCGTTGCAGTTTGTCGACCTTATCTTCAAAGCGCGCTTGCAGCACGGCGATAGAGGCTTCGAATTGACCCTTCAAGGCCTCGACGTCTTTCATCACCTTGTCGTTGGCGACAACGATCTGCGCCTGTTGACCCGGCGTGTATTCCGCCAACACTTCTTCCGTGATGGTGACGCCTTCCTTGAGGCCCTTCGGACCGGAAACGACTTTCTTGCGCAGCAATAGGTCCATCAGGCGAGCCGAGAAGCTCTTTTCCAAGATCGCGCGTTCGTCGTCGCGGTCCTTGGCCAAATGTTCGATTTCGTCACGCTCGATCGCCAGCGCGCGTTCGTCTTTGTCGACGCCGCGACGGTTAAAGACGCGCACTTCGACCACGGTGCCTGCAACGCCCGGCGGCAGACGCAAGGACGTGTCGCGCACGTCGGTGGCCTTTTCGCCGAAGATTGCGCGCAGCAACTTTTCTTCCGGGGTCATCGGAGATTCGCCCTTCGGCGTCACCTTACCCACCAAAATGTCGCCCGGTTCGATTTCCGCACCGATGTAAACGATGCCCGCTTCATCGAGGTTTTTAAGAGCCTCTTCGCCGACGTTGGGAATGTCGCGGGTGATTTCTTCCTGACCCAATTTGGTGTCGCGGGCCATAACTTCGAATTCTTCGATGTGGATCGAGGTGAACACGTCGTCTTTGACGATGCGTTCAGAGATCAAAATCGAGTCTTCGTAGTTGTAACCGTTCCACGGCATGAACGCGACCAGCACGTTCTTGCCCAGCGCCAATTCGCCCAGTTCGGTGGACGGACCATCGCCGATGGTATCGCCCTTTTCGACGCGATCGCCAACCTTCACCAAAGGCTTCTGGTGCAGGCAGGTGTTTTGGTTGGAGCGCTGGAATTTCAGCAGATTGTAAATGTCGACGCCCGACGCGGAGGTCGAGGTTTCTTCGGTCGCACGAACCACGATACGGGTGGAGTCAACCTGATCGACGATACCGGCGCGCTTGGCGACGATACAGGCGCCGGAATCGCGCGCCACGGTTTCTTCCATGCCGGTGCCGACGAGCGGCGCTTCGGCTTGCAGCAACGGCACCGCCTGACGCATCATGTTGGAACCCATCAAGGCGCGGTTCGCATCATCGTTTTCCAAGAACGGAATCAGCGCGGTTGCGACCGACACCAACTGCTTAGGGCTAACGTCCATGTATTCGATGTGTTCCGGCTGCACCATAACGAAATCGCCGGCCTTACGGCACGACACCATGTCGTCGACGAATTTGCCATGTTTGTCCAAGGTGGCGTTGGCCTGGGCGATGACATAACGGCCTTCTTCCATGGCCGACATGTAAAAGACTTCGTCCGTCACCTTACCCTTGTTGACCTTGCGATACGGGCTTTCGATGAAGCCGTACTTGTTCACCACGGCGAACGTAGCGAGCGAGTTGATCAGGCCGATGTTCGGGCCTTCCGGCGTTTCAATCGGGCAGATGCGGCCATAGTGGGTCGGATGCACGTCGCGGACTTCAAAGCCCGCACGTTCACGCGTCAAACCACCCGGTCCAAGCGCCGACAGGCGACGCTTGTGGGTGACTTCCGACAACGGGTTGGTTTGGTCCATGAACTGCGACAACTGCGAAGAGCCGAAGAATTCACGCACCGCCGCCGAGGCCGGTTTGGCGTTGATCAAATCGTGCGGCATGACGGTATCGATTTCCACCGAGCTCATACGCTCGCGGATCGCCCGCTCCATCCGCAGCAGGCCGACGCGATACTGATTTTCCATCAATTCGCCCACCGAGCGCACACGACGGTTGCCCAAGTGATCGATATCGTCGATATCGCCGCGACCGTCTTTCAATTCGACCAGCACGCGCACGATTTCCAAAATGTCTTCCCGGCGCAGAACGCGCACGGTGTCTTCGGTTTCGAAACCCAGACGCGAGTTCATCTTTACGCGACCGACAGACGACAGATCGTACCGTTCGGAATCGAAGAACAATGATTTGAACAGCGCTTCCGCCGTATCGACGGTGGGCGGCTCGCCCGGACGCATGACGCGATAAACGTCGATCAACGCCTCTTCGCGAGAGGCGTTCTTATCGACCGCCAAAGTATTGCGGATGTACGGACCGACGTTGACGTGATCAATGGCCAACACTTTGATTTCGGTAACGCCGGCCGCTTCGATCGCTTCGATGCCTTCCGCGGTGATTTCCTCACCCGGTTCGGCAAAAATTTCGCCGGACGCTTCGTTGAAAATGTCTTCGGCCACATAAGAACCGATCAGTTCTTCGCTGCCGACCAAAATTTCGCTGAGTTTGCTTTCTTCCAGCTTACGCAGCAGACGCGGGGTCAGCTTTTCGCCCGCTTCGACGGCGACCTTGCCGGTCTTGGCGTTGATCAGGTCTTTAATGAGCTTGACGCCGCGCATGCGCTGGCCGTCAAAGGCGGTTTTCCAGCCCTTCTTGGTGCGCGTATAGACGACGTGATCGTAGAAGAAGTTGAGCACGTCGACCTTGGACATGCCTTCGGCATCCATCGGGTCGAGGGTCTCGCCCTTGGCTTGAGCCTTGGCGCGCTTCTTGGCGGTTTCGTCGTTGTCCAACGCCATCAACAGCGTCGTCACCGGCAGTTTGCGGCGGCGGTCGATGCGCACATAAACCAAGTCTTTGGCGTCGAATTCAAAATCCAGCCACGAACCGCGGTACGGAATCACGCGTGCGGCGAACAGATATTTGCCAGAGCTATGGGTCTTGCCCTTGTCGTGATCGAAAAACACGCCGGGGCTGCGATGCATCTGCGACACGATAACGCGTTCGGTGCCGTTGACGACAAAGGTGCCGTTGGATGTCATGAACGGCATATCGCCCATGTAGACGTCTTGTTCTTTGATGTCGCGCACGGACTTGGCGCCGGTTTCTTCATCAATGTCCCACACCACCAAACGCAACGTCACCTTCAAAGGCGCGGAGAACGTGATGCCGCGCATCTGACATTCTTCAACGTCGTACTTGGGCGCATCGAACTCGTAAGAAACGAATTCCAAAGTGCCGCGACCGGAAAAGTCCTCGATCGGAAATACCGACTTGAACACTTCCTGCAGGCCCGCTTGCAGACGTTCGTTAGCGGGAGTGTCCTTTTGCAGGAAAAAGTCATAGGAACTTTTCTGCACCTCGATCAGGTTGGGCATGTCCACCGGAGTGGAAATTCGTCCGAAATCCTTACGAACACGCTTGCGACCCGTAAACGACGTTGCCATGGTTTTTCCTCGTCTCAGCTATGACCCTAAATGGGGCCTGAAAAATCTCAAAAGGTCTAAACACAAAAAGCCCCCGGTAGACGGTCCTAAGGATGCCGATCCTTAAATCCATCTGCCAAGAGGCATAAATCACATCCACTTTCCCGGCCCGGCAGGCCATATACGGGTGAACGATCATCGGTGGGATCCGGCGGCGTCTTCCCGATTAGGAAAAACGCCGCCAAAACCCGATATATTAAATCCGAAGCGAATTACTTCAGGTCGACGGTTGCGCCGGCTTCCTCAAGTTTCTTCTTAATTTCTTCGGCTTCGGCCTTCTGCACGCCTTCCTTGACGGGCTTCGGCGCGCCTTCGACCAGGTCCTTGGCTTCCTTGAGGCCCAGACCGGTGATCGCGCGGACTTCCTTAATCACGTTGATCTTCTGCGCACCGGCAGCGGTCAAGATCACGTCAAAGTCGGTCTTTTCTTCGGCGGCTTCAGCAGCAGCCGGAGCAGCGGCCATGGCCACCGGAGCGGCGGCGGAAACGCCCCACTTTTCTTCCAGAAGCTTGGCCAGGTTGGCGGCTTCCATGACGGTCAGGGCGGAAAGGTCTTCAGCGATTTGTTCGATATTCGCCATTTTATCTATTCTCCATAAGCTTGAACTTGAACTGTTATTTCGATGTCCGGATACGCGGCTTAGCCCTTAGCAGCATAAGCGCCGCAAACGCGCGCCAGCTGTGCGGCCGGGGCCTGAAGAACACCAGCGATCTTGGTCGCGGGAGCCTGCAGAAGCCCAACCAGCTTGCCACGGAGTTCGTTGAGCGAAGGCAGGGTCGCGAGCGCCTGTACGGCGGCCACGTTCAATGCCTCAGAGCCCAGCGCGCCGCCAACAACTTGAAGATTGTCGTTGGTTTTGGCGAACTTGACTGCAACCTTGGCAGCGGCAACCGGGTCAGTGCTATACGCAATGCCGGTCGGACCGCTGAACAGGTCAGCAATGCCTTCGAACTTCGTGTCTTTAAGGGCGAGACGCGCGAGCCGGTTTTTGGTCACTTTGAACTGAGCGCCCGCATCACGAAGCTGCACACGCAGGTCCTCCATCTGGCCGACGGTCAAACCCAGATTATGGGTTACGACCACCATTTCGGCCTTGGCGAAGGTTTCGTGAAGAGAAGCAACCAGTTCTGCTTTTTGTGTCCGGTCCACTATCGTCTCCAGTTTCACAGTGGCCCCCCTTACGTAAGGGAGAGCCGTTGCACGAAAAGGTCTATGTCCCTCAAGGGTTTCCCCGCGAAGGTCAAAGACCCGACTTCCTGTCCAGTGCAACAGTTCAAGCCGTTTTAGGCGCATAAGCGCGAAATTCGGTGACTGCACTGTCTGTGCAGGCGGGTTGCCCCTTTAAACTCCACCATATTGCGGAGCACCTACGGTCTTGGACAGGGCTTGAAGCGGGGATGCACGCATCCCAGCTTCGCTGTCCGCCCGCCCCTAAAAGAGGCGGGCGAAATTCTTAAACCTTAGGCCGTTTGGCCGCCGCCGATCAATTCGGCGATGTCCAGCTTCACGCCCGGACCCATGGTGGAACTGATGGTCACGCGCTTCATGTACGTGCCCTTGGCCCCCGTGGGTTTGGCCTTGCTCAGCGCATCGATGAGCGCTTTAATATTTTCGGCGATGGCTTTTTCTTCAAAGCTGGCTTTACCGACGCCGGCTTGAACAATACCCATTTTTTCGACGCGGAACTCGATCTGGCCGCCCTTGGCGTCTTTCACGGCCTGCGCCACGTCGTTGGTGACGGTGCCGAGCTTGGGGTTCGGCATCAGGCCGCGCGGGCCCAGAACCTTACCCAGCTTGCCCACAACCATCATCATATCCGGGGTCGCAATGCAGCGATCAAAGCCCATTTCGCCCTTTTGGATCATTTCGGCCAAGTCATCGGCGCCCACCAATTCGGCGCCTGCTTTCTTAGCTTCATCGGCCTTGGCGCCTTTGGCGAATACCGCCACGCGCACCGACTTACCGGTGCCGTTGGGCAATGCCACGATGCCACGAACCATCTGATCCGCATATTTGGGGTCAACGCCCAGGTTGACGGCGACTTCGACGGTTTCGTCAAACTTCGTCTTGGCGTTTTGTTTCACCAGCTTCACCGCTTCGGCGAGGGTGTAGAGTTTATCGCGATCCACGGTGCCGTTGGCGGCAGTCATACGCTTTCCAAGTTTAGCCATGATTTACTCCACCACCTGAAGACCCATGGAACGTGCGGTACCGGCGATCATCATCGCACCCGCCTCCGCGTCGTTCGCATTCATATCCGCTTTCTTCTGGTCGGCGATTTCACGGCATTGCGCCATGGTCACGGTACCGACAAAATCCTTGCCGGTCGTGCCCGAACCCTTTTGAATTTTCGCGGCTTTCTTCAAAAAGAAGCTGGCCGGAGGCGTCTTGGTGACGAAATCGAACGAAGCATCCTGATACGCCGTGATGACCACAGGAATGGGCATGCCCTTTTCCAGGTCTTGGGTCTTAGCGTTGAACGCTTTGCAAAATTCCATGATGTTCAGACCCGCCTGGCCGAGGGCCGGACCGATAGGCGGGGACGGCGTGGCGGAACCAGCCGCCACCTGCAATTTGACAATTGCCTTTACTTTTTTAGCCATTTTAAGACCTCAGTTCATCTTCGTTTCTGAGTGCGTGGTGCGGCCATGGCTGGCCTCCCACACGGTTTAAGGCCCGGGGTTTACTCCGGTAGCCGAGCTTTGTAAAGCCCTTAGAGTGGAATCACATGAGTGCTTCGATCCAACCCTAGACCTTTTCGACCTGGGCGTATTCCAGTTCCACCGGGGTGGAGCGGCCGAAAATCGACACCGCGACCTTAACGCGGGAGCGTTCTTCGTCGACGTCTTCCACTTGGCCGTTGAACGACGTAAACGGCCCATCCACGACGCGCACGCTATCGCCGATTTCAAACACCACCGAGGATTTCGGACGTTCGACGCCCTCTTGCACCTGGCTCATGATGCGCTGGGCCTCGGCCGCGCTGATCGGCGTCGGGCGATCCTTAGAACCCAAGAACCCGCTCACTTTCGGCGTGTTCTGGACCAAGTGCCAAGCCTGATCGGTCATATCCATCTCGATCAGCACATAACCGGGGAAAAACTTGCGTTCAGAGTGGACCTTGGAGCCGCGGCGCACTTCGACCACGTCCTCGCTGGGCACCAAAACCTGAATGATTTTATCATCCATACCGGCCTGTTTGGCCTGTTCTTCAATGGATTGCTTAACCTTTTTTTCAAAGCCTGAGTAGACGTGCAGAACGTACCATTTCGCAGCCATCGGTCAGCCTCCCCAGCCCAAAATCAGGCGCACGCCATACGACAGCATCTGATCGACGAGAAAGAAGAACAGCGCCGCGATCACCGCCATCACAAACACCGTCAAGGTGGAAATGGACGCTTCACGGCGGTTCGGCCAGGTCACCTTGGCGGTTTCCTGGCGGACTTCCTGTACGAACTTAGCGGGCGTGGTTTTCGCCATCTTTGTCAATTCTTTCAAACAATTACCAAACTATTGCGCTTACACGCTTCACCGAACCGGCGCCGGGGAAATGGCAGGGGCACCAGGGCTCGAACCCGGGACCTTCGGTTTTGGAGACCGACGCTCTACCAACTGAGCTATACCCCTACAAAACCACCCCTTCCGGCAACCTTTCAAGGATTTGACCCGAAAAGGAAAGGACAGGACGAGCATGCTCATCCTGCCGCATCCCGGGCCGCATCCCGGATCGGCTGGGAAATGGGGGTTTACCCCCTTCCCAGCCGGTTGTCCAGAACGTTTAAGCGATCACTTTAGCGACGACGCCGGCGCCAACGGTACGACCACCTTCACGGATGGCGAAACGCAGGCCTTCGTCCATCGCGATCGGCGCGATCAGTTCGACTTCCATCGACACGTTGTCGCCCGGCATCACCATTTCGGTGCCTTCGGGCAGCGTGACCATGCCGGTCACGTCCGTGGTGCGGAAGTAAAACTGCGGACGATACTTGGTGAAGAACGGCGTGTGACGGCCGCCCTCTTCCTTCGTCAGAATATACGCTTCCGCCGTGAACTTGGTGTGCGGCGTGATCGAACCGGGCTTCGCCAGAACCTGGCCGCGCTCGACTTCTTCACGCTTCGTGCCGCGCAGCAGCACGCCGACGTTGTCGCCCGCCTCGCCGCTATCAAGCAGCTTGCGGAACATTTCAACGCCCGTACAGGTCGTCTTCAAGGTGGGCTTCAGGCCGACGATTTCGATTTCTTCGCCAACCTTAACCACGCCGCGTTCGATACGACCCGTCACCACCGTGCCGCGGCCCGAAATCGAAAACACGTCTTCGATCGGCATCAAGAACGGCTGATCCTTCGGA
>Ga0299912_10001899_pt1 | contig 16982 bp, 9 predicted proteins | sample RVTome_2_FD_207667 | JGI IMG/M metagenome (GOLD analysis project Ga0299912, IMG submission 207667) | Soil microbial communities from uranium-contaminated site in the Upper Colorado River Basin, Wyoming, United States - RVT95D214 (version 2) ... | reverse complement strand
ATTACATTTTTTCTTGACTATTAATATTTTAATCATAAATTTGCAAAATGATTTAGCGGAAAAGAATGTGAAAAAAGTAACAAGTAACTTAATGGATTTGCGAACAGAGGAGTTCAGATGAACTATGGTCTTTACGCCGCCTTGCTCGGGATAATCGGGCTGATTTTCGCCCTGATCCTGTATTTTCTGATCAAGCGGCAATCTCCCGGATCGAAACAGATGGTCGAACTGGCCGATACAATCCATCGGGGAGCAATGGTGTTTCTCAAACGGGAGTATTCTATTCTGGTCCCTTTCATTGTCGTTGTTTTCGTGCTTTTGGCCTGGAAAATCTCGCTTGATTCGGCAATCGCTTATGTAGCCGGCGGTGTATGTTCGATGCTGGCCGGCTATTTGGGTATGAACGCGGCCACCAAAGCCAATGTCCGCACGACCGAGGCCGCGCGCGCCAAAGGCCAGGCGGCGGCGCTGCAGATCGCTTTCTCCGGCGGTTCAGTTATGGGGATGTCGGTTGCGGCTCTGGGTTTGATTGGCCTGGGGGTCTTTTTCTATATCTATTTTGATCCCGGCAATCTTAACGCTTTGCAGGTGCTAACCGGTTTCTCGATGGGGGCGTCATCGATAGCCCTGTTTGCCCGTGTCGGCGGCGGTATTTATACCAAGTCGGCTGATGTGGGAGCTGACCTTGTAGGCAAAGTTGAAGCCGGTATTCCTGAGGATGATCCAAGAAATCCGGCTGTAATTGCTGACAATGTCGGCGATAACGTGGGTGATGTGGCCGGTATGGGCGCCGACTTGTTCGAATCGTATGTCGGTTCGATCGTCGCCTCGATAGTGCTGGGGGCGTCCCTGGTGATGGCCGGTACCGGGTCGATGGGTTATGTGTACTTACCGCTAATGATTGTCACGGTCGGTATCGTTGCCTCGATGATCGGTGTGGCTTCTGTAAAAATATTTTCATCCATGAACCCGGCTGCTACGCTTCGCATTGTTACCTATGTGGCCGCGATCCTGATGTTGATTGCAACCTATGTACTTGTCGGCAATCTCGATGTTAAAATGGGCGTGTTCTGGGCGGTATTCAGCGGCGCGATTGCCGGTATCGCTTTAGGTTTATTAACTGAATATTACACCTCGGCGAAACCAATCAGGGATATCGCCCAGGCCTCCGAAACCGGCCCCGCCACCAATATTATCACCGGTCTGGCCGTTGGCATGGAATCGGTTGCTTTACCGGTTATCGTGATTTGTATCGCGATTTTTGTCGGCTTTAAAATGGCCGGCCTGTACGGCATAGGTATCTCTGCGGTTGGCATGTTGGCGACAATCGGCGTGACCATGTCGGTTGACGCTTATGGCCCGGTGGCCGATAATGCCGGCGGTATCTCCGAGATGAGCGGGCTTGGTCCCGATGTCCGTAAGATTACCGACCGTCTCGATTCGCTCGGCAACACTACCGCCGCTATCGGCAAGGGTTTCGCGATCGGTTCGGCGGCTCTCACCGCGCTGGCTTTATTTTCGGCCTACACCTCCGCGGTTGGCCTTACTGAAATCAACCTCGTCAGTTCCGACGTGGTAATCGGTCTTTTCCTGGGTGGATTACTGCCATTTTTGATCGCCGCCTTGACCATGACCGCTGTCGGTAAAGCGGCTTTCGCGATGGTTCAGGAAGTGCGCCGTCAGTTTAAAGAAATCAAAGGGCTTATGGAAGGCACGGCCAAGCCCGATTCCGAACGGTGCGTGGCGATAGCTGCCACTTCGGCTATCAAGCAGATGATTGTTCCGGGTTTGCTGGCGGTTGCCGCTCCAATACTAGTTGGCTATATACTGGGCAAAGAAGCCCTCGGCGGCCTTCTGGCAGGCGCGACGATAACCGGTGTGATGTTGGCTTTGATGATGGCCAACGCCGGCGGCGCCTGGGATAATGCCAAGAAATATATCGAGGGCGGCGCGCATGGCGGTAAAGGTTCCGCTCCGCACAAAGCCGCCGTGGTCGGCGATACTGTCGGCGATCCGTTCAAGGATACCTCCGGCCCGTCGATGAATATCCTGATTAAGCTGATGGCTATCGTATCGCTGGTTTTAGCGCCGCTGTTTATTTGACGTTTTAGGCGGGCGTTGGGTTTTTTAGATATATCTATATTGTTTTAACATGTGCTCTAGCCTGTATGGTAATTTTATTTTTTAATACGCCGCCAACCAGGGATTTGGCAACAAACGCGTTCAATAGGGAATATCCAAAGAATTTTGGAATTACTATTTGTTCCGTTACCATAGAGTTGGTTCTTTAATTGAATAATAAACAGAGGCAACGCGATTAAATAATTTTGTTGACAAGAGGCACATTGTTTTATTTAGTGTGAGGTTAAAATTAAAAACTAATCCTTGTTAGGGAGGAACAAAGAGTGAACAGCATGATCATGATCGTCATCTTGATAAGCCTGTTTGGCTTAGCTTTCGCTGCTTATCTCGGCCGCTGGGTTCTAAAACACAGCACCGGCAGCGAAGCAATGATGCGCATCTCCAACGCCATCAAATCCGGGGCCGAGGCGTTTATAAGACGCCAAAATCGCACCATACTTTTATTAGCCGCAGTATTGGCGGTGTTACTGTTCGTCGGCTATGCCTTTATCCGTCAACATCGCAACTTCGACCCGGTCGGTAGTTCGCTCGAATTGGCTTCCTGGATTACCATATCATTCATTTTCGGCGCTCTCTGCTCGGTTTTCGCTGGCTATGTTGGGATGTGGATATCTATACGCAGTAATATCCGCACGGCTCACGCGTCGCTTTCCAGCCTTAACGAGGCGCTTCGGATTGCCTTACGCGGTGGGGCTGTTTCCGGGCTTTTAGTCGTATCGATGAGCCTGCTGGGTGTAGCCGGGCTTTATATGCTGGTGCAATCGCTAAGCAGTATCGATGAGACAAAAATCCCGCTTTTAATTGTTGGCTATGGCTTTGGCGCGTCTTTTGTCGCCTTATTTGCCCAACTTGGCGGCGGCATTTATACCAAGGCGGCTGATGTTGGGGCGGACCTGGTAGGCAAGGTTGAAGCCGGGATACCGGAAGACGACCCTCGCAATCCGGCAGTTATTGCCGACCTCGTAGGCGACAATGTTGGCGACTGCGCCGGTCGTGGTGCCGATTTGTTCGAATCGACGGCCGCGGAAAATATTGGCGCCATGATACTTGGGGCGTCCTTGGCGGCATCGGTACGTGAAGTGGGCATGGAATTCTCGCTGGGGATAGTCGGTGTGATTATGTTTCCGTTGATTGCCCGTGCCTTTGGTATTATCGCCTCAATCGTCGGAATTATGGTGGTCAGGCTGGATAAAGAGGAAAAGCTTGATCCGATGACGGCTTTGAACAGAGGATATTATGTAGCGGTTATTTTGGCTATGATTGCCTTTGCCGCATCTACCTATTGGTTTTTAAATAGCCCGCAAGCCCCAGATGCCTGGTGGCATTTCTTCCTCTGCGGCATGGTTGGCGTTTTAACGTCGGTAGCCTTTGTTTATATCACCCAATATTATACAGAATACAAATACCGGCCCGTGAAAAGCATAGCGGAAGCATCCAAAACCGGCCCGGCAACTAATATCATTTCCGGCATATCGGTTGGTTTTGAATGCGTGGCGATGCCCGCGATTGTTATGGGCGCGGCTCTGCTGGCGTCATATTATCTCGGTAAGTCCAGCGGTTTGCCCGGCGCCGGGCTTTTCGGCACGGCGGTAGCAACGATGGGCATGCTGGCAACGGCGGCGTATATCCTGGCGATGGATACTTTTGGCCCTATTACGGATAACGCCGGCGGCATCGTGGAGATGTCCCAACAACCGGAGGAAATCCGCAAAAAGACCGACCGTCTCGATGCGGTCGGCAACACCACTAAAGCGTTGACAAAAGGTTATGCTATCGGCTCAGCCGCTCTGGCCGCTTTCCTGCTCTTTCAGGCTTATATCGATGAAGTCATACAGTATGCGGGTCTCGGTCATGGCTACAATTTTACCGTCGATTTATCGAAACCGGTGATCTTTGTCGGCGCCATGCTGGGAGCGATGCTGGTTTTTCTATTCTCGGCAATGGCTATTCGGGCGGTTGGCAAAACAGCCCAATCGATTATTGAGGAAGTAAGACGTCAATACGCCAAACTTCCCCGCATTAACGAAATGATTCAATTCCCCAAGGATTTCGTGCCGGATTACGGTACTTGCGTTGATATTGTCACTAAATCGGCCTTACGTCAGATGGTAGTCCCGGGACTTTTAGTGGTTTTAACGCCGATAATAGTAGGGATTGTTTTCAAGATGTTTATCGGACCGGGTGAAGAACTAATCGCGGCTCAAGCCGTAGCAGCGCTTCTGATGGTAGGCACTATCTGCGGAATTATGGTCGCGCTGGTATTGAACAATAGCGGCGGCGCCTGGGATAACGCCAAGAAATTTATCGAATCAGGGGCGCATGGCGGCAAATACTTGACCGGGCCCGATGGTCAGAAGACCAAAAATCCGATACATTCCGCCGCCGTGGTCGGCGATACCGTGGGCGATCCGTTTAAAGATACGGCCGGGCCATCCCTGCACGTGCTGATCAAGCTGCTTTCGACTATCACATTGGTGCTGGCGCCTCTTTTCATCTAAAGCTCTGATGGCGAAGCCAGGGAAAGAATAGCCGGCTTTTTCTTTTGGGAAGCGGAAGAAAATAAAGTAGTTATGAATTGTGAGTCCGGCGGAAGCCGGACTCTTTGCTTAACCCAGTCATAACTCCAGAGGCAGATTGCCGATATGCAAAATGCTGTGCACGAGAAAAAACGAATTGCCCTGATTTCGCTATTTGCCGCTGTCTTATTGACAGCGCTGAAACTGCTTGTCGGCTTAAAGACAAATAGTTTGGGCATATTGTCCGAGGCGGCTCATTCGGGGCTTGATTTAATTGCCGCGCTTATTACCTATATAGCCGTTTCTGTTTCCGATAAACCAGCCGACAAAGATCATCATTTCGGTCATGGCAAGTTTGAAAACGTCTCGGCTTTTGCCGAAACAATCCTGCTAATTTTTACTTGCGGCTGGATAATTTGGGGAGCGGTTAATCGTCTGCTGTCCGGCGCACCTCATGTAGATGCCAATATCTGGGGCTTCATTGTTATCGCGTTCGCCGTGGTCGTTGATTACGGACGGTCGCGCGCGCTCTATAGAGCCGCTAAAAAATACAATAGCCAGGCTCTGGAGGCTGATGCGCTTCATTTTTCCAGCGATATCTGGAGTTCTCTGGTTGTCTTGAGCGGTCTGGTTTTTGTGCGCTTGGGATTTCCCTGGTTTGATTCGGTGGCCGCTATCGGTGTTGCCGTGCTGGTATTATTTGTCAGCTACCGCCTGGGACGACGGACTATCGACGCGCTGGTCGACCGCGTGCCTCCGGGAGTATACGAAAAGGTCCTGGCTTCGGCCAAATCGGTGGCCGGGGTTGAAGACTGCAAAGATGTCCGTCTGCGCACCGCCGGAGCTACTATTTATATAGACCTGACAATCTTAATCAAACGCATCACTCCCTTTTATCTGGCGCATGATATCATGGATAAGGTCGAGGCAAGTATCCGCTGCGATTATCCGAATGCCGATATAATCGTGCATGGCGAGCCCTTTATCAGCCGGGATGAAACAGTCGCGGAGAAAGTAAGGATGGCGGTAATCGCCGCCGGCCTGGCCGAACCTCATAATTTGCGCGTAAATAATATCGGCGGCCGCTATTATATAGATTTCCATCTGGAACAAAAAACGAACCTGACTCTGGACAAGGCTCACGAAACCACCGACCAAATCGAAAGCCGGATTCGCGAAGAAATCGGGGAAGATACGGTAATCACTATCCATCTGGAGGAATTGTACACCGCCGAAAAAGAGCTTAAAGATGCCACCGCTATCGACGGCTATATGGCTGATGATATACGCCGGTTTATCATGGAAGACAAAACTGTTTTAGGCTGCAGCGATATTATATTGCTAAAATCAGGATCCCAATATGATCTTTCGCTCACCTGCCATTTCGCCAAGACAATCGCTATCGGGGAGGTGCATCATATCATCCATGAAATCGAATCGCGGCTGCGCGATAAATTTACATCGCTTGACAGAATAACAATTCATCCCGAGCCGGTATAAAAAGCGGCGAAGCCCGAATATACGCACGCATTGCAATGCCATTAAGCAATTTGATTGTCTGACATGATAGATATTATTATTTTCTGTTAGCCCTAGTTTATTGGCCATAGGGTGAAGGCACCTGACAGCACGTCTAAATGCATTGGGTCAGGAGCATAAGAATCCTGACTTAATCCTTAACTGCCAATAGGTATCCGTAAATTTAATGACTTGACACTTTTTAAAATGCCGCATATTATCAAGGTATGATTAAACAATGAGACAATAAATGGGCAATATCAGTTTAAAGAAATTATTCGGGAATCTTGATTTAAAAAATATAGAAAATGAACCAGATTTCAAAGAGGATAGTGTTAGAGAAGTTATAATTCTTCCAATTTTAAAAGAACTTGGTTATAAACAAGAAGACATCATCCGAAGCAAAACCCTTTTACACCCCTACTTAACTATAGGAAGCAAAAAACGAATTCCAATAAAGCTAATACCAGATTACACGATAAAAGTCGCAAACAATTTTGCCTGGGTGCTTGATGCGAAATCGCCCAAACAGAATGTTAATGATAAGGACCATGTAGAACAAGTATATAGTTATGCAACCCATCCCGAAATCAGAAGTACATATTTTGCTATATGCAATGGCATAGAATTTTCTTTGTTTAGACGGGAATCTACAAATCAGCCAATTCTATTTTTTAAGATAAATGAAATAGATGAATATTGGGATAAATTAAGATTGTATTTATCGCCAGAAAGTTTTCAGGGAGGTAAATTTTATACATATGATAATACTTCGGCAACAGCAAAGAAATTAGATAAATTCGATTATAGAAACAGGCCGCTTCTTGAAGAAATCCCTGTAAAGAAACAACAAGCAAAAAGGCATTTTGGGGTTCACGGTTATTTCACCAAACAAAGCTGGAATATTGTAGCAGAGTATATAAAAAACTTTTCAAAGCCGGAGGATTTAGTATTAGACCCGTTTGGCGGAAGTGGGGTAACCGCAATAGAAGCGTTGATGAACAACAGGAAAGCAATAAGCATTGACATTAATCCAATGGCAGTATTTATGGTTAATGCCTTAATTGCTCCAGTAAATAAAAATAAATTAATGGACGCTTTCAATAGAATAAAAGAAAAATACGAAAAATACGAACCAAAAACAAATAAAGAAATAAACAAAATCATTACGCAATACCCATATCCTAAAGGCATAAAATTGCCAAAGGGCTCAGATGTTGATACTATAGAGCAGCTTTTCAGTAAGAAACAACTTGCGCAACTTGCATTACTTAAAGGCCTAATAAAAAAAGAGAAAAATACTAACGAAAAAGATACCCTGTTTTTAATGTTTTCGGGTTTAGTGACAAAAGCCAATTTAACATATCATACGACCCCGAATAAGCCCAGACCAGGACAAGGCGATGCGGCTGCTTTTAGATATTACAGATATCGTATTGCACCACATCCGGTATCTATAGATATAATCAAATATTTCGAACTCAGATTGAAAAGAGTAATCGCGGCTAAACAGGAAATAGAATATTTTATAAATAAAAATACGATCGAAAACATTAAGGTCATTAAAGGTACGGCTACTAATTTAAGTTGGATAGCCAGGGAAAGCGTTGATTACATCTATACCGATCCCCCATACGGCAAAAAAATACCATATCTAGATTTATCCATTATGTGGAATAGTTGGCTAGATTTAGAGGTAACCAAGGACGATTATGATCTTGAAGCAATTGAGGGAGGAGAAAAACAAAAAGATAAAAATGAATATAACAGTCTAATTGCCCAAAGTATTAAGGAAATGTATAGAGTATTAAAATATGATAGATGGATGTCATTTGTGTTTGCACATAAAGATCCGGAATTCTGGCATTTAATAATCGAAACTGCTGAATGCTGCGGTTTTGAATATATGGGAGCGGTACCTCAAAAAAATGGACAAACGAGCTTTAAAAAAAGACAGCATCCATTTACAGTATTATCCGGTCAATTAATAATAAATTTCAAGAAAGTCCGCGATCCCAAAGCCATAATGAAGGCAAATTTGGGAATGGACATAGCCCAAGTCGTTATGCAAACCATTGAAGGGGTGATCGCAAAAAGCGATGGCGCGACACTTGAGCAAATAAATGATGAGTTAATTATTAAAGGATTAGAATTGGGTTTTCTAGATTTACTAAAAAAGGAATATGAAGATTTGACGTCTTTATTACTTAATAACTTCGATTATAACCAAGAAACAGATAAATTTACTATTCCTCATAATGCCAAGTTCAAAACACAAGTAGATGTGAAGCTTCGTATTAGATATTATTTATTGAGCTACTTACGAAGGAAAATGAGAGAAAACTATTTTCCCACTTTTGATGAAATAGTCCTACACATTTTACCTTTATTAAAAAACGGAATTACTCCTGAGGATCAAACAATATTAAACGTTCTTAATGATGTAGGCGAACATATTGGTGAGGATCGTTGGAAGTTAAAAGTTGGCGGCCAGGGAAGTTTATTTTATTAATTTAGTTGCCCTGTGCTTCAACCTCTGGCGGCTGGTTTCTTTATATCATTTATAAAAACAAACAGGGACGCCCGGGCGGGCGTCCCCTGCGTGGGCGGCAGGCTCTATTTCGGCCTGCCCCTTTCATCTATTGGCTATATGAAAGACTCGCGTGCCTGGCGGACGTACTCGTCCGCCAGGTTTCACTAAGAGGGCGTATGCGATACGCCCCTACACGAAACTTTTCATTAAGGTCAACTGTGCTCAATATCTGTTGAATTATCCGCTAAAATTGAGTATATGCATCACGGGCACAAAAGGTGTGCCCTGACGTATTAGAGGATGATGAAACATTCACTGGTTTTATTGGTATGCCTATCACTGGCTTTTGGGCTTCGGGCCGAGGAATCGGACAAGAACAAACCGCTTGATTTAATCCATGCCGACAAGTTGTTGTCATCGGGCACTGATGCGAACAATACCACCAGCCTTATAGGCAATGTCCATCTCCGGCATGGTACCACCGAATTGTGGTCAAGCCGGGCGATCTGGTATAAAAAAACCGATGTCGTGGTGTTTATCGATTCGGTGCGCCTGGAGGACAGTTTGCGGGTGATGACCACCAAACATCTGACCTATTACCGCAGTACCGGCTCGGCTACGGCGGTCGGCGAAGTGGTAATCGATGACCGGTTGGAGAAAGCGCTTCTGCAAGCCAACAAAGTCGATTTACGCAAAGCTGAAAACATGTTTATCGCTACCGGCGGGCCGGTGATGACTTTATATTCCAACGATGATTCCGCCAAAACGGTAATCGAAGGCGACAGCATTATCTATCACACCGACACCAAAACAGGCGAGGCAATCAATAACGTTAGAATCAAACGGCGCGATACCGAGTCGACTTCCCAGCGCGCCGATTTTTTTGAATCCGGCGATATCATCAAACTCAGCGGCGATCCCATAGTAACGCAGGGCGACAATCTGCTCGAAGGTGATCAGATAGAACTTCACACGCGTAACCGAACGCTCAAAGGCATGGTAGTCGAAGGCAATGCGAAGGCGACTTATAGATCGAGGCCCGATACTTTGCAAGATGATTTTACCGAGGCGTTACTCGAAGGCAAGCAACTTGAGGCTTATTTCGCCAATGACAAGTTGGATAAAGCGGTCATGCGCCGTAATGCTACCAGCTATTATACGCCCGCACAATCAGACACCGGTGCCCAGGGCAAAAACGTGGCCAGTGGCGATTCGATCACGCTGTTTTTTGATGAATCCGAAATTTATCTGGTGTTAATTCTCGGCGGCGCGGAAGGGCATTATGTTGAGGATGTAGTTTCGCAAGACACGGCGGCGGCGCCGGAAACGACCTATTATGATGCCGAAGAGATCGATTATTTGGTTAAAGAGAAGATTATTAAGCTTTTCGATAGAAGCGGCTTGAGATATCAGAATATGGCCTTGGAATCCGGGCAGATCGAATACAATATAGAAAATGAAATTATGGTCGCGGAAGGCATAGTGGTTCAAACCGATTCCGGTGAGGTAGTCGAGCAAACGCCGGTTCTGCGCGAGGATAACGATGAGCTTTTTGGCCAACGGATGGCTTATAATATACGAACCCGCAAAGGCAAAGTCGATCTGGGCAAAACCGAATTCGATCAAGGTTATTACAGAGGCCGGCAACTAAGGCAGGTTGAAAATAACGTGCTATACGTGACCGCCGGCGAATACACGACTTGCGACCTGGAACATCCGCATTTTCATTTCTATTGCCATAACATGAAAATGATTAACAAAGATAAATTAATTGCCCGGCCGGTGATATTATTTATCGGGCCGTTGCCGGTTTTTGCTTTTCCCTATTTCGTTTACCCTGTTCGCAAAGGGCGGCATTCCGGCATTTTGAAATTCGAAATCGGTAATTTTGAAAGGGGCGAAAGGTTTATCAGAAATGTTGGCTACTACTGGGCCGCCTCGGATTACTGGGATGGGCTGGCCAGTTTGGATTATTATGAAAATAAAAGTACGGTTATAAACAGCAAAATTAATTATCGCTTGCGCTATAATTTCAGCGGCTATCTAGCCACCTCGTTTTCCCGCAATACATCCTGGGTAAATTATGAGCGTAAAATCAAGGATGGCTGGAGCGTCAGGTACTCTCATAGCCAGGAAATTTCTGATAATATGAGCCTTAACGGCGGTGGTACGTTCATCTCTAACAAAAATTATAACCTGGATAACAGCTATGATCAAGCCGAACGTCTGGAAAGGTCGGTTAACGCCCAGGCAAATTTCAGGAAAAGCTGGAAAAATGAATCGATATCGATAGCCGCTGACCAGACCTGGAATCTCGACACGGATGTCAAGTCGAGGCGAATACCGACAATTTCGTTCAACAGGAAGTCGCTGCCGATTTTCCTGGCGCCATCGAAAAAGAAAAAGAATGAACGTACTTTGCCCTGGGAAGAAAAGCCGGATGAAAACAAGGATAGATGGTATCATTCTATATATTTCAGTATAAACAGCAAGTTTGTGAATTTTCAGCAGCTTAACAAGAAAAACGAAATTCTCGACTGGACCAAACATAAAACAATTCATTCAACGGTAGCTTTAAGTTCGCCGCAAAAAATACTGGGCATATTGACCGTCAGTCCCTCGGCTAATATTCAGCAGACTATCTATAAAATAGATCAGGTTCATACCGCCGACAGCGTCGAAGTTGTTACTGATGGTTATTTCCGCCGTGAGGTATGGTCAACCGGTGTGAGCATGAAAACCGATCTCTATGGCATGGTCTATCCCAATATATTCCATGTTATCGGGCTTCGGCACTGGATGACTCCCAGCGTAAGCTACAGCTATGCTCCAAAAACCGAAAAGAACGGCGCTTATTATGAATATACGCGCGTTGGTTCATCATCCAGCCGTAAAAAAAGCATGGGCTTTAGCCTCAGGAACGTATTTCAGATGAAAGTATTTTCCGGCGGAGAGGAAAAGAAGCTTGATTTGTTCAATCTCGATTTCTCCACCAGTTACGATTTTGAAAAAGATGAACAGCGCTTTTCGCCTTTAAGAAGCTCGCTATCTACCGGCGCTCTGCGGCTTGTTAATTTCAGTTTGAGCGCGACTCATAATTTCTATGATGAGATTACAGGCAAACAGCAATATTTTAGTCCCCGGTTAGTGAATATCTCGGCCTCGACATCATTCTCAAGAAAATTCAGTTTTGGCGGGGAGAAGAAAAGCGAAATCGATAGCATTCCCGGTGTCGAGGATGAATTATATAAAGAGACGCTACCCGGAAGCGGGCATCGACCTAATTTTGAAAGTAATAAGGGAACATCGCTTACTGCCAGTTTATCTCATCAGTATTCCGAACAGCATAGCGAGGGCCGGGTAAAAAGTAAAACCAGCAAGCTTCAAACCGGCCTGGGTTTGGCTTTAACCGCCGGCTGGCAAATAGACGCCGATTTTCAGTACGATCTGGTCACCAAGCAAACCGAACTGCCGGTATTCCGTCTCTCCCGAAACCTTCATTGCTGGGCCGGCGAATTTATCTGGAGGCCAACCGGATATCTGGAAGGATATTATTTCAGAATATATATTAAACAAATAGATGAGATTAAAATCGAACAATCGGTCGGTGGGGTGCGAGGTTATTAATATTTTAAATATATTTTTTTATTGCTGAAATATATATTGACACCTTGATGGAAACGGTATTAATATTCTAACCAACATAAAAAATAAACCGATGGACAAGGAGAGGTTGTGAATAAAGAAATGATGATTGACAGAATCGCGGAAGAAGCAGGGATTAACAAAGCCCAGGCGGGAAAAGCATTACAATCAATTTTCGATTCGATTACTAATACGCTCAAGGAAGGCAACAAGGTTACTTTCTCCGGCTTTGGTACCTTCGCGATTTCCGAACGCAAAGCGCGTGAGGGACGTAATCCTCAGACAGGAGAAACAATCCAAATTCCCGCCGGCAATGTTCCCCGATTCAAAGCCGGTAAGACGCTAAAAGACGCGGTTAAATAGAATTTGAAGATTGTTATTATCGAACATATCAAGCCCGGTTTTCGCCGGGTTTTTTTATTTAATTTATCGAAGTGATAATCTATAGGGATTATGATACAGCCTTTAGTATCTGGAATAAAAATCATGAAGAGAAGGGGGATCATTTAATAAGATATTGTTATCGATTTTAGCTTGATTTATTATCCGGGAAACTATTGAAGAATCTTGAGAATATAAAATATGGCCGCCATATTTAGTACGATATTTTAGTTGAGGAACTTAAATAAATTGACACATCGCCTAATAAATAGTAGAATTTTACTATGACATCGAAAAAACAAAGCGCCGCCAAGAAAAACCGCTTTCTGGGGCTACTGATATTTATCTGCGGTTTGCTGGTTGCCATCAGCATTGTTACCCACAGCCAGACTAATGACTCGACATTACTTATTAACTCCATTTCGAAGCATGAGATTACTGACCTTTTTTCTCAGAATATCGAGAACAAAGGCGGAGTAATTGGTTTAATTATCGCCTACAGTCTGCTGTCGATCTTCGGTAATCTGGCGTTTCTTCTGCCCCTGGCTTTATGGTCGGTTGCGCTTTGTTATACTCTAAACAGGAGTTTACTGCCGCTTATGAAAAAAATTGGTTTCGCGGCAATATTTTTCTATTTCTTGGGTTTGTTGTTTTCCTTAAAGTCCGCCAATCAGCCATTCCATTCGATTGACCCGGGGTTGGGAGGATTGTCTGGCCATTATGGCGCGAAAATATTACGAGTTTTAACCGGCACGGCAATCTCATACACCATTGTAATTTCGATACTATTGGGCGGGATTATATGGGTTATGCCATCGAATATGGGCCAGCGCTATTTGAAATTTTTCGGCGTATTTATCGCCATAAATAATAAAATATCTGGTTTAAGGCTAAGTCTTGCAAGGCTAAAATTAAAAAAGCATAAACCGGCGACGGTAAAGATAGCCCAGGAAGAAGTGCCCGATGCCGATAAGCCGGGTTTGCTCAAACGGATTATAAGGATCAAGAAACCCAAGAAAAAAACTTATGTGATTACGAAACCTGATCTGGGTCAAAGCGCCGATAGTCAATTAGCTGAAGATAGTGTAATTACCGCTGAAGAACTTGATGAAAAGCAGCCATCGTCGGCAAAACGCAAAGCCACTCTAAAAAAAGAGGCTGAGTATGAAGAATCTGCCGCCGGCGGTTATATATTTCCCGGCCTTGATTTGCTGAACGACGCGCCGGTCGATGAAACCTCGGTGAGCAAGCAGGAACTGGAAGCTACGGCTGAAGTTTTAAAAGATACTCTGGCGACTTTTGGCGTTCGCCTGGCTAATGGCGAGGTAGAAATATATCCTGGTCCGATTATCACCCGTTATGAGTTTAAACCGGCCCCGGGAGTTAAAATATCGCAGATAGTCAACCTGGCCGATGATTTGGCGCTGGCAATGAAAGCCAAACGCATCAGGATCGTTGCCCCGATTCCGGGCAAATCGGCGGTGGGTGTGGAAATACCCAATCGTATGGGCCGAATCGTATATCTCAAGGAAATTATCGGCAGCGATTTATTCCAGAAATCCAACAATATGCTTCCTTTAGCTCTGGGGAAAACGATTTCCGGTCAACCTCACGTGGTTGATCTGGCCAGTATGCCTCATCTTCTAATTGCCGGCGCTACCGGCACTGGAAAATCCGTTTGTCTAAACTGTATCATTACAAGTCTGCTCTATAAGAAATCGCCGGAGATTCTGCGATTTATACTGATTGACCCCAAAATGCTGGAACTCTCGGTATACAACGATTTGCCGAATCTGGAAAAGCCGGTTGTCACCGAGATGAAATATGCCGAGAAAGTGCTCGCCGAGGCGGTAGTTGAGATGGAAGATCGTTACCGTCGCCTGGCCAAGGCTGGAGTGCGCAATATCGCCGATTATAATGACGCGACTGAAGAACCGATCCCGTATGTGGTAATAATCGTGGATGAACTGGCTGACCTGATGATGGTCGGTTCCAACAGGGTCGAAACTCTGGTAACCCGATTAGCCCAGATGGCGCGGGCGGTAGGCATTCATCTTATATTAGCTACCCAACGGCCATCGGTGGATGTTATTACCGGCCTGATTAAAGCGAATTTTTCTACCCGCATAGCTTTTCAGGTGGCCACTAAAGTCGATTCGCGAACGATACTCGATATGAACGGCGCGGAAAAACTTCTTGGCCGAGGTGATATGCTGTACATGAATCCCGCTTTTCCCGAACCTAAACGCGTGCATGGCGCCTTTATTTCAAGCGCAGAGACAAAAGCAATTTGCAAGGTATTAGGCGGCCTGGAGTACGCACCCAAACGAATTAAAAACTTCGAGACGGATGATAAAAGCGTTGCCCAATATGACCCAACCGCCGATGCTATCTATAAAGAGGCCGTGAAATTGGTTGTCAGACACAAGCAGGGATCGGTCTCATTATTACAGCGGCGATTAGGCATCGGCTATCAGCGGGCCGCCAGGCTGATAGATCAGCTGGAAGAATCGGGTATTGTCGGGCCGTATGACGGGTCAAAAGCCAGAGAGGTCCTGGTGGATGAGCAATACGTGCTGGAAATTTTACATGAAGATGTTGAACAATGAAAAAGAATTTTAGTTATGCCTGAAAAATTTTCCCAAAATGATCAAAGTAATTATGGCACAAAGAAGGCTGTTTTTTTGATGGCTGTTTTTATTTGCGCGATGGTTCTTTTTCCGGTAGTGCTGTCTTTCACATCCCAATATCCCAAACAATTGAAAGATCGTTACCTGAACCAGGCGACTATTTATTGGCGCATCAATCAGATATCAATTTCGCCTATTTTTGATGAACCGGAAACATCGTTGGTGGAATTATATTTCGTCAGACCGGACTGCCTGTATATTATCTCACCCGGTCAGCAGATTTACGTTTCAGGCGATACTGTCTGGACATATTTGATTAATCATAAGCAAATTCAGAGAGCAGTTGGCGCCCAGATATTCAATCCTTTCGATTTTTTGGATACTTCCCAAACCTTTTACGAAATAGCGCATGTTACGGACAATTATATTGCTTTGAAAAGTATCGATAAAACTCTGGAACCCGATAGCCTCGGAATTCATTTTGCCGAAAATGGCGCCGTCGCCAAAGTGGAATACCTTGATACTAATGAGAATAAAGTTATCTTTGATATAAAAGAGGAATCATTTTCTAAAAGGATTCCCGCTGATAATTTCGTATTTAAACGGCCTGCGGGTGTCGAATTTATTGATATTAGCGAGTAAAGGTATTTAATTTATGAGAAGAATTTATTTTCACATAGCCGTCGTTTTTTTATGCTCGTTAGTGATTTCATCCGCTTACGCCGGGGAAACATTCCGATATAAGTACAAACCCAATGAATTGTTGTCATATGCCATTACAATAGACAGCGATCTGGAAATTCATGAACTTGGCAGCCTGGCTCAGATGTTAAATCTCGACAAGATAAAACATAACGTGAATATTCAGATCGACCTAATGATAAAATCTGTTAACGGCGATGGTTCAGCTGCGTTAAAAGCGGTGTTTCGCCAGATTAGCATAGTGATGATAGCCGGCGATTCAGTGTTCACCGATAACGGCGAAAAGTGGGGGGCCCTCAAACCCGGTTCGGCTTATGAATATACTGTTTCTTCACGAGGCGAGATTATTTCTTTCTCCGGCAGCGATTCGGCGGCGGCACGTCAGGGTAAGGAGATGATTCAGCGATTTTTTCCCGTGTTTCCTGAAAAAGCTATCGATACCGATTTTCAGTGGATTGATTCGCTAATTTTTGAAATTGAGATGCCGGGCGAAATGCCATCGAAAGTACTGGCTCAGATGAACTATACTTATGTCGGCGAATTAACTAAAACTAATCACCAATTTAAATTCGCGACCAAAGGCGCGTCATCGGGTGAAGAGAGTATTCAGTTATCCGGCGATGGTCTTATAAATTTCGATAATAGTACCGGTCGATTGCAGGAAAACTCCGGCGATTTCATTATCGACGCCAATGTCAATTTGGCCGCGTTTGGTCTGCCGTCGGGGCTTGGCAGCGTACCTGTAAATATCAAATCGAAAATCGATATTAAATTAAATGACACAAAATAAACGCTATTATTTTCTGAATCTGGGTTGTCCCAAAAACCAGGTCGATGGCGACAATTTGCGCGGCGCGTTGAATATCCTGGGCCTTATCGAAGTTGAATCGCCTGATGACATTGATCTTATAATAG